>Ga0209713_10001404_pt1 | contig 14339 bp, 1 predicted proteins | sample ArcOceMetagenome_3_FD_187444 | JGI IMG/M metagenome (GOLD analysis project Ga0209713, IMG submission 187444) | Marine eukaryotic phytoplankton communities from Arctic Ocean - Arctic Ocean- Svalbard ARC20M Metagenome (SPAdes) (version 2) | ecosystem: Environmental > Aquatic > Marine > Oceanic...
ACATCGGCTCCTCCGCTGCTTTTCTCATCGCCGTCTTCGGATTCGAGCTCGCCGCCGATGCCGCTCGACGTACCGTCTACACCTGTGCTGTCGTCGCTGTTGCTGCCGCCGCAATCACCGCCAGCGTATTTGCCGATTCTGTTCTCGTCGCTCAGCTCGCTCGGGCAATTCACGTCACCGCTGCTTTCGCTGCTGGACCTGTCGCTCCCACGCGGGCACCGCCTGGCGCTCACTTCTTCTCGTGCATTGCGTCGTCTCCTCTCGAACACCGCGTCGAGCATACTTATCTCGCCGCTCTTTTCGCTCTCGCTGTTGCAGCATACGCCGCGGTCTTTATGTGCAGCCTTGACTATGTCTGGGGCCCGTTCAACTTGGACTATGTCTGGGGCCTCGAACTCAAAGCCCTTAGCCCGTTCAGCTTCGACTACGTCTGGGGCCTCGAACCCAAAGCCCCCAGCCCGTTCAACTTTGACTATGATCGCCCGCATCGGATGCCCGCATCAGCTGTTTGACTCTCTGCTGGCTCTTAGACAGCCCGTGGCGCCGTTGCCACCGGCTTTCGACTCGCCGAACTTGCTCTCGCTGCCACCGCTGTTGCAGGCCAATTCGGGCGCGGGGCTGCTTCCACTAGCAGGCGGAGCAGGTCAGCCCTGTGGTGGGTGGTGGGCTTGCTGGACGATCTTCTGTCAGGCGGCCACGGACAGCTCGGGGGAGGAAGAGGCAGAAGAGAACGCAGAGGATCTATCATGGCATGCCGGTCCGGACCTGGTTTCCGTGGACGATCAGTCGAACGCAGAGGCTGCATTCGTTTTCGACCAGACACTCACGAGGGGCAGGGCGGACTTGGCGGAATCAATGCTTGACCGCAATGAGGCCACTCCTCAGGTGGAAGAGCGAGCTTTTGGCGGTGGACGACTGAGCGGGTCGACTTCCCGTGCCGACGAGCTTATCACCTGGGTTGCGCGCGCCTCTCGTCCAGCGCCCTACCGGAGGAATGTTGGGAGGATCATTGAAGAGGCGGAGTCGCTTTTCCAACTTGGCCTCGTCTCAAGTCAAGCTGAGACTCACGAAACGATCATCTACCCGATGGAACTGACGCTCATCATTTACAACTTGCCCATCGTGTCTTTTGAGGTCTCGGAGAACATGGTTATGGACGTTATGAGAAGGGCTGTCGAAGCTAGCAACGGACAGGGCGTTGCTGATCTTCTTTCGCTGGTCATCAGAATCGAATCGGGCGGTGCACTGGGCATGAGCCTGGGTTTTTCGCTAGTCACATTTAGCAACGTACATGGCTACGAGACGATGCTGACTATCCTCGACGGCTTCTCTGACCTTTACCGCGGTGAATTTGAGATTTATGGTTCACCATTCTTCCTCATCAATGCCGAGGCGGCGGTGGGGATGCCGCCGCTCGACGAGCTGGTGCTGGTGATGGAGGGTCTCATCGTGGACATTTGGGAGTCTCAGCAGCTCTTACTCGCTGACTACGAAGTCGCGCCGTTGCCGTCTGGCGGGCAGGCGCACGGGCAGACGGAGGGGTCGTCGTCGTTTTCGGACACTGTGCCGCAGGAGCTGCCATCTTCGGAGGCTTTCGACGATTCGCCGTCAGCACAGATCCAATTACCTTCTCAGGGGCTGTCGGTCCACTCGCAGGACACGCAGACGTTGCCAACACTCGCAAATGATGCCGTGTCGACCGGTTCGCAGACGTCAACGGAAGATTGGCCGGTTCCGTCGCCTTTCAACTTGGGCTGGCTGCTCAGGGGGTGCGACGAGGCCGACTGTCAGGTGGAAATGCATCGGAGGTGGAGAATTCAAGCTAACGCTTTGGGTACGGCGTACCGTAGGGCGCAGGAAAATAAGGCTTACGCTTTTGAAGCGTTCGCTTGCTGTCCAACGGTCGAGGCGTGCCACGACCTGGAGCGGTTGTTGGCGAGGAATGTCTTGCTCAGGTGCGAAGAGCTGTTGAAGGCGAGAGTTGCGTGGCGCGAGGCGGTGCTGGGGCTGCTCGAAGTGTCCAGGTTGGCCGGTCTTTTGGGTTCCAGTGAACGGCGGGCGCGCTTGCTGGCAGAGATTGCCTGGCGTGGTTTGTCTTGCGAGTGGCACGTGTTCGAGTCGCTACTCGGGGACGATGTGGAGGTCGAAACGGCAAACCAGAAATGGATCATGAAGGAGGTGTGCGAAATGATCAACGCCATAGACGAGGATGCGGAATTGGGCGAGATGCAGAAGGCCGACGAAGAAAGAGTGCTGCATCGGGCGAGGCGCGTCATCGATCTGCAGCGACCGATTCCTGGAGGATCATCCTCGCAGGTGCCGCCGATGCCACCCTCACAACCGCCGCTGTCACCGCCGATACCGAGACTACCCGCTCTTCCGCCGCCGGCTCCTCCAGAGGATCAGGAGGCAGCCCCAAACGGACTCAACCAGGGTCTGCCACAGGCTATCACGCCAGCTGAAGGGCAAGACGCCCCCCTAGGAGCCGAGGAGGATACTATGGGCACACCTGAGCTTCTTCCGAGGACTATCGACTTCACAAGCAGCTCCGAGGGCACTTCGGTGCCCGGAACGGCCAGTTCATCGGCTGGCGGAGAGGCGGGTGACTCGCAGAACAGCAGCCCCGACGGGTCCGATGCAGGCGGCCTCAAGAGGGACAGGAGTAACGGTGAGGATGAAGAAGACGACAAGGATTTGTCGGACAAGGCGCGCGGGAAAAAGGTCGTGCGGAACAAGTCCAGTGGTGGCAATCAGGCATCGGAGTCGCTGGTGGGGGGACCAAGCGGCGCGCAGGTTTTGGAGACGGACGAGGACGAGGAGGAAGTCGAGCTTCAGCAGCATCAGCTTAAAGCGCTCGCCGACGCAGCTGACGATTTATCAGCTGATGTCGGTGCGTCTGTATTCGTGATTCCGTCTTCTACCCACCACGTGGTGGCCGTCGCTGCGGCATATGAGGCCGTTCAGTCGGCGACGGCGACAGGTGACGTGGCGGAGCTCGCCGCCTCGGCCGCTGCGGCTGCGGACATCATGACTATGGTGACGGCGGATGCCACGGACGTCTTGTCGGCCGTCTTGGACGCATCGGTGGTCGCGGCAAATGTCAAATCCATACGCGAGTTGCTGGATAAGGCGCGACTGCATTGCGATCGAGCATTGGCGGGTCTGAACAGGGCTTTGGACGCGGCGGGTCAGGCGGAGCCAGGGTACCAGGTGACGGCGTGTGAGGAGGCGGTGGCGCAGGCGCAAGCAGCGGTGGAAGCCGCGCACTTAGAGGTCACCTCCATCGAGATCGGTCTGGAGGAGTCCAACATGAACTGCGCGATAGCCGACGTGGCGGTGCACAACTTAGTACACGATCTGGGCTTTGAGGAGGTTCAGGCGGCTTTCCAGACTGCCGCGACGGGGCAGACGGCGTCGACGGGTTCAGGCTCGGCGGAACTGGCCCCCTCGGGGGCGGAGACGGCGCCATCAGCGTCAACGGTGGCAGGGCTGGGCACGGCTGACTCAGAGGATCCGCAGACAAACGACGCACCCGTAGTAGCTGCGGACGCAGTAAGTTATAACTGGTGGACGCAGGAATCGTGGACGCAGGACCAGATCGACTTTGAGGCTCAGCACGGCGTGCAGGCGCTGCCGCCAGCAGGTGGACTGGAGGGGGGCGTGGTGGTGCCTCCTACAGAAGCGTCCCTGCGATGGTGGGTTGCCAAGCAAGCAGAGCAATTGGATGTGATCGTACCAGCGGCCTGCAGGGAAGACACGGACTCAACGGGCAATTATCACGACGTTTCTGATTGGTCGAGCCGCTACGGCTCCGAAGACGCCGAGAAGCAGCACAAGGAGGACGACGGCGTCACTAAGTGGGAGGACTTTGACGATTACGTATTCAGCGACGATGAAGATCCGTACGACCTGACGTCACGAAAAGACAAGGTCAAGGAGTGGCAGAGAGACGCGAGGAGACGGCGGCACAGTCGGCTCGGTTACCACGCCTTCGATGGTGTCGAAGACAACGCCGCTGAGCAGTGCAGGCCGTGGTTTCGTAAAAAAGCCGTGGAAAGAGACATGGACGAGCTCGACGAGGACCTGCAATACTGTATATTCGTTGCCAAGGAGCATGGGTGCTGCAGAAGAGCCGAGCTTTTGCAGCGCATGCTGGATCGGCACAGGAGCACTCGCAGCTTTGAGGTCAGCAGAGTAGTGTGGCGAAGGGCTCGGCCGATCCACGTGGCCATGGTGTTGCGCGAGAATCAGGAAAGTCGGAAGATCAGGCAGGCTCAGATCGAGGCTTCGAGGGCTTTGCAGGCGCAGCGACATGCGGCCGAGCCCACGGTGGGGGGGGCGTCGGACGGGGCGGCCGGCTCGGACCAGGCGGCAGGAGGTGCCGCCGAGGAGGACGAGGACGAGGCGGCCGAAGATCACGAGGAGGCGGGCGAGGAGGGGCCATCGCCACCGCTTCCGCCACCGTCGCCGCCGCCACCACCACCTCCACTGCCGCCGCGGCCTCCTCCGTCGCCATCGTCGCCACCGCCGTTCTCACCGCCGCCGCCGCCACCTCCTTCACCGCCATCGTCGTCAATCTCACCGCCGTCACTTGCGGGTTGCACGCCAAGAATGGGCTGCGCATGGGTGACAGCAGCGCTGGCGATGCCCAGTCCATCTAGGTGGTTGGGTGGCGGGCAGTGGCGCATGCGCAGCATGCTCCACCGGGCTTCGAGCGCTGGTAAACATCGTGGTCGGCGCTCGGAGGCAAGTGCGGAATTGGTGGGTGGCGGCGTTTTGGAGGAAGGGCTTGGTGAGGGAGGAGAGGTTTCATCGGATCAGGTGGCTTCTGAATTGGAATTGGATGAGCAGGTTGAAGATACGCAAGGTCTATCCTCACCGATTGCGGCGACGTCGTCACCGCATGACGCGTCTCCTGGGACGGCCACAGAAGTGGCGATCGCCTCGCAGGGGCAGGAGTCTCCGACGTACCATCAATCATCGGGGTCGCTGCAGGGGCAATCGCCGCCGTCGCTGACAGCGCCGGCTTATCAACCTTCGCCTCATGACGAGGTGGCAGCGCTTCAAGTGCAGTGGCAGTCCCCTCAGCAGCCGCAGCCACAACCGCAGGAGGATTCTAACAGGGCCTCAGACGGAGAGGCGGACAGAGTCGCTCTCGTGCCCAGACGGACTACGCGGCACAGCCGTGTACCCGCGGCACAGACGTGTACTCTCTCGGCACTCGACGATTATTTAAGGAATTCTCCGCCGGCGGACGCACACGATGATGGGTATGTCTGCTGGGCGGTCGTTCAGCAGCCGCAAGAGGGAGCACGTTTGGGGAGAACCTGCTACTGGTGGAGGCGCGGTCGCTACTGGAGCCTCATCGGTGTCTGCGCAGAGTCAGCGGCGCTTATGGGGAGAGGATTCCTTGGCGAGCGCGGGTTCTATTGGGCGCGGTCGGGCGGTCTGGCGGATGGCAGACGCATGACTCTAGGTCGATACGGCACGCGTGTTGGGCCGACGTTTAGCAATGAGGCCGCGGCTCACGAGTGGCTTGAGGCAAATTACGACTATGCGAGCGGCAACGTAATGGTTTGCAGACGCGACGGGCGTTGGTGCATCCTCGATGTCAGGCAGGATTCTTCTGGGCTGCCTTTACACCTGATAAACGATGTGTTTGGCACCGGCGGCGACTTCGTTCAGAACGTGCTGATTGACAAGCACGGCACGTACGTGATCGAAGGACCGATCGAGACGTTTGACTTCGAGAAGTGCGACGCCGAGAACGCGCAGGCAGAGATGTTGACGGACTACGGCGAAAATTACGGCTTCGATCAGCTGAACTTGGCGGGAGGGGAGCCTGCTGAGGGGCCAGAAGAGGACTCACATGAGGCGGCGGCAGGCGTGGGACTCACCGAGGACAGGAATGTCTCGAACTATCAAGCGGAAGAGGAAAAGCCGCCGCCGGAACCTCCACCGAAGCTGTACCCCGAGCCGTCTCAGCAGAGCGGCTGCGTCAGTAGAATCTCGCCGCACCAGGCACGCTCAATTGAACGTTCGCTTCCAGAGACTCCGCCCCGTCTCGCGGGGATTTTGGTGGCGCTCAATCAACCTGTACAGCCGCCGAGATGGAGAATTCGAAGGCGCTTACGCAGGAGTGCTCCTGGTGGAGGTGCCGGTTGGACTGCGGCTGTGGGGGCGGCTTCGCGCCTTCTCGTGCGTGTGGTGATCGCAGCTTGGGCGATTGTAGGCACGGCTACGGCACTGGCGTATGGACCGGCCGCCTTGGCAGCTGTCAGCGTAATGGGCGGCGGCGTCGATGTGTGCACCCTTGAGGTGACACTCAGGCTGCTGACTTCGTCGCAGTCTGGGTCAAGGAGGAGGGTCGTCGCTTTGCTGCTGGTACTGCTCGTCACCGGGGTCCACGGTATGGAGACGGGGGGGGTGTGCGGGCCAATCTCCCCATCGGTCACCGTCGCACTGCGCGTCGCTTTCTGGAATGCACGCCACCTCGGAGCTTCGAGGAGCTGTTTTAAACGCGCCTGGCTGGAGGATCAGATTCGATGCGATCGTCCGACGGTGGTGGGCATTGTCGAGGTCGACGGCGATTTCAAAGACATGCGCGACCTGAGGCGGTGGGCCAAGCGACTGGGATACGAGACGCGGTTCCTTCCAGGCGAAGGGCGAGGCGGCGGAGGGGGAAGCGCGGATTCTACTGCAAACGGTATGGTCTTCATGGTTGATCGTAAAGAGGCTACCATCAAGAGTTTCAGGAGGTTGCACGAGAGAGTACTGGGCATCGAACTTCATCACCGGGATGCGAGACGTCGTCGATATGCATTAATTCATGGTCTTTTCGACTCAGGCTTTAATCGACAAGTGGAGGAGGCTCGGAACTTCGTGCGGCAGCACGCGCAGGGCGGATTGGTGCTCGGGGACTTCAATCACGTACCATGCAGACGGTGGCGGGCTTCTGACGCCGGGGCGGAAGCACGTGCGGCACGCGGTCAACTGAGGCTGGCTCCGGCCGACAGGGCAATGCGCAAACTGTGCGGCGCGGCTTGCAGCTGTTGCACGCTTTCGGGGCGCGAACCCGTGTGCCGCGTGATTGGAGGTGGGGGGGAGGCTCACTCGGCAGATGGCAGCGTGGGCTTTACACGCTTCAATACTACGAACAAGGTGGCGGCTCGTGCGACCGCTCGCTACGACGTGGCAGTTGAACTCGGGGACGAGGAGGGCGTGTGGCGGCTGGTCGAACAGGCTGAGGCCGAGGGCGCTGGGCGAGGCGTCTTGTCCGACCATCTCTTCATCACGGTGGAACGACAGTTGCAGCTCGCCAAGGAACAGCCAAGACGACCCTCGGCGGTCGCTAGAGGGTCATCAAAGCTGGCAAAAAGCGTGGCCACTGGCCTGGTGGAAGGCTGCGAGGAGTTGCCGCGTCAGCTCGGAGAGGCGGCGTCGGAGGCTGCGGCGGTGGGGCAGTCACGTATTGATGCAGTCACCAGATACCTTGTTCAGGTAGGGAAGAGGGTGGAAGGATGGGTAAAGGCAGGCGTGGAGCGGGAGACACGCAGGAAGACGACGGCCAAGGCAAACTTGCACAATTGGCGGGCGCGACTCGCGTTGGCACGCCAGGCCAAATTCGCAGGTGAGGATCCATGGGAAGCTCGTGAGGCCCAGCGTGGGCTCTTCTTCCACAAATCCGGACTAGCGCGAGTACTGGAGCACGCCCCAATGGGCGCAGACGGGAGCCAAGGCTGGCAGGCGGTCATTAGATACGCGAGGAGGCAGATACGACGCTCAAGCGCCCGGCTTCATCGTGAGAATAAAGCCGTCGAGCGGGCGCTGGTTGAGGCTGCCAAAGAGCGTCCCGACGATGATGTTCGAAGCAGGTACAGTCGCACCTGGAAGCTTCTCATAAAGAAGTCGAGCTCGAACACACTCGAGAGCATCCATCTTCAGGACAAGAAGGAGAATGAGCAGGTTCACTATTCTGAGAAGTGCTTTCCGGAGGAGCTGGGCAAGATTGGAGAACGTTTCGTGGATGGCATGCGACGCGGCGCGGTCGCTGAGGCGGCGAGGGCGTGGATTCGCATCTTTGTGGGTGGATACGCGCCGCTCAAAGGCACCGATGGTCTCGAATGGCTGGTTCAACGGGAGCTCACCTTCGACCTATTCGTGCAGACTCTTTATGCGATGCCAGCCGGGAAAGCCGTCGGTTTGAGCGGATTCAGTATTGACCTGCTACGAGTCTTCGAGCGTGGTGGTCAGGTTCAGCTGGCAGTTTACGATGCCATCATGGGCGACCTGAGGGAGGCTGCTATTCCGGCATCCTGGAGGACTGTCGTGTACGCCCTGCTGGTCAAACCTCCCCCGAGCGACGCGTCCATCGTCTCGGAGCGCCGCGAAATCGCTCTAATGGAGCAACTGATGAAGGTGGTGCTACAAGGCTTGAGATCGGCATCGTACAAACGCATGGAGGGCAGGATTCTGTCGCCTCAGCTGGGGTGGCTCCAGGGATGTAGCACCGCACATGTGGGCGTGCAGTTGCAGGTGCTGATGCAACAAGCCGCGCGCATACGACACCCCCTGTATGTTTACTACGTCGACCTAGCTACCTTCTTCCCTTCTATGGAGCGTGGCATTCTGATCGATCACGAGAGACTGGCGGGCGTCCCGGAGGATCTGCTCAATCTGGTCGCTGCCATTTATGGGGCAGCCGAGCAGGAGGGCGGGTCGGCGGCCAACGGAGCACCCTGCAGGTACGACAGCGCAGCAGGCTTGTCTGATGCATTTGCAAACAATATGGGCGCACTCATGGGGTGCGTGCTCAGTCCAGACAAGGCGAAAACCTTCGTCAACTCAGTCATCGCGGCCATTCATTTGACGGTGCAGGGTCCGAGGCTCTGGGGGGCGGCACCCGCTACGCAGGGCGAGGCGTGGGAGAGGCTTGCCTCATTCGCATTCGCAGACGACTGGGCTGGAGCGTTCGTCGGAGTGGAAGAGCTGCGGTTGGCAAACGCGCTATTTTGCTGCTGGTCGGTCGCCACGGGGCAGAAGATGGGCGTCAAGTGCGTCGAAAAGGGCGACGCTAGGGTGCTGAAAACGGGCGTGACGGGGGTGAACTATGTCGGTGACAAGCTGGTCGCGGCGGAGGACCCGAAGCTTACTTTGCCGGACGGGAAACCGGTGCCCTTTTTCAGGCACGATGAAGTCTACAAGCATCTAGGAATTTGGTTGCGTGTGGACGCGGTCGCCGGTGCGGTATTTAGGAAAGTCAAGGGCAAAGTGGCGTTCGCAATGGGTCGGCTCAGCGTCCTACGGAACGCCACAAGAGAGGAATTCTGCCTTGTGGCTGACGCCCTTTTGGGGGGCATTGTCGGCTTTTACCACCAGTCGCAATACCTGACGTGGTGCGAAGCTGAACAACTGGAGGCCGCATTCAGGAGGGCATACAATAGAAGGTTTGGGAGACCGGCCTCGTCGGCGCGGTGGCCTTTCTATACCGCGGCCGAAGGGTCTCGTCCGAAGCGCAGGCACGCCTGGTCTGTAGCTTTAGCTGCTCTCTTCGCGGTGGTCCAGGAATGCATTTCAGAACCCCAGTCGACACAGCAGAGGAGGGCGATGCGCTCTGCGGTCGCGGCTTCGCTCGTGCGATGGGGCTGCCGGGTCGCTCCACACACGTGGGATTTCCGTCACATCAGGCAGGCTCTCGAGAGGGAGCTCAATTCGGCCAGGATCCGATTCATAGGCGATGCATACATGCTGGCGGCGATCATCGGTAGGGAGGATCGCAGAGGCGGAACGTTGGGGTGGGTATGGCTGAGCCCGCCAGACGCTGGGGACCCACTACACCAGGACGCTCTTCATTGGGCGGCTCATTCTTCGGAAATGGTGTTTGAGCCAGGGACCGCGGGTGGCTTGGCTCTGCCGCCAGCGGAGCACATGTTGCAGGCCGGGTTGGTGGCTGTAGAGCACTTCAGTTGGGAGGATGAGGGCGAGGACGTGCGCTTAGCACGTTCGGCGGCGGAGCTGCGCGAGATGCAACCTCAATTGTCGACTCAGGTGGCGGTAACAAGTCAAGCGGAGAAGGTTTTGGCGAAGCTGCAGGAGGAGGAGGCGGCGGGCAGGCTGACAGTGTCGCAGCCTCTCGCGGCGAGAACGCTGAAGGAGGGCTGGAGGGACGCGGGCCAGGAATTCGCCGAGGCAAGGCGTACACGTAGTCTGGCGGACCGAAGAAAGCTTTGGCTTGCGTTGTTGGAGGATATGGTCCGGCAACGGGACGAGGCGACGGCGGTTCGTCGTGCCGCCATAGAGGCGGCTGGCTCAGCGGGCCCTCACGCAGGCGTGCCTGTGAGCGATGAGATGACGGCCAGATGGGAGGAACGGCTCCGTGAGGCTTCGGGCTACGAGGGTGCTACGGCCAGTGAGGTGGTCGGCGAGAGGCTCACCGGCGTGGCGGATGGCTCAGAGCGCGCGGTCGGGCCGAGATTTTTCTTTCGCATGCCACGCCACATCGACGCTTTCGGCGGTGAGGGACGGTGGCTACCCAGGGATGATGTTTCGCCCGACGGCTGGTTGGTGGGGTGGGAAAACGCGGAGAACGAGGCCTTGGAGGGCATCGGGCTCGACAAGGGTGGGTGGTGGGTCAGCAGGAGCACGGGTGAGAGGCTGACTGTCGAAGAGGCCGCTGAGCGAGGCGCGGCAGTAGAAATGCTGGTGCGAGCGAGGCATTCCTTGGGCGATGAGGTGACCATCGAGAAGGGACCCCCTGCCAAGCCAAGAGGGATGTCGGGTGGCGAACCTGTGGGCCGCAAAGTCAACTTACAAGCCACGCAGGAGTTGTCTCAAGCGGTTGTGCGGTGGTGGGCACGCATTGGGGCGCAGGCTGTCTTCACACTCGACGGCACAAGGCAGGAGATTGTCGATCCGCAAGGAATGTCGAAGTTGATAACGGCGTGGGCCGCCGTACGACATGACGGCGTGGAAAGACAGGGGGCACTGCCTCCGGGAGTGCAGGACAATTATATGGCGGAAATGGCGGCGCAATTAGCGGTGGCGGCTGAGGAGGGGCTTACACGCGTGGTGATCGTGTTCGACGCTTCCTCACCGGTGGAGGCCCTGCGGCACTTTCTGCGCTGCTGTTGGCGTAAGCAGCAGCGTTTCTACAGGCGTGATTGGCTGGATGGTTGGGCACGCGCCTTGATGAAATTCGAGGTCGTCGTTTTCATTTGGCAAACGTCTCATGTAGGCGAGCCCGTCAATGAGCTTGCTGATGGGGCGGCTGACCGCGCGGCGCAGGCGGCGGGGGTGGGCATGTTGGCTGAATCTCGGCCCGTGCTAGGGGTGCCCAGGTACGCCAGCCTGGAATTGGAAGGTGATGACGGGGAGATCGTGAGCAGATCGGCCAGGGAATACGTCATGGCTCCTGCGAAACGAGAGGTGGAGGATCGTCTCGGCGACGCCAAGGGCTCGGCGCAGGTGGTAGAAGGCTTCGACATGGTGTTATCGCCGCTATCAGAGCGACTGGGAATTGTAGCCGACGAGGTGCTGTGCGGGCGGTGCCAGGTGGGGGATCCGAGGAGGTTTCACAGCAACGTGGCCAGGGCTATGGTCGCGCGTGCAGGGTGTCCATTTGGTTGCGGCTGCAACTATACTTACCACGACGTGGCCTTTCGCTGCCAGGGAGCGCCGTTAGTTCAGAAAAGGGAGGAGTGGCGGAGACAGGTGACAATGGCGGCACCCGCCCTTGAGGTCCAAAAAGCGCATTGGCCCTGGCAAAAGCTGGCGCGTTTCTTGCGGGACGGCGCGGGGGCTTTGGCGCTGAAGCACGGCGAGTCGACAGAGATTGAGCTGCGCCGCCTCATCGGAGCGGCCGTGCTCAACGCACCGGGTGCATTGCCTTGGGCCAAGCAGGCGGTGTCGGCGGCTGTGCGACTCGGTCTCGAGCTCCAGGTACTCGGAAAGGCCGCTGCTGTACGCCTGGAGGAGGAGGTGCGCAAAGAAGTGGCACGCTGTGCGGTGGCCCGTCCGCTGGCAAGGCGCTGGGCACTGCGTGTGGTGGACGGCGGGCCGCGGCGCGCTGCGGCATTGCGCGAGGCGGCGTTGGCGCGGCGGGCGGCCGAGGAGGCGCTGGCATCGATGGAGGCAACCACGGAGTCAGATCTTCTGGAACTCGAGTTGGAGGATGAAGATAATGAGCTGACGGCTTCCGAGCTCGGGTGGGAGGTACTGCGCAGGTGGGAGCTGCTGGGCATTGCGGCCAGTGCGGCGTGGAAGGCGGCTCGAGAAATCATGGCTCAATCCAAGGCAATCGCGTTACGGGATTGGAGGAGTCTCTGGCTGGTCGGCAGATGGAGATGGCTGGCAATGGGGAGGGCACGCACGCGACAAGGGCAGGGCGGATTGGCAGGCTCTTTCAGGGCGCCTTTCAGTCAAGCGATGCTCGACATGAGAGAAATCGCCATCGGCACATGTGACGAGGACGGCGGAGCAGTCAGTGGCACTGGTGTCGGGCCCACTCACTTTCGACGCTGGATATGCACGGATGCGAGCCGGACTGAGGAGAGCAGAAGCTTGGCGGCCACATCGCATTGGGCAAGACGCGCGTGGCTTCGAGGTGGCGGAAGGCGCTCCTTGGAATACTGGCGACGCTGGGACATACACGCAGGATTGGAGTCCGATCCACGGGGCAGATGGGGGGTGGAGAAATTAGTGGACGTGTGGCGACAGCCTCATGTGAAAGGTCGGAGGCTGCAGGCGCTTGTGAGATGGCGAGGGTGCGACCCTGACACTGGGGAGGCATGGACGGATACTTGGTTAGCAGTCAACGAGACTTTCTTCACGGCGGACATGAGACGGGAGGCGAGGGCAATGGAGCGCACCAAATACCCCAAGGCGGCACCGCCGCCGGCGAGAGCGGGGACGCGTTCCAGCTCGCGGCTAAACCCTTCTACGAGTGCCGAGGGAGAGGACCCTGTGGGCTCAGTTGATGACACTGGCGGGGCGGACGAAAGTGACAAGACGTGCGAGGCGTGTGGAGGTGCCGACTCGGGCGAGGGCAACTGGATGCTCCTCTGCGACGGAGAGTGCGGCGGTGGTTTTCACATGTCGTGTCTGTCACCGCCTCTGACGGAACTACCACCTGAGGAGGATGAGTGGTTTTGTTCCAGCTGTAGGCCAGACGCGACAGGAGAAAAGCGGGGCAGACGGAGCGTGGATGGCCCTGAGGCTCCGAGTATGCCGTCGCGGCAGAGAAACGTGCCGCTGGGGGCGGTGTTGTGGGGTCGGCCAGTGATCGTTCAGGGCACTGTCGTGCCACAGCCGCAAGACGGAAATTGTACGTTTCACGCTCTGAGCTTCGGCCTGCGGAGGGCGGGCGTGGCCGGCGGTGTGACCGCGCCGCAGCTGCGTCAGCAGCTGGCGAGCTGGGTGAGCGCGAAGTCGGAGGACACGGTTCAGGGTACGTCGGTGCGGAACTGGGTGAGTATGTCAGCCGGCGCCTCGATAACGGCGTACGTGGCGTCGATGAGACGGACGCGTTCGGAGCAGCGGGCTTGGGGAGGTGATATCGAGATGATGGCTTGCGTGAGGCTGCATCGGGTTCGCGTCTGGGTGTGGGAGCGCGTGGGGCAGGCGCTGTTTGAAAGGACGTGCTGCTTTGCGGGGCCTGGGTCGGACGAAGACGTGTTGACGCAGACACAGCTCGAGTGCACGGTTCACGTACTGTACGTGGGGCGAGCGCACTACGACGCCTTCCAGCCCAACCAGATGGAGTTGATGCGGGCTCTTGGCATCCAGATGGAAGGGGACGGTCTGGTGGACATGTTGGCGGACGACGCGGCGAGGAGGGCCGCCGACGTACAGATGCGCGTGAGGGTGAATGCTGGGGTAGAGGCTGCAATGGACAATGGAGTCAGGATGGACCCGCGGGTGACGGCCTATTATTCGGCGAGGGCACGCCGAGAGCAATGGGAGGACGAGGAGATGGAGGAGGAGGACTGAGGGAGGAGCAGCTAACAGGGTACAGTGCATGCGCGGGGGTTGGGATGCATGGGGTCGGGACGTTGCGTCCTGGCCGGGGTAGGGGGTCAGGGGACCTCCGGGGGATGGAAACTTTATTTAGGGTGGCGCCTCTGGGTGTCATCGCGCCACGTGTTGGTCGGGTTGGCCCTTAATGGTTGATCGGCTGGGCGGGGTAGCAGGGAATTCGTATCCGCATGTGGTTTATCCACGGCTAGCGGAAATCGAATAACGCTCGCAGTGTGTAAAAGCTAGGCTTTTGTTGTACGTGTCGTTGCTCTTGCGGTAAAAATCTTATCTTATCTTATCTTATCCAAAGCGATGCGAATCCACCC
>Ga0209713_10001405_pt1 | contig 14329 bp, 10 predicted proteins | sample ArcOceMetagenome_3_FD_187444 | JGI IMG/M metagenome (GOLD analysis project Ga0209713, IMG submission 187444) | Marine eukaryotic phytoplankton communities from Arctic Ocean - Arctic Ocean- Svalbard ARC20M Metagenome (SPAdes) (version 2) | ecosystem: Environmental > Aquatic > Marine > Oceanic...
TTGTTGCATATGCGTGCTTTCTTGGATTGCTGCTCCAACTGCGACACTTCTTCCATGTTGCCTGGAGAGAAACATAGGTAGATCTATTGTGATGACTTCTATCACAGTGGAGTGAGGAGGACTCTGGGTGTCATGGCCTGACCCTACTCAGGGATCTTGACGAGTCTGACAAGTTGTGGTGGGCTAAGTGAACGAATGGATGTCGGCGAATTCACTTCACAGTGGCCGAGACATATTGGCAATGTGTCATGGGACAGCATTTCAAATGCAAAGTTTAATTTTTGTATCCACTGGGGCACCAACAAAATGATTGCATATTAATCCAAGCGTTGAATGGCATGCTTCCTCCTTCAAATGATTCACACATGTTGATTTCAATTGTAATAATCAGAGTTGAGAATGCAGACCTGGAATCTGTGTAATCATGACCCTATATCTTCAACAAAAGAATCCTTTGTACAACATCTTCAAAACGCGTGTTTCCGCAACTGTCTCTTTATCCTTTGTGTCCTCCTCATTGCTGCTGTGCTCCGTTTCACTACAGTCTTGCCATTCTCCGTGGTCGCTCCCATCGCTGGCTGTGCTCTTGGGATCTCCTGACGCCCATCTGTTATGTTTTACTTTATAAATGATATGTTTGTCCATAAGAAGCTTTCACCGGCTTGGCAAGACTTAACTGACTTGACTGGTTACCTCCGACTAGAACAACAAGCACTCAATCATTTACACAAAGTCACATCTACTCAACATGTAATGTCTTCAACCAGAACCACTTTCTATTGACAACCTATACAAAAGACACTTTCTATTGACAACCTAATCAAAAGACTCGAGCAAAGGCTGCAACTATGTTTAATCGCGTGGACTGGAAGCTTAGTTAGCCAGACGCAGCAACGCAACTATACTTTACCTTGTAAATTGGCTAGTCACATTGTTCGCACAGAGCGCTCTCTGATAATATTTAGACTATACGAGAAAAGAGTGTAGCCATGGTATGGAGTGTTAGTCCTGTGGCATCCTCCTGCTGAAGCTGCAATGCCGCGGCCGCTGCGAAATCACGCGCATCCACCAACGCTGTGATCTTCGCCTGGTACTCTTCAGGATCCAAGGCTGCTGTGTTGTCCTTGTTGGTAGAAGTTTTACCCATGGGTCCGGCACCACCCCTTGCCCTGCGTCCATTTTCATCTAGGTATTGTTGCTTAACATACCAAGGACAATCCACGCTTTGACGCCAGTTGCGAAAGCATTCCTTGACTTCCTCATCATTCATGTCCATGAAGTGTGACCTGTCCACCCACGCATGATATTGTAGCAGGGTCCAGCGGGCTCCGAAAGCAAAGTCCGGCCCCTCTGTCAGTTTCGCTGTTGGAGACATCACCACGATGGGACAATCAGCTGGTTCATGCCATTCCAAGTACGGGTTGCGACCTCCTCTAAATCTTACCAAGCGGAAGAAATCCCACAAGCTTGCTGCAGCGACCTGTTCCTCGGGCGTGTCCGCGGGTGGAAGATGTGGTGAGTTCGGCGTATCGCTCGGTTGAAATGCGTAACGGATTCGGCGCTCGTATAGCTCCACATCGGAAGGCTTAGTGCCAGCCTTTTCCTCAGCTGGATCAGGGCATTTCGACTGCGCACCGTCCCACCATTCTTCAGGGACAGACTCCCACCATTCTTGAGGGTCATACTGTTTCTGTCGATCGTCGGGACAAGCCCTTGGACCTTCGGAATTGGCGCTTGTTTTGTTCAAGGCCAGTAACTTCTTGTATAGGTGGACGTATTTGACCTCGCGTGAAATCAGATGCTCTGGGCATTTGTTCGCATGATGGGCCACCTCCGCCTGGCACATTTCAGTGCCAATCTCTGCCATGAAAGCTCGGTGAAGTCTGCCTCCCAACTTACTTTCCTCGTAGCTTTCACCATACTTCTCTTTTGCCAACGTATCCTTTCGTTCCATCTCATCCACAACTTCAAACAGTGCGCCCTGGAAGTGTTTGAGACAGAGAAGGCAACTAGAGAGAAATGATGTGGAGTTCCGGGTTCAAGATAGGGAGGGCAAATGAGGCGCTGGGATCTCATGGGGGAGTGCGGATTATGTGAACAGTTATAATATGTGCATAAGACCAAAGAATACTTGAATTCATTACCCTCAGACCATCCAAAGTAGACTGCATATGTTACGATGTCTTTGAACATGAGAGCATCAAATTGTTATAATATACCGGTGACCCTCTCATTTTTATAATATATCGATAAAGCGATTTGAATGGTTGGATTCTGTAACCTCCGATCTTCAAGATAAGCTAACAAGTGTAGTAGCGCCTGCGCACAAAGCTCACACCGATGTGAGTATTTCCTTAGGAGAGGGAGGTTCAGCGATGTCTCACAAACTGCATAGCAACTCAACGCTTGCTTCAAATTTGGCTACAAAAAAAAATCCTTTTGTCCATTGCCTTTGGTGAACTTGCTGCAATATTTGCAGCAATACATCTCGGCTTGATGTCTGGTAGCAACTGGTGTGCTATCACTATTACTTTGCATGGCAAATGGTACCAGCGGCATGTGTGGATTGGTGCATTGACAGTTCCGGCAGAGGTTGACGCGCCATAAATCCGGACGCATAGCGTCTTGTGCCACAGACCTGTCACTGGGGTCAAGAACCAAGTCTCTGGGGTAGCCGTTGCCGCAATACCACATATTGACAGTTCCTTTCAGGAGCTGCGCACACGGCTGAGCGGGATTTGGTGGCCCAACTGGATCTGGATAGTGGAAGTCGTGAAGATGTTCGGTGCGCACAGCTCGCTCATAGTATTCGAATCGTTGGTGAGGATTTTCTCCGCGCAAGAGATCCAGCATCTCAGACGTGGTCAGAGAAGCTGGATGCTTATAGGTTTGGTTGACTGTCTCCGCAACATGGCATGTCTTCTCTTCACCCTTAGCGTCTTTGTTAGGATTCCACTCCGTGATGTAGTCGGCGAAGAAATCCACCACGTACTTGATGTCGCACGTTACTTCTCCGCCCGCGACAAGTCCGGCCTTTTTCAGCGCCGCTGCTCGATCCATCAAAGCCGTAGCGTGCATGTCAAATCTGGGGGCGCCAATCTTCCACAAGATGTAATGCAGATGCACCATGCCGCCTGTGGGACTCCATTCGAAGACAGCCACATAATTGCTTGCACCATAAAGCGGCACTACCACAGTTTTCAAGATGAGTTCGAGTCGTGCTGCGCAATACCAAGCCACGAACAAAGGATACTTATTTACCAGTTCTCTGCGCTTGCTTTTGCTCAGAAGCTTATAATCCTCTATCTCCTCGACCTAGCACAAAATGCCATATATCTGTCTGTCTCTGTATGTATGTATATATATGTATGAATGTATTCAAACATGAATATATATATGTATATATACGTAATGCATATGTATAAATATATACAGGTATGTTGCCATCTTCTGTTTTCTGGGTGTTGCTTCGATTGTTGTTCCTATTGCAATTGCTGGTATTGCGTTTCAAGCGTGACTTCGAAGCGAAAGACCTCCAGCAACCCATCCGACATCATTGAAAGCTTGCTTGGACGCAGGCGTGCTGACAAATTCGTGTCTGACAGCAGCGTCGCCTTGTAAACTCTACTGTCCTGGCGAAGTAAGCAGCTGTGGGTTTTGGGCTTTGTGTGATAGCAGTAGCAATAGCAATAGCAGTAACAATAACAGTAACAACAGAAGTGCCAATGTATGTACATATATGTATATATATAAATATAGACATATAAATGTACGTATCTATACATATATATGTATGTATATACATGTAGAGAGAAAGGCATACATGCTCACATACACATATATATGTGAAAATACGTGTATATATATATAGATATGTTCATTGGTTCCCACTATATATATATATATATATATATATCTATACATGTATACATATCTTATATGACATGCGCAACGTATAAATGTATGTATAAATATATATATTCATCGAGGAATATGCGACCTGGGCGATAATACTGATAATGTCATCCCATTGATAACGCTGTGATGTCAAGGTGCCAAACAATGAAGGAACGTCGCCAGTCGCTGCATCAGCCTTCTGCCCTTCCGCAGTCGAAGCAGTTTCGATCTCAATTTGCTTGACCATGGTCAGGATAACTCTGCGTAGCTGCGCCTTGCTGGCTCGCGTGCCTGGGATGCTGGCAGTGTACCCCACCATGTTCTTCGCTAGGGACTTGACACTCATCCCGCTGAGATCTTCGACAGTGTAACCGGTAGCCTTGGGGTTGTCTCGCACGTACCACTTTTTAGCGCTCAGGGCTTGGGCTCGCTGTACCATGTTCAACCACCAATAGCTAAACGTAAAATGCGCCTGGAGTGTGAATTTCATCAATGTAAAAATTTCTGTGTGATTGCACCAGGAGGTCGAGCTATGGAGAGCTCCGGTACTTGTCTATCACACCATGCCCATGCTCCGATGAGTGATATGTTTAGTGTGTGTGATGACAAGTGACTTCTGCTGTAGGGTTGTGGGTCGGGATTCAATCCATGAATTGTAGCGAGACAAAAGTCACTGATAAAAAAATATGTAACACAATTTATCAAATCAAACAATCCTGTGCATGCCAACCGGGAGAACGCATGATGTGAGGCCCCCAGCTTTGTATATCAGTTGTTTTCAAAGGACAGTAGTGTAGATCGCCAGTCTCGTTCTGGAAGATGGTCGGGAAAGCTCCTGGAATCCAATATGCTTCCTTTTCTGTGTCGTTAATTCTATCTCCATATTCTGGCGGTTCTACAAGAGGCTTCCCAATCGGCGCCACATCTGCAACTTTCGAGTGCGCACTCTGCGCATTGTCAGTGGCGGACTGCCTCTCTGTCAAGGCTTCGCTGTCTGCCTGCTCATCATCCCCTGCAGGACGGTGCCCGTCACGCTGGGCATGTAATTGTCGCAGCACCTCGGTGGCCTGCGCTCGGGCTTCGGCATTTGCTGGTTGTTGTTCTGTATGCAATATCTCACCTTCCACCTCGCAGCCGGCTCTCAGGCACAAGGTCTATAAATAAACATGGTGTTTCCTAAATTGTTGATTTGCTCCAACATGATAGTACACTGAACAATTACCAAAAACTTGATTTGGGGCTTAGTTGAGATGGCACCCGTGCGCATTGAATTTGTCAGTTCTGTGATCAGTGCTTGAGGCACAATGTGTGACATATGTATAACACTTCTCCACACTATGACTCTGGGTGTGTTTATTTGAAACGATCTATGCAGGTATGTTGCATGCATACGCTTACTTGTATGTGTCTAATACCTCCGGAAAACACTGTGACTCTGGGTGTGTTTATTTGAAAACGATATGTGTATGCATGCTATATGGATTCGTTCAAATATATGTTGCTAATACCTCCGGAAGACACACCTATGTGAATTCATGCCACGCACACCTCGAAGTTCACTGGCAGGTCCTTGCCTGCAGCTGCCCACTCTTCACGAACAGAATCAAGCTCCGAGTGAATAGCCTGTTTGATCCATTGGCATTTCAAAACTAGCTCGTCATCTACTGTTGTGAATTCCGTAAACTTACCCTCGTATTCTTTCATCATACCCTCATATGCTTTCTCTCCCAATTGGTGTGGCACCTGGCCCTCCTCCAACCAATACACAAGTAGCTGCGCAATGTCTCTCGTACTGATCTTGTCTTGTTCTGGTTTAAGTGACAGCAAACGACCACACAACTCCCACGCTGTGTCTGCAGCAACCGATCCTCTGAATTCAACGCCTTGCTGGTCCAAGGCGTATCGACGGACGATGGCGGCACATGGCTTCGGTGTGCCTATGGTGACAACACTACCAAACCATACAGTAAAAACTTCCTTGGACAAATGAACTTCACCACTAAGGTCCACCGTGTCCTCCTGCTCCATCATCTCTTTTTCCCCCTCTCGTGGGAATTTGTTGAGCTCCTCTTGCAGAACACTGCTGCCTTTATAGACACTAGGCATAAAGTGCAGGGCTTCATGGATCGCCGCCTCGAGTCTGTATCGATTTGCCGTTGTGGGTTTCTTCACGCGGGTGTCAGTCTCCCCTGCCCTGATACTTCGGCGCCTCTTGATCAGAAACCATTTCTTATCACGCAGAACCGCTGGCAATCCGTGAACCCATTCCATAACTTTGACATAGTAGTTACACACATGGCCAGCGTAACACAGCAAGCCTGTAGCGGTCATCGTTATGACTGACACCACTGGATGAACGCGAGCGATGAGCAGCGACTCGTACCAGGTGAGTGCGGACAAAGCTGGATGGCGCGGGCCCAAGTGTTGGAAGTTCTCCTTGCTGTACATGTGGCTATATGCGGAGTTCCCATCGCATCGACTGCAGCGTGTTTTGTCCTTCCAGGAAGCGTGGAAGCCAGCACGCTCGATGGTTTCACATTTCCCTGCCTTGGGTCCACACCACGGCACGCCTGTCTGAGGCCACTGAGCGTCATACACTGGCCACTGCTCATCGCAATTGCTGCAATAGTGCAGCCGCAAAGTCGACAAGTAACAGAAAGCTTCAATGACGTGCTGTAAAGCCAGAGGATCGGTCAAGGTTTGCAACGCTGGCGAGTTAGCCGACGCGTCTACTATATCTGCGCTTTTTTCGCATGGGGTGGCTGCGTCTCGTTGCGCCTTCGCTACAATACGCTCGTGTTGTCCTCGCGCAGCTTTAGTTTGTATTTTCCTGACCTTGTCCTTCATTTTGCGAAGAGCCCTTGCTGGGGTGGATTCGAGACTAGCAGCACATTGGAATTCTGAGCTCCCTTCCTGTGGGGGTGCGCGAAGCCTCTGAGGCGTGACCTCCACCTCCACACGGCCCCGATCCTTATTGCCCCATGTGTAGAGAAACTTGCCTGTGGGAGTCCTGTCTTTCAAACCCAAGTCAGAGATGGTGAGTGGGCCGTCTGAATTCAACGCCGCCTTCTTCGCTGCTCTGGTGGCAGTTTGCCTCTGCTTCCAATACTCGGTACGCATGGCACGGTAGAGTTTTCCCTCGCACTCCCGGTGCATGTGGCGTATGCTGAGGTCAGGGTTGACTATCGCTGATACTTCTATGCCTGTCACATCTTCTTGGAAGACCCACTGCTCGACTAAGCGCCATACTCTTCCAGCATAGCTCTTGCTGATCTTGGCCTGTCGTAAGACCAACTTGTCCCCCGGGGAGTTTTGCGGCCGCTGTGATTTTTTAGCCTCACCCTCCCGCAGTATGTTGATACGTCGCTCGCGGTCTTCTTGCCAATTTTTGTTTAAAAAGGCATATGCTTCTTCCTGGTTCATGTCAGGCAATGATTTGTAGTCACCCCACTTGAACAGCCCATTAGGCATTTTCTGTATCTGATCCTTTGGTATATCTTTGATTTGGAGCTTCGGTGGCAGGCGCTGCTCTATGCTGGAGTCTCGTGTCGATGGCACTGAGCGCCACACAGACCACCCGGTGCCATGCTGGAGTATTGTGCTCACAAGTGCATCCCATAACAAGCACAACGCATTGAAGGCCCATGACTCATGCGTCGGACGCGCATCATTTTTGAGTATGGCTCCATAGCATACGCTGCATGAATGGCTCTGCGGCAGTTTCTCGTGTATTGCACTGTGTATGCCATCGAGGATGTGTCGCCGTTGCTCTGGATCAGTACAGTGCTCGCGACCCTGGAAGATACAGGAATAGATCTCACCCATTGAAAAGCTCATCTCTGGTACACCTTGCTGTCTCGGAGTCACATGCAAGCGGTGCTCTGTGCCGAAGCGTGTCAAAACTTCTTCGTGTGCTGCTGTCCACACAAGCCAGTGCCACGCTGCTGCCACTGGATACTGATCTGCTGCAGAGTGATGTCCGAGTCGAAAGTGTGGTGACACCTCTCGAACACACACAGAGCCATCGAGACTGGTGAGCGTTTTTATAGTATGGCAATGAGATGCGGCACAACAGTGTGTGAAGCAAATGAGTTGACGCCACAGTTGGGGATAGCTGGGGCCATGGCATACATCCATGTGTCCAAAACCGGTGTGTGTAGCTTTGTGACTTCGGTGGCAATCGAACATGCGATGCAAAACAAATGAACACTAACACCTGTTGAAATATAATCAGGACGAAATATATCTGCATAAGGTTCGGGTTGCAAGAAAATGTTGATTACGCATTGGTGCTTACAATAATAGACTGTCTTTCACAGGGCTACGCTCGTGAGTTAGGTCAGTCAGGGAAGGGATGTGTGAGCTTAATCATCCATCAAGATCACATGCTCAATGAACTCATTTAGAAAGCAAGCCTGGTAAACACAATGAAACGCACGGTGATTCAGAACACGATTCAGTGGGCACGCGAAGCAGCAAAGTGCAAGGGTGTTAACGGTTTGGTGTAAAAATATTGCCTGAAACTTGAAGGCACACTGCTGTTCGGCTGTGTCCTGTCGCCATCTGCACACCGTTGGGACAGCCCCTCAGGCTCAGCAAGACGTCTTCGGGTGTTCATGCGTATAGTTTGCCACCTACCCTCAGCGCTGTCACCCATGTATGCTGCTCCTGCATCTCGCAACCATATCTCGAAGAATCCAGGCAGAGATTGAATACCAGAAGACATCCTTGACAATATGCAAGGCTCAAGGCCAAATCGTGTATCTAGGATTATTAACAATACACTCTCTGAACCTGAACGAGAACATCTACGACACAAAACATATACGTCAATGTAAGATGTCCCATCATTTTAAACAGCAGCACTCACATACATCAGTATGCAGATATATAAGATGTGAGAGTTCATGCCATGAAAGAAACAAGTATCCGCCGAGCCTCTTAAGCTCGAGTGCGTTAGGCGTCACCCTATCCATCGCTTTCTTCCATCTCTACATTTTAAGGGAACGCTTGTCGTCATCGTGACCACCGTCCATGTAGGACGTCTCATCATAGTATATACAGAAACACTCACATGTGTAAGTATGCAGATGTACAAGATACAAACAGGAAGAGAAAGATGCGTCTATTGTCAGAGATCTACGACATATGAGTTGAGAGCCCAGACCATAAAAGGAAAAAATATCCGCCGAGCCCCTTAAGCTCGAGTGTTTGCGACGTTTCCCTATGCATTCCTTCCTTCCATCTTTGCACTTTCGGAAACGCCCGTCATCATCATCCTCACCAGCAAATGAATGTTATAAGTACGAGGTATTCACACAAAGCTGTAGTGGGCAATAGTATCATCCATTCTTCAAGGGAAACTATGCAAACAACGCAACCAAGCAATCGTGATCACATGGCCAAGATACTGATGACAGTCAGTTGGTAAATTGACTCCCTGTTTGCCTCGCCATTGTTTAGGCAGAGTAGCCAGTCGGCTCAGTCTTGCATTCTCTGAAGAAAGCCACTCTGATATCTCCTCGCCGGCTTTAGTGGCAAGTTCCTGGCTACCCACCTCTTTGGCCGCAACATGTGCTGCTTTGCGAATGGCTGTCTCCACGCACTTCAGCTTGGCATGCGCCCATTGTGTCGCATTCTTCTGTTGCAAACACGCGGCGATACCTTCTGTGCCACGCTGAATTTTCCCTGGCACACCCTCCAATTCATCTTTGAACTCTATCTCGGTCAATCCACAGAGCGAGGCCCACTGCGTGCATTTGGCATACGCCTGTTGTTGAGCTAGTTGGTCTGTTGCATTAGCCCTACGACTGTGTCCGTTGACTGTGACTTTTGAGACCCGAAAGCCGCAGGCAATAGGTATTGTGTTCCATGCCGTGAGGAGGTCTGCCGAAACATCCTCTGTCTGTGTCGGGTCCTGGCCTTGACCATGCTGTTTGCACAATGACTTCGTCAAGCAGGCTGCAGCTCAATTATGGGTAAGTCATATCACGGACATGCGGAAACAGATTCTGTGCTGTTGTTTGTCTGAACCTGACCATTTCGTATCTGGATTGCTTTCTTTTTTTGCTACTTTGTATGGCGTGTACGATCTTGTTATGATATGTGTGCTTTCAGTCGCTCATAAAGGCCGTGTGTACCCTTGGAATGTGAATGTTGAAGCTATACTCGTCATGGACAGATGCTCTTGCTGTCGTCGAATTGTTAGGTGGCGGACACTACGATCACAAACTTACACGTGCTGCAAAACTCTTGCCTACATCTAGGAGCCGATACCAATTGATGCTGTCCGAGCCCCCAATCCCTCAGCCCACCGATTTCCCTACCCCTCTACCCCCCTTCTGAAGGAAACTAAACAACCTGATAACTTTGCAAGCCGATTCTGCAGAAGTGAACAAAGGATTCGCAAAGAAACAATGTCGCTATGTGACTCAACCCTTGGGCAGGATACGGTGTTTACCAAAATATATACACATGCTGAAACTATCCGTCAGTTACTGGACACTAAAAAGAATGTATCCAATCCCTCGTACGGTATACAAAGCTATGACATGGGTTGGGGAAGCAATACAACACGAAATTCAGCACCCTATGTACCTGTTTGGAGGCCACAAGCAAACATATCACATGGAGCGGCGAGCCGAGGCACCGCAAAACTGCACCACCTTCCGGAATTGAGCGACACCTCTCTCAACCTTGTCCGCAATGGCAGTAACATGTATATCCTGTTTGAGCTGGATACGACCAACTATATCAGCTGCTCGGTCTGGCTGGTTCGCCAACGGAACACTAGATCTGGCCTTCACAACCACATGCAGTGGGACGTGATCTGAGAGGTCTCCACAGACGCCGGTGAGTCGCTCTGTCTTGACACACCAGGCAGACGCCTCGATTGAGTTGTGTATGTAAACACGGTCGTATCGAGCAGTCTGACCATGACCTTGCCAAGTCCAGTCATCTGCACTGTCAGCCGCACTCCACACATCTCGCCATCCTTCTGTCAATAAACAATGGTCCTCCCCTGGTCGTGCATTCATGTCGCCGCATAGAATCTGAATTTGCTGTGCCTCCCGCTCTTGGCTGCGGCTCATGAAGCGCAGCTGCTCGCTCCTCGCATTACGGGCAACAGCGTCCCGTCCAGATTCCGCATGGACATTTGCTACAAGCCACTGTCCCCTCCTCACTGAAAGAATGTGCCGACCGTTTTGTGAGCTGGGGAACAGAAATGATGTGCATCTGTCTTCATTTGCTGCTGGCCATAAAACAGCAGTGACGTTAAAGTAAACTTCTGCTTGGTCATGGCGCTTATACACCTGCCAGTCGGCCAACCTCAGCTTGATTTCAGCATACATGTCCATGGTAACCTCCTGCATCAGCAAGAACTGAGGTTGAGAAGCCAACACTATATCGAGGATGCTGTTGATTCGGCTGGCGGAACTCTGTGGGTAGTTGCTGCTCAGGCCTGAAGCGATATAATAACAGATCTTAAAACGATGCTCCGTATGTAGTTGTGTTGTTGTTGGTGTGTGTTGAGTATGTGGCGGTGTACATGTAGTTGGCAGACTAGTATCAGCTTCTTTGCATTAGACCCGCTATTAAGTATGCATGTGCCACTGGTGTGCATCAGAATACAGGACGACCTGCATCCGTGAGATCTATTATTAGAAAGTATATCGCTAGTATATAACTGGTTCGTGTGAATGCGCGTAGAAAGAATAGGAGAGAGGATGAGAAGGTATGTATATATACATTTGTATATTTATATATAACTAGGCGTTTGTCTGCATACGTGTCCATGTACACACCGAAGCCTTGCAGAATGATACATCAAATTGGTTACACGTACAACAATAAATCAGAATCACAGCACGTGTAACATACACATCCCAGAACATTACTTGATACTCACAGTGTGCTTGAAAATAAGTTTCCATATGTAAACTTCCAGCAAGCCGTCCACATTGATAGTCACCAAGGATATTTCTTCTGGTGAGTAAGTCTGTTGAGAACCCTCGATAGCAACGACACCTGTATCTGCACTGACATTCTCTGGAAGGACGTCTTCCTCCCTGGGCAACATTGCCTGGTGACCTGCTGTCTCTAGAAAATGTTCGCCAGCTGTGTTCGCATGTCTGGTGACGCGATGTAGCGAATATCCTCCGTAGTGGTCGTGAATGTCTGCAAGAATTTGGGACACTTCTACATCGTGTGTGGTTGCTGTTCGTCCATGAAAGCGTCTGTCGCCTTCGAAGATGCTGTTGACGTGTACCCAAGTCCTACTGTTAGGTTGTCTGGTTAGCACGGTCCAATGTTGATTGTTACAATTAACAAACACATCCGCACCATTTTGCAGAGCCAAGCTGTCAAAGGAAACACTGTCCGCTTCAACATGCAAGCCAAGCAGTCCTGAGCCTATGACGTTAATAACATCAATGCTTAACCAACCAGACTGCGGATGCAAGTGCAGATGGCTGCTCTCTCTGTGCCCTCCGGCTACTTCTGACAAAGCTGATACCACCTGTGAACATGCCCTGCGGCAAGCATCCTGTGTGACATAAGGGCCACCCAAAAAGTTATTGAGTGAATGCATTCCGCACCAAGCGTCCACTTGTACCTCGTAGTATGGATGCACTAGATGCCTGCCCTGGAAGTCGTCCTGTGCTGCTCGAGATTGACATATACTAGAGCTGCTTGACGCAAAATGTACTCCTTCCGACCGGTGACAATATGTTAGTTCGCTGGTGTCTGCATCTCTGTGTGTATATGGAGACACTGCAGTGTCTGTCCGGCTATGGCTGTTGGGTTCAACTCTGGTCTTCTCGGTCTGAGTTGGAAATTCATTGCAATGTCGTTTGGATGATACATCGGGCATTGCATCAGCCTGTCTGCGTTGTGAAATTGTATGCTGATCTGGTTGACGCGTAACTTCGGCATCAAGGGCTGCGACTATTGCTTGGTCATCAGATTCGAACGTTGTTCTGTGCAAGAAATGGTACCATGATTTTTCTATAATCGTACCATTTTTTTTTAGTTTCTGCTGCAAGTTGTGTCCATTGCGTTGACGAAGTTCTTGTAGTTTCTCCGGTTGTCGTACAAATGTCGCCAACATCTCCAGCCTGTTAATGTCTTAAAAACTGACCCCGAACCCAGAAACTACTGTCAATTGTTGACAACTGCGAAATGCTAGTTGACAATGGCTCTCCTTGTTGCACTTGTGCCAAATTACAAGTGATGTTGCAGTTTGAACTGTGCATGATTATCAAATCTTACGCAAAACGGTGGGCATGCATACTCTTGGTCAGATTTACATGTTCCGTTTACGCTCCACGCCTTTCCGTCATGTGTGTCTTCACACCTGAAACATTGTCATTGTGATGTCCAAAAAATGTTGATCTCGGACACCATACAATACACGATGGTGTTGATTCGCATGTGAATAACATCTTGACCAAACGTTGGGCATGAATATTCTTGGTCAGATTTATATGTTCCGTCTACGCTCAACGCCTTTCCGTCATGTGTGTCTTCACACATGTAAAACATTGTCATTGCGATGTCAAAAAACTGCTGATATTGGACACCATACAATACACGCTGGTGTTAATTCACAATGAATCCGGGGTAGTAGGTAGAGGCCTTTCTATGTCGTCCGCGCCTCTGTGATTTGGATAGCTTGGGTGCCATGTGAACAGCTTCAGAAGACGCTGACCTGCACGTGAGCATACAGATAAAATCATGTCTGTCGATTTATTAATTATATAATCTTCAAAACCACACACATTGAATAGTTGGATTCATCAACATCTGACATTCAGGATGAGCAGATCGGTGTAATGATTATTTTCGATATGAGCAAATGTAAAAGAGTTATAATGTATGACTAAAACGATTTGACTAGTCAGATTTAGCAACCTCTGACCTTCAACATGAGATGGCAGGTGTGACGATGTCTTGCGATATGTGAACACTTATAATAGATTTAAATTGAAATGATGTCTTTCAGTGTGTCTTGTTTAATTTGGACGATACTATACTACACTAAGTATATACACGGTGTATAAAGTATCTGTATATCAATCTGAACCTCCAAGACCTAACCTATTCCGGACCCGACTTGGTACTTACAGTGAGAGAGTGTGTGCGACTGAGATTCAGGCGAACCGAGTCAGGTTTGTATATGTGAGCAACTGAACTCAGTTCAAGCGCTCTAGACACCTTTATTGAATGTCAAGCTCCTATATTGTGTAGCTGACCTTGTGTGGAAGACATATCATCACGGCTATACTGATACTGCCGACCATTGCTGAACTAGATCAGAACCTAAGCAATACCTTGCCTAGATCTTGATTCAAAAAATCCTGATCTGTTGGTTGAATAATTGAACGTATACCAACAGCTTGCCACATATTGCTACGAGATCGGCATGGTTGCA
>Ga0209713_10001406_pt1 | contig 14325 bp, 3 predicted proteins | sample ArcOceMetagenome_3_FD_187444 | JGI IMG/M metagenome (GOLD analysis project Ga0209713, IMG submission 187444) | Marine eukaryotic phytoplankton communities from Arctic Ocean - Arctic Ocean- Svalbard ARC20M Metagenome (SPAdes) (version 2) | ecosystem: Environmental > Aquatic > Marine > Oceanic...
GCAGTGCTGCCAGCGTGCCTCGTTGACTCGGTCGGCGCACACGGTGCAAGTCATGACCTGTAGTCGATCAAGTGCCCTGCAAGCGAGCAGACACGCAGGTTAGGTGCGGGTGGGTGCCGGGAGGATGTGCGAGCATGCCTGCAAGAGCACAGCAGCTGTCGTAGCTCATGGCGCAAGCTATCCATCCAGGTGTCCATTCCCTCGGTCGCGTCCATCCCTAGGCAGGACAGCCACGTCGAAGGCCACCACGCGCCAGCCCGGAGGAGTTTTGACTCCGGAGCTTCAACTCCACATGCGCACAGCCAAGGAGCTGATGGCCACGGGCCGCGAGAACGATGGCTCGGACATGCCGCGTCGCGAGGTGTTCCTTCATTTACTCCCCGGCTTTAGGGGCCCAACCCCGTAGCAGCTAGCAGTACATTGTTCATTTCAGAAGAGCAGCAACGCTCGACCTAGCTGTATAGCTGAGCCCTGGGTGCCGATAGGCGGTCGATAGGACGTCGCGCGCATGAGTCAGCACCATCGCGCGAGACCGGCTCGAACTGGCACTGGCGCCTGGGGCTCTCGTCAACGTCCACGCTGAGTAGTCAGTACCTATGAACCCCTGAACCCCTGGACCCCGGACCCCTTTGGACCCCTTGCACGGAGAAGCCTCTCATCGGGACCCCTTGGACCCCCTCGAGCCCTGGACCCCTCCGTGCCATGCCCTGAACCCCTTGGACCTCCAGCTGTACCCCTCGGGACGACCCCGAGCGTCGCATGCCGACAGCACGTGCCCTGGCGAGCCACACGAGCTCCCAGCGGACTACAGGTCATGACTTGCACCGTGTGCGCCGACCGAGTCAACGAGGCACGCTGGCAGCACTGCGGGTGACGTCAGTCGGTCGATCTGATGGCTGCTGCTGCTGAGGCTTGCTGCCACGACGTCAGGCAACTCACAGGGACACGTGCAGCACACGGGAAAGGCTACTGGAGTCGACTGGAGTCGTGTGTAGTAGCTATGTGCCTATGTCAAGGGGCCCAACCCTGTAAACTGTACTAGTGTTATAAAACTTGTAGCGAAGCCCACGCAACAGACGCTCGGGGGCGATCCGTGCGCCGCCCGCGCTGGGCAGCCCCGTATAGAGCACACCGTCGCTGCGCGTATACTGCTGGCCGTTGAGCGACACGACTAGGGGAACATCTGCGACCGGGTGCTGCGGTGCCAGGCAAACCAAGCCTCTTGACACCACTTGACTGCTAGTGAGCAAAGTCTGTGACAATGACAACGACGATGCCGCATTTTGCGTGCCGGCTACTGCTGTAGCAGTGGCGGTGCCATTAGCGACGACCAGCGTGGCAGTGACGGGTGTTTCGCGGAGGGTGAGCGCCGCAGAGACGATTATGCTGCCAAAGCGACACGCTGTGCGCCATTCGCCAGAGCTGTACGAGAAGAGTGGCAGCGACGCATCAAAAGCGACTGTCACTGCCGTGCGGCCGGCGGTGGGGCCTCCAGTTGGGGCCAGCGACACGAGGCGGGGCTCGTCATAGTAGACAAAGACCGGCTGCACCTCCGATCCGCCCTCCACCTTGCCGCACGCGCAACAGTGCCGCTCCGGATGGTTGAATTGCGCGCCGGCAGCCCACGCCGCGGCGACGAGCACGAAGCCTTCATTGCAGTAGCGACGAGCCTCGTAGTCAGCGCAACCCAGAGGCCCGTCCGGGCGGTCACCGTTTGTCCAGCCACGTGTGTCGGCACACCGTGAGACAGTAGGAGGGAAGTCGATGCCATTCAGCGAGACACGCAGCACGGCTGCACCCGCGTCGCCCGCGGTAGGGGGCGACACGCAAAGTAGCTTGCCGCCATTGCCAACGTCATCTCCAGAGAGCGTCGCATTTACGACGGACTCGCCGAAACGGCAAAGCAGCCGGCGGCCGTGTGGCAAAGCGGGCGCGTCTGACGGCGGGAACGAGGCAAAACCGGCGCCGAAGACCGTCACGGCCGTGCCACCATTGGTAGGACCACCCGGCGGCTCGACAGCCGAGATTGCAGTCGCGTAGTACAAATACGGCAGCGGAGTCGGAGTGCCATTGTCAGCAGCGCCGTTGAGCGCGATCGTCAGGTTAACGACACCGACCACCGGCTGGGGCGGCGTCGTACATATCACGCGCGTCCGCGTCGTATCGAGGATGGGCACCTCGCGTCCGCCGAAGCGACAGCGCGAGATGAGCTGGTGGGAGCTTGAGCGGCCGCCCTCTCTGTGCCATGCCTGCGCGTAAGGAGTAGCGCCGAAGGCGTCGAAGCCAATGCCGGCGATGGTGATGAGTGACCCGCCTGCCACCGGCCCACCGGTCAGCTCTAGCGTATGCAGCTGCGGCTGCTCATAAAATGTGAACGCCACCTCGATGCTGATGCCATCAGAGTCATGATCGTCACCTGCCATCTCGCCTGAGGGCGTGCCGTCAATGCCATTCAACGCGACGCGCAGCGGGACTGCGCCATTCGGCGAAGCCATCGTCACGCAGCTCCCCACATAGTCAACGCCCGACGCCACGGCAGCTGCGCCACTGATGAGTGCCGCAGCTGCAGCGGCCACAGGTCCGCCCGCGGGCCCGCTCGCGGGGCCGTTCGCATGTCCGCCCGCGGACCCGCCCGCGGGACCGCCTACGGCGCCGCCATTCTTGTTCGTCGACGCAAAAGCGTCGAAAACAGTCGAGTAGCCTCCGCCTCCAGGCACTCGGCGGCCGTGTGTGTCAGTACCGCCCGTGCATCGCGACGGAGAGGTGGCTTCGATGGCGGCGTGAGCGCAAAGCTCGCATCGCCGAGTGGCCGAGAGCGCCGAGCCAAAAGCACCTCCGAGCAGGCCGCGACCCAGCAGCGCGACGCGAGTGCCGCCGGCGACGGGGCCGCCATTTGGCGCGGCGAGCAGCAGATGTGGCGAGGCATAGTAGAGGACCAGCGGTGGCGGCATTCCGGCTGGCGCGCTGAAAAAGTCGATGCCGTTGAGCGTGAGCGCAACGGGCGTGTCACCCAGTATGTGCGGCGGTGCGTAGCAGACGGCTGAGTCGGCGTGTGCGCCGGGCAGCAGCGGCACAAGAGTTTCTCCAAAGCGGCACGCCGAGATGCCGGCTCCAAGATCGGTCGGTGCGTCGGTGAAAAAGCCATTTAGGTGCGTGCCATGCACCCAGACGCGTGTACCACCCAAGCTGGGACTAGACGAGGGCGTCAGCGCGGCGGCTTGCTCTGCGGATGCCTCGGCGGCTTCCGCATCGACGAGCATCGCTGCCGCTCGGGTAGCCGCAAGTGCCGCGGCATCGGCCGTGGCGTAGGCCACTGCCACAATCGGCGCCTTGCTAGGATCGGCCTCTGCGGCAACTGAAGCTGCTGCAGCGGCGGCAGCCGTCTCTGAGGCGGCGACGGAGGCGCGCGCGGCGGCCGCGTGCGCCGCGGCGACACCTGGCGGGTGTGCCGCCGGGCGAACGGCGCCAGCGAGGAGCAACGGCGCGGGGAACACGACGACGCTCGTGTCATCCCGGTCGTCCCCCGGGTCCTGTCCATTCATCGCGACGGTGAAGCGCACGGCGCGCGGTGACTGGAGCAGGCCGTCGAACATCTTCGGCAAGAGGCACCAGCCGCCGCGTCCGTCCCAACCTCCGAGGAACGACCAACGCGCCTCGGCCTTGGGCGGCACAACCATGCCGTGTTCCATCAAACTGACTTCCCATGCGAGCTGACTGGCGTTACCGAAGACACACCTGGGGGCGGTGGGGCCCGACGCAGCATCGCGCGTTGCATTACCAATTCGCAGGCCGTCGGCGTAGAAGCTGACGTTCGTGCCGCCGATATCGGCGCCTCCAAGAGGCGAGATGGCGTTTATTCGAGGCGGCGCGTAGTACGTGAATGCCGTCTCTGACTGCTGCTGCACGGGGCTAAAATCCTGCCCGTTCAGCGCCAGTGTCACGGATACAACCTCAGCCCAGCCAGGCGGCCGGTCATCGCAAGCCCCATTGTCGGCGCAGTCCATAGGAAATCGATGCGCGGGGGCGATGCATTGGCCTGTTGTGTCATTGACCATGTCGAAAAGCACTACCACATCACCAAAGCGGCACCGCGCGAGACCGTATGGCGACGCATGCGCGGCAAGGCCAAGGCCACGTAAGACGACATGCGTGCCGCCGCGCCACGGGCCTGCACGCGGCTCGAGCGCGAATATCTTCGGGTGACGGTAGTAATTGTATTCCACCGACGCGTTGCTGCCGCTCACGCCATTGAGTGCGATCCGCAGCGCGACAACGCGCGCCACCTGCTCCTCAGCGACACCACCGTGGTTGTGGTACGGGGCGCGATGTCGCCGCGACGGCGGCGCTGCGCAGTGCACTACCGTGTCGTTGCGCCACGAGGACGCCGACGCTTTTGGCAGCTCCAACCGCCTCACCGATTGCTGGTCAAGCCCGTCACGAAAATGGGCCTCGCCTTCGAAAAGGCATCGGAGCCGCTCCTGCGTGAACACGTCAGCGTCACCCGGCTGCGGCTCGAATCCAACGCCGTGGATGGTCAGGTTAGTGCCGCCGTCGACAGGGCCGCCCGCTGGAATGACCCATGCAACCTGTGGCTCGGCGTGGTACCAGAACGGAGGTCCGTCGACATTGAAGTTTTCTACGGCCGCGTTGAGCGTCAGGTTGACGATTGCAGGCCTCGTGAGCGACACAGACGATGGCGGATCGATAGACGGCATGATTGACAAAGGCGGCTGCGCTGGCACCACTGCCTCGAGAGAGGACATGTTAGCAGCAAGCACCTCTGAATTGGCGCTGTCGAAGGCGAGAATGTGCTGCGGCACGATGTGTGAGAGTCAGTGGCTGGGTGTATGGTGCGGGTAGGTGGGCGGGTGGGGGCTGCCTAAAAGTACTTGTGTGAGTTCGCCTGTGCTGGTGCAAGGTGAAGGGGCGCGGCTTACCTCGCCGTGGGGCTGGCGCAGCACGATGCGGTTGGTGGACGGGTCGGAGGGGTTTCCCCAGGAGAGTGTCGTGGACTGGTAGTACAAGACCGATGGAAGCGACGAGTCGGGTGTGAAGATGAGCGTGCTGTCGTCGGCGGTCAGCCCAGATACGGGATGCGACCCAATCGGGCCAGTAGTCACAAGATTGTCGAGCGTCACCTTGCCGGCGACACGGCTCGGACTGAGGGCGAGCGGGCTGTCCAGGGATCGGTTGGCGGAATTGTACGTGGTATTGTGCACAAATGTGTACGTGAGGCCGCGGACAAAGGTAAGCTGCGGCCGGCCAACGCCGTCGACGACGAAGCCGCCGCCGCCCACTGCGTCGAGCCCAAATGTTCTTAACCTGTTTGCGCACGGCGTGTTGGCGCACCCCTTCTCATCGTCAACGACCATGCGCGGGGGCCCATCCATGACACGCTGGAAACCAAAGGCTGTCAGGTTGGCGCCGTGTATGGAGACGACCGTGCCACCAAGAAGAGGCCCGCCTGGGGGCTCAAGGCGCCATAGCACAGGGGGGCTGTAATATGTGAGTCGGAGCTCGCCGCCGTCGAGCCGACCGTGAAAGTCGACGCCGTTAAGCGAAATTTGCACCAGCGCGCGCCCAGTGGTCGAGTTGGCAGGCAGCACGCACACCGCCGTGCTATCGGTCACCGACGAAGCGTCAGCGGAAACAACTGCCTCACCAAATTTGCACCAAACCGACGCCAGGTAACCTGAAGCCTTCGCGTCCGGATGAACAAACGTCTTGAAGCCGCTGCCCTGAAGCGTGACGAGTGTCCCGCCCTCAGTCGGCCCGCCAGTCGGCCACGTCGACAGCAGCTCGTTGCGGTAGTACTGAAAGGAGGCAGGCGGCACTCGCGGCACGAAGTCAACATCGTGCAGGGTGGCGTCACCGCCGCCGTTGAGTGCCACGCGCACCTCGACGAGGTGCAGAAGGCCGTGCGTGTAGTTGGCTACTAGCGTGCTTGGTGAGATACACACAGCAGCCTCGTCCGTCGCGCCGGGCAGGGCGCGCACCACATGTTGATAGTCAGCGTGGTACGCATCTCCGAAGCGGCAGCGCAGATCGACGAGCCCGCGCGACATGAGCTCATGGGGCAATAAGCCACGCGCGAAAAGCGCCACAGCCGTGCCACCCGTCACGGGCCCGCCGGCAGGAGAGATGCCGAGTAGCATCGGCATCGGAAAGAAGGTGAAGTTGGCGCGCTCGACGGTCGGCGCCGCGACAAAATTCTGGCCGTTGAGCGCAACGTGCAAGAGGCGATGGCCTGGAGGTAGTGGTGGCGTGTAACACTTTAGTTGTGTTGACGTGACTCCCGTGGCGGTCGTTACCGCGCTCCCGGTGGCTGGGCTGAAAGGATTAGTGCGCGCCGTCGCCTCAGCGTGGGCGTCGCCGAAGCAGCACAGCACGAGGGCTGGTCCTTTTGACGCGTCAGGCGGCACCCAATTCAGGAACCCATGACCCTGCACACGCACGAGCGTTTCACCGCCTCTGCCATGGACGTCCGAGTCGGCACGGCCCGCCGTCGGCACCAGCCCTATGACCACCGGCTGCTCGTAATACGTGAACAATGCTGCCTCACGCCAATGCACGCCACCTGCCGAAAGACCAATCGAGACGGCACCGGCCACATGGGCCGGCGCTATGCACCGCACCTCGTTGTCGGTGGCAGAAGCGGCTTGTACTTCGGGTTGCAAACCTGTCACGTTTGGCGCGTGCCACCCACCGAAAAGGCACCGCGTGATGGATCCAAGACCCACTCCGCGCAGCAGCACATGCGTGCCGCCAAAAGTCGGGCCAGCGAGCGGCGCAGTCAGTGAGACCGTCGCGGTTGCGTACGCGAGTGGTAGCCCAGCTCCACTCACGTCGCCGTCGAGCGAGAGTGACACAGTAAATGCGCCGAGCGAAGCGGTCGCGTCGAGTGCAATGGCGGGAGGCGCCTCACACGACACTGCCGCGTAACCGAAGACGTGCGCCACCACCACCGCGAATGAGCCGCTGGCGGCGCCCATGAAGACACACGCATGCCGCCGTGTTGGCGCAATGTTAGAACCCGCCAGCGTAATCAAAGTGCCGCCGTCGGGATCAGCGTATCCAGGCGACGCGCTGGTGAGACCGGGCGCAGCTGCTGCGTTGTAAACGACAAGCCAGGCGGCTGCGCGTGACGCAACAGCGGCGGAGAGCTTGGCTGGGTGCGCAGCGGCCGCCGCAGTGGCTGATTGCCAAGTGTCAGCGGCAGCTGCCGCACCAGTGAAGGCTTCAAGAGTGGTGAGGCTGCCATTGTCCACGTGCACTGCAACGTAATAGTCGCCACTATCGCTTCCCGTGTACTGCGTCACACACCGAACGCTGCTCGCTGATTCAAAAGTTGCCGGAGAGACCAAGAGTGTGCCGCTCTCGCCGGGCGCTCTTTGCACACGGCGGAACGAGCAACACAGCTCTCTTGATGGCACAAAGCCGTGACCCAGGACCGTTAGCGTGCACGCTGGCGCGCCTGGCGCCACGTCGCACACCGGGGGTAAGACCTCGAAAGTCTCTGGCGCGAATCGCGGGTCACGGTAGGTATACCGATCGGAGCCATCGTCCGACGGTAGCGAGCGGTCCTGCAAGTCGCTGTTGGTGGTGACCCCGACGGTGACGTCGCCCGGCATGGCGACGGTGGGTGCCGTGCAGCGCAGTAAGGCGTGCGAGTCGAACGTCGCAGCTGACGGCGGCGCGCCGGAGCCGGCCCACGTGCAGAGCAACCGCCCGGTGGCCGCGGGGATAAAATTGGACCCGAAGATCGAGACTATTTCGCCACCAGAGACGCTGCCGAAGTTGGGCGTGACGAAAGAGATGGTCGGGGGCAGCCGTGGGTCATAATACGTAAAATAGGCACCGTTTAGCTCCGTATAGACCGCGCCATCAGTGGTGACTCCGACGGCAACATCAGCACTGCCGTCGGCGTACGAGCCGCCCATAGGAGGGAGCGCGCAGCGCACCAAGAAGGAAGAGTCAAAGGTGGCGGCACTCACGACTCCCCCGACCGAGCACGCAAGGGTCGGCGTCGGCGCGAAGTTGGTGCCAGACACGTGCAGAACGACGCCGCTGCCGGGATGTGGTCCGAAATTCGGTGAGAAGGAGGACAGCGTCGGCGGCTGTGCCGCGTCATAGTAGGTGAAGCGGGCGGCGGTGGTCGAGAAATTAGCCCCATCGTGCGACGCGAGGACCGGCACGTCGAGAGGAATGTCGAACGACGGACGGGCACAAGCGATGCTCGATACCGAGACGAACGACGCGTCGACGTCGTACGAGGCGTCGGCGTTGAACCCGTACCGGCATCGCAGCATGCCGGTCGGTGCAAAGTTGGTTCCACGCATCACGTGCGCGCTACTGCCAACAGCCAAAAGATCTCCGAAAGGCGGGTTCAGCTCCAGCACGGTCGGCAGCTCCATTGGGCCATAGTAGACGAGATTGTATCCACCGGCGACCCCGACGCCACCGCTGCCAATGCCGAGCGTCACACCGACGGTTGGAGAAGCACCGGTGGCGGCGGGCGGCGCGGCGCACACGACACGCTTGTCCGAGACAAACGTGGCGGGAGTCGTAATGGAGCCACTGGTGATGGCAGACACTGCGGAGCTGGCGGAGCCGTGTGCCGCGGCGAAGAAGGTCGCGCTGCCGTCGGTAAAGACGCAGGCGAGGCTGGCAATGGGCGCAAAGTTGGAGCCGCTGATCTGCAGGTCGGTGTCACGTCGCGCGCCGACGGCATACTCGTATGCGTCAGTGCCCGGGGAGATGGCTGGCGGTGATGCGCCGCGATGCAGCGGCGTCGCCGCCAGGATTGGAGCGAACGATTCGACCAGCGGCGGAGAGGATCCGTCATAGAGCGTCAGCTGATAGTTTGAGGACCACCTGCCGCCACTGTCATGCGTGATCGAAAGGAATCGCGTGCCGAGGCCGTCGTTCGCAGGCGGCGTGCAGTAAGCGAGGTGGGCATCAACAAACGTGGCGGTCACGTGCACGTCCCACGCAATGCCATCGTTGAAGCTGCAGCGCAGCGCGCCAAGGGTTGGCGCGAGATTGGACGCGTGAAGAGTGAGCGGCAGCAGCTTGTCTGCGCCGCTGGCCTCACTCACGTCGATGAGCGCCCCCCGCCCTGGCAGAGCAGCTGGCATCACCGAAAGCAGCTGCGGCGCCTCGGCCGACTTGTAAAAGGTGAAATGGACGCCGCTGTCAGCACTTGCGCTGCTGAACCCTCCGAACGACGCGCGTAACAAATGCGTGCCCAAACAGCTCTCATCAGCGCATCGTGGCGCTGCGCAGTGCAGCAGCGCCACATTGATAAATGTGGCAGGGCTCGACACGACCTCGTTGCCCCACACGCACCGCGGCCCAGCACCGGACGTGGGCGCGAAGTTGGCGCCTCGCACCGTGATCGTCCCGCCTGACTGCCAGTCGGCGTAGTCTGGCGCGATGCGGGTCACTGGCGACGGCAGCGAGGTGTCGTGGTAAGTGAATGGCAGCCCGGGCATCGAGTGTGGCGCACCAGCCTCGTTCGCGACCGACACGTACACGTCATGAGCTTCCGTCAAGTTGAGGGCGGCGACATCAGGAGCGATGCACCGTACGCATGCGTCGCTCACAAACGTAGCAGTCACCGTAGGCGCCCCGGCAAGGTTGCTGCAGTCGGCGTCTTCGCACGTCGGGTATGGAGCGAAGCGGCAGCGCAGACCTACCGATGGGGCGACGTTGGCGCCACAGGCCAGAACTTCGACTCCGCCATTGAGCGGCCCAAGGGCTGGCGTGATTGTCGCGATGCTCGGGGGCGACGCGATGGCAAAGTAGACAAGCGCCAGGGCCGCCTCCGACCACGGCCCGTTGGCCGGTGCGTAGGCGTTGTCCGCGTCGGGTGCGTGGAGGGCCAGCCGCACATCGACAGTAACGTTCGTGGTCACATCTGCGTCGACTGCTGCATCCAGCTGGCTGGGCGAGAGGCAACGCACCTCGCCGACGTCGATGAAGGACGCGGGGACGACCGCATCACCAAAGGCGCACGACAGAGAGGATGTGGGAGCGAGATTCAGGCCCTTCAGTACGGCCAGCACGCCACCGTTGATGTCAGAGGCGGGGAGAGTCACACCAGTGGGCAGCCCGTCCAGCTTTGGCGTCGCCAGCGACAACAGCACCGGTGGCAACGTCGGGTCATAATAAGCAAACGTCGCATTGCCGGCAGCCAACGAGCCGTCGATGTATGGCCGCGCCTCCGAGTAGCTCGCGCCGCCGTCGATCGACAGTCGAACCAGGGCGCCACCAATGCCCTGGCGGTTGCTAACCTGCTCGCCCTTGAGCAGGCTGTTGGCCAGCTGATAGCGCGCGGGCGGCGCGACGCACTCAACCGACTCATTGACCTTCTGGTAGCTCAGGGTCGGATACATCCACCGCCCCTGCGTCGAGGGTGCGCGGCCGAAGCGGCAGCGCAGCATCTCGGGCTCAATGCCGCCCAGATTGAATCCGCTGACAATAACGTGTGTCGCCTCGTAAACGGGGCCGTAGCGCGGGACAAACGACGAGACAACTGGCGCGAGCGTGCTATCCACGCATCGCACCGGCAGCGGCGCGTCCGTCCAACCGTGTTCGGCCACATCACCGCCCACTTCCACGGCCGCCGCCGTCGCCGCCGAGTGGGCGACGGCGAGCCGGACGATCTCGTCTGGCGCTCCAAGGGGCGCACTCGGGGAGCCCTCACGGAGCGGACGCGATGGCGCCTCGCAACGCAGAAGCTCAGAGCTGACCACCGTGGCGTTGGAGAAGGCGTCGCCCGCCACCGAACGGAAGCGGCAGCGCGCCTCGTCGCCATTCTTGGGCGCGAAGTTGGCACCGCGCACCTCCAGCAGGACCGGCGCGTTGCGATCCGCGTACTGGGGTACCACGCTGTGCAGTGGCGACCGCTTCGTCGAGTCGTACAAGCTGAAGCGCAGAGACGAGTTGGACCACGCATCCTTGCCGCCGGCGTGCGCTACGCGCAGCTGCGCGTCACCGCACGTGCCCGCCGGCCGGCAGCTGAGCGCTGCTGTGCGGAACTCGCATCGGACAGTGTCGGCCGCGAGATAGGTGGCGGGCGTCTCGCCGTGCTTGGCATTCGCCCTGAAGGGGATTGCCGACGGTGGCTCCAAACCAGGCGGCTCGCCCGCCTCCTCGTTTGCGCGTGCCGCCTCGACGGCAGACGGCGGCAACGGCCAGAGTCCGCAGCGGAGGTTGTCAAGGCGGCCATCCTCGGCGTCGCCGGAGAGCAGGTTCGTCGGCGCAAAATTGGAGCCGTGCACTGTCAACGACAGCCGACCGCCGTCGAGCGAAACGTCGGCGTAGGCGGCACCCGTGCTCTCCGCTGTCACGTCATGCAGCGTCGCCGGCGCACGCGGGTCGTAATGGACGACGGTCGCCGCGCTCGTGCCTGGCGGCACATCCGTTGCGACGCGCACGTGCACCGAGTGCATCGAACCTATCGGTGCAGGGGGCAACGCGCATGCGACGCGCGTCGCCGACGCGAATGAGGCGGTCGTCGTGTGCAGAGGCACGGCGCTCGCAGCTGGAGCATCGGCAGGGCCGCCAAAAGCGCGCGCGGCGAAGAACTCGCACACCAGCGCAACTGACGGTGCAAAATTCTCGCCAGTGACGACAGCGGTTCCGGGGGTCTCGCCGTACTCCTCGCGAGGATTGGACACACCGTATGCATGGCCTATGAAGCCGGGTTGCTCGCCATTGATTCCCTCATCGACGACGGTCGCGCCGCGCGTCGGGTCGTAAAAGGTGAACGACGGCCCCGTCTGGAAACGCGAGTTCTGTCTCTCCGTCGTGGCAAGGTTGGTCACGCCGAGCGTCGCGTCACCCACCGCGTCATACAGCGCAGCGCTCAGATTGCACAGCACAGTGCCAAAGTCGACGAAGTGCGCAGGCACGAAATGGTACACGTAAGACCATGGCCGCGGAAGCAGTGGACTGGAAGGTGCGAGCGTGCATTTGAGCTCATAGGGGCCAGTCGGCGCAAAGTTGGTGCCGATGGCAGTGACGACGGTGCCACCGTGGATCGGTCCGAACGCGGGCGAGATCGACGAGACGCGCGTGAGACGCTGCGTGATGGGTGCCTCGTTCCAGTAGACGACGGTCGCGTAGTTATCGGAGAAGTTGTGCATCCCGCCTGTCGACACGTACAGCTTGACCGTGGTGCCGGGTTCGCGCCGTGGTGTTATGCACCGCACTTCGTGCGCAGAGATGAAAATCGCATCAACGATGTTCTCGAACGCTTCGAGTGGGCTCGTCATGTTGGGGCGCACCAGATGTGGTTGCTGCGCAACCGGTGCCTCGCCGTAGCGGCACAGCAGGGCGTGTGGCGTCACGAGGGAGCTTGGGTAAAAATTGTGACCAAAGACCGAGTGCATGTATGGGAATTCGACCGGCGCCGCCTGGCTTGTCTCAATGTCATAGAAGACATAGCCCGACGCACCGGACGGCACAGGTAGCTTTTGGCCGGGCATGATGATCGCGCCGTTCGTCGGGTCGTAGTAGGTGAGGATGGACGTGTTTCTGGAGTAGGTGACATCGTCGGTCGTCGCCGCCACAGGGAAATCACCATGATGGCCACGTGGCACTTCGCAGCGCATCGCCGTAGCGTTAATGTACACCGCGCGCGTCGACCGCCACGGCCCGCGCGTCGAGCCGTGCTCCGCCGGCATACCAAAGGCGCACCATAAAAACTGGGTCGGTGCAAAGTTGGTGCCCTGAACAATCACGCCACCGTGCAGCTCGGCACCCTTGTAGCCGTTCCAGTGACCGTGGTCCAGATCGAGCTGCCAGTCCCCTTCAATTTGCAGCTGCTGCCCGGCGGTCGGCGAGTAGGACGGATGGAGTACGTTGACAGTGGGTGGCGTGTTACGGTCGTAGTATGTGAACGGAACGGTCTGCGCAACTTGCACGCTGCCTCCACCATCGGGACCCGCGAAGAGCGTCGAGTTGTAGCTCGTGTTGACAAAGAGCGTCGTCTCACCAATGTGGTCATATGGCGGGGATAGGCACGAGATGATGGTCGGGGAGTGAAAGGTGGCGCGCGTGAGCGAGACATTGTACACAACGGTTTGGCAACCGCACGCGCTCGCGCGGCACCACTGCGAGCAGTTGCCCTCGCGCACCGAGTGCAGCCGCGTGTGGAACGCGCACTGGATGCCGGGGCCAAGTGGCGCGAAGTTCTCTCCACGTAGCACAAGCCGCGCCCCGCCGCTCACGTCGCCATAGACCTCCGACGGCGGTTCAGCGAGCAGGGCATGGGCATAAAGCTGTGGCTTACGATTCGCGTCAAAGTAGACGAGCGGCGCGCCGAGTGGCGCGCGGGGCGGCGCGCCAAACAGCTCGCGGCTGAACAGCGCAGGCTCGGCGTCGCCCTCGCCAAAGGAGGCCACGCCTCGCCCCGTCGTCGAGACTCGCAGGTACGCGACACTGCCTGGCTGCTTGTAGTGCTCAGGGTATAGCTCGGGGTCCTGGTACAAGGGGCCCTGGCACAGCACCTCCGACTCGTCATCGCCAGGCGACTGCACGTCAGCATCGTACTTACCCTCGCGCGCCTCCTGGCCATCCCACTGGCAAGCGACGCCGAGTGTGCTCGGGCCGAAGTTGTATCCTATCACGCGCACCTCATCAGGCACAACGAGGTGGTCGGAGAAGGGAGGGACGAGCCGGACGATCACAGGTGGCGCGCGTGTGTCGTAGAAGTTGATCTCGAGTCCGTCGGCGACATAAAGTGTCCCTGGCCCTGAGAGGTCTGGCTTTAGCACAAAAATGCCAAATGGTGAGATACCGTATTTCTCGGGCAGCGTGGGCGACGAGCACATAATCTGGGTGTCTGACAGGGCGAGCGGCACCGGCGCGCACGGCAGCTCGAGGCCGAAGAAGCAGAAGACTCGGTGATGCGGCATGATCCCCATGTCAACAATGGCCTTTGCCTGCTGAAGTGTCAAAGAAGGATCCTCCGTGAGCACTTCGTCGAGGTTTGTACCCTCGACAATGACTGTACACCTGCCGTCCTGGCAGTACTCGCTGGCAATGTCGATGGAGCGTGGGCCCTCCGGGCTGTTGATGCCGAACTTCTGGATCGTGACGCGCTGGGATAATGGTGCACCTGGTGTCAGCGCGAGCCCCGTAGCAGCGTCGAAGCTCATGACGTCTGTGCCGTCGTGGCCACAAGCACTCTCCGCGGCAGCGCCAGGCCAGAGCCGTGCGAATAGCACCAGCTGCCACCAGAGCAGCATGACCAGTAGGCGAGCGGGTGGTCTTCCAAAAAAAAAGTTCCACTCTTATATGCCCAAGACTACCACG
>Ga0209713_10001407_pt1 | contig 14318 bp, 8 predicted proteins | sample ArcOceMetagenome_3_FD_187444 | JGI IMG/M metagenome (GOLD analysis project Ga0209713, IMG submission 187444) | Marine eukaryotic phytoplankton communities from Arctic Ocean - Arctic Ocean- Svalbard ARC20M Metagenome (SPAdes) (version 2) | ecosystem: Environmental > Aquatic > Marine > Oceanic...
CTTGATGATCACCAGCCACCGTTTTTACCACAGGCAAAAAAGATGAAGCAAAAAACTGTTCGTGGTATATTAGTTCGTGGGGTTGTGGTTACAACGACATCTGCCCATGCCGCGAAAATGCTCCGTGCTCGCGTGCTGCGTCCTCGGCGCGGCGCTCGTGGCGCTCGTGGCCCTGCCGGTCCTACCTGCGTCGCAGAAGCGCGGCGTGCGGGCCGCGCCGGGCGCCCCGACGCCACGCCTGCACGCCCGCGCTGCCGCGCTGGCGGGCGCGCCGCGCCTGCCAGCCCTGCGGCGCCTGGGACTGCGCGGCGGGCGCCCCGGCGGCGGCAACGTGACGGACGCCGACGTGGTACGCGTCCTCGCGCACATGCTGGTGCCCGACAGCGCGCAGATCCGCGCGGCGGAGGAGGATATGGACGCGATGGTCGGCGCGCACGCGGGCGCGTGTGCCCGCGGGCTCCTGGCGTGCATGCTGTGCGAGGGCACCGCGATGGAGCTGCGCCAGCTCGCGGCGGTCGTGCTGCGCCGGCGCATCGGCGACATGTGGCCGTCGCTCTCGGCGCCGCAGCAGGAGGACGTGCAGGAGCGCCTCGGCGACGCGCTGGCGGCAGACCTGGGCGGGGGCTCCGCCAAGCTGCGCCGCCTGCTGGCCCTGTGCGTGGCGGCCACGGCCGCCCTGTCCTCGTCCCCGATGCAACAGGACGCGGTGGTGGGACGCATCCTGGCTGCCGCCACAGGCGCGCAGGGGCCGCCCAACTCGGTCGCCGTGGCCATCGAGACCCTGGAGCTGCTCATGGAGAGCATGGCGCATGACATGATGCGGCACTTTGATGCGATCCACGGCGTCACGATGGCAGCGCTGCAGCACGCGCATCCCGACGTGCTGCACAGCGGCGTCAAGCTCGCCTCGTCTCTGCTAATGCAGTCCTTCGGGCTCGCCGATGCCGGCTGGACGGCCGAGCTCCTGCAGAGCCTGCATGCTGTCCTGGCGCGCGCCGTCGCGGGATCCGATGCCGACACCGCCGACTGCATTTTCGTTGCGCTGACAGACGTGGTGCCCTTCTCCTGGGGCACCGAGGCGAGCTCGCGCACGCCGCAAATGATCGAATTGGCGCTGAACGTAACGGCGCGTGAGACGATGCCGCTGCCGGTGCGTGAGCACGCATCGCTCTTCGTCGTAGAGCTGGCGCAATGCCAGTCGCACGTACTGCGAGAGCATCGCCTGTTCGTCAGCATCACCCGCCGCCTGACGCTCATGGCCCACAGAGCACTGCTAGATCATGCAGCGCACGCGCACGGCGCCGACCAGTTTTTGCACCTCTTCCAGAGCGAGAACACGCCCTTGTCCGATCAGGGCCTGGGAAGGCACGTGCTTGAAAAGAGACAAGATGTGCTGATGCGAGATGACGATGTGCATGCGCCTGAGGTCATGCCCGCGGACGCAGCTGTTGCCGACAGCTCGGAGATGGAGACGGAGAAGCCGTGTGATATTCTGGTGCGAGCGCTGCGGCTGGTGCTGCAGTCGGAGGGCGCCAAAGAGGCTATTCCAGCATTTGTGCAGCGGCTGGACGTGCTTTCCTCGCCGTCAACGTGGCAGCACAGAATGGCTGAGCTTTTGCTTTTGCGCACGTGCTGCGAGGCATCCCTCAGCTCGTCTCTACAAGGCCTTCAGCCACGTGACACGGTGCGTCCCACTTCTAAATTCCCTGCATTCCCTGCTCGGTGACATTCCCCAGCTCCTCGCGGCGTCTGGCCCGTGCGTGGCTAGTCAGAACCCATCGCACGCGAGGGAACATGTTGGGTGCTGGGGTGACTTTCGAGAGTGGTGGCAGGCGCACGCGGTGCTGACCAAGCTGGTTGCCGCCGTGCATGATGACCATGTGAGCGTCCGGCGGTTGGGACTGCAGTGCGCTGCCGACATGCTCAGAGCTCTTGACCTCGACTGGAGTCACCCCCTGCTGCAGCAGCTGCTCCAGCGCCTTCTTGATGACGTCCGTGCATCTGTGACGTGCTCAGACTCGCATGCGCAGGGGGGCGCAGAGGGCGACACGGATGCTGGTGAAGTGCGTTTCCGCGACAATATCGCCATCTCGCGCGCTCTTGCAGCCATGATGGCACGGCTGGAGCTGGAGCCTGCGGTGGACCGGCTGTTGCCAGATTTGGTGGCTGTCTTTGCGCTGCTGCTCTCCACCAAGCAAGGCAAGAACGGCGCACACCATGTGCAGCAGGCAGCCCTCGAATCGCTAGGGGCTGTAGCCACTGTCGCCAAACGTCGCATGCCGCCTGCCATGCTCACTGTGGCCATCCGAGCCATCGACCCGTTCCTGGTGGGCGAGGTGGCTCCAGTTGCCGCCCGCGGGGATTCCGATGAGCCTGTGACGCAAAGGGAAATGTGGGTGGAGAGTCTCGAGTGCTTGGCAGCACTCGCAATTGCAGGCGTGTGGGACAGCTCTGCGCTGGAGGAGCACGCCGTTTGGATGGTAGAACGCCTCCTCTTGGCCTTGGCAGACAGCAACGAAGATGACTCGTCTGTACGCGAGGCGGCGCTCGCGGCGATGCTGCACGTAGCAGACGCATTGGACGACAGCTTCTACCCCTTTTTGCCTCTGGTACTGCGCACGTTCCCGCGTTTACACCGTCCTTGCATTCGCGTTTGCGCCTGTGGTCCGTGTGTACACGGTGTTGCCAGCATGATTCAAGGGCCCGGCTGACTGCATGCACTGGGTGGAATGTTTCGAGCATGCAAGAAGGGGTTGGTGGCAAGTCTGTTGCGCTCACGTGCTGACATGCGTGCTTCAGGTCATGCCCCACTTAATGCAAGCGCTTGAGGCCAGCCAGGGACTTGAGGACTTCATCTATGGCTCTGCCTCTTCTCTCCCGCTTACGCAGGTGTGGATAGACAGAGGGACAGTCGGTCGCTCTGTCACGCATGCGGAGACAGGAACAGAGGGTATGGAGTGACAGGCGGCGCATGCGGGGGAAGGGGGAAAGAGGCAGGCACAGACACAGAGATAGGAACCGACTGAATGAGTGAGCAGCAGCGAGACTCTGCTCATTCGCACACCCTGTTTGGGTGCGACCACGTGCAGCCCAACTCGACATGCACGCAATGTTGTGCAGATCTGCGTGGCAGAGGCATTTAATTTCGGCGGAGCGATGATGGCAACGCGAGGTCGCGGCTGTACAACTCAGATTCAGGGGTGCTGAGAGTTGAAGGGAAAGTGGGCGACGGCAGTGACGCGACTAACGCGACGGAGTGTGCAGGAGGGGCTGGATGCCGCAATGAAACGAGTCGAGGAAGAACAGACGTCCACCTGTGAAGAGAAAACTAACGCAGCGCTCGCCCTCGCCGCTGTGGCGCGCGTGACGCGAGAGCACTTTAGCGAACACGTGGACGATGCGGTTGGTGTTTTGCATTCTCTAGCTGTGGCGTATCAGCCCAGTATCCGGAGGGCAGCCTTTGTGGCGCTCGCACCCTGCGTCTCGGCGTCTGTGGCAATATGGAGCGCGCCGATACGATCCTCGCCCGCCTCTATGGCCCTGCATGCAACCACAGAGTCGCACGCCGATGCTGCGATTTTCACCTGTCTGCTGGCCTTGGAGGATGACGATGACGCGGAGACTGTGGCGCGAACGTGTGAATGTCTGGGATCGATTACGTGCGATGTAGGCTGGGCCTTTCTGAGGCGGTACTTGAAAAGGCTGACCAAGCGCTTGCGAAAACTGATCATGGAACGTGCCCTCTGCAATCGCAAGTCGGATGCCTTGTCGTGGCAGACGTCGCAGGATCTGTACACGTCTGTCTCTCACATGCTGTGCGCACTCTCGCGTTCGTGGGCCAAGTATGCCGCAACCGAAGCTCTTGCCGTGGCAAAGAACCCGACTGGCCGAGTGCTGCAAGAAACAGTTGAGCAGCTCCTGGTGCAAGAGCCGTCGAAGACGGTGCAGAAGGACGATGATGCGCACGCGCTCTGGGAGGTTATGAAGTCTGCACTTGCTGAATGGCAGAACTTCCTGGACGAGGTGTTTCCGGCCATTCTTGATTGGGCTGGGCCGCTTCAGCCTGAGTGGCTGCGCCGCTTGGCGTTTGGAGTTGTCGGCGCCATAGTGCAAGATGCCCCCCTCTCGCTGCACCCGAAGGCCATCGGCAGCTTTGATAGATACTCCTTCCCTCTCTTCCCCCTGCTCAACGCGTCGCTCGCTCAAGCATTAGACGGCGTGGCAAATGCCAAACAAAAATCGCGCTTGCAGGAGGAGGTGGACTTGGAGGAGGATAGGCTCACAGTCCAGGCGCGGCAGATGATTCGGACATCAAAACATCAAATGCTCCAGAACGCTGCCTACTGCGTCGGCATTTTGGCCACCCAGGGCGACAAAGAGGTTGCACTTGAGGCCTTCAAGCTGCGTCCCAGGCTCCTCGCGCTGCTTCAGCCGCAGTGCCGTGCAGATGCGGCCGCTCGCGACAACGCGGTACTTGCTTGCTTTTGTGCCGCGCCAATCCTCTTGTGGTGGCCGCGCTTTTATCCCCCTTCATCCTCACGTTGCTAGACACTAATTAGAGCGCGCTCTGACATTAAGCAGAGTGCGATCTGACGCTAATTAGAGTGCGCTCTGACGATGGACAATGAATAATAGATGCTAATTAGAGTGTGCTTTGACGATGGACGTTGGTTCCTCCAGGTGGCGGCGCTGGCGCGCATCGTAGACGCAACTTTTGCATCGGTGCCGCAGGATGACACCGAAAAATCGGTCTCTGCATGTGTTTAAAACGCGTGTGTCCCATCACGCCTCGCAGATGCTAGTTCTGCTTGCCTCGCTCTGCCATTGCGGGCGCCGTGTCCATGTGCGCTGACAGTGGCTTGCTCGTGCACACGGCAGCTAGACGTCATATTCAAGGCGTTTCCCTTACAGACGGATTTGGCTGAGAATATGGTAATCTTGCCCACCAAGTGCCAGGCTCTCTTGATTCAGCTCCCTGGCGTCGTGCACCGTGTGCGTTTACGTGATCTCATGACCAGTGTTCAGCTCACCTTTGTTTTTCCCTTGGATCCCCGTGTCATGCACAGGTCATCCTGCACCTGCTCGTGTCTGCATTGTCGTACGGAACGCTCGACGTATCGCCCTGGCTGGAGCTGTTGGTGCCGAAACTCGAGGCCATGCAACAATCTGATGCTGTCCTTTATACGCACCCTGGCAAAGCATCTACGGAATCGACCACGGTTGACACTCTGCGCTCGCAGGCGCATCATGTGCTTGACCTCATCTCCAAAACGAGACTCGAGCCTCATTATTGAGCGAGATGGAAGAAAGAGAAACTCAGTGTGGACACTGCACGGCAAGGGTGCTCAGCAGCCGTGCCATGCGTGCATTTATTCGTTTCAAAATCAAAAAAATTATCAATGCCAACCCCTCTTTAGCTGAGGGGGGATCCGTTCTTTGAAATGACCAAGAAGGATGTGAGAATAAAGGTTAGTGTTGTTACAGTTCCATACAGTTATCAAAAAGGTCCAGCCAAAGTAGGCAGGTACACAGAATCAAGAGATGAATTAGAATGCGCACGAGCAGCTCGTGCTAGTGCGCCAAGGAGGTGTGACTCTATGCGGGAATCTGAGATGAGGGCTTAAGGATGCGAGCAGATTGCTCCAAAAGGTGAATTTTGAGATTTGCGCCGCTGATTTCGCGCTCCTTCTGCTGGAGGTGTGTGGTAAGAGCATCGATGATGCGCTCCATCTCCGTGACGTCTGTGCCCCAGTCGCGGTGCTTGATGCCTTTGTTGCTATCACACAGAATCTCCTTGCTGACCTCACCGGGGTTGCAAGCTACCGCGAGCGACCCCGCCAAGCTCGTGCCCCCCACGCTACTTTGAACGTGGTGCATCACAGTAAGCAGGTGCTTTCGCAACGTCCGTGTCTCTGTCTCGCTCTCCTTGAGTGCCGCCTGCGCAAATCCCAACGGCACCCACCGTCAACGAGAAGCGAGGAGGGGCAATAGAGGGATTCAGGACAGACACAAGCCTTCAGATAGTATCCGGCATGTGCCGCACGCACTCGAATACATCGAAACCCGCAGCCCGTCTCCGCACATCGGCGCCACGCGTGCGAACGCAAGAACCTGAAGGCGTTCCTCGTGGTCAATTTTGGCTAAGAGACAAGCGTTCTCCTTGTCCGCGCCTGAATTCACTTGCAGGCGCTCGATGACTTTTTTCTGCTGCGCGACAAGGCGCTCTGCTTCGGCCTTTTCCTTCTTGAGCGTGTTGTTCTCGTCCTTGACGTTGTTGAAGATGTTGATGCGCTGTTTCAAGTTGGAATGTCCTACCAACTGCTCATTCGCGGGACATTTTGCGCGTCAATACATGGAACACAGCGCAGCTGGTACGGAGCAATCCTTGGCTGAGGCAAGCAAACCTGCACGTTTTCGGCGGAGAGTTTGGCGTTGTCAGCCTCGAGCATCACGACACGATCGGCAAGCGCTTTTTTCTCGGTGTTGGCCATCTCCAAACTCTGCCGATGCTTGAGCGCCTCGGCCGCAGCCTCGCGCTCCGACTTTTGCAGCTCCTGTAACTGCTGGAGGCACTCGGAACGCTCCATCATTGAAGACTCCAGCTCCGCCTGCAGAGCGTTTCGCGTTACCATTCATTCCTCCCGTCAACGCTCCGCGATGCTTGCACATGGGCCAGGCACACAGAGACAAGGGGAGCGCAGGCAAACCTGGAGCGTGGCAATGCGAGCCAGAGAGCCGGCATCCGCAGCGGGTGCTGCGCCAGCGCCAGCCATGGCCTTGAGTTGTTGGTCGGTGTGCTCATACATGTTGGAGATGGCCGCAAGGGCCTGCGCCTTTTCTTGCTCAGTACCTTTCAGCGCATTTCCCAGCATGTCGATCTTGGACTGCGCCGCCGCAAGCTCGCGTTCGGAGTCTTCGCGCGCCGCCTGTGCCTCTTGGTTCGTCTTGCTCAGCTCCGCTCGCGCATCCTCCAGAGAGCGGGCAAGCTCGGCGGCACGTTGCTCAACCTGCTGCAGCTTGTCGCTCAGCTGCGCTTTCACAGCTTCGTTGTGCGCCTTCTGCTGCGCCATGGCCTGCTGGTGCTCAACGGTGGCGGCCTCGCGCGCCTCGATCGCAGAGCGCTGCAGCTCCTCAAGTTGAGCCGCGTGCTGCTCCTGTGCCTCGCTCAGTTTGGACTGCCAGTCATTCACGTGTTGCGCGTGCTGCATCTGCATCTCCTGAAGCGCCTGTGTCTGGTCGTGCAGCAATTTCGTCACCTCTGCAGCATGCGCCTCACGAGCGTCCGACAGCTGCTGGAGCGCATCCCCGAGTTTCTGCTTGTGGTCTGAGAGCTGAGCGTCTGAATGCTCGAGCAGCGACGTCAGGTGCTTCGAACGCGAGTCAACACGCACCGTCATGTCTCGCAAAAGGGTCTTGCTCTGCTCGACCTCTGTCGTCATGTCCCCTACACGGGCGTCGAGCTTAGCGATGCGCTCATTCTGTGCAAGCTCTGCTTCCTTGTGCGCAATCTCCACAAAGTGCAAGCGCTGTGCTGCCGCCCGTGCCTCCTCTGCCGCCTGCTCAGATTCAGCTTGACGCTGTGTGCGCTCGTCCTGGAGATTGTTGCTCAACTCCAGCGCGTGCGCGCTGAGAAGATCAATGCGCTGTGCTTTGTCATTGCGGTCGGCACTGGCGTGGGCCAGCTGCTCTGAGACTTGCTCTAGCTCCTCGCCCAGGTCGCTAGCCTCTGTGCGCGATGACTGCAATGCCGTTTCCGTCTGCGCAAGGCTCTCGCGCAGCTGCTGCTCCAGCTGCCCCGCAGCCTCCAGGGCTGACTGCGTCTGCGACAGCTCGTGCTTGGTAGCCTCGATCGCCCCCTCGAGCTTGTCAATCGTGCCTTCGTGCTGCGCTTTGGTATCGGTCAGCTGAGCAACCTCCTCCTGGCTTGACGCAAGCTCTCCCTGCAGTTCGTGGGTGATGCGCTCCAGCTCCGCCTGCGTCTGCTTGAGCTCTTGCCTGGAGGCGTCGAGGTCACCCTCGAGCTGGGCGATCTTGCCTTCGTGCTGTGCCTTGGTATCGGTCAGCTGGGCAACCTCCTCCTGGCTTGACGCAAGCTCTCCCTGCAGATCATGCATGACACGCTCCAGCTCCGCCTGTGTCTGCGACAGCTGCTGCTTGGTGGCATCGAGCTCACCCTCGAGCTTGGCGATCAAGTCCTGGTGCTGTGCCTTGGTCTCGGTCAGCTGGGCAACCTGATCCTGACTGGCAGCAAGTTGGCCTTGCAAATCACAGGTGGTTCGCTCCCATTCCTGCTTGCTGCGCGCGAGCTCATCTGCAGTGCATTCAAGCGATTCCTGCACGCGTGCCTGCTGATCAGCAGCATGAGCCAGCTTGCTCTGCGCATGAGCGTGCTGCTGCCTGAGCGCCTTCTGCATCTTGTTCACATTGTTCAGATGCATCGCTTGCATGTCGGCAGCCATCTGCATTGCCTCCTCCTGCAAGCGCTGTGTGGTGGCCGTGAGAGTATCCAGGGCTTGCTGCCGCTCCCGCAGACTCACATCAAGCTTGGATCGTGTCATGGCCAGCAGCGCCTCCAGCTGACTGATGCACTCTACTTTGCCGTCCAGCTCTCCCTGCAGATCATGGGTGACGCGCTCCAGCTCCGCCTGCGTGTGCGACAGCTCCTGCTTGGTAGCCTCGAGCTCGCCCTCAAGCAGGGCGATCTTGCCTTCGTGCTGTGCCTTGGTATCGGTCAGCTGGGCAACCTCCTCCTGGCTTGACGCAAGCTCTCCCTGCAGATGACTGGCGGTGCGCTCCAGCTCCGCCTGCGTCTGCTTGAGCTCTTGCTTGGTAGCATCAAAATCGCTCTCGAGCTGGGCGATCAAGTCCTGGTGCTGGGTCTTGGTGGCCTCAAGTTGGTTGGTGAGAGCAACCTGCTGCTTCAACCTGTCGCTCAGCGAGGCTAGCTCAGCGTCGTGCGCCGAGCGAGTGGCCTCGAGCTCCGCGGCAACCTGAGCTACTTGCTGCGCCAAGGCATCTACTTGCAGTGCCTTGTCGCTCAAGTCCTGCTCGTACTTGCCGACGGTCTGCGCCAGCTTGGCTTCATTTGCCGCATTGTCGAGGCGGTGTTGCTCCAGCGCTGACTCCATAGCCGCCGTGTGGCGTGTCTGCGCGTCGGTGGCAGAGGCCATCATTTGCTCCTTCTCTGCCGTGCTAGTCTCAGTGTAGTCCTGGAACCGGCAGGTGAGGTCCTCCAGAGACGCGTTGAGCTCGTTGATGCGCTCCATCTTCTCATCTCGCTCGTTGCGCAAGAGCAGCAGTTGCTGCTGCAGGTCGCGCACGAGCTCCTCCTGCGCCAGCAACTCCGCACGCAGCTGCTGTTCTGCCTCGTGGTGGTCATGCATGAGTCCATCGACCGTTTCGGTCAACTGAAGGTCCTGCGAATGGGCATCAGCGCTGCGGGTGGCCGTTTCCTCCTGCAGCTTGGTGAGCTCGATCTGAGCATCAAACAGCTGCTGCTCCGTGCTGCTCAATGCTTCCGTCAGCTCCTCGACCTTCATTTGCGTCGCCAGCAAGTCGTCCGTCAGGCTCTTGTCCAGCTGCGAGACCGCGTCCCTGGCCTCCGGGCGCAGCATCTGCGGAGAAGGCATGCTGAGCGGGTGCGAGTCGCACGCGGCCATTTCGGCATGCAGCGTGCTCAGCTCCTTGGCGCCCGCTGCCAGGCACGACTTGAGGGCCCGACGGCTCGCCTCCATCGCCGACACGGTGCTGCGGATGATGCGTTTGTCCCGGTGTGACTGCATGAGCAGCGCGCGGCACTCGTCAACCTCGCTCAGCATCGCGCTGGCTGCGCTGCTCGCTACGTCACTGGCTGCAAGCATCTGCTCCTCCATCGCGGCCTTGTCGTGCTCGTTCTGCACCAGCACCTCCGTCATCTGCAGCTGCATAGCGTGCAGCTCCTGCAGAGTCTGTTCGTGCGCATCGCGAGACTCCTTGCACTGGTCCAAGAGGTCCTGGTGGTCGACATCCGCGCACGTGTCTGCCGACTGGCTGCTGTCGTGCGCGAGCAGTTGTGCCCACAGGGCGTCCTGCTGGGCATGGCTGGCCTCAATCTGCTCCTCCAGGGTGTGCACAATCTCCTTTTGAGAGGCCATCAATGCCTCCATCCTGTCAGCGCGCACCTGCTGCTGCATGTGCATGCGCTTGTATCCTGCCAGCTCCTGCAGCAGGGCCTGGTTCTCCGAGCTTGCCGACTCCGCAGCGGCCGCCGACTCGGCGGCCTGCTTCTGCACAGCCTCCAGATTTGCCTCGAGCACCTCGACCATCTGGCTCAGCTGGCCGATGCGGTCGCCGTCGGCGAGGGCCACGGCGAGCGCGGGAAAGTCCTCGTGCAGGGCTGCGAGGAAAGACGACAGCTTGGCGAGTTTCTTGGCGAGGTCGCCCGAGGTGTGCTCGACCGCCTTCTCGAGCGGCGTGTACATCTTCCAGGCGGCGGGGTTGCCGGCACTGCCCGTCGCCTTTGACGGCTTGAGCGCCGCCTGGACCTCGTCTTTGACGCGCGAATTGATGCCGTCCAGCTCGCCCTTGATGCGCACGACGTCGGAGCACACGGCCATCGACTCGGCGACCAGCTTGCCCGCCAGGCCGCAGACGTCCTCGCGGCTCAGCTCGCGCTGCGCGCCGTGGACGGCGGCTGCGGGGCCCATGACCTTGGTGAAGGACGCGGCGAGCTTCTTGAGCGCCGCGGTGTAGTCGAGGGCGCCGGCGCGCAGCGCGCCGCCGCCGCGGCGCGCTCCGTCCTCGGCAGCCGCCTCGCCGCCCAGCGAGTAGGCGCCCGGCCCGAGGTGGGCAAACTCCGAGGCCGCATGCAGCGTGCGCGTGCCGATGCCCATGCTCGGCCCGCGCTTCGACGTCGTCGAAACGGCCCGCGCGTCATAGTCGCCGGGGCCCGGCGTGCTGTCCACCTTGTCCTTGAAGCGTGAGGACGTCGAGCGCCCGAACATCGTGCCCCGCCCAGAAGAGGGTGCGGCCGCGACACGCCGCGCCTGCCGCCTTCGCCGAGCCTTGTGCTCGACTCTCCCCAGGTGCCGTTAATTTCAAAAGTTTGATGAGGCGTGTTGTGTTCGTGGGCTGGTGAAGTTCGTGGGCCGCAAAACAGAGCGCCGCCAAGGGGCAGCCCGGGCAGCCGATGCCGGCCGACCACCGCCCCGCGCGGGCTGGTGTCGCCGCCGGCGTCGCTATTTTCTGCGGCCTGGCGGCGGTGTTCGGTGTGCTGCGCGGCGCCCCCGCCGCCGAGCGGGGCGAGGGCGCCGCCGCCGCGCAGCATACGCAGGCGCTCTTCAGCTGGCAGGCCTTCTCGGCGCAGCAAGACGTGCTCGCGCACCGCGCGAGCGACCTGGCGGCGCGGGTGGCGGGCGATGACCGGAACGGGGGCGCGGGGAGCGGCGCGGGGGGGGGGGACAAGGGCGCGGCGATCAGGGAGGTGCTCCGCACCCTCATGCGCGGCCTGCGCCGGCGCGGCAGCGCGGCGGCGCGGCACCCCGCGCAGACGTACGTCCCGATGGACCAGGAGCTGGCGATCCTCAAGGTGCAGAAGCAGATGCGCACCGAGCACAAGTTTGGCACGGACCGCATCGAGGGCGGCGGCGACGTGGCCGCGGTGGTGAACGAGGCGGAGCAGGCCGACGAGCGCAGCGCGCTCATGGAGGACCCGGACACGGGCCCCGACACCAAGACTGAGCACCTGTATGAAAACTGCGAGGATGGGAGCCTGACGGCAGAGGATGCGGACTTGTGCGGCCGGCGCGCGTCGGCGATCAAGATGATCACACGCGCCGCCATCCAGCAGCAGCTCGCAAAGAACCCGCCCGTGAGTCCCCGCGACGTGGCCGACGCCGCCGATACCGAGCGTGAGAACAAGGCGCGCAAGGACCTGATGGCGTACGCCCTGATTGGCAAGCAGTATGTGGCACTGATGCACGAAGAGAAGAAGGCAGACGCTGACACGCAGGCGCAGCGGAACGCTCTGCTTGCCCAGGGCAGGTCCAAGCGACACGCAGATAAGCGCCCGGCCTCGGCGGGCAGGCGCTCGGGTGCGCCGCCTCCCCGTGCGCGTGTGCACGCCAAGGGCGCCACCGCGGGCGCGGCCAAGGTGCGGGGACGGGACGCGGATGCTCGGCAGCGCGGACCAGCGAGCAAGCGTCGCGGCAGACGGCCAGCCGCTGCCGCGTCTCTGCGCAGCAAGCACGCTGCGGCGCAAGTAGAAAGCGCAGTACCGACCCCATCGACGTCTGCTGCTGCCGACGACAAGGGGGCGCAGGCGCGTGGCGCGCAGATGGCATCGCGGAGTGGCGTGGGGACGCAAAAGACAGGCAAGCAAAAGACAGGCAAGCAAGGCGTGGGCGACTTGGGGCCGCTGCAGGACATTGCAGATGCCATGCCCAAGCACCTCACAACTCCCAAAACCGACAGCAAGACTCGGCTGGCGGACCTCGAGAGTGCGATCACAGACACGCAAGCGAAGCTGGCAAAAGAAAAAATGCGCTTCACCAAGGAGATGCTGAAGCGGCAAAAGCAACTGCAGGCCGAGTTCCTGCAAAGCATGCAGCAAATACACGCGGGGCTCTCGGTCGTGGACGACGTGGGTATCCCTGGGGAGCAGTCAGAGTCAGAGGCCGCACCCTCTGGCAAGGGCATGCTGGCTGCCGAACAGGCAGCATTTATGCAGCGGCAACGAGACAGCGTCATAGCCGCGGCCGCCTCTGCTGCGGGCCCTGCGCCCGCGGCCACACAGCCGACCAACCCCGTGGTCACAGAGGTCGCGCGAGAAATCGCGGCGTCACATCTCTTCCGCCATCCGCCCAAGCCGTCGCAGGCGGCCTCGCGCAGTTCAGTCGAGGACAAGGAGAAGGCCGTGATCAATGACGCGCTGGAGGCGCAATTTGATCAAGTTGCCTCGGATGGCTCGGTCGCTCCCAAAGTGCGCCATGACAAATGGACCGACCTCATGTCGCAAATGTCGCAGGCTCTCGCTCTTGAGAAGCCTGCCGCTGCCATGCCCGCCGATCCGCCGGCCCGTGCAGCGCAGCCGGGGGCGCAGGGTCTGGGGAAGTTGAAGCAGTCGCAGAGCAAGACTGCGGGGGGGGGGGCTGCCGTGGGGGCTGCATCTGTGCACGCTGGCAGCCATGTCGCGAGCAGCAGTAAAGCAAAGAGCCGACGAGAGGGCCTGCGCTTGCTGTCCAGTTTGCCGGGCTTCAAACAGCGCCTGCATACCGGGCACGTCGGGCCTGCGTCATACGACGCCTTGGCCTCGGCCGCCGAGCAAGACATGCGTGCGGCCATCGCCAAGGGCGCCCCCACGCTGGCGGCAGCGACCAAGGATGCCATGAAAGCGGATGAGCTCGCGCATAATCCCCAGGTTGCCTCGAGTCTCGTATTTTGTTGGCGCGTTCCTGCTTGCTGATTGCGCGCTACGTGCCCGCGTGTGCTTGCAACCGAGAATGCGCATGCAGCGAGAAAAGCAGCGAGAAAAGCAGCGGACGCCAGACTGACGAGGCAGTAAAAGGCACGCGGGGCGGAAGGGAATGTGGCGTGTGAGTGGGAAGGGCAACTGACGCGGCCATGGCTTGCTGGCAGGCGGAGCTGCAGGACGCGGAACGAGTTCTCTGTTCCGTCGCCATGTTGAAACGGGGCTTGTGCTCTGGGAGGGCTGCGCAGAAGGCCAAAGTGGCTGCTGGGAAAGTCGGTCAGGGGTCTGGAGGGCTGTCTGTCGGGGTGCGTGCACACAGCGCGCACCGGGGGACAAAGAAAGCGAGCTTGTCGCATTTCGCGGGTGATGTCGAGTCTAACGTGGTCAGTATGTTCTCCCCTGCGGGAGCGGGTGCTGCGCGCTAGGGTCCGTGGTTGTTGACAATACACCTTGCACCATTGATTGTTGCCCTTTAGTCCTGGTAAGGGCTTGGTCTCCGGAGTTTTGAGCCACTCTTTCGCCATCTTTTCATTATGTGCATAACATAGTACCGGTATTTTGAAGGATTCGAATGGTATATCTGTCCGTAAACATTATATGCAGGTGGTAGATTGGAGGATTCGCACAATGCGACAGACAGAAACACTCCGGGCTCCATGCGCTAGGTCACTACTGCGGCAAGGCGTTGCCGCGTGACAACTCGTGAAGCACCTCGTGTAGTGACAACTCGTGAAGCACCTCATGTAGGCACAGCGGCTTGGAGACCCGGCAGAGCACGGCCTCGGAACACATCTAGCGCTTGCGCGTGTTGTAGCTGCCGCAGGAAATACACTTGAGGCCCAGCACATGGAAGGCTGTGGAGCTGGTCGCG
>Ga0209713_10001408_pt1 | contig 14316 bp, 4 predicted proteins | sample ArcOceMetagenome_3_FD_187444 | JGI IMG/M metagenome (GOLD analysis project Ga0209713, IMG submission 187444) | Marine eukaryotic phytoplankton communities from Arctic Ocean - Arctic Ocean- Svalbard ARC20M Metagenome (SPAdes) (version 2) | ecosystem: Environmental > Aquatic > Marine > Oceanic...
GTGCCGTGTGGCGAACGAGGACTGGAGATTATTACCAGCACACAGGCGATGTGCGCGATCTCCACGCACAGAAAGCCACCCTTCCCTCCCCGGCGTCGCTCCTCTTTGCACTAGATTCTGAGCACTTTAGATCGGGTAAAGTAGCGGGTTCGGACGTCACCCAACTTTGCGAGCTCTACCGTGAAAGCAGCCGGGAGCTGCAGCTCGCGCAACTTGTCGTCCCTCGCGACGCACTGGGCTCTTGTGACCGCATGATGAACAGAATGCGCAAGTCGTCGTCCTCGGGCACCTCCAAGAAGCCCTCAGCTGCGCCTGCGTCCACCGCGTTCTACGAGGAGCTCTTCAACAAATTCAAGGAGAAGGAGGAGGAGAGTATCGGGCCGGGAGGCGTAGAGTCTCTTTGCAAAGCGATCGAGGTCGACCCGAGCGACGTGCTGATGCTTGTAATGGCGTGGTGCCTCGGCACGAGCCAAATGGGCTACTTTAGCCGCGAGGAGTGGCAGTCGGGCCTGCACAAGCTCGGCAGCGTGACGACAGAGGCGGAGCTCAAGGAGCGGCTCGAGGACATCCATAAGAGCACGCTCCGCGACCCTGACGCGCTGCGCGAGCTGCACATCTTTGCGCACAAATTCTGCCGCGAGGAGCGCAAGAAGAACATCGATGTGCGCTGTCAGAGCTGCGTCTCGAGCTGCACTGCACGCCCGCCTGCGCTCCTTCCCACACACCTCCTCCGAACGCACCACGTGCCCGCGCGTCTGGAGGGTAGCCTGCGTCGCGACGCCCCGTCGCCTGCTGGCGTCCGTCACAGGTGATGAGCGCGCAGCTCATGCTGGCAATGCTGCTCAAGCCGCTGTACGCCGAGCACATCGGCAAGATCTCGTCATTCCTCGAGCAGCACAAGGAGGTGAGCAAGCGCGGCGTCTCGCTCGACGAGTGGACGATGCTGCTGCAGTTCTGCCGCGAGATTGCCGCCGACTGCTCCAACTTCCAAGACGACGGCGCGTGGCCGTTGCTGCTCGATGACTACGTCGAGTGGCGACGAGCCGACGAGGGCGACGGCGGCGGCGGCAGCTGAGGGCTTTGATGCTTTGGGTGGCCGTCCATCGCGGCAGACGGCATGGGGGCCCACCCGGGCGTTTGGGGTCTGCGCGCGGGTGTGTATGCGCGTGTGTGTCATGTAGCGTACTGCAGTCGAAATGCCATTGTAAAATGTCAACACAAAATTCAACCGAGACGCTGGCGGATCCGGATGTGGTCGTTGAACACGTATTTCTTTTCACCTGTCGTTTCTGTCTGTCTTGCCTGTTGGACATTGGGGCCCTGTTGTGTGCACACTATGTAGCATGCCTACCCTGGAGTGCCTACCCTGGTAATGGACGGGAGTGTGTGTGTGGGTTCCTGGTTCCTAACTGTCGCGGTAGGCGAGATGGATGCCGTACTGCTGCTGTGGTTGCTGAGCAGACTTGTGGGTGGCCCCGATGCGGGCGCGGCTTGGCCGCTCCCGGCGTCGCTGGGCACCGTGCCGGGCACGCGTCGCAAGCGAGGTGACGGCGCGCGCGATGCACGTGAGCATGAAGAGGCCGGGCTCGTGCACGAGCCAGCCGTATGTCACGCCGATGCCGACGGAGGCGAGCCATGGCAATGCCTCCTCAGGCTGGCCGGCGAAGAGATCGACCGTGATCAAGAACAGAAGGTACTCCATGGCGAGCGCGCCGCCCAAGGCTAGCACCCACGGGGCTGCCCGTACCATGCGGCGCGCAAAGCGCGAGCGCGACATGTGCCGCGCGAGCCAACCCGTTCTGAAGCGCGGCGGGAGCAGGTCATCGCTGCGCTCCTGCGGCGTGCGTGCGTCGACGCCCCTGAAGCTGAGCCGCTCCGCCAGTGTCGGGCGGCGCTTGGTCAACGTGCCATCGGCTCCTGCGTCGTCTTTGGCCTGCTGCTGGAATTGGATCTCCTGGCGCTTGCTGGCGGAGCCAAGCTTGTCCTTGGTCTTCAGGCTTGCCTCGGTGAACCCCCTCTTGATCCGCTTGTCGAGGAGGGTCAACGACTGCTCCTCACGCCGCCACGTATGCCCGTTGGTCCGCTCGTAGGCGTCCATGTCGAACTTGGGCACGAGCGCGCCGTTGCCGATGTACTCAGCGCATGTCTTCCACCGACGGAAGGCCTCGTGCGCGTCGCACAGCTCGGCAAAGCTGGAGCCCAGCATCGCCTGCACGCTGTCAAAGCCGTTGCCAACATGGATGGTCAGAAGCTCGTCGTCCTCCGGCTTCTTCTTCTTCTTGCTGGCGGAGACAAAGGACGGTGGCGGAACACCTAGCGAGCCCGCCGCGCACGGCCCCGTGGTCTTCTGCTCAGACTGTTTCGCCTTTGCAAGACGCTGCTCTGCCTCCTTGACCTCCGCCTCGGTGAGGGGGCCGTCAGCTGGCTTGCCCAGGATCTTGCGCGCATGCCTCTTGAAGCTTTCGGCCCGCGAGCCTCGCGAGCCGCTGCTGCCGACTGACGATGTGCTGCGTGACGAGTCGCTCCGCCTCAGCTTGGGTCGGCTGGGTGGCAGCACATCGCCAGACAGCGGTGGCAGCGGCAGCCGGTCGGTTTTGATGACAAGGCTGGAGCGTGATGCCACCGGGGTGAGGCTTGGCCGCGAGTGCGACAGCGGCCTCAGCTGGCGCGGCGGTGGCTGCATGCCCATGTGCTTGCCCTGCTCAAGCAGGTCCTTTTCGATCTGACCGACTGTCGAAGTGATCTCGGCCTGCGCGTCGACCAGCAGCGCCAGCGCGTCGGAGCCGATATCGGCGAGGTTGAGTGCAGCTGGTTTCGGCACTGGCGCCCCCCGCTCGGCAGCCATCTCGTCTGCAGCAGCCGCAAGTAGCTCTGCCTCCATGTCAGAGCGGGCCCCCGACACTGGTGTGGCTGTCGGGTCTTGCTCGGGAGGCAGCTCCTTCCAGTCAGCCAGGATGCTCATTGTGGCGCTGTTCCTTAGTGCGGGTGATCCAGGCTTTGATCCATCGCGTGACGAGGTGAGTGGCGAGCTGAGGCGTGGCCGTCGCCAAACGTCCGGCGATAGGCTCGGGGAGCGAGAGAGCGTCGCTGCCGAGTTGGGTGTGGAGGAGGCACCCGTTTCTTCACCAGACAGGCGAAGTGAGTGGCGGTTTGACAGCAGTGGCGAGGCACGATCCGCATGTCTCGAGGCCATCAAGCGGTCCTCCACCGACGGCAGCGTTGCGAGGCACGCCTCCATAGACTGTGTGTACGCGAGGCGAGAGGCTGTCGGCCGGCTCAGCCGGTCAAGGGAGCTCCGTGAAGCCGGCGTTGGCCGCGAGTCAGGCACGCTTGAGCCCGCTCGTGACTTTGGACCACGCTCCCGGTTGGATGAGGTCGTCGCTTCGTGAAGGGATTGGGCCGTCGTCTCGCGCAGCGAGCGCGACGTTTTCTCTTTCAGAGAGTCCGATGTCTTCTCGGTCAGCCACGAGGGGCTCGCATCGCCCTTCATCGGCGGCCGCCCGCCAGGCCCCGAGCGCGAGCGCAGGGAACGGCCTCGCACCGAGTCAGGCAGCGACGGTGTGGCCTTCTCTTGCAGCGAGCTGGCTGTCGTCTCGCGCAGCCCGCCGGGGCCCGCGGCTCCCTTCATGAGCGGTCGCCCTCCAGGCCCCGAGCGCGAGCGCTGAGAACGGCCGCGTGCTGAGTCAGGCAGCGACGATGACGTCTTCTCTGACAGCGAGCTGGCCGTCGTCTCGCGCAGCTCGTCGGCTCGCTGCAAGAAGGCATTCGCCCGGGCTGCGGGTGGCGGTCTGACCGCGGGCACCGTGGGCCCACGCGAATTACCTCTCGAGTCGGGCAGCGAGGAGGTGGTCATCTCTCCGAGCGAGCTGGCAGTCGTCTCGCGGAGGCCGAAGGGCCCATTTACAACCCGGCTAAGGACCGGCGCACTCGGCGATGGCTGCAAGCCGCCGGGCGTACCTGACCTCCTTGCTCCGTCTCCGGGCGTGCTTGAACGCGAGCCGCTATTGGAGCGTCGGCCATGGGAGGGTCCTGGTGGCCCCTCTGGGGGCCTTGGGCTGAAACCCTCTCCGCCTTGGCCCAATGCGTCTGCCATCAGTTGGGCTGCAATGTCATCAGAGCTCAACATTGGCATCCAGTCAGGTGGCGATGGCGGCGCGCTGATGTTGGCATCCATGAAGAGATCAAAGGCCACATCGTCCATCTTCTCGACGCTCTGAACAACGACGTCATCCGTCTTCTGCACGCGTTTCTTCGGCGCGGGTCGGGGCGCGTCTGGCATGGGCGCAGCCGAGGATCCAAGCGTCGGAATGGACGCCTTGGGTGCATACTTAGATGACGCCTTCAACGCAGCCCTGGGCGGCGGTCGCGGCGCACGCGGCTTCCTCGGCGCTGCTCCGAGAAGCTCCATAATCATTTGCTCGTCGTCGGCCGAGGCGCGCTCCACCGGGGTCGACGGCTTGGCTGATCCCTGCCTGGAGGGGTGTGCCAAGGGTTCGACGGGCACCGTCAACATAGGCTGACCCGTGGTTGTCGGTCCCGGCTTGCCCACAAACTCTTCGCGCACCTCAAGCGGCTCAGATGTGTCACTGGCTGGCTTCTTGCGCAGTTTCGTGGTCGTTGTCGACTTCTTGAGACTGCGCGTTGCCGCGAAGGCGTCCGCCATTTCAACACCGGCATCGGCGAGCAGCTGGTCGGCGATGTCAAGTGTTGACCCCTTCCGTTTCTTGAAGCTGTCTGTCTCCTCGGGTTCAGCGTACTGCGCCGACCGATCGCCGCTTGGGGTGGACACACACGCCTGCCTGCGGATCTGCTCCTTGGATTTATAGCCATGCACCCCCAGGAAGCCACTGCTATCGTCAACGACGCCTGCCCCTTCTTGGCCCAAATACGGGGCTCTAGTTGATGGTGGTTTGTAATCCTGAAGGACATCAGCGGCGTCTGCCATCAGCTGTGCCGCAATGTCCTCGGTGCTCTGGGGGGCCTCAGCTTCAAAGGCCCTCTTGATCGGCTTCTCATGAGACACTTTGTCTCCGAGGCGAGGAATTGGCATCCGGCCGGTGTCGCGGAAGTCAGAGGAGGCAGAGGGTAGGCTACGCACACACGACTCCTTGCGAGTCGTGCCAATGGCCGTCGAGGGCACCGGCGGCAGGCGAGGCTGCGGCAGCCGCCCAGTGTCGCATACCTGCAAGCCATGCCTGGCGGCACTACCAAGGGCCGGCACACCTTCAAGATCGCGCTTCTGGCCGGGTGCCGACGTTGCGCGCATGCCATCGACGCCCGCCGCAGTCTGCATGGGGCGGCTGCCTGGACGACCCAGCATGACTGCAAGCGCACGGCCGATGCGTCCAGATGGCGTACCAACTCTCTCGTCGAGCTGACCCCCAGTGCCCGCCTCACTCACGCGGGATAGGCGTGCACGCTGCGCAGACTGCCCTCGCTGGAGCACAGGCGCATCTGTGGTGGGGTCGCGCTGCATTGGCGAAGAGCGACTGCCGTTGGGCGTGCCCTGACGGCAGCCCTGGCGGCTGCCTTGGCGGCTGCCCTGGCGGCTGCCCTGGCGGCTTGGCACACGAATTCCGCTCTTGATCTTCTCAAAGATCGAGTGTGGTGTCCGTTCGAAGAGAGGATTGTCCTCGAGCTCCGTTTGCCTCTTGCCAAAGCGTGAAGCTGCAGCTCGTGCCATCTGCCGAGTCGACTCACGCGACGAGGCCCGCGATGTCTGGCGCCGCCGCCACTGCTGCTCGATCATGATAGCTGATTTGCGACGGCGATGCTCGCTTGCCTCATACCTGATCTGAGACATGTTTTTGCGCACGCGATGACCTTTGTAGGAGCGCTGGATCCAGAGGGAAGCCTCGTTGAAGAGCGCACGGTCGTTCTCATTGATGTCCTGCAGCGCAAGCAGGCGTCGCGCTGATACTGTCTCACGCTCCTGGAGCAGTCGGCGTTTCTCTGCTGCCTCAGACGCCTCTCGAATACGCTTGAGCATCCAGCTGTCGTGGCTCTCGCCCAATCGGTGGCGGAAGTGCTGTGTTTTGATCTCCATCACCGCATGACTCCACTGCTTCAGCGCGACCTGGCAGTCAATCAGGCGTGCCGAGATCTGTAGCAGCGCTCGTCCTGCAACTTGCCGCTCCGTGTCACCAGTCTGCAGCTGTTTGTAGCTCATGAGCCGATGCTGTGTTCGGAATGCCTTGCCAAGCAGCCAGGCGGGAAGCCAGCACAGCACTGCCGCCCACACGCCGTATGCGACCACTTTCAGGCTCTCTGAGCTCATCGGATCAAAGGCATCATCGCCGCTAGCATCGCCCTCGATGAACTCGAAGAATTCAGCACTTGCGTTGCTCATGCTGACGTTGAGTGCAGTCACAATATGCAGGGTGGTGTTGAGAGGAACGCTCAGGTCCCCACTCATCATCCGACGGCTAAAGCCATCACTCTGATAGACCTGATGGTGCTGCTGCAGGCCAGTCTCAGTTGTGCTGTCGGCGCTGCCGCCGCCAGTGTTGTTGCCCATGCCAGGAAGCTGCTCCCACGGCACGAACTTGTAGAACACTGAGACTGCAAGCATCTGGATGACAATTGCAGACATCAGTACAGCCAGCATCGTGGCTACTGAGAGCGCTGAAAGCGGATCGACGCCCAGCTCGTCGGGCAGGATGTCAGAAAAGAGTCGCAGTAGAGTGTGCGTCCGACGGAAGCGCGCCCACGCACGCGCGCGCACGCTTTCTGTGAGGAAATCGACACGCTTCAGGTGAAGGCGCCACCAGAACTGGAAGTAGCGAGTGTGGCGCTTCTGCGCGGGGCGTGACCCACCGCAGCAGCATGTTGTGCAGCAGAGTAGCATCATCCACAATGCATTGAGGCCGCCAACAATGAGAAGCGAGACCCACGAGTCACTCAGGGAGCCCAACACGCCTGTGAGGGCATCGCCGCTGTCGAGATCAAGGTGATTCAGGTCCCGGAGAGGCGAGTCAAGTGGCAGGTCGTCCTCGAGTACCATTAGATCCATTGTTCCTGTGATGGCGCAGTCGCACTGCAGCGTGTCCGCATCGCTCATCAACACGTTGAGCCAGCAGCCGTTGCGCTTCCAAGCCGCTGCACGATCGTCGTACCAAACGCATTGGTGCAGTCGCTCGCAGCCGGTACCGCTCCACGGCTCGGGACACACGCACTTGCCCTGGACACACAATCCATTGACTGGCTGATGCAGATTCCGCACGCCGGTGCACTCGTTGTCGCTCGAGCACTGCCCGCTCGGAACATCCTCGCGGGGCAGTGAGAAGGAGGTGACATATTGTGTCGGCTCAGGAGCCAGCATCTCTGCTGATTTTGACCGCTTGATCATTAGCGCGACCACTGCCGTCGCACGTGCTGGCGATGAGGAGTTTGGCATTGCAGCAGGTGGCATCTCCGGCGAGATCTCGTACACTGCAAGCGCCGCATCAAGTGCAACGTTCCCGTTCTGGATCGATTGCTCCTCTGACGTCGGTCCGACACTCGCTTCCGCCTCAGCCACCACTGCAGTCTCCTCTGCCTCAGACAGCTGCCTGCCGTGCTGACGGCTCCGTTTCTCCCTCAGCTGGCGCGCCTTGCGCTCCTTGCGCCTTGCTCGCCACCCCTTCTTCGCAGCAGCTGCGCTGCGGCGCTCCATCGATGCGGGCAGACCCAGTGCGCGTCGCTGCGCGTCCATCTGAGCTACACGTGTCACGAAGTCAGGCGCGAGCAGCACGCTCGGCGACGGATCGAAGTCAGGGATCGCAAGGCCACGCTGCAGCATGCTCGACGCAAGTGCGCGCTCGACGGCGAATGTGATCGCCCCCGCCGTCACTACCGCCGGCGCCTCCCCTAGCGAAAGATCCTCAAGCTTGAAGTCAACCAGCGTGCGAATAACGCGCTTAATCCGCTGCCCCAGAGCTGCAAACGAGCCAGCACCGTCGCCGCCACTGGCACCGGCGAGGAGCGCCGTAGCCGACTTCTCCGCCTCAGCGATCATGGCTACCTCCGTTGGGCGCGGCGGCGAGAACGGCGGGGGCGAGGGCGAGGTGGTAATTTCACAGCCTTGCAGTGCCAGCGCCGGCCAGGGCTCTGACAGCCCCGGCCGGAGGTAGGTGACTTGCGCGCAGATGCCCTTGGTGATGACCTCGGCCGAGAGCTCAGGTGACGGGTCGTGCCGCCAATCCATCACGAGAAGCGATAGGTGCATCGTCTCCCCCTCTCGCTCAACGCCAAGCGCCACGACGCGCTCGGGTGCAACAGCAAGCAGCGTAGCAATGGCTGCCGCAACCGCATCGCCCCATTCGCGAGCGTTGAACTCGCCAGCGCTCGTCTCTTCGAGCGTGGAGGCGACGTTCTCAGGAGCAAAAGTTAACAGCACACGCTCCTCATCTTGCGTCGGCGGGAATGCCGGCGACGGCGGCGGGAACTCGGGGGGCGGAGCAGGTGCCAACGTGAGCAGGGTGATCTGTGCGGCTCCGATCTCAGAAGAGAGTATCGTGACCCGCTCGAAATCGCCTAGACGGCCGATGAGCGCCATGACAGCCGCATATCCGGTGATCTCGGGTGCATCATAGACCCGTATCGTCACCACAAACGCGCAATCGGACTCACATGCTGGCCATGCCTCGGCTTCTGTCGAAGTCACATGCACGCGGACGTCACTTCCGAGCTCCAGCTGCGCCGCCATGGCGGAACCCACCTGAGACAGGAAAGAGCGGCGTGCAGTGGTGCCGTAGCGACCCGTGGTGCCGTAGTTGACTTCATAGCCCGGTCCTAGCGGACCGCCCGGTGGACGCCACCAGCGCATGCGCATTGCCACCTCCACAGATGGTGGTGTCGCTGTCGCCTCGAGTCCAAGGCTCGCCGGAGTCAACTCCGACCCGGCAACAGAGACGACGACGCCCGAGGTGACGGATGAGCACCAGGCTGCAAGGGCGCTTAGGCCTGCTTCGTCGGCGTCACTCCAGGCGGCACGGCGCACAAAAAGTGAGAGGTGAAGAAGTGTGGCCGCATGCTCCTGTGCCACGGCAGCCAGCGCCACGGCACTGCCCGCTGCGCCATCATCGGTGCTCAGGGCAGCATCAAGCTGGCCAAGCACTGAAGCCTCGAATGAGGCTCGCTCATCGGTCCCAGCCGCCCCCAGCAACTCGGACGGGACTGAACCGATCGTCAGGGCCGCGGCCACATGGAATGACGGCGCATTCGGCGGTGCGGCGGGAGGCTGCGGCGACTCTGCAACGGCAGTCAGGTACACGCTGAAGTTGGCACCGGCCACATTGAGAGCGAGTGGCTCTCGCAGCATAAGCACATCGCTATCGACCACTGACTCCAGGGCGAGGCTGTTGTTGGCTTGGGACCACGCGAGCTTCAGATGGAGGGAGTACGGCGACGCAGGGATATCAGGTACGCCAGCAGCAACCCTGGCCCTGCTGTCAGGATCGAGTTCGTCAACGCCGTCCTCTTCCTCAGCGGCCGCTGCTGTGTCTTCTCCGAGAACTGCTGCCTCGATCCAGACGCCGTCGGGCCCGAGAGCGAGCTGACTGCCCAGCTGCTGCCGCATCGCCACAAGCACGTCCTGGCGCGTTGCAGTCGCGTGGGCACCAAATGAGGGACCCGCACTGTATTCTTCCAGCACGAGCCTTGCATCGAAGTTGCGCATCGGATGGCCGAGCGCAAGGATGGGTTGCAGGCTGTGGGTGCCAACAGGAGAGCTCGCGATTGACGATAGCGTGCCCGCGCTTGCGCTGAGCCGCCACTGCGACAGCGCCGCTGCTGTGGCAACGGTCTCGAGTTGCTCGTCTTGCTCGAGTTCCCCATGTGGATGGTCAATAGTCACCCCCACTGTGCACAGAGTGCGGTCGCGCAATTGAGACAGCCCGAGCAAGTGCACTTCCGTCGATGAGACATTGATATCGACAGCGGAGCCAAAGCCACGCACAACGCGATCCTCGAACTGCTCACGCTCGGTGGTCCCCGGCATACCGATCAGCCCATAAGGTAGCCGCGCCATGCTGAGCAGCAGCTGGAAGCGTAAGGGCTCATGCCGAGGCAATGGTGGCGGCATTGGCGGCGAGGGCGGCGTGATGTCTTCCAGCTGTGACGTGAATAGCAACATGCCTTCCATTGCGGTGTTGGCACCGTACCAGAGCGTCTCGTTCTTGAGGTGGGCCACTGCCTCAATTGCACGTGGTTGCAAGCCCAGTGCGGCGAGCGAGCTGTCAACTACGCGCACAACCACGAGGAAAATGCGAGTTTGCAGCGAGGTGCGCTCCGGGTTGGGAAAGCTGGCGGCCATGAAGAGGATCCGATCGGCAGGGAGACGAAGTGCCTCCGCCAGGACGTGCCTCGTCGTCTCCAGCAACGAAATCCGTGCCGCGGACCCATCGACTTGAAGCTCCCGCGCCAGCGTCTCTTCGCTGCGCTCGTTTGGTTGCAGCCCGGTTGGGGAAAGCAGAGCGCGCCGCTGTGCCTCACTGGCGCGCTTCAGGTCAAAGCTGAGCTCGAGCTGTGCGTGCGCTGCCGGCTGCCGCAAAGGCTGAAGGCTTGTGGGTCCCACGCCAGCGCCCGCAATGGTGCGTAGCGCGCCGCCGACCGTCGCGATTGTCCAGTCGCTCATCCCGGCAGTGGCAGCGTCGCGTGCGCCGTCGCCAACGCCGCCCACCACCCGCACGACCATGAAGGTACGATGCGGTGGCTGTGCAATGCTCACCAGCTCAACGCTGTCCGATGACACGTTGATCGCGGCCGCCAGCTCACTGCAGACATGCGCTGTGAGACTCGCGCGCTGCTCCGAACCTGGCGCGCCGAGCTGCAGCGCCGAGAGCTGCGCCAGTTCCAGACGGAGCAGCTGCGAAGACATCAATGGTGGTGGTGATGGTGACGAGGGCGGCAGTGCCCGATCGGTGGGTGGGTGGATGGAAAGGCCGATCAGCGAGCCAACCATGCCCGGGATCTCGAGCCGTGCTGACTCAGCGGGCAGCAGCGGCGACAAAGAAGAGTTGGCACTGGCAGCTTCGTCGGCGGCGACCGTTGGCGCAGCTGCCAACAGCTGCTGCAGCTGCAGTGCGACATCAGCCGGCGTTGGCTCGACTCCAACCGTTGAGGCCGGCGTGGCGAGAACGTGAAGCCGTAGCTGGACGAGCAGCTGTGTGCCTTGGACGATGCCGAGCACGAAGAGGCGGCGAGGTGCCAGACGCTCCGCCTCGATGCCGAGCAGTGTTGCCAAGCCCTCCCGGACGCGCGTGAGCAGCGTGATGCGACGGGCGGGCTTCAAGTCGCCCGTGGCCGCGTCATCATAGGTGACCTGCAGCTCGAGCTCGGTTGGAGGCGGGATAGACGCAGCATCTAGGTCGATCAGCGAGTCGACGCCCACCCCCGCACCGCCAATGGAAATCAGTCGGCCTGAAGTGGTACGCTGCTGCCAGCCCGAGAGGCACGCTGCCGCCGACACGGGCGTCGAGAGCGTCTCAAAGGTCGGCACCTCGATGACAAAGGTGGTATGTGTCGTAGATTGAGTCGGCTGTTGAACACGCATGCGCGCGCTGCGCGCACCGCAAGCAGCCGCCACAGCGTCGGCAACGCCGCCAAGCACCATATCACGCTCGGTCGAGCTCGCTGCACCCAGCTGCGCGTCGCCCATGCGCTCGGTGCTTAGACGCAGCAGCACGTTGTCTATAAGCGGCGGCGGCGGTGGCAGTTGTGTCGACGGTGCATTCACGTGCAAGGCCAGCCGCGATCGCATCACCGATACACCGCCAAGATCCATGGGCCGGTCCATGCGCGCGCGCGCCATGATTCGATCCAAATTCTCCACAGCCTCCAGTGCAGGACGAGACAGATGAGCCAGAGACATTGGGTCGTCGTACACCGACAGAGTAAAGAACCCGTATGCACCAGCTTGCGCCCCCACCCTTTCATCCTCCTGAAAGTACTCCACCACACTGGAAAGCATCACACGAGACGGCGCAATGCCAAGGGCGGCGGCAAGCCCAAGTTGTAGACGTCGTAGGAAGTCGTGTCGTTGCTCGCTGCTCACGGGCCCAAGGATAGTGAAGGACTCGTTGCAATCGAGGGTGCCAACGGGCTCGGCATGGTAGATGCTTGTGAGCGAGTTGGTGTTCACAGGCTGCCACATGACCTTTTGCGTGTATCCAGAGGCCACTGCCAGGCTCCACCTCGCCAATGCCTCAAATGAGAGCCCGTAGCCGGTCGTGGTGTTGAGAGCAAGCTCAATGGCAAACGACGTGCGATAAGGGCGCTGTGCGACGTCGATGATTTGCATTTGGGCTGATGGCACCCCCAGCGCCACGGCCAAGTCGGCACAAAGTGCGGTGCGGGCCGACGGGTCAACCAGCATGTCCTCGTGAACGTGCGGCAGCGTCAGGTGCAAGGTGGCAGCCTCAGTGCGCTCCTTAGGTGCAGCACTTGCGACGGCTGAGCTCAGGTAAGCGGTCGCGAACGGCGATTGGTGCTGACTTGTTTTGAGTGCGACGTCTTCCGTCACCAGCACGAGCCCATCCGGCTGCACCTGGATGCCACCGAGACTGAGTTGCCCGGCTTGTATGGTTCCATTGAGCGATGCCACAGCACTGTCGAGGCGCCAGCCGCCAATGAGAGGCGGGCTCTCGGGGGCGCGCAGCGTCAGTGTTGTGCGGTTGGGGTCATGCGCTTGCATATGGATGATGTCGATCAGCCTGACACTCAGGCCGAGAGCACGTGCCAGCTCTCGCTGCACGATCACAACCTTCTGAACAAGAGCCCCCTCTGCCTCACTTTCGCTGGGTACAGGACGGCTGCCATCTTCCTCCATGCCGTCACTGCCGTCCAGCAGATTGTCCAAGTGGAGCATCATGTATGCATACGCTGGGTGTGGGCCCAGCGGCTGAAGCGCATCGATACTCACTAAGGCACCCGCAACGTGAGAGGCCATGCCAGCCTCCACACTGAGCCGCCACATGCTCCACGCGGTCGGCTCGACCTGCCCGTTGGCATTACTCGTCTGATCCAGGATGCGCAACGAGAACAGCGTGCCTTTACGGGTCTGAGTCGCCTCGCTCAGCAGCACGCGCTCGGCAGGAAGTTGCACTGCGGCAGCTACGTCAGCAGCAACACGCTGCTCCAGCACGCGACGCGCTTCAGACGTCTGCGACCCGACGATATCATCTGGCAGCCTGCCACTGACGAGCCGGAAGTCGACCCAGTGCTCGGTCTTGTCGGTAAGCTGATCGGGTGCCGCGAGTGTGAGCGGTGATGCCGCATCAGCGGGGACTTCAAGCAGGTCAACTCCCGTGCAAAAGACGGTGGAGACAGCAATGACCTGCTCGGCCTGCACGTGCTGCTGAAAGTCGTGGGAAAGCTTGTTGGCAACCGATAGCACAGAGAGATCGGGTCTGTCAAAGAGGCGCACACGCAGCACTACGTCGCCTTGTACCACCTCGCTGTCGATAGCTGAGACCATTATCAGCCGGTCGAGGCTGATCTTCATGGCGTCCGCAACGATGCCAAGGTAGTCTTGCAGCAGCTGCCGCCGCACAGCCTCCTCGCTCGGCGGACGCGGCGGCGGTGGTGGTGCGCTCGGCGGAGGTGGCGGCTGGCACGGCGGAGGCGCTGCTGGCGATGGTGGCGGCGGTGAAGGCATTGGCGGTGATGGCGGTGCGTGAGGTGGCAGTGGTGGTGCAGATGGCGGCGGGCTTGGCGACGGTGGCAGATACGGTGGTGCGGGTGGCATCGGAGGCATCGGTGGTGCGTACGGTGGTGCCGGAGGAGGCGATGGAGGAGGGGGCTGCGCCGGCGATGGAGGCGAGTTGGGCGGATTGCCCGGGCTCGGAGGGATCGGGGGCAGTGGCGGTGGTGACGGCGAGAACGACGGGGGCGGAGAGGGCGGGGGCGGTGGTGGTTCTGGCGGAGGCGGAACCGGCGGCGGCGGCAGTGGTGGCGGCGGCGATGGAGGTGGCGTGGCCGGCGGTGGCGGCGACGGAGGTGGTGGCGTCGGAGGGGGTGATGGCGGCATCGGTGGTAGCGGTGGCACGGCTGGGGGACCACCCGGTGGCGGCGTTGGAGGCTTGCCAGGTGGAGCTCCAGGCGCTGGTGGGGGCGGTGGTGGCGGCGGCGGCGACGGCGGCGGTGGCGGCGGAGGGAAAGGCTTCTCGCCCTCCTCACAGACTGCCATGAATGCATTGATTGCGACGCATTTGCTGCCATCCTCGCAGCAAGTCGGCCCAGTGTGGGCGGCACCACCGCACGGCTGGTACAGCTTGGCGCAAACTGGCGGAGGAAACGGCGGCGGAATGTTCGGGGGTAGCGCTGGTGGCGGGCGTG
>Ga0209713_10001410_pt1 | contig 14290 bp, 4 predicted proteins | sample ArcOceMetagenome_3_FD_187444 | JGI IMG/M metagenome (GOLD analysis project Ga0209713, IMG submission 187444) | Marine eukaryotic phytoplankton communities from Arctic Ocean - Arctic Ocean- Svalbard ARC20M Metagenome (SPAdes) (version 2) | ecosystem: Environmental > Aquatic > Marine > Oceanic...
GAGCTCGGGCGCCTGCCCGCGCCCGCGCGGGCGCCCGCCGGGCGCGCTACGCGCGTGTGGGTACCCGGTACCTACAGGAATGCTTTTTTCGAAAGCCGGGTGAGCGCCTTGAAGCCACGTGTGCAGCAGCATGCAAGCAGCGCACGCCGGTCGGCGACGCGACGGCCGATCGATCGCAGCCGCGACCGCGAACGGAGTGTCGTCGCTCGCGGGCGCATCGGCGCTGGCGACGTCATGTCACAGAAGCCGTGCGGTGAGTGCCTGCAGCCGAAGCCCAAAAGCGAATATTCGAAGACTCAGTGGAGCAAAGGCGAGGCCCGGCTATGCGTGGAGTGTGTGAGTGCCAAGCAGGCGGCACGAAGCCCTCAGAAGCCAGCAGAACGTGCAAGCGTCCCTCAGAAGCCAGCAGAACGTGCAAGCGTCCCTCAGAAGCCAGCAGAACGTGCAAGCGTCCCTCAGAAGCCAGCAGAGCGTGCAAGCGTGCACCTGCAAGAACGCCAGGCAGAGCGAGGGATCACCGAGGCGCAGCTCGCAGCTGCAAGAGCCGAGGGCGAACGCATCGAGTATCCGGACACCGGGGCGGTGGTGTATCGGCACAAGGGCATCGTGTACGTGGCGGCCGAAGGTGTTGGCGTCACGGCGTACCGCATGGATCCGCCGCAGTGCACGTGCGGACACGTCCCAGGCTCGTATGCGGCAAGCGATGAGGACGCGTTCGGGTACAACCAGAGGGTATCAGGCCGAGCGGGTGCAGCGATCGCACGAATTCAGATCGGGTGCATGAAAGCTGACCAAGCTGCGGACCTCCGAGGACGCACCCCCAGCACGCTCACCGAGGCGACATCCCGCTACCTCGAAAGTGTTAACTGGAGCTCGCCAGAGAATCGTGATCTGCTGGGCATGCGTTCAGGCATGCTGCAGCTGCTGCTACTGTGCGCCGCAGGCTCACTGCTCGTGCCTGTTCGGTGCAGCACTTGCCACGGCGTGCAAAAGCTGAAGCGCTGTGTGCATCCTGCCATGGGACGAATCGACGAGGAGGTAGCGGCGCAGTGGATACGAACGCTTCTCGACATCGCAGAGAAGCGGGTTGGGAACAGCGGGCTGGGCAACGTGCTCAATCACCGCGACGTCCAACTTGCGCGCGGCAGCACCCCGCTTGGAGCCGCCGCCAGGGCGGGCCACTTTCGATGCTGCATCGAGTTGATGCGGGCAGGTGCCAGCGTCCAGCAAGCCATGTACGATCTGGAGGACGTGCCGTGGGGCGTCTCATCACAGGGCGTGAAGATGTACAGCATTGGCACCTACCTGCATCACCTTTCTACGCAGCCTGAAGCGAACGGGTTGACGATGGTCTTGGGCATTGCTCACTACCCGCAAGTCCTGAGCCTGCTGGCGCACGGCTACACATCTCCAGAGCCCGGCGAGCGGGAGCGCGCTCTCGCGCTGATGCGCTCTCCTGCATGGGCGGCCTTCCTGGAGCTCGTGCAGGAGCAGGCTCCTGCCGAGGTGTTGCAGAGTCGAGTGGAAGGGCTTCTCTATGACGGCCGGAACTGGCGACGGTTGCTGCGAGGGATCGCACCAAGGCGGGGCTCGACGGGTGTTCCGCCGATCGACGGCATCTCTTACGTCAGTTCGCTTGGAATCCGCCCGCGCGCGGCAATTCGCGAGACGAAGTATCCCTTTGCTCGAAGGGCTCTTTCGCTGCAGCAACTGGAGGAAGTCGAATTCGATGTTGCGCTGGGGCCTTCGGGAATTCACGACTCGCCGTTCGAGTCGCCGCATGTGGTGCTACAGAGTGCACAAGTGAAGCAGTTTTGGGTGGATGACGACATCGCGAACATCGCACGCGATGACGGCCTCCGCACGCGATGACGCCTCGGATGCATGGCCACGGATCGCGCGCTGGAAGCGATGAACCTTCGGCGGGACGAGGAGGAGAGTGGCGCGTACGGTCTTGTGCCGCCGGGGCCGTGAGAAATCCCTGCGGGTCGCGCTGGCACGCGAGCATGGTGTAACACTCGAGTGTGTGCGTAGTATTATCATACTCTTTTATGCGCCTTTTATTTTTTGGATTTTCCTTGAAGTGTCGTGTTCAAAGTGTGCAGTTGAGCGAAGCTAATATAGCCCAAAAGTCCCTGAAGTGGTCCGCAGAGTTTGAGCAGTCGAGCTCGAGGCAAGCGTACGTAAACAGATGTGCCGTTCCGCTTCTTACAGTATTTGGAGAGAGAGCAGCAACATAACTTTTCCTCGATCACGCCGCCCCCATCGCCCAGCGCGCCAGCGAGGAGAGCGGCGGCGACGGGATGAGCGCCGCGGCGACCATCAGCGCGCCGAGCGCCACCTGGAACTTGGCGGTGCGCTTGGGCAGCCCGACCATCTCGCCGCGCTTGAACTGGCCGACGAGCTCCGCCGCGAGCGGCGCGGCGAGGAGCGGCAGCCCGCCGAGCGCCGAGCGCGTGCACGCCTGCACGGCGGCGTAGACGAGCGGCGTCGCCATCAGCGCCGCGTAGAAGCCGAACGAGTGGCGCGGCCCGAGCATCTGCGCGAGCGTCACGACGCCGTTGCGCGCGTCCTCGTCGACGTCGCGCGCGTTGTTGGCGTGCAGGATGGCCTCGATCGGCGCCGAGAGCGCGAGCGCCGGCAGCAGCAGCCGCAGCCCCGGGATGGCGCCCGCCTGCGTCATGTACGCGAAGCCGACGAGCAGCGGGCCGAACGTCGAGGTGATGAGCACGTCGCCGAGCGCCTTGTACTTGAGGCCGGGCCCGCCCGTGTACACGAACGCCGAGGCGGCGCCCAGCGCGGCCGCGAGCGAGAGGTGCAGCGCGGGCGCCTTGGAGAGCAGCGAGAGCGGCGCGAGGCAGAGCGCCGACAGCCCGTACGACGCCCAGATGAGCTGCACCACCTGCGACTCGTTGAGCGCGCCCGTCACGAGCGTCTGGTCGGACGATCCTTCGCCGTCGAAGCCGTTGCGGAAGTCAAACAGCGTGTTCATGAGGTTGCCGGCGGCGTGCACGCCGAGCGTCGTGCCGAGCGTCAGCAGCAGCTTGAGCGGGCCGAAGGAGTCCTCCACCTGGAAGGCCAGAGCGCTGCCGAAGAGGACGGGCGAGACCGTCGCGGGGAAGGACCACGGCCTGGCGGCCCGGACAGCCACGGCCAGTCGAGGCGGTGACGCCGCCGCCGGCTTGCCTGCAGGCTTGCTCCGAGCGGATGCCGCTGGCGCGACTGGTGTGGCGGGCGTGGCAGGCGTCGGCTCAGCTGCCACAGCCATATTCTCCTCCTCCGCCGCGGGCGGCTCTTGCTCCGGCGCCGTCTGTGCTGGCTCGACTGGAGTCGTCTCCGGCTCTGGTGTAGCGCTAGGCTGCTCTGTCGGCGCAGCCTGCTCCGCCATGACGGCCGGAGCCAGCAGGAAGAGCAGCAGGCCAACTCTTGTGCGCAGCATAGCCCTCTCTCTCCAGGCGCGATCTCGATCAAGACTTCTCAGCGCATGCGCAGTGCGCGCACCGCCGAGCCAGCCACGACCCCCACGACCCGCTAGCCGCGAAATGGACGTTCACGCGGGCACGATCTGCCCATCGGATGGGGCGCCGATCCACCTGGCGGCCTTCGACCCGTCCGAGGAGCTGCTGTGGTCGGCTAGCCAGGGCATGGTCTACGGCCACCTGATGCCGTCGGGCGAGGCCTACGCGGCATTCTGCGCGGACGACGAGATGCCGATCGTCGGCATCTACCCGCACCCGTTTGGAGTGATCGCGCTCACCCACAACCGCGTGCGCTTCTTCGGCAAGGGGGGCATGCGCATGCAGGAGGCGCGCGACGAGCAGCTCGGCGGGGTGTGCGCGGGCACCTTTGTGGCGGGGGACACGGCACCGTACCTCGCGTGCGCGATGGCGCCTACCCATGGCGGCAAGCCCTCCCTGGGGCTGGTCGACCTCAACACCGCGAGGATGGCCTCCGTCGTGCAGCTCGAGTCGACCGTCTCCGTGATGTGCTACGAGCCGTCGCTGCACGCACTGATCGCCGGCGGCGCCGACGGGACCGTCTCGATCTTCGACGTGCGGACGAGCGCGCGGGCGGCGGGCCGGGCGACGGTCTTCTCGCGCGGCATGGTGCGCGACATGGACTGCTCGGGCCACACGCTCGCCGCCGCGGGCCTCTTCTCGCGGCTCGGCCCGCTCGGCCAGCAGGAGTTCACCTACGACAGCAGCCTCCACACGCTCGACCTGCGCAAGTACGCGGGCAAGTACCGCCCCGGCCCGGACATCCAGTTCGCGCCGGGCACGGCGCAGCTCCGCTGGCACCCGACGATGTCGAACACCGTCATCGCCGCGTCGCCCGAGGGCCTGCTGCAGACGCTCGACGCGGTCGCGTACAAGGGCGCGCCGAGCCAGCTGCGCATCGAGGCGGTCGCCGAGGACGGCGCGCAGGTGTGCAGCCTGGCGGTGGCGCCGACGGCGCAGCTGGTCGCGATCGGCGACTCGCACGGCAGCCTGCACATCGGCGCGGCGACCGAGAAGAACCTCGCCGACGAGCAGGAGGCGCCGATGGTCAACCAGTACAGCCAACCGACCGAGCTGCCCGAGCCCGACGACGACGACCTCCCCGAGGTCGATTGGGATGCGCCCGTCGGCCACCTGCCGCTGATGGCGGCCCTCGAGGGCGAGCCGCTCGCCTCGTACGCCTCGTACTGGAAGAACGCGCAGCTCGGCCGCAAGAACGAGCTGCGCGTCGACGCGGCGGCCTTTGTGCGCGCGTCGGCGCTGCCGCCGCCGCAGCAGATCGCCTTCGGCTCCGTCTCGGTGCAATTCTACCCAAACTCGCTCAACCGGCGGCGCAACCAGCAGCTGCCCCTCGTCGCGCACCCGAGCGGCGCGTACGGCGCTTCCGGCGCGGGCGAGGAGGACGAGGAGCGGCCGATCCCGGAGCGCTTCTCGCGCTTCCGGCGGATGAAGGTGCAACTGGGCAAGTTTGGGCTCCACGAGGACTTCTCGTTCCAGTCCTTCAACCAGTCGGCCGTGCTGGCGACGCTCGACAACACCGTCCCCAACGCCTACTGCAACAGCCTGCTGCTCGTGCTGTACCTGCTGCCGTGGACGCGCGCGCACTGCCTGGGCGCGCTCTCCGAGTCGCAGTTTGTGCTCTCGGACGAGCTCGGCTTCCTCTTCCACATGATGGACCGCTCGTCCGGCTCGTGCTGCCAGCCGCGCAACTTCCAGCGCGCCTTCCACCAGTCGCGCGAGGCGACGGCGCTCAAGCTCGTCGATGCCGTCGACGTCGAGGGCAACGTCGCCAAGGAGGCCAGCCTGCCCGACATCATCTGCAAGTTCACCGCCTTCGTGCTCGAGCAGCTCAGCAAGGAGGCGCGCGAGGCGCAGCGCGAGGCCAATGCGGCGACGCCCGCCGCAACCGACGCCGTCTCGGCCGCCGCCGCCGCCGCCGCCGCCGTGAGCAAGGCGGGGCGCAAGGGCGACGCCAAGGGCAAGCTGAGCCTCGACGAGCAGGTGGCGCTCGAGTACGCGCAGCGACTCGCCGAGGCGAAGCCCAAGCCGGCCCCCGCGAGTACGCCCAGCGCGCCCAGTGCCGCGACCGCCGCGGGCGGCGGCGAGAAGACGCCGGCGGCGCCAAACGTCTTCGAGCTCGTCTTCGAGGCGGCGTGGCACGAGACGCTGCACTTCCCCGGCGTCAAGGGCGCCGCCGACGTCGTCAACGACAAGCGCTCGCTCGTGATGCCGCTCGTGCTCCCCGACAAGGACGCGGCGGCCTCCGCTGCTGAGAAGGCCGACGGCGCGGCGGCCTCGGCGGTGCCGAGCTTCGTCGAGACGCTGTCTCACTGCATCGCGCAGGAGCGCCACACCAAGAGCTGGTGCGCCGAGGCCAAGGGGTACCGGCACGCGCTGCAGCGCAAGCAGCTGCGCGCGCCGCCAAACGTGTGGTGCATGCTATGCAGCCAGCTGCCGAATGCGACGATGGAGGCGTACGAGGAGGCCAACGGCGGCGCGCCGTGGCTGCCGCTCAAATTCCACCTCACGCTGCCGCCTGCTGCCAAGGCGGAGGAGTCGGCTCCGGTGGAGGGTGAGGCGGAGGAGGGAGCGCCGCCCGCCGCTGCGGCGGCCGCCGAGGCGGCGGCGGCGGCGGCTTCGGCGGAGTCGTCTCCGGCCAGCGCGCGTGGCGGCAGCGGCGCGGCGCCCTCGGCCGCCGCGGAGGCGGCACCGAAGCCGACAATCAGCCTCGAGCCGCCACCGGGCGCGGGCGCGGAGGGCGGCTGCGACGGCGGTGCGGTGCGGTACGGTCTGCAGGCGGTGATCGCCTTCACGAGGAGCACGCTGACCCACGCGAGCGAGGGATCGGGCCACCTCACGCTCGCCTTCCGAGTGCCGCCGCGCAGCGCCGCGAGCGTCGCCGCCGCCGCGGCCGCCGCGGCCAACGCCGCTGCCGTCGCCGCCGCCGAGGAGGGCGGCGACGTCGACGGCGAGGGTGTCGACGCGCTGCTGCGCGAGATCGTGGGCGAGCTGGTCACGGCCGCCATCGCCAGCGCCGCGACCGAGGAGGGCGACGACGACGACGACGACGGCGAGGGCGGCGGAGGCAGGCCGCGCCGCGCGAGCAACCTGGGCGTGCCGCCGGCGGAGATGGTGTCGACGTGGGAGGAGGAGGGGGCGCAGTGGTACATCTGGAACGACTTTGCGCTCGCGGCGGCGACCGAGGCGGAGGTGCTCGCGCTCCACTCGGAGTGGCGGCGGCCGTGCGTGCTGCTCTACTCGCGCGCCGGCCTCGCCGACGCGCTGGGCGCCAAGGCGGTGCCGCTCGACGCCGAGTCGCGCATGACGCCGGCGGCGGCGCGCAAGCGCGGCAAGCCGATCCCCGACGCCTTCTCGCTGCTGCACGCCTACCGCCACTCGCTCGAGGCGATGTCGGCGCAGCTGCCAAAGATGGAGCTCGAGCGGCGCCGCTCATTCACGCCGCTCGGCGCGACCGAGCTGCCGCTCAAGCGCGGCTCGCTCGTCGCGATCGACGCCGAGTTTGTGGCGTGCACGCGCGAGCTGACGCGGCCGGGCACGCGCGGCAAGAAGGCCGTCGTCGTCAAGCCGGCGCGCCTCTCGCTCGCGCGCGTCTCGTGCCTGCGCGGCGAGGGGCAGCTGGCGGGCGTGCCGTTCATCGACGCGTACGTGCAGCAGGCGGAGCCCGTCGTCGACCACCTCACCAAGTACTCGGGCCTCCACCCCGGCGACCTCGACCCGTCGGTCTCGCGCCACCACATCACGACGATGAAGTCGGCCTACCTGCAGCTGCGCCAGCTCGTCGACGCCGGCTGCGTCTTCGTCGGCCACGGCCTCAAGAAGGACTTCGAGATGATCAACGTCGTCATCCCGCAGGCGCAGATCGTCGACACCGTCAACCTCTTCTACAGCGAGGCGCACAAGCGGCGCATCTCGCTGCGCTTCCTCGCGTACCACCTCCTCGGCATGCAGATGACCAACCGCCTGCACGACACGCACGACTCGATCGAGGACGCGCGCACCGCGCTGCAGCTGTACACGCGCTACCTCGAGCTGAAGGCGCAGGGCGCGCTCGACGAGGCCATAAACATGCTCTACCAGGTGGGCGAGCAGACCAACTGGGAGGTGCCCGAGTGAGAGAGGAGGAGGAGGCGGAGCACGGAACGAAGGAGTTGGATGCCGAGACCGGCGAAAGGGGAAATGGGCGCGCTGCGCCTTATTGTGGAATGTTTGATCGCAGCTACTGTACTACCAGTCCCAAGGGCCCAGAGTGATCAAAATCTCTTATTTTGTGCGCATCTAAAGTAGTCCACACCGTTTACAGTTTCAAATCCCCGAAAAACCCTGCACGAGGAACAAAACCAGGAAAATAGAAGCACGTCGGATCCATGAACCGTGACCAGGAAGCAGGATCCAGGTCATACAGCCGACGACGTGACCATGCTGCTGCACTCGAAGGATGTGTGTGTTCCTGCTGCGCTCATCTTCCTCTCTGGGGCCCCCGAAGCAGCAGCGCCCGACGGAGACGCGGAACGGCTGGCCGAGGAAGTCGCAGGCTCGGCAACCGAAAGCATCGTGTCAAACATGTTTGACCGGGTGGGCGCCCGTACGAGGGACTTGTTCGCCGCCCCCATGGCCTTGGATGCGAGACAGAAGCTGACGAGGCGATGTGGCTCCGTATGCAGTGCGACCGCCAGCGTGTTGTAGATGCCTCCAGAAATCAAGTCCTCGGGAGTCGCGCGGAAGAAGTGGCTAAAGTCGAGCCCTCCCTTGTCCTCATCGCGCTCGTGCAGCATGAGCAGAGGGAGGCCGGAGCGGCGTGCATAACGAACCTGATCAGCCAGAGCGTGTCCAGCGTCGCGAAGGAAGGTCTCTTTGTTGAGGTACAGCAGCATGTGCGTTGGCCTTGTGTTCTCTGAGAAATTCGCCGAGGAACGCCTCCGCCTGTCAACAACGGATTTCTCGCTGGCGCCAAGGGTGGTGTCGGAGGAGTCGGTGGAGCCCCTCGAGGAGCGGCAGCTACTGATGGATCCCCGGGCTCCTCCTCGCCAGTCATCTTGAACGCTGGCCTCTGAAGCAGCCTCAACAGACGTCGATTCGGCGGGCAAGACCACAGCGGACGGTGGGTTGGTCATGGCTTGCGCAGATGATGAAGACTTGGACAGCCCCAGGTCCGATTCCGATGCAGACTTGGACAGACCCAGGTCCGAGAACAGGTCCGATTTCGATGCGCGCATCGAGGAGCCCAACTTGGCGAGGCGCGAAATGCTCTTCTGCCTTGCGAGAACGTTGGTCACGGCGAAGAATGGTGAGGCAAGCCATTCCACGAGCTCGTCTGCCACCTCACTTGCGCCAGGGTTATCGACGCTCACGAACAGCACGAGGGGGCGCTTGAGCTCAAACCTTTGCAGCGACAGCTCGCCTGGTACATACAGCTCGCTCTGGGCGGCCCCACAGACGCTATCATGGAGGCTATTTCTCAAATCTGCCCTGGAACCAGCCTTCGCCATGGCTTGCAGCGTCGCTGTGGCGATCATCTTGAGCGACACCACCTGAAAGTCGTGCTGGCGGTAATAGCCCACCACCTCGCGACCTTCGATGAAGATGTCTTCGCGCATATCCGCTGGGCAGTCCTCTCGCAGCGTGCTGAGCGGCATGCCACCCTTCTTCATGTCGCGCTCGTGCACGAGGCAGATGGACTTCTTGGCCGTGAGCGCTTGTCGGATCTCACGCTTGCAATTCGCCGAGAAAAAGTACCCATGGGAGAGGAAGAAGAGGACGCACTGCGAGAGGTCGATGTACTTCTCGATCAGCGAGGTGTCCTTGAGGTCGTCGACGTCGAGGAAGACACGGAGCGACGGCAGCAGCAGCTGCAGCGTGCGCTTGATGACGGCGACCTGGTCCTGCCCGGAGCTCCACACGTGCGAGAGGAAGAGATGCCATCTGAGGCCGCGCGACAGATCTAGGTCGGGCGGCTCGCGCGTCGAGACGAGGCGCAGCGTGGGCAGCGACTCCGAGTGGAACGTCTGGTGCGACACCTGCCCCACCACCATCAGCACCGTCGAGAAGTTGCACACGAGCACCACCCACACGATCTGCGCCGTCGACTGGAAGCCGAGGACGGTGACGGCGGTCTCGGTGTCCGCCTCGAGCTCGATCTGTCGGAAGGCGTAGATGCACGTCGCGCCAAGGAAGACGCCGGTCAGTGCAAACTGCGCAAAGATAGCGAGCAAGTCGAGGGAGCGCTGCTTGTACGGCTTGAGCACCGCCAGGCAGATGCAGTAGAGGGCGGAGAGCATCAGCCCGCTCAGCACGCGGACGAAGCCAAGGCGGTCGGGCATGAGCGACAGCGCCATGAGCAGCAGCCTCTGTGTCAGGAAGAATGGCTCCCACCAGAAGAAGCGCTCCTTGTACTCTCGGTGCAAGAAGGCAGTCGCGCGCACGAGCGCGGTCGAGCGCTTCTCCTTGATGTCGGTGCGGCACGGCATCAGCACGGCAAAGTAGGTGAGGGGCATCGCCACCGGCCAGAGCAATACGAGCAGCAGGCCGGCCTTGGCGATGGCGCGATGCTCCGGCGAGGTGAATGTCTCGTCGGAGCAGCGGATGGAGGGGTCCTCGCGCAGGAACGAGCGCCAATTACCGGCCACCGCGTCGTCCTGGAAGTGCGCGCACGACCACGCGGCGAAGATCGAGGCAGAGACGGAGGCGCAAAGGCAGAACGAGACAAAAAGGACCGCCGGCAGCATCTTCAGCAGCCGGCGGAGCGGGTCCACGACCTTCTCGCCCCGCAGCAACAGTGGGACCACGTCGGCGAGCCAGCCGCCCACGAGCAGCAACAGCATCAGGCCGAGCGGCATGAATCCCTTGAGGAGCAGACGCGAGAGGTACCCGCCCCTGAGGCAGGCGCCCGGCACAAAGAAGGCCGACCAGTCGAGCTGGATTGCGTCGAAGACGTTCATCCATTGGTAGTACTCGCGCGGCAGGGGGATGTTGTAGACGTTGGGGAGCATCATGACGCTCTGGTAGAAGGCGATGACCAGCTTCACCTTTGGCATCAGCGAGAACGTCTGCAGCTGCAGCAGGATCCGATTGAGGAGCATCGACAGGCGGAGGAGCGACTTCGTTGGCCGAACGTAGATGCGGTAGCAACCGGCGGTCAGCATTGCGGCCGCCGCGACCAAAAGCACACCCAGCACGACCGGAACCGACAGGTCAGGACAGTCGACGCATCGCCCCACGTCGAGGTCGAACCAGCGCGTGGCGTTGTTTGCGCCGCCATCCTCGCAGATCTCACAGAGGGGGCCTTTGTGACCGGGTTCGCAGTAGCCCGTGCCGTCGAGGCCGGAGGCGGGGCCGCCACGGCACGGCCCGCTCCACGGCTGGCCCGTCTCGGGGTGCGTGGAGTTGCCGACGGTGACGCATTCGGACACGACGCGGGACGCGCCTGACAGCCGCCACCGACCCGGCTCGAGCTCAACCGTGGCGAGGCTGCTGTTCGCAGTGCATGTGGCGCCACCAAAGCACGCGTCGCACATGAGCTCCTCTTCTTCGTTGTCAGTGCCGTCGTCATCGACGACCACGTCGGCGTTGGTGTCCTCGCCGCTGGTCCGCGAGGCGGCTTGGGGCGCCTTGAAGAATGTGGCGAGGCAAAAGGTGCAGCGAGTGGAGCCGGGGGTGCTCCACATCGGGGGCACGCACTGGAAGCAGAGCGAGCCACCGGTGAGACGCTCCTGCTGGCCAATCGTACCCTCGGCGCACGGCAACGGAGTGCGAGAAGCCTCCGGGCAGTAGAAGCCGAGCGGGCATGGGTTGCAGCCCGCGTCGTCCGCCATCCCCTCCTCATCGCTCCACGTACCCGCCGGGCACGGCGTGGGCGCCGCAGCGCCCGTGGCACAGTACGCACCCGCCGGGCAGGGCTCACATGCATGTGAGCCCTCCGACCCTTGGTACTTGCCCGCCTCGCACTTGGAGCAGGAGGCGCAGCCGCTCGACGCAGCGAAGCGCCCCGCAGCGCACGCCACGGGCGTCTCGCTCCCAGCAGCGCATTCAGCCCCCGCCGGGCAGATCTCGCAGTCTTCTAAAGAGGTACGCAGCTGAAGCTCGCTCCAGGTGCCAGAGGGGCACTTGGTCTCCGCGGGGCTGCCAGAGACGCAGTAGGTGCCCGCGCCGCAGCCCACCGGCTCGGAGTTGGCCGAACCGCACCAGTGACCCGGTGGGCACACGCCAGAACACCACGGGCCGTTCTGCTCCGCGATATCGAACGACCAGCCCACGATGCCTGCCGAGCACGCAAAGGGAAAGTCGACGTCCACCGACTGCGGCTCGAGGATGGTGGTGGTGCCTGTCGGAATGAGGATCCAGCGGCCCTGTGGCGCCGGCAGTGAGTAGCTGAGGCTGCCGCCGGTGAACTCGAGCGCGACGCCCTGTGGCGCGCCGTTGGCCATGAGAAGCGTCTCGTTGCCCAGCTGCAGATCGCCGCCGTCCACCTGCAGAGCGCCGCCGCTGATCTCCGCCGAGTTGTCCACCATCGTGCATCCAAGCACGCTGGCACGGCCGCCCGTCACGCGCAGCGCGCCGCCCTTGGCCGCACGATTGCGCCGCAGCACGACGCTGTCGAGCAGAAGCGTTCCATCGGTCAGGACGATCGCGCCATTCGGATAGTCCTCGATCACGCTCCTCACCACGACCACGTCGCTCTCGTTGGCCAAGATCTCGAGCGCAGGCAGCACCGCGCTCGACTCATCGGTCTCGGAGAGCGATCGCGTCTGACCGCCCTCAGTCGACGTCATCGTGCAGTTCTCCATCCGCACCTGCCCGCCGTCGACCCTCACCGCACCGTGGATGTGCAGGTTCTGGAGGCGAAGCAAAGGGGCCCCGTTGGTGACGGTCAGCATGGGCGACGCGGCTCCATCGGCGCTGCTACTTGCGCTGAGCTCGACCGACGCCTCCTCTCCTCGCACGAGGATCTCGCGCACCTGGGCACCACGGCTGCCGCTCATGACCACTGGAGCGAGCACGTGCACGCCAGAGCCACCTCCGTACACCCTGATCGTGACCGAGCTCGTGGCGTTCTCCTCCGCAAAGGCGAAGGCCTCTTGCAGCGAGATGCACCTGCTCAGTTCGCCCTGCGCGCCCTCCACGACGCCACACGGCGGGTCGCCGTCGCCACCGACGTTGAGTGGGATGCGCGGCGGTGGTGGCGACGGCGGCGGCGACGGCGGCGGCGAGGGAGGCGAGGGCGGAGGCGGCGAGGGCGGGGGCAGCGAGGGTGGCGGCGTCGGCGGCGGCGCCCTGAACGACCAGCACACGTGGCGGTAGGTTAGGGTGGTGGTTGTGCTGACGCCATCGGGCGCCGCGTTGAACACGGCCTCGCCAACAATGTTGCTCACGCAGCCATTTGGGAGGCTCGTCGAGGCATACGATAGCAGCGGGTAGCCCTGGGCGGCTTTGGTGTCGTTGAAGTGTTTGAAGTCCCCAAACTGGCTCGCGTTGAAGAGGTAGAGGGCGGTGGTGACCGCCTCGAGGCACTCGTCTTCGGCGGCGTTGATCTCGCCATCTGGGCAGGCCTCGCGCCCGTTGGCACCTTGATCTGCCGTGAGCGTGAGGTGCCAATTGTAGTAGGGTGGCGCGGGCGAGGGAGGGTCCATCGGCGGTGGAGCCGATGGCGGTAGAGCGGCAACACACGGGATGGGCGGATCATTCGTCGGAATGCCATCGCAGCTGAACGAGTGGGTGCACGTCCCGTCGCACGTGTTGCCGTTGGCGTTGCTCAAATCGTGCGATGCGTAGCAGTGGGAGTCGGGCACCGATGTGGCAAATAGCGGATGCGTCTCACTCCAGCAGTACGGATGGCTGGATGGGCACACGCAGGGTGGCGGGCTCGGCGGCGTCGACGGCGGCGGCGGCGGGGGCGACGGCGGTGTCGACGGCGATGGCTCCCCCGGAGGAGGGGGCGGCGTGGACGGAGGCAGCGGTGGTGACGGCGGGCAGTTGGGTGGCAAGGGTCGCGGCGGCGACCTGGGCAGTGGCTCCGTCGGCGGCTGCGTCGGTGGGAAGGGCGGCGGCGGGGGCAGTCCCGGCGGCTCCAGTGGCGGCGCCGGCGGCGACGGAGGCGCCACGGGTGGCGACGGCGGCGACGGCGGGAACGGCGGAGCGGGCGGCGACGGCGGCAGCGCAGGTGGCGCAGGTGGCGAGAAGAAGCAGTTGCACATGCACTGGCGCAGCTCGGTGCACTCACCGTCAGGCTCCTCGATCTGGTTGTGGTAGATCCTCCCGTTGCTCCGGTAGTAGTAGCACTTGGGCGGGCGGGCGCTGTTGAAGAGCTCCCGAATCGCCAGCTCCTCGCCGAAGAGGACGACGGACGCGGCGACGCACTCGTCGACGGTGGCGATCGACCAACAGCCGCTGGCCTCACAGCTGGTGCCGTTGGTGACGATTGTGGCAGTGAGAGGCGCAGAGGGCGGGAGGCCAGGCGGCGCGGGCGGCGTGGGCGGCTCCGAGGGCGGCGTCGACGGCGATGGCGGCTCCGAGGGTGGCACGGGCGGCGGGCCCCGCGGCGGCGACGGCGGCGACGGAGGGACGAAGGGGGGCGACGGCGGCGCGGGCGGAGCGGGCGGCTCGTCGGGAGGCGCGGGCGGCGACTCCGGAGCAGGCGGAGCAGGCACGAGGGGCGGAGACCACGGAGGGAGTGGAGACCTGTCGAGGCACAGGCAGGCTCGGGAGTAGCACGCGCCGGGGCAGTCGTTCTCGGCGCAGAACGCGCAGTCCGACGCCGTGTCACACGTGGCGGCGATCTC
>Ga0209713_10001415_pt1 | contig 14278 bp, 6 predicted proteins | sample ArcOceMetagenome_3_FD_187444 | JGI IMG/M metagenome (GOLD analysis project Ga0209713, IMG submission 187444) | Marine eukaryotic phytoplankton communities from Arctic Ocean - Arctic Ocean- Svalbard ARC20M Metagenome (SPAdes) (version 2) | ecosystem: Environmental > Aquatic > Marine > Oceanic...
CAAGCTCGTCTGGACCCATCGGTGTTGCTGCTGCTGCTGCTGCTGCTGCTGCTGCTGCTGCTGCTGCTGCTGCTGTGGCTGCGGCTGCGGCGGCTGCGGCTGCGGTGGCGGCTGGGGTGGCAGCTGTGGTGGCGGCTCCGGCGGCGGCGCTGCCGAGGTCGTCGGCCAGGCGCGGGACGGCGTGCACGAGCCCCACGCCGCCTCCGCTTCCGGCGCAAGAGCTGGCTGCGGCTGCGGCTCCGGCTGCATCTGTTGCTGGGGCTGCTGCTGTGGCAGCTGGCGCGGCACGTGCGCTGCCGGCGAGTCGCCTGGGGTGGGGCCGCCTCCGTGCCACTGCTGAGACGGCGGCTCCGAGGGGCTGCGGGTCCTGCCCCAGCCCGACGACCCCGGGCCGTGCATCACATCTCCCGTGGAGCTGGGGACGGCGGCGCCCCCGCGCGGCCGTGGCAGCGGCTCCGCCGCACCATCCGCCTCGGCCGGCGGTGGCGGCTGCGGCGGCGGCGGCGGCGGCGGCGGCATGGCCTCCTCGCGCCATCTCTGCGCCTCTTGCCGCCAGCGCTGCTCCTCCTGCCGCTGCCTCTCGAGCGCCTCCGCCTCGCTGCGCCGCCACTCCTCCGCCTCGCGCTGCGCCGCCGCCTCCTGCCGCTCCGCAAACGCCTCGCGCTCGCGAAGCAGCTCGTGCAGCCGCGGCACCGACGCCGAGCTCAGCGCGCGCCGCTCCTCCGCCTCGCGCCGCGCCTGCGCCTGCGCCTGCGCCTGCGCCTGCGCCTGCGCCTGCGCCTGCGCCTGGGCCTGGGCCTGCGCCTCCGCCGCACGCCGCGCCTGCGCCTGCGCCTCCACCTGCGCCTCCGTCTCCGCCTGCGCGCGCGCGTGCGCCTCGGCCTGCGCGTGCGCGTGCGCCGCCTCGGCCTCGAGCGCCGCCCTCGCCTCGAGGTCGCGTCGCTTCTGCTCCTCCGCCTCGGCCTCGCCGCGCAGCCGCTCGAGCTCGCGCTGGATGCGCGCCTCGCCCTCCCTGCGCGCCGCCGCCGCCTCGCGCCGCGCCTGCTCCGCCTCGCGCCTCGCCTCCTCGACCGCCTCGCGCCGCCGCGCCTCCGCCTCGCGCCGCGCCTCCGCGACGAGCTCCTGCCGCGCCTTCTCCTCCGCCACGCGCCGCGCCAGGTCCTCCGCCTCCTGCCGCGCCCGCTCGGCGCTCGCCGCCGCCTCCCGGCGGTTGCGCTCCAGGCGCTCCGCCGCCTCCTTGCGCGCGCGCTCCTCCGCCTCGCGCCGCACGGTCGCCTCCGCCTCCCTGCGCGCCGCCTCGAGCGCCTCGCGCCGTATCCTCTCCTCCGCCTCGCGCCGCTCGGCCGCCTCCGCCTCGCGTCTCGCCGCCTCCTCGGCCGCGCGGCGCGCTTGCTCCTCCGCCTCCCGCCGCTGCCGCGCCTCCCACTCGCGCTTCTCCTCCTGCAGCCGCCGCCTCGCCTCGTCGTCCCGCCGCGCCGCCGCCTCCGCCTGCTCGCGCGCCTGCTTGGCGCGCGACAGCTCCGCCTCGGCGCCCCGCGCGAGCTGCGCGAGCTGCGTCAGCGCCGCCTGCGCCTCCTCCTCGCCCACGCTGCCGCCCCGGCGCATCAGCGGCGTCTCCGCCGCGGCCGGCGACACGTCTGGCTGCGGCGACGGCTGCGGCTGCGGCTGCGGCTGCGACTGCGGCTGCGACTGCGACGCGTGTCCATTCCGCGCCACCGCCTCGGCCCTCGTCGTCGCGGCGGCGGACGGCGGCGCAAGCGTGGCGAGGTGGGAGGCAAGCTCGGCCGTGATGCGCGACGCGAGCGGCCGTGCGCGCGCCTCCTCCAGCCCACCGCTCCCCTGGCGCTCGTCCGACGGCGGCTCTGTCCTGGGCGTCGCAGCGGCGGCGGCGGCGGCGGCCTCGTGCGCGTGCGTGGCGTGCGCGCGGTGCAGCATGTCTCTCGCCTCGTCGAGCTTGCGCTCCGCCACCGCACGCAGCTGCGCGGGCGTGTCGTCGCGCCGCAGCGCCTCCTCATACTCGCGCGCCGCCACGCTCGCCTCGCCGAGCTTCAGCGCCATGTTCGCCGCCGACACGACCGTCGCCGGCGCGCGCACAATCTCGGCCGCCTCCAGAAAGCAGCCGCGCGCGCGCCCAAAGTCGCCCAGCCGGTTGGCCTCGTGCCCCGCACGCAGCAGCGCCGCCTCGGCCTCCTCCTCCTCCTCCGCCGCCGCCTCCGCCTCCGCCAGCACCCTCGCCGCCTCGGCCTCCTCGGCCGCCTCGGCCTCGGCGCGCTCCAGCGCGGCCTGCGGCGCCATCTGCCGGCGCTCGAGGCTCTGCCGGCCGTCCTCCTCCGCCTCGACGCCCGCCCGCGCCATCAGCGCCTGCGCCTCGGCACGCGCCGTCTCCATCGCCGCCTCCGTCTCCGCCCGCGCCTGCTCCTGCACCCCCCTCCTTGCCTCGGCCACCGCGGCCGCCGCCTCGGCCGCCGCCTCGGCCTCTGCCTGCGCGGCGGCGGCGGGCGGCGGCGGCGCGGTCGCTGCGGCGGGCGCCATCTCGCGCACCCTCACCCGGCAGAGCTGCGCGAGCTCGGGCGCGTCGGTCGCGCCGCTCAGCTCGCCGCCCCACAGCAGCGCCGCCGCCGCGACGCGCCCGTCGGCCTGCAGCCGGTACGCGGTGCAGCCCACCGCGTGCTTGAGGCGCGCCGCGCACAGCAGCGCCGCGCTCGCGTCGTCGACCTCGGCGGCGCGCCAGCTGAGGCTCTCGACGTCGAGCACGTCGAGCGGCGGCGCGTCGGCCGCCGCGGCGCCGCCCACGTGCAGCAGCAGCGGCGGCACGGCGATCAGCGCGCCGTGCGCGCGCGGCCACGGCCGCGCCGGCGCGCCGGGCGGCGGCGGCGGGATGCGCGCGAGGCCCCACGTCTCCGTGTCGAGCAGCAGCGCCTCGTCGAGCGTCGCGCCCTTGGCCGAGCCGCCGAAGATGAGCACGCTCGCGCCGTCGCGCAGCGCGCAGATCGCGCTGCCCAGCCGGCCGGTGGGCGGCGTCCCCTCGATCGGCGGCTGCACGAGCGGCTCCGACCAGCTCATCCGCGTCAGGTCGAGCAGCACCACCTGCGTCGAGTAGCCGCCCTTGACGCCCTTGACGAAGCCGCCGAAGCTCAGCAGCGAGCGCCGCGCCGCCAGGTACTCGAGCGCGTGGCCCATCCGGCTGGAAGGCTTCGACCCGCTGCACTTGACACTGCGCCAGCTGCCCGCCTCTGGGTCGAGCGCCCAGAGGTCCTTGAGCAGCGCCTTGCCGTCGCCGCCGCCGAAGACGAACACCTCGTCGGTGCGACCGGTGTCGTGGCTCGGGACGGCACACGCGGCGTGGCCCAGCCGAGGCGCGGGCGCCTTCGCGTCCACCGCGATCGTGCGCCACTCCAGGGTCTCGGTGCCGAGCGCGAGCGCCACGTTCGTGGGCCGGCCGTCGACGAGCCCGCCGAAAAAGACCAGCTGCTTGCCGACGAGCGTCGCCGTGTGCCCGGAGCGCGGAGGCGGCTGGTCGACGCTGCGCTCGACCGCCTCGCAGGATACGATCAGGCGGTTAGTATTCGCCGACATCGTTCGCAAACTCGCGGTTTTGCAGGGGTACAAGCGCCTAAAAAAGGCACCAAAGATCTGTTTAGCTAGCAAACAGCTGCGACAGCGTGCGTCGGCGCTGGCCCGGGCGCTGGCCGCACCGCCAATATCGCCGGCCGCACCACTGCTCGCCGGCTCGGAGTCGCTCTCGTCGTCGAGCGCGCGCTTCATCGCTGCCGAGGGCGCGCCGGCGCTCACGGCGCGCTGCTAGCGATTGGAGGCTCTCTCGGTCGGGGCCCTTGCTGTGCTGGCGCTCCGCGCCTGGGAGGAGACGAACCACACGCACGCGTCGACGACTCGGCCTGCGGCAACATTTGTTCCGAACGAAGAGAGGGGTGAGAGGTGAGCAGAGATAGCACGCCATTCAGTCAGTCAGTCAACTGCACTGATAGCTATGACTAGCCACGATATGCGGCGAGTGCTGAGTTGCGACCGGAAGCCCCTGCCTCGTACCGTGTCGCGAGATCAATTGGGTGAGAAGAGTTTATATGACAGTTTAATCAAAAACAATCAACATCCGGCCATGCGGGCGGCGGGAGCGCACGAGCACTCAGCGCCTAGAAGCACTTGCGGTGGACGATCGAGGGGCCCGACTCGTCGTACTCCTGCTTCGAGATCCACATCTGCTGGAAGGTCGAGAGCGACGAGAGGATCGAGCCGCCGATCCACACCGAGTACTTGCGCTCGGGCGGCGCGATGATCTTGACCTTCATCGAGGCCGGCGCGAGCGCGGTCAGCTCCTTCGAGAGGCGGTCGGCGATGCCGGCGTACATGGTGGTGCCGCCCGACAGCACGGTGTTCGAGTAGAGGTCCTTACGGATGTCGACGTCGCACTTCATGATCGAGTTGTACGTCAGCTCGTGCACGCCGGCCGCCTCCATGCCGAGGAACGACGGCTGGAAGAGGGCCTCCGGGCAGCGGAAGCGCTCGTTGCCAATGGTGATGACCTGGCCGTCGGGCAGCTCGTACGACTTCTCGAGCGCCGACGACTGCGCCGCCGTCTGCATCTCCTGGTCGAAGTCGAGCGCGACGAACGCGAGCTTCTCCTTGATGTCGCGCACGATCTCGCGCTCGGCGGTCGTCGTGAACGAGTAGCCGCGCTCGGTGAGCAGCTTGACCATCCAGTCGGTCAGGTCGCGGCCCGCCAGGTCGAGGCGGAGGATCGCGTGCGGCAGCGCGTAGCCCTCGTAGATGGGGACGGTGTGCGAGACGCCGTCGCCCGAGTCGAGCACGATGCCGGTCGTGCGGCCCGACGCGTACAGCGACAGCACCGCCTGGATGGCGACGTACATGGCGGGGACGTTGAAGGTCTCGAACATGATCTGCGTCATCTTCTCGCGGTTGGCCTTCGGGTTGAGCGGCGCCTCCGTGAGCAGCACCGGGTGCTCCTCGGGCGCGACACGCAGCTCGTTGTAGAAGGTGTGGTGCCAGATCTTCTCCATGTCGTCCCAGTTGGTCACGATGCCGTGCTCGATCGGGTACTTGAGGGTGAGGATGCCACGCTTGGACTGGGCCTCGTCACCGACGTACGAGTCCTTCTGGCCCATGCCCACCATCACGCCGGGCTGGCGCGGGCGGCCGATGATCGAGGGGAAGACGGCGCGCGGGGCGTCGTCGCCGGCGAAGCCAGCCTTCACCATGCCGGAGCCGTTGTCGCACACAAGAGCCGCAACCTCATCGTCAGCCATGTTTGATTAGTAGTTTTTGTTTGTTCTGCGCACAACGGGAAGGGGGAGAGGGTGAGGGGGCGGTGGCATGGGGTGCGGCGGTCGAGGGGCCGGCGCGCGCGTCATGGGAGGGAATGTTGGGGCGCGTCCTTGCTTGGGGAACGATGGGGGGCGTGCTCGACGGAAAGGAAGGAGGGGTGGTGGAATTGGGGCGACGGGAGTGGCGTGGGCGTCGGCCGACGATGATGGGAAGCGCGCAGGGGAGGCCGAGTGGGTCACCGATTCGTGTGTGATCACAGAGACGCTGTGTGTGAATCACAGCCATGATTCACAGCTTGCCCCTGCTCACCGCGACGCGTTTGCGCGCGCGCCGCATATTTTGATTAGCGCGCGCTGTTTAGGGGAGGGCTCCTCGGCCCCTTGCTGTGTGCTGTCCGCGCCTGGCGGCCGATGAGACGAACCATCCAAACGCAACGCCCGACTCGGCCTGCCTGCCTGCGCTCATTTCTGATTCTTGCGAAGCGAGCGAGCGCCTCGAGCGGACGCTGGCACTCACAGGTAGAGCGACCGCCAGCGGCTCGGTAGTTACGCCGGCTTGGCGCCCCAGGGCCCCCGCAGCGCCCAGGACTCGGCTCGTTACAGCACCAACCAGCCTCAGGACCGCGCGACGCGATGGCGGATCAGCTGGCGCAGAGCCTGCCCTCCTACCCGGCGTCCAAGAAGGTGCTCGTCGACAAGTACGCAGAGATCGCGCTCTTCGACGCCAACCAGAACAACGCAGACATCCTCAGGGACCAGGCCCTGGCCGCGCAGAAGAAGACGATCATGAAGAAGGCGCTGGACGAGCAGGTGCGCGTCAAGCAGGCGGCGATGCTCAAGGAGCGCTCGCAGGACCGCGAGTGGCTGCTCAAGGAGCAGAGCCGCGTCGCCATCTGGAACGCTGAGGAGGCCAAGAAGATCGAGGAGGAGAAGAAGAAGTACATGGTGATCCGGGCCCAGCGCGAGCAGCAGCTGCGCGAGGGCGCCGCGCTGCGCGCGCGCGAGGAGAAGGAGATGAAGGACTACGAGGTGACCATCCTGCAGGACATCCACAAGACGCTGCTGCGCGAGAAGGCGGTCGAGGTGGAGAAGCGGCGGCGCGACGAGGAGCGCGCCAAGGCGGTGGCGATCAACAACATCAAGCACATAGAGGTGCTGAAGCAGCAGAAGGCGAAGGAGTTCGCCGCGATGCGCAAGCTCGAGTCGCAGTGGTCGGAGGTGCTCGACAAGCAGGAGCGCCAGCGCTCGCGGCAGCTGGCGCAGACCTACTCGCGGCAGGCGAAGCAGTACGCGGCATCCGAGTCGATGCAGGAGGTGATGAACGCGATCGGCCAGGCCGACGAGGAGCGCGCGCTCGCGCGCCAGATGGCCGACGAGAAGGCGGCGTTGGACAAGATCGCGGCGGAGAAGGCGCACCGCGCCAACCTGCAGGCCGACTGCCTCGACGTGCTCGCCATCCAGGTGCGGGACAAGCAGGTGCGGCTGCAGGCGGACAAGCGGCGCGAGGCGGCGGTGGTGCAGCGCGAGCAGATCGACATCAAGCGGGCGGAGAAGAACGACGCGCGCCGCCTGCACTCGGAGATTGCGGCGCGCGAGACGTATGCCTTTGAGCTCAAGGAGCAGAAGCGTGTCCAGGAGACGCGCAGGACGCTCGAGCCCTTCCTCATGTCGAAGGCGGAGCGGCAGATGAACGCGAGCATGCTGATGCGGCTGCCGCAATGATACAGAGACGTCGACCGCAGAGCAGAGGGAGAGAGCGCGCCGTGCGTGTGTGTGTGACTTAGGTTGTTCTCCAATTAAAAACAAGCAAGCAAGCCGTCCTCGCTCATTCCAGTGCAATATCATTTCATGGCGCTGTATACAGAACATGCCACATGCGAGGCGACGTACGAAATGTCACGTAGGAGAGCGGCACACGGTGATCTCGGCGGGAAGCGCTGAGAGCGAGCGGCCGCGCGGGAGGGAGACGCCAGATCAGACCCGCATCAGATGTGGAAGCGACGGCGCGAGGTGTCGAGCTCGGGCTTGTGCTTCCACTCGTACTCGCCGTGCTGCGTGTCGAAGGTGCCGAGCTGCAGCGACTTGAGCTTGAGCGTGAAGCGCGGCCCGAGCTCCTGCAGCGTCGCCGAGACGGCCTTGCCCTTCTCCTTCTGCTCGAAGACGTAGCGGTGGTGGCGGAAGAAGATGAAGTCGCGCTGGTTGTGCAGCGTGAGCACCTGCCGCCCGCGGAACTGCGGGTCGTACGGGAAGAGGCACCCGAGCATCCGCCCCAGCCGGTGGCCGAGCCGCGTGTTGAAGTTGTTCAGGATCAGCTCCGGTCGGTGGCCGGTGGGCGTGCCGTGGCCTCGCAGCTTCTTGGGCATCACCAGGTTGGTCAGCTTGAAGCGCGCCGTCGGCCCATACGGCAGCTTCACCACCCACAGCCCCGTGATCGGCACCTCCTTGGTCACGACGCCCTTTTTCGTATTGTCCTCGGTGAAGATCAGCAGCGTCGTGAAGCCGCGCTCCTTGGCGGCCTCGACGATGTCCTTGACCTGGTGGTTACCGCGCTTGCGGTACTCCGAGTTGGGCAGCATCTCGATCATCTCGACCAGAAACTCCTCCATCAGCCTCGACGGCTTCATGCTGGTCGTCACGACCGTGCGCGGTGGCGTCTGCTTCGTGAAGTGGCTGGCGAACTCGTCGAACGAGTCCTCCATCGCGATGTCGGCGTCGTCGGGCGCCACGACCGTGTCGTCCGTCTCGCGCGTGTTGTCGAGCGTCTTCTGCTGCAGCTTGAGGTCGGGCGCATCCTCGCCCAGCGCCTCGGCCTCCTTCTGCCGCTTCTTGCGCTCGAACTTAGAGGCCTTCTCGCCCTCCTTCTTGAGCTTGTGGAACACCTCCGTCCGCTTCGCCTTGCACTTGATGCCGCTGAGCCTCTGCGCCTTGACGCCGAGCTTGTTGCCCTTGGCCATCCTTCGTAGCCCGGGTCGCTCAGTCCGTCGCTGCCAAGTTTCGATTGGTGCGGTGGTTTACCTTGACCTGGGTTCCTGCAAAGGACTGGTGTTTGATACACGTTTGTGGAAGGGCATGCATGAACGAGTGTCCCTTCGGTTTGCGATGACAAGCAACTACGCGCTCGTTTTGGGTGGGCTCGACGGCTCGTGGCACGAGCCGAAGCGCGTCGATGGCGGCGAGGGGAGCAGCGATGGCAGCGATGACAAAGACGAGATGGCGAGAGACAACACAGCGCGCTGAGCTGGCGGCGCACTCCGTGTCGTCGTCACGTCGCTTGACCGCAGCCGCTCGCCGGTCCAGGTTCACGGCCACAACAATGCCGCAGCTCCCGCTCCTCGCCCTGCCGCTCGTGGCATCGTCGGACCCGACGCTCGTGGCCTCAGCGAGCAAGCCGTACGTCTCGTGGCGTGACTACCGCTCGCTGCACGGCACCGAACCGGTGCTGCTGCCGCCCGGCCACCCGCAGCCGGCCCGATGGGCGAGGCAGGCTTACACCGCGTCGTGCTTCTGCCCACTGGCGGCTTCCGGCGCCTGCGTATGGGCGAGCCAACAGCAGACGCCACAGGCGCTGTGGCTGTCCCTCCTCGCGCTGTGGCTGGTCCCGCAGACGGCGCTGTCCTACCTCGGCGACGTGCACGAGTACCTGAACCAGGGCCAGTGCGGCCCCTGGAACGCCATCGACAGGGTCACCGCGTCGGGCACGCTCATCGGCTGCCTGCTGCAGCTCCCAAACCTGAGGGACCCGGCGCCGGCGCTCTGCCTCACCGTCGCGAGCCTCGTGTCCTGGCTCGGCGGCGTCCTGCTCCTGCGCCGCTCGGGCCCTTGGTCGGCCGAGGCGCGGCCGAACCTGTGGGCCATGTGCCATTCGATGTGGCACGTGCTCGCCACGTCGGCCGGAGTCGCGTTGGCGGTGGGACTGAGGGCAAGCCGTGGGAGTGTGTCGTAGCGATCGAGCGACGCCGGTTGTTCACCAGAATGTATCTAGTGTATAGTCAAACTGATGCGCTCGAAAAGAGATGTCTGCGTTGTTCTGGTTGGCGTCGAAGAGCGCGATCTCTGCGTACTTGTCGACGAGCACCTTCTTGGACGCCGGGTAGGAGGGCAGGCTCTGCGCCAGCTGATCCTTGGGCCAGCCCTACTCTTCTAGAAAGATAAAAAGAAAGATAACGGTTCGGGAGACTTTGTAATTCTAGAAAGATTGGTGGAAAGATAAGGTCCCGCACACTTGCGCCAGTGGAAGAATGGAAGAAAGCGTACGGTGATTTCTCAGACCGCTCCAATTCTTCTAGAAGCGCCGCTGAGGCGATTCCAACGCTGTGCCGGGGTGCGATTTTCGCTTAGAAAATGGCTCGAAGCGGCTACCCATGACTCAATTTTTTCTCGGGGGGCTCCACCCCGCGCCCCCGATGTTGTGACTCACTTGAAAAAGTCGATGTTGTGGGTGCCAATGGGCGGGAGGCGGGTCGTGGTCTGATGATGTGTGTGTCTCGGTTTGTCGGTTATCTTTCCAGTGGTTATCTTTCTAGAAAGATAGGGGTCTCAGGTAGAAAGATGGCCGCGGAAAGATAAGGGTCACCTGGTGGAAGAGTAGGGCTGGGCCAAACAGCCCATACAGTATACAGCTATACAGGCTATACACTATACAGCGCTATACACTCCCCCTCTGTCTACGCTCTACAGACAGAGAGAGGGTTTACGGCCTCGGCGAGGACGTTCATGACCCTAGGCTGTGATGTAACAGTGAGAATCAAACACCCCCGTGTCAGCCAACTTTTCCACGCTCGGAGCCATGATCCATCATCCTGCTCTTCATGGTCTCAAACGAATTACATGGTCCGAATTTGCTCGGAATCACCTCGCCAGCCGGCCTCGGCCTCCCAAGGGCAGGTCGATGGCCCGTGCCAAGCAAGCCGCGGCTGGCGGGCCAGCAGGCGCCGGTCCGCCCCCGCCTCCTCCTCACCGTCGCCGTCGGCGACGGCCGTGCTCCCCACCTTCACGGTGAGCACCGCCGCCTTGTTGAGCTCGAGCCGAGGCTCGAGGTAGTTGTACAGCGCGGCGGTGCCGCTGACCGTATAAGGTGCAAGCCAGAGGGGCGCCCCCCGGGATCGGAGGAGGCAAACCACCGCACGGAGCGGACGTGGCTCATGGGGGGGTCGCACTGGCCCGGAAGCACTGGCGTCACGGTAACCACAGTCCCAAACGGGCACGGGCTAAACTAAAATCGCCGCGCCGCCGCCACCAGCTGCGCCGCCGTCGGCGCCCGGCCGGTGCGGGCGTGTAACACTCTAGTCTCCCCCTTCCCGCCGTGCGTGTAGTGTTTAGATTACTTTAGATCTTAGCTTTTCCTAAGCCGCCGGTCAGGAGGGCCCCAGGAGGGATAGAGTGATCCGGATCCGGACACGGGGGTCGGTGGCCAGCATCACCGCACGGGTGTTCGCGCGTGAGCGAGTCGAGTCGCTTTCCTCCACCGGCACAAGGGCTAACAGGACCAAGGCGTCGATGTCGAAGCGTCCGGATGCGCCTGGCCCATCTGGCAGCGGCCCGAAGCGGCCGCGCGGCGGCGCGGACGACGACGACGACGAGTTCGTCGACGCGATGATTGACGACGAGGAGGCGATGCTGGCCGAGGAGGCCCAGGAGGAGGCGCCGCCGCCAGAGGAGGAGGAGGGCGTCGTTGCTGTCCTCGGCAGCAAGGACATCAAGGCCATGGCGCAGCGATGGAAGCGCCCGGCGCTGCCGAACTGGGACCCGGCCACGCACGAGATCACCTTCCAGCAGATCGAGGCCGACTACACCGTGGACGCGGTGGTGCCCGAGCTGGCCGGCCGCGACTTCCCGGAGGCGCGCGCCGCGGTGGTGCGCATGTACGGCGTGACTGACGACGGCCACAGCGTGATGGCCCACGTGCACGGCTTCTGCCCGTACTTCTACGTCCGCGCGCCGCCCGGCTTCCAGGCGGCGCACTGCACGCAGTTCCAGCAGATGCTGAGCGGGCGGCTCAAGGCGCAGAGCGCCAAGGAGCAGCTGCAGAACCCGGTGCTGCGCGTGCAGCCGGTACGGAAGCAGTCGATCATGTACTACAGCTTCGGCCAGATGGGCGACTTCCTGCGCATCGTCGTCGCGCAGCCGTCGATGGTCGCGACGTGCCGTCGCATCCTCGAGCAAGGCGTGCCGGTGCCGGCGGGCGGCGTGCACCCGTTCGAGACGTTCGAGTCGAACTGGGCGTACGTGCTGCGCTTCATGGTCGACCGCGAGATCACCGGCTGCTCGTGGGCGACGCTCAAGGCGGGCTCGTGGCGGCAGCGGCCGTGGACGACGTCGGCGGGCGCCCGGCTCGACGCCAAGTCGCACTGCCAGATCGAGGTGGACGTGCGCTTCTCGGACATGATCTCGCACAAGACCGACGGCGAGTACATGCGGATCGCGCCGCTGCGCATCCTCTCCTTCGACATCGAGTGCGCCGGCCGCCCCGGCGTCTTCCCCGAGGCGGACAAGGACCCGGTGATCCAGATCGCCAACCACGTCACGCTGCAGGGCTCGTCGAAGCCGATCGTCAAGAACGTCTTCACGCTGCACGAGTGCGCGCCGATCTCGGGCGCGCAGGTGCTCTCGTTCGACAGCGAGGCGGAGATGCTGAAGGCGTGGCGCCAGTTCCTCATCGACACCGACCCCGACATCATCACCGGATACAACATCATGAACTTCGACACGCCGTACCTGATCGACCGCGCCGCCAAGCTCAAGGTCAACAACTTCCCCTTCCTCGGCCGGATCTGCAACATCCCGTCGCGCGCCAAGGACAAGCTCTTCCAGTCGAAGCAGGTGGGGACGCGCGAGTCCAAGGAGATCAACATGGAGGGGCGCGTGCAGTTCGACGTGATGCAGGTGCTGCAGCGCGACTACAAGCTGGCCTCGTACTCGCTCAACGCCGTGTGCACGCACTTCCTCGGGGAGCAGAAGGAGGACGTGCACCACTCGATCATCACGGAGCTGTGGCAGGGCGACCCGCAGACGCGGCGCCGCCTCGCCGTCTACTGCCTCAAGGACGCGTACCTGCCGCAGCGGCTGCTCGAGAAGCTGATGTGCGTCATCAACTACACCGAGATGGCGCGCGTCACCGGCGTGCCGTTCTCGTACCTGATCACGCGCGGCCAGCAGATCAAGGTCATGTCGCAGATCTACCGCAAGTGCCTCAAGGAGAACCTGGTCGTGCCGACCGCCGCGCGCAAGGCGTCCGAGGGCGAGAAGTACGAGGGCGCCACCGTCATCGAGCCGATCAAGGGCTTCTACACGGACCCGATCGCGACGCTCGACTTCGCCTCGCTGTACCCGTCGATCATGATGGCGCACAACCTGTGCTACTCGACGCTCGTGCGGCGGCAGGACGTCGGCAAGCTGCAGCCCGAGCAGTACGGCCGCTCGCCGACGGGCGACGTCTTCATGAAGCCCGAGGCGGGCAAGGGCATCCTGCCACAGATCCTCGACGAGCTGCTCACGACGCGCAAGCAGGCCAAGAAGCTGCTCAAGGCCGAGACCGACCCGTTCAAGAAGGCCGTGTACGACGGCCGCCAGCTCGCGCTCAAGGTGTCGGCCAACTCGGTCTACGGCTTCACCGGCGCGCAGGTCGGCCAGCTGCCGTGCCTCGAGATCTCGTCGACGGTGACGGGCTACGGCCGCATGATGATCGAGTCGACCAAGCAGCAGGTCGAGTCGCACTACAACACCGCCAACGGCTACGACCACGACGCGCTGGTCGTCTACGGCGACACCGACTCGGTGATGATCAAGTTTGGGACCGACGACCTCAAGAAGTCGATGGAGCTCGCCGAGGACGCGGCGACCCGCGTGACGGCGTCGTTCATCCAGCCGATCAAGCTCGAGTTCGAGAAGTGCTACCACCCGTACCTGCTGATGAACAAGAAGCGGTACGCGGGGCTGCTGTGGACCAACCCCGACAAGTACGACAAGATGGACTGCAAGGGCATCGAGACGGTGCGCCGCGACAACTGCCAGCTCGTCAAGGACGTCGTCGACACGTCGCTGCGCGCCATCCTCATCCACAAGGACCCCGCGACGGCGATCGCCTTCGTCAAGGGGCAGATCTCGCAGCTGCTGATGAACGAGATGGACATGTCGAAGCTCGTCATCACCAAGGCGCTCACGCGCACCGCCGACCAGTACCAGGCGGGCAACAAGCAGGCCCACGTCGAGCTCGCCGCTAAGCTCAAGAAGCGCGACGCCGGCTCGGCGCCCAACGTGGGCGACCGCATCCCGTACGTGATGATCAAGGGCGCGGCGGGCGCCAAGGCGTACGAGAAGGCCGAGGACCCGGTGCACGTGCTCGAGCAGAACATCCCGCTCGACACCGAGTGGTACCTCGAGCACCAGCTGTCGGAGCCGATCAAGCGCCTCTTCGATCCGATCCTCGACAACACCGACTCGCTCCTCAAGGGCGACCACACGCGCCGCATCAAGAAGGTGATGCCCTCCAACGGCTCGGCGCTGATGGGCTTCGTCAAGGTGACGCGCCGCTGCCTCGGCTGCAAGGCGGCCATCGGCGAGAGCGCGGGCGCGCTCTGCCAGGGCTGCGACGGCAAGAAGGTCGAGGTCTACCTGGGCAAGCTGCAGCAGCTCGCCGAGTGCGAGCAGCTCTTCTGGCGGCTGTTCGTCGCCGCGCAGCGCATCCAGGGCGACAACCTCAAGGACGTCCTCGGCATCGCGCGCGACTCGCCCATCTACTACCAGATGAAGAAGGTGCAAAAGGACATCACCGAGCACCGGGAGACGCTCGCACGCTTCGACAGCGTGTGAGAAGGATGGGTCGATCGTGTGTGTGTGCCCCCGAGCCGTGTGACGCGGCCGCCGCTGCGGGCGTGGTGCCCTGGTGGTGGTGTGCGTGGCGTAGTGGCGACCGAACGAACATGTTATTATTGCTTCCAGAGACTCAATCGCACACGCACACACACACACACACTGAAACA
>Ga0209713_10001421_pt1 | contig 14255 bp, 16 predicted proteins | sample ArcOceMetagenome_3_FD_187444 | JGI IMG/M metagenome (GOLD analysis project Ga0209713, IMG submission 187444) | Marine eukaryotic phytoplankton communities from Arctic Ocean - Arctic Ocean- Svalbard ARC20M Metagenome (SPAdes) (version 2) | ecosystem: Environmental > Aquatic > Marine > Oceanic...
ATTTTATTGGAAAGGTTTTTTTGTTTTGTAAATTGTCACACCGAGCGAAGTTGAAATGTATTTTAGCATCTTTATTTATTGAAATAAGGAATGTGAATTTTTCTTTTAAAAAAAAACTTCGACTTGGTCTGTCTGAGCGGAGTTGCAGACTAAAAAGAAAACTATTGCCCATTGGCAAATAACCAATAACTAGAAAAAGATGAAAATACTAATGGTTTGCTTGGGAAATATTTGTCGCTCGCCTTTGGCAGAAGGTATTTTGACTCACAAGGTGAAAGAAAACGGACTGAACTGGGAAATTGATTCGGCTGGAACTGCGGCTTATCATGTAGGGAATTTACCAGATGAACGCTCAATAGAAGTTGCAACTAAGTACGGAATAGATTTGACTAGCCAAAGAGCAAGGCAATTCAAGGCAAATGATTTTAAGGAATTTGATGTGATTTATGCTATGGACACAGAAAATTACAACAACATCCTTAACTTAGCAAAATATGAAACGGAGGAGCAAAAGGTGAAACTTATTCTGAATGAGATTGAACCTGATTCCAATTCATCAGTTCCAGACCCATATTACGGAGGAGAAGAAGGGTTTGAAAATGTGTATCAGATGTTAGATTTGGCATGTGAAGAGGTATTAAATAAGTTTAAATAAGACACTGTTTTTAATAGCTGTCAATTATCAATTATAAATATGAGCAAAGGGAAATTATATATGTTGCCTATCACAATGGGTGAGTACAATATGGAAATGACAATTCCTGTGGGAGTTCAAAAAATCATGGATGAGGTTCAGGTTTTTATTGTAGAAAACGTAAAAACCACTAGAAGGTATTTGCGAAAAATTAATCCAACTTACCCAATAGATGACAAAGAGTTTTTTGTGATTGACAAGCGAACTTCTCAAAAAGAGCTGAGTGAATTTGTAAGTAATAACAGGAATTTGATAATTGGAGTAATGTCTGAGGCGGGTTGTCCAGGAATTGCAGATCCTGGTGCAGAAGTGGTTGCTTTGGCTCATAAAATGCAAATAGAAGTGTTTCCTTTTGTAGGACCTTCCTCAATTTTGTTGGCATTAATTGCCTCAGGAAAAAATGGGCAAAACTTTACATTTAATGGATATTTGCCAAAGGAAAGAGGAGAAAGAGTGAAAACTTTAAAAAACCTAGAAAGATTATCTCGTAGTGGTATTACTCAAATTTTTATGGAAACTCCTTTTAGAAATAATCATTTGATAGAAGATATTTTGATTCATTGCGACAATAGCATGGAGCTTTGTATTGCTTCAAACATCACGTTATCCAATCAAAAAATAAAAACAAGCACAATAAACGACTGGAAAAAAAGCAAACCAGAATACCACAAAGATTTTTGTATTTTTGTGATGTAAACAATTAAAGGATTCAATTGTCGTTAATTTAGTTTAAATAAACACCTTAAAAATGAGTTTAAAATCCCTACTGCTATTACTCTTTATTATTCCTGTAAGTATCTCGTATTCGCAATACGATCCAGATTATAATTCTGAGGACGAGGACGATTTAAGCGAATTAGACTTTAAAGATAGATTGTATACTGGAGGGAATGTTTGGGCTCAATTAGGCTCAATAACTAGTGTTGAAATTGCACCAATTTTAGGTTATAGAATTTCCAAAGAGTATTCTATTGGGGTTGGAACAAAATATAATTACTATAGAGTAAACTCTCAATTTGGATCGTCAGTTTCTACTAGTATTTATGGAGGAAGCGTTTTTACAAGGTATGTGTTTTTAGATCAATTTGTAGCTCACGCAGAGTTTGAAACACTTAATGTCGAATTATTTAATACAAGAAAAACTGGTGAACGAAGATGGGTTCCAATCGGATTAGTCGGTGGAGGGTATGTAAATAATGGTTTACAAGTGTTGTTATTGTATGATGTGATAGGAGATAGGAATAACCCTTACTTCGGAACCTTTGGAGATGACTCTAGAGTATATTTAAGAGTTGGGTTTTTGTTTAATCTATAAAAACTAAACCAATTTATTTCCTTCTCCAGGAAATACCATAGAAGGCTTGTAAGTTTTAGCTTCTTCAAAATCCATGTAACCATAACCAATGATAATAATTTGGTCTCCTACTGCTACCATTCTTGCAGAAGGACCATTAAGACAAATAACACCCGAGTTTCTTTCCCCTTTTATTACGTAAGTTTCAAGTCTTGCAGCATTTTGTAAGTTCACAATTTGCACTCTTTCTCCTTCAATAATATTTGATGCTTCTAGCAATGCTTCATCAATTGTAATACTTCCAATGTAATTCAATTCTGCTTGAGTAATTGATACTCTATGAATTTTTGATTTAACGGCTTTTATCATCATAATAGTTTGAGGCTATTTCGTGTTTAAATTAATTTAGGTTCTAAAAGTAAGATTTTTTTTCTTTATACAATCATCATGTCTATTCCAGTATAATTATGGGGAGAAATTAATAATAACTCTTCCTTCACATCATCTGACACATCCAATGTGTTTATGAACTCATGAATTGTTGTTTCAGTCATTTTCTCGTTTTTACGAGTCAATTCTTTTAACTTTTCATAAGGTTTTGGATAAGATTCTCTTCTTAGTACAGTCTGAATTGCTTCAGCTACAACAGCCCAATTATCTTCCAAGTCTGCTTTAATTACTGCTGAGTTTAGCATTAATTTACTCATTCCTTTCATCAATGATTTAAATGAAATAATAGTGTGAGCAATAGGAACTCCTACGTTTCTTAAAACGGTAGAATCGGTTAAATCCCTTTGTAATCTTGAGATTGGTAATTTAATAGACAAATGCTCAAAAATTGCATTTGCAATTCCAAAGTTTCCTTCAGCATTTTCAAAATCAATAGGGTTTACTTTGTGTGGCATTGCAGAAGACCCAACTTCTTCAGCAACAATCTTTTGCTTGAAATAATTCATTGCAATATATTGCCAAACATCTCTACTAAAGTCAATTAATATGGTGTTTATTCTTTTTAAGCAATCAAATAGGGCAGCAAGGTTATCGTAATGTTCTACTTGTGTAGTGTATTGTGATCTCTTAAGACCCAATGTTTTTTCTACAAAAGTATCAGCAAATCCCATCCAGTTTATTTCTGGATAAGCAATATGGTGAGCATTAAAATTTCCAGTTGCTCCTCCAAACTTTGCAGAATATTCTATACTTTTTAATTGTTTTAACTGAGATTGTAACCTTTCTACAAAAACATATATTTCTTTACCAAGAATAGTTGGAGAAGCAGCTTGTCCATGAGTTTTAGCCAACATTGGTATTTCTCCCCATGTGCTAGAAAGCTGTTTTAGATGCTCAATAATTTCAGACAACATTGGGATATAAACTTCTTCCACAGAGTTTTTAAGCAACATAGGGATAGCAGTATTATTTATATCTTGAGAAGTTAATCCAAAATGGATAAACTCAGTAGCTTTCCCCAAATCTAAATCTTGAATTTTTTCTTTGATAAAATATTCAACAGCTTTCACATCATGATTGGTTACAGCTTCTATTTCTTTTACTTTAGCAGCATCTTCCAAAGAGAAATCTGTGTAAATTTTTCTTAATTCAACAAATACTTCTTCTTTATTAATGTCTTCTAATAAAGGCATTGGGATTTGGCTAAGAGAAATGAAATATTCAATTTCTACCAGTACTCTATATTTTATAAGAGCATATTCCGAAAAATAATCAGCTAGTTCTGATACTTTATTTCTGTATCTCCCGTCAATTGGAGTAATGGCTGTAAGCAAGGATAAATCCATAATGTGTTATTACTTTTTTACAAAATTAGTCAATTTACTATAAAATGACCATTACATTTTAGTATTAATTTGTTAAAACTTCAGATAAGTTGATTTATTTAGTCAATTCTTTGTAGTTTTTACTTATTTTTAGCTTTACTATTTAACAAGAATGAAATTCACGAACCATTTATTATTAGGACTCAAGAGTTATATCGAAGCTGTTCGATTTATATTCAAACACAGTCTTTGGAAGTATTTCATTATTCCATTTATACTATTTGGAATCATTTTTTACACAGGGCATAATTTTGAAGCATTAAGTGATGCAGCAAATGAAGCTAAAGATTTGGGGGATTATTCTTGGGGGATTATTGGTTGGTTTTGGCTAGTTATAAAAGCTCAATTTTTTTGGTTGTTGGAGTTTTTGTTTCTGGATGCGACTAAATATTTAGTAATGATATTTTTATCTCCATTATTAGCTATCTTATCAGAGAAAACTGAAGAGATACTGACAGGAAACAAATATAAATTTAACCTCAAACAACTAATAATTGATGTAAAAAGAGGAATTGGAATTGCGATAAGAATGTTGATCGCAGAAACTATTCTTGCTTACATTATTTGGGGAGAAATTATCGCACCAATTTTAGGAGTGAATAATTTTATTGTTGGTTTAGTAACTTTAATTATCGGCTTCTATTTTTATGGTTTCGCCTACATAGATTATATCAACGAAAGACTAAGGCTTTCGATAAGAGAAAGTTGGAGATTTATGAAAAAACATGCTGGATTAGCTATTGCAATAGGATCTGTTTATTCTTTATTTTATAAGATTCCTTCTTTAATCTCTACCAATAATAAATGGTTAGATATAATTTTAGATAATTTCGGGGTGCTTTTTGCACCCTTGCTCGCAATTGTTGCCGCAACTATTGCTATGCATAAGTTGGTGAATCTTAATAATTCTAAATTTGCGCAAAAAACAGAAACTCCTGAAACCAATATCACATTATAACCGTAAACCTTTTATGATAAGAAATTACATTTTAAAAATCAGCCTATTATTATTCGTAATATTTTCTTTTACAGATGTTTATTTTTCTCAAGGGAAGAAGCTAAATATGGGTCAGAAAATGAGAATCAAGAAAAAATTGAATCAAGGGAAAACAATGATTTATGGGGGAGATTACAGAAATGCTTTATTTCTAGTAAGAGAGGTGTTATCGATAGATAATTCCAACGCTACTGCAAACTTTAGAGCTTCTCAGTGTCACTTGAATCTGGGAAAACCTGAACTAGGAAAAAAGTACGGAGAGCAAGCTTTAAAATTAGACTCTAATGTAAATGATGAAGTGTTTTTTGTTCTCGGAGAATCGCACCATAGACTAGGAAAGCTAGATGAAGCCAAGAAATATTATTTGATATTTCAATCTAAATCATCCAAAGCTACAAACGAAGATTACGAGACAGCAAACAGAATAACACAATGCGATTTTGCTAAAAATAGGATGAAAACCCCTGTTGATGTAACTATTGAAAATATGGGGAATGAAATTAACACCTACAATCCAGAATATTCTGCTTCAATATCTGGAGATGGGAAAGTACTGGTGTTTACTTCAAGAAGAATAGATTCTGAAGGAGGAGATGTGGATGAAATGTCTGATCAATTATATTTTGAAGATATTTATATTTCTATATGGAATGATACGACTGAAGAATGGAGTGATTCTAAACCGGTAGATGGCAGTGTAAATACAGAAACACATGATGCAGTTTTGAGTATTTCTCCAGATGGTAAATCTTTATATGTCTATAGAAATGAATTGGGAGAAACTAAATCGGGTGATATTTATGTTTCAAGAAAAGGAAATGACAACAAATTTGGAAGATCAAAATCTGTAGATGAAGAGAGAAATGTAAATTCGTCTTATTTCGAGAGCTCAGCAAGTGTTACAGATGATGGAAGTACGATTTACTTCGTAAGTGACAGGAAAGGGAGTAAGGGAATGGCAGATATTTATGTGAGTAGAAAAGAAGGAAGAGAATGGGGAAAAGCTATTAATTTGGGTGATTCTATTAATACGTCAAGTGATGAAAAATGTGTCTTTATTCACCCAAACGGAAAGTTGTTATTCTTCACATCTGAAGGACATGACACCATGGGGTCTTACGATATTTTTGTTTCAAAAAAAGTAAACGGAAAGTGGTCTAAAGCTCAAAATATGGGTTACCCCATTAATACAGTGAAAGAGGAAAAAACAATTTCTGTAACAAGAGATGGGAAAACAGGTTATATCTCTGCTTCTTATAAGGATAGTAAAGGAGGAAGTGATATCTATAAGATAGATTTGACCAATCTGAATTTATTAGCCAAATAATTTGTATATTTAAAGGTTTACAAAAAGACAATTAACAGTAAATTTATTAGAACTAAGAATAAAAAGTAAAACGATAAGTTTATTAAATTCAAACAAATGAAAAAGATTATAATAATAATGATATCTATCACAGCAATAGTATTATTTTCTTGTAAAAAAGATAAAGCTGATGAGCCAGTTACACCTGAACCAACACCAGTATCCTTTAAATTTGCAGCTGATGTTCAGCCAATTTTTCAACAAAGCTGTGGTACAGGAGGTTCATGTCATGGATCAGGAAATATGTCAGATGGTAAAGTTTTTGAAACACATGCTGGAGCTTCAGCAGTTCCAAACTCTATTATAATGGGATCAATTAAACACGAATCAGGATTTAGTAACATGCCAAAGAGTGGAACAAAATTAACGGATACAAAGATTGCAATAATCCAAGCTTGGATTGATGGAGGTAAATTAAACGATTAATTATGAAATATACTTTAATAATATTAATAAGTGGAATTCTTCTTTCCTCTTGTAATAAAGAGACTGAAACAGATCCGGTAGTTACTACAACACCTGTCCCTACTATAACTATTAGTTTAGCTTCAGATGTGTTGCCACTTTTTAACACCTCATGTAATGGCACCTATTGCCATGGTGGTGGATCGGATGGTAAGTATTTTGATAATCATGCTAATATAACTGATGTGCCCACTGCAACTTTGTTAGGCGCAATAAATCATTCTGCTGGATTTGAAGCAATGCCAAAATCTCAAGCCAAATTAAGTCAAGGAAAAATTGATACAATTACTACTTGGATTAACGAAGGGAGTTTGGATAACTAATGATTTTTTATGAAATTAAAAACTAAAATAGTTCTAATCAGTTTTTTTTTTGTGACAGGATGTTTTGTTTTAACTTCCTTTGTAAATAATATAAAAAAAATAGAGTCTGCCGAAAAAGTTAGTGACATTCTCTATAAATTGGGAGACAAAATGTCTTTGCATTTTATTGCCAGTAACAAATTAGATTCCAACAAAGTGAACTCTGGTTACAATTTGGTTACAACTGGATTTATGAGTCCAAATTCTAAACGCCAATCCAAACATTTTGTCTGTACGAATTGTCACAACATAGGGAGAGAAGATCCCGATTTAACTCAAAGTAATCCTGAGGATAGATTAACCTATGTGGCAGAAAAAGGATTGAATTTTTTGCCAGGAACCACTTTATTTGGTCAAGTAAATAAAAAACAGTGGTATAATGGAGATTATTATAAGAAATATGGTGATTTGGTCGTTTCTTCAAGAGATACGTTAGAAAATGCAATTCAACTTTGTGCAACCGTTTGCTCGCAGGGAAGAGTATTAGATGAAAAAGAAATGGATGCAGTAATGCACTATTTCAATAGTATAGGTTACACTCTGAAAGATTTAAATCTTACCGAATTAGAAAAAACATACCTCTCAAAATCCCTTTCTTCAAATGCCTTAGATGAGGATAAAAAAGGCGCAATGAAAATTATTAAATCTAAATACTTGGATTATTCACCAGCTACTTTTATGGAGCCAATGGCATTGGATAAAAGAAGAAAAAGTATATATCCTAATCCTTTTAACGGAAAAAAAATATATGAATTGAGTTGTTTGACTTGTCATAAAGAAGGAGGTGTTACTAATTATAAATTAAGTAATGAGAAATTAACATTTAAGCATCTTGATTATTGGTCGAACACCCACAAAGTGTTTTCAGTATATGATATAACAAGAAAAGGGACTTATTCAAAAAATGGATATAAGCCTTACATGCCTAATTACACTAAAGAAAGAATGAGTAACAGGCAATTGGAAGATTTGATGGAATTTATCAGGCAAAAATCCGAAGGTATAAAGCTGAGTCAATTTGTTGGAACTCCAAGCTTTTAAAATATTACTATGAAAAAACTACTACTCTTAGCTCTTATATTTTACACTACAACTGTTTTTTCGCAAGATGAAATAGAATACACTTACAATACATTTAATTCATCTAGAGTCATCAATTCTCATTCAACAGAAATGCTTGAGAAGAGAACTATGGATTTCAGAATTGGACATAGGTTTGGAGATATTGCTGGAGCAATTGGAGGACCAGGGACTTTGTTTGGGATAGATAATTCTGCAGACATTAGCATAGGTTTAGAATACGGAATTACAAATAACCTTAACTTTGGAATTACAAGAATGAAAGGCGCAGGTCCGTACAGGCAACTTTATGAAGGATTTTTAAAGTACAAAATATTGGCTCAAAGTAGCAAGACTCCACTGAGTTTAGTTGGGTTGATAAAATACAATGTAACTTCCATGAAAGCTTCTACAGATAAAACTTCACCCACTGCATTTCCAGATTTTGTGTCAAGAACTTCTGGTTCGTATCAATTGATGTTAGCCCGCAAATTTTCTGAAAGATTTTCTATGCAATTAGTACCAACTTTTGTTCATAGAAATTATGTGGGTTTTAATGATCAAAATTCTACATTAGCAATTGGTGCTGGTGCAAGGTTTCAAATTTCAAAACTGATAGGAGTAATAGGAGAGTATCATTATATATTTTTTGAAGAAGGAGTTCAAGATAATTTAGGATTGACTAATCCTATTGCTTTAGGAGTAGAATTTGATACGGGTGGACATATTTTTCAATTAAATTTCACCAATTCAAGAGGCTTTGGAGAAGCACAATACATTCCTTCTACTTCGTCTTCTGTGGCTGACGGAGAGTTTAGATTTGGATTTACAATTGCAAGAATTTTTAAGCTTTAATATTGAACTCTAATTTTTCAAATACTTGGTTTATAATTATAAATCCCGCCTCTGGAAATGGATTTGTGAAAGCAAAAAAGAATAAGATTTTAAAGTCCTTAGAAAAATTAAAATCTCCTTACCAAATACAATTTACTGAGTATGCTAGACACGAAGAAATTCTTGTGAAAGAAGCAATAAGTTCAGATTATAGAAAGTTCATTAGTGTAGGAGGAGATGGAACTTTACACCATGTAGTAAATGGAATTATGCATTTTGGAAATGAGTATTTGGACGAAATAAAAGTAGCTGTAATTCCAGTAGGAACTGGAAATGATTGGGTAAAACAGTATTCTATTCCAAAAAACATTGACAGTGCAATTGAGGTAATCAACCAAGAAAAAACAATTGTTCAAGACATTGGAAAAATCACAACAGAAAATAAAGTAAACTACTTCAATAATTTGGCGGGATTAGGATTTGATGGCTTTGTGGCGAAAAATTTACCTAGATTCAAAAAATGGGGTGGACTCTCTTATTTTTTATCTGCAATTATTGGTTTGTTTCAATATAAATCTCATGATTTAATAATAACAACAGAAGACAAAGAAATAAAATCAAAAACCTTTTTATTGGCAATGGGAATTTGTAAATTTTGTGGAGGAGGAATGCGTTTGACTCACGAGCCCAATTCTACAGATGGGTTGTTGGATGTCACAATTGTTCAGGATTTATCGCCATTTTCATTTTTACTTCATATCATGAAAATGTATAACGGTAAAATAAACAATCATAAAAAAGTAGAGACTTTTAAAACCAATAAAATAGAAGTGGTTTTAGAAGAAAAGTATAATCTTTTTATTCAAGTAGATGGGGAGTTAATAGAAACCAATAGTTTTAAGGTAGAGGTTTTGCCAAATGCGTTCAGTTTTGTAGTGAAATAATAAATAAATTTAGCTTAAACTGTTCAAAAACTCTCTTCTTTATCACACAGCCGGAACTTCTTAGTTCTGCCCCTATTTTTTTTGTTTTATTTAACTATTGGTAACTGTTTAGCTAAGCTAAATAATAACAGTCTGTTTTGGTAGGCAAGGATTATTTTGCTTAGCTTTTGTTGGGCAGTCGTATTAATATATATTTGTTATTAAGTTTAAATAATGTGTTAGGGCTAAATAAATATTCTAAACTTAAAAACCATAATCATGAAATTTCTTGTAATTCTTTCTTTCCTATTTATTTTTTCTAGGTGTGCATCCAACGAATTTGATGCCAGTGACCCAAAAGAATTTTATTCTTACATAATCAAAGTAGCAAAGGATGGTGATAAAGAAGAGTGGGTATCAAATGTCATGTCAACAGAATACAAATTGAAAAAGGATCAAAAAGGAATTGATAAACACTGGGAAGCTTGGTCAAAAGAATTGTTTAAAATCAATGAAAATTTGGATACAATTAAAGTTACCTATGATGAGGTCAGTAAGACTATACAAATAAATGATGATTCAAGATTAATGTTTCATGTCGTCCGTGAAGGTGGATTGTTTAAAATCAATGAAAATTAATACTGATTACCTAATTTAATGCCGCCCAACGCTGTTGTGTACAGTTTTTTATTAATTTATTTTCTCTAATGTAAATGGTATAAAATATCACAATACAATAAAATACAGAATTGAAATCAATTGTTTACTTCTTGGTGAACCGTTAATTCGGCCAACAATATTATAATTGCCATCTTTAATTACATTACCGTCAATTCGGCCAACAATATTATAATTGCCATCTTTAATTATATTACCGTTAATTCTGCCAATAATATTATAATTACCATCTTTAATTATGTTACCGTCAACTCGGCCAATAATATTATAATTACCATCTTTAATTATGTTACCGTCAATTCTGCCAATAATATTATAATTATTATTTTTCACAATATTACCGTCAATTCGCAATTGTATATTATAATTTCCATTTTTTACAGTAATTGATTGCGACACTGCGGAGAAACCAAAAAGTGTTACTAAAAGTAGACTTAGGAAGATAGTTTTTTTCATTTTATTATAATTTAAGTTTTACCTACTTCAAGTTTTTAGTTCTGATTCGGCTTATTCTGACCCAATATTATTTTTTGAACTATTCTCTAACTTTTTCGTTTATTAATCATTCCGTCTATCAGTTGTTCTTGAGTTTCTTTTTGATTAAGTAGTCTGTCTGACCATACACCCCAAATAAGTAGTGCCATTATTAAAAATTTGGCGGTGTTGGTAAATAGCACTGAACTTTCGAAAACCCACCAAACGACTTGTTTGCTATATATCGTGTTATGCTTAGTTTTAATTTAAATTGAAACTATTCAGTATCTTTTCTCCTATTATTTGATAATTGTCAAACTGGTCTTCTTCGCAAGTCAATGTCAGAATAATAGCTTTGTTTTCAACTACCCAAAAATATTGTTCAAATTTCAAATTAAAGGTTCCTTGACTTCCAGTGTAAATCGCTTTATGATAATTCAAATTTCCAGTTGTTATTCTTTTACTTTCTATCAATTCCCCATCCATAACTAAAGTTTTAATTTGACCTTCTGAAATCTCAACATATTTATCGAGATCTAAATCATGTCCTTTTAAATCTTGAACTAAGAGATTAACATTTTCTTTAAAGTTGTCTTGTTTGGAAGAAAGTGGACTAAACAAAATAAAACTTGTTCCCATTTGACCAGCCTTGTTGAGTTCCCAATTGTCAGGGTAGTTTATTGAATAATTGTTTTCAGATAATGATTTCCAATCTCCCAAAATTTCCGTTTGAATATTATTTTCTTCTTCCGTTTGATTACACGCTGTTAAGCTTGTGATTAAGGCAAGTATTCCAATTAATTTTATAGTTTTCATTTTGTTCATTTTAATTAAACGGTAAAAACCGAATAGAAAATCTGCGAGGATTTTCATAGAAGGCTAGTACTAGCAATAAATTATATATGGTCTTGGCACACGTTTTTATTTGATTTTATATTCCTTAATATTAAAAGTTTGGTCACAAAGATTATAAGTTTTCCTTGGTAATATAGGAATTGTATTAGCTTACCTAATACACAAGCATTAACATCCAAACAATTTAATCTCTGCCACTAATTTTAACAACTCATTGTCTCCTGCTTTAGAGGAAAGAAATAATGCTGGATTTGAAAAACTATATTTAGGGGAAATATCCAGAAATAGATCTGGGAATCCGTCTCTATCGATGTCTCCAGTCCAAATAAATTGAATCATGGAATCATCGAAATAATCTTGCTCTAAGAAAATTTGTTCAATACTTGTCCCGTTTTTTACACCTGTAATTAACAATTTATAGTCACTCACTCGACCATGCTCATCAATAGTTCCTAACGCCTTAATGGTGTTGTCTCCCAGCTGCATCGATTCACCAGGAAATATTTTATTTTTTAGTCTTTTGTAGGAGTCAATTTGCATACCTTCAGGAATTTCAATTCCTGCTACAAGCAGCATAGGATCATTGTCATAGCCTTCACAATAAATCTTTGTTCCGCTCATTTCACCTTCTTGATCAACCATCGGACTGTGCACCGGCTTCATTTTTAGTTTCGTTTTGTAACACGTAACACTGTTATCGTTGTCATTACTAAACAATCCTATCCAAGTCTTACTTTTTATAGTGGGGTCTGTATCCTCCAAAGCGAACGAGGTGGGTAAAATGATAAAAATACTATCTGAAATAATTAAATCTTGGGTTTTAGTAGCAAGTCTATTTTCAATCGTATTATTTTCCTTCTTTTTAAAAGCTCTAACCTGCGTTGGTTCTTTAATTTGTTCAACTAATATCATTTTTATTACTACATCATACTCTTGTTTAGTTCCCCACCTTAGCAAGTCATGTTTTTCAACTTGGTAGAATATATCAAAGTATTTATTTTTGTATTTTGGATTTATCCCTAGTCCAAAGTTAGATGTATCGTCAATTAATAACTCGTACGATTCGTCTTTTACGTAAGAAAAGCTATAGTCTTTACCTTTTTTGTCTTTAAAGTTGTAGTAAAATAAATCTCCTTCGTCTATACTTATTAATTTAGCTCGTACATGAGTATATGTTGTTTTTAGTTTTTCGATTTGGCTAATTTCAAGCTCATTTGCCTCCTCTTGTAAAGTGATTATTTTTTGCTGTTCAATTACTTCATATTGTTTGTTTTCCTGTATTTTACAAGACAAAAAAGACATAATAAATATAACTAAAATGTATGTAGATCTTCCTTTTTTCATATTGTTGGCAACAACCGAATATAGTTAACTGTTTTAGTTTTTTTTTCGATTAAATTAAATATAAGTAAATATTTTTAATTTAATATTATTTAAAGCAATTATTTTGAATTAGATAGTTAAGTTTTTTTATAGGTAGGAGTATATTATGCGTATAATATACGTTTACGTTCGGATAGCGAAACTCGTGAAAATAGGACTAATTAATGCTGCTATTTTTCTCAAAAGTATTAAGAAATTATTGACAATTTCAATAAGTCTGTAGAAAGTTGTGTTTTCTTTTAGCTGCTATTTCTTAAATCAATCTACCTCATCAAATCAGAGGGGTGATTTTTTTTTTACGTCTGTTCAAAAATTCTTAATAACTCTCTGTCAAATTTCCCCTCATTTTTTTGTACTTTTAATGTTCAAATCATGACCATTTTATGTACTTAATTTTTGATACCGAAACCACTGGGCTACCCAAGAACTTCAATGCTCCTGTTACGGACAGTGATAACTGGCCTAGATGTATTCAGTTAGCATGGCAAGTACATAATGACATGGGTGAAATGATTGAGGTAAAGAATTTTATCATCAAGCCCGAAGGATTTGACATTCCGTTTAATGCAACCAAAATTCATGGGATAAGTACCGAGAGAGCCATTAAACAAGGGCAAGATTTAAAATTTGTATTAGAAGAATTTAATAAATCATTAGAGCAAGTAGATTTTGTAATTGGGCACAATGTAAATTTTGACATCAACATTGTTGGTGCAGAGTTCCATAGGATTCAAGCAAATACTAAACTAATGGAAATGGGTAAGTTGGATTCTTGTTCGGAGAAAACGGCTACTTTATGTCAAATTACTGGAGGAAGAGGAGGTAAATTCAAGTTGCCAAAACTACAAGAGTTACATCAATTTTTATTTAACGAAGAATTTGCTGAAGCCCATAATGCATCAGCAGATGTAGAAGCTACCACAAGGTGTTTTCTAGAGTTGATAAGGAGAAAAATTTATACCGCAACAGAACTTGGGGTTGACGGAACTTACTTTAATAGATTTCAAGAAAAAAATTCAAAATCCTTTGAGTTAAT
>Ga0209713_10001422_pt1 | contig 14247 bp, 4 predicted proteins | sample ArcOceMetagenome_3_FD_187444 | JGI IMG/M metagenome (GOLD analysis project Ga0209713, IMG submission 187444) | Marine eukaryotic phytoplankton communities from Arctic Ocean - Arctic Ocean- Svalbard ARC20M Metagenome (SPAdes) (version 2) | ecosystem: Environmental > Aquatic > Marine > Oceanic...
GAGTACTCTAACTCGATGAGAATGGGCCCAACTGCTTGCGAGGCTAGTGGCTGGATTTCAGATTCATCGCTGCAGTGCAATGCAATGGCATCGTCAACTGCCACAGCAAACCTTGTGTTAACGATCGCAAGCTTCAGATCTACTGCTACCAATCTGTTCACTACCGATGCCTCTGCAGTGTCAGCCGTCACCAATGCAGTGGTCGCATCTACTGGATTAACTAGCATAACTCTGCACGGATCTGGGTTTAGTCAATCGATGTTCACTCTTGCCTCAAGGATCGGGTATACTCTATGCGAAGCGACGGATTGGACGTCAAATACCGCGATCTTGTGCATGATGATGCGCGGAACTGGTAAGTCCCTCGGAGTCATGATCACAGCGGGCAGTTTACATATTGGGAGCACAACATCAGTGATCTCCTACGCAGGCCCGTTTTTGAGCGCTGGGCATGTTCAAAACAGGATGGTATTTTCGCACAGCGTCGCCGTCACATCCTTTACAGTTGTGGGATCCGGGTTCAGCTCTTATGATTCCACGCTCCAGGGTCGTTTTGGACATTCGGATTGCGAGTCGACGCAATGGGAGTCATCCACATCAATTGCGTGCCTGCTTTCCCTGGCTTATGGGCCATTCACAACTGTGACCTTGACTGCAGGGAGCAACACAGAAAGCATCACCGGTCTCTTCACTGTTGACGCGCCCAATCTACTCTCATCTATGCCTGGAAACAGCCCAGCAACGGGTTCAGCGAGCATGACTATTTCTGGCGCTGGAATCGGGTATTACGATGCAACTCAAATCGTGCAGGTTGCAGGCACCAAATGCGAGACAACTGAGTGGCATTCCGATACCCACCTTCAATGTATGGCTGCTGCCAGCATTTCAGGTTCGCGAAGTGGCGCAGTCACGACTGCAGCAGCTGTCTCGACGTCAACTTTGCTCTTTACAGCAGATGCACCTGTGGTCTCAGTCAAGAACATCACCTTTCACCTCCACGATGGTCGTATAATGGTGACGGCCCACGGTGCAGACTTTGGCTCTGCAGACTACACCAACATCGGTCGAGTCGGCTTGACTGCTGCTGAGTTTACAGAATGGATCACGGATTCTTCAGTTCGATGCAGAGTCCAGCGGCATGTCAGGGGTACCAGGGCCCTTGCAGTCACTGCAGGAGAGCGCTCTGGCACTCAGACCAGCGCATTTACTTTCCACCGCTCAGAGACAGCAAAGGCGGTCAGATCCAACTTAGCCAGCACAGGTTCTACAAGCATAACACTGATCGGAAGTTTCGCTATTGAATCGTATACAGCCATAGCTATGCTGGGCAGCACGTCGTCTGAAGCAAGCGAATGGGTTTCAGATACTTCGTTGCGATGCTTATTCGGGGGATCCATTCGCGGCACAATGAGAGTCATCATGACAACCGGTGAACAGACTGGAAGCAGCACTGGCGTTTTCTCAGCTGATTTACCTCAATCGGTTGGCTTCGAAACAATGTATACCGGAATTCAGCAAAATCGGGCGCAAACAGGATCGGCAAGCTTGACACTGTATGGCCTGGGTTTTGGGCACCACTTCTTGAGCGCAAATGCCCGTGTTGGATTGACGGCAGCTGAAGCTACGGAGTGGGTATCCGAGACATCTCTGCATGGTATGGTAGCGCGTGGGGTTCTGGGCACCCGTCGCTTAACAATGACAATGGGCCAGCGCTCGGAAAGCCATTCAAGGATTTACTCAATTGATAGCCCAAGTGTAAGCCTCAATATTCGTGCCAATCATGCGTCCACAGGGACGACGAGTGTAACCGTTTTCGGTGCAGGATTGGGGTCGGGATCGGGATTTTCACAGATGATGCGTACGGGCGGTTCTGGATGTGAAGACACACACTGGGAATCAGAGACATCGATTAAGGCGCTGGCTTCGCGTGGCGCGCAAGGAACTCGGCGTGTGGCAGTTTCTGTGAGCAGCTCAACGGCAAGCTTGTCAATGGCCTTCTCGATGGATACCGGAACTTTGAGTGCTGGTCGGATAGGAAACGTAGTAGGATCTGGTTCCGTGTCGATAACTGTGCATGGGGCAGGATTTGGACTGACGACAGTCACGTCACGCTTGCTGGTTGGACAAACGCGATGCGAAGCAACCATGTGGATTTCAGGGTCTTCGGTGCGCTCCCGTTCGGCGCAAGCGGCAGGGAAATCCCGCAGGGTACTGATCACAGCAGGAGAGCTTTCCAGCACAATGTCATCTGCATTCTCAGCAGACATTGCAACAGTAAGCACAAGCAAAGGGTACAACAGGGGTGTAACAGGATCTGCATCTATGACGGTGTTTGGCGCTGGACTTGCCAGTGGATTTTTTACTGCTGCGGGCAGAGCTGGACAGACAGCATGCGAATCCACGGAGTGGCATTCTAGCACAGCCTTGCGCTGTATGATGCCCGCCGGGGCTCGTCGTTCGAGGTCCGTAACGGTGACAGCGGGAGTGCTTGCTGGAAGCAGCTCCAGAACCCTGTCCCTCGACAACAGCGATGTGTCGACCTTCATGCTGATGAATCGCGGCTCGACGGGTTCTTCAAGTGTAACCGTCTATGGGCAGTTCTTGTTCGTGGAAAAACTCAGCGCTGTTACGAGGCTGGGTTGCACTGCGTTAGAGATGACTGAATGGGAGAGTTCATCATCTCTCACTTGTCGTGTCACAGTATCGTTGTCAAGGTCAAAGCGAGCGGCTGTGACCGCAGGTGGGCTAAGCCAGTCTATCACTCAGGTCTTCACATTTGACTTAGTGCTGGCGAGTGCAATGCCTCGAAAGAACCTCGCCGCAACAGGTTCAACGCAGGTGACGCTATATGGAGCTAGCCTTGGCCTCGTAGGGTTTACTGCATGGGGTCGGCAAGGGCAAACCAGTTGTGAGGGGACAGTGTGGGAGTCAGACACGTCATTGCAATGCATGCTTGCTGCAGGCAACGCTGCATCACGTCGGATAAGTGTGACTACAGGCAGCTCTGCAGCAAGTGGTACGGCAGCGTTATCGTACGACCTCCCTGTACATTTCACGAAAATGGTTGACGACATTGAAGTTTGTAACAGCACAGACTGCTTTGCGAGACTTTCCAACGCGCCGGGTAATTTTGTGGAGTCGGTACGACTCCGAGGAAAGAACATAGGTATGTCTGACATGACAAGCATCGCTCGAATCGGTGTGTCAGCATGTGAATCTAGTGAGTGGGAATCGGATTCCGCGCTCTCCTGTAAGATTTCACCAAGTCCAAAAGGCACTCGACGTGTGATAGTCACCGCAGGGAGAGCCATGGGCTCATCTTCAGAGGCAATTTCCTTTGACGTGCCCACGATTTCGGGTTCCTACCAGCTGAGTGCGGCCGAACGTGACGCCAGGCTTCTTGCCAATGATACCTCGGTTCTTAACATCAGTAGCTTTGCGAATCGTCGTATGCGGGGAGGTCTTGAAATGATGCTTGTAGGATATAGTTTCACCGCTGCTGACTACAGCCACATGGGAAGGATATCTTTCTCCGCGTGTGAAGCCAGCAGCTGGCTGTCTGATAGCAGTTTGACATGCAAAGTTAGTTCGGGCCAGGCTCAAAGTCGCCGTGCAGTCGTGACAAGCGGAGCTAACGCTGGATCGGCAACAGCAATCATGTCGTATGACAGGGTTGTGATCTCCTCATCGCAAACCACTAATAGGCCCTCGACTGGCTCAACTAGTCTGACTCTTACAGGTGTGGGGCTTAGTGTGCTCACTTATACTGAACAGGGAAGGATGTCGCCCTCAAGCTGTGAAGCTTCTGCATGGTTGTCAGCAACGAGTCTGCTCTGCAGGATTTCCAGAGGTGTGCTTTCGACAAGACAGCTAGTTGTAACGGCCGGGTCTGATCCAGGGTCTGGAACTCAGATGGTTTCGTACAGCGGACATGTGCTGTCTGCGGTGAGCTCGTTCTACAGCCTTCCCGGCTCGCCCGAGACGCGAATCACGACAACAAACGCGCTGTCCACTGGTAGCTCAACTGTTGTGATCAAAGGGTTGAGGATGGGAACGTTCGATTACTCTCTGTCGAGCAGAGTTGGAAGTACTGCATTTGAGTGGACTTCGTGGGAGTCCGATACGTCAGTAATAGGCCTCTTAATCGCATCACGCGATAGATCAAGACGATTGACAGTTACAGCTGGCAGCATTGCAGCAAGTTTGACACAGGCCTTGTCATTTGATGCTCCTGCTATAAGCACTAGCCACTTGCAGAATTTATATGCCCTGGGGATCCACGTTACAACTGTATCTGGTGCCAATTTTGGTCTCGTATTGCGTACCCAGCAGGGCAGAATCGGAGATAGTGCTTGCGAAAGTTCGGTTTGGGATTCAGAAACTTCGATTCAGTGCAAAGCTGCACATGGGGTCAAGGGCTCGCGGCGAATGGCGGTGACAGCAAGTGCTGTTTTTGGAAGTGCAACTCAAACTATATCGTACCAACTTGCAACAGTGCTGACGCCGGGTTATGCTTTCATGGGCAATAACACTTGGCATCAAACGCGTGTGTACAGCAATCGTGGAGCTTCTGGGATGTCACAGGTCACGCTTATTGGCTTAGATCTTGGGCTGTCCATGTACACATCGATGATTCGGTCAGGTGCCACACGCTGTGAGTCTTCACAGTGGGTCTCAGACTCCTCAGTGCAAGGAATGGTGGCGCATGGCTTCCGTTCAACTCGTCGAGTATCAGTGACGGGTGGACAAATATCCGGATCCAGCAGCGAGATCCATTCATACGACGCATCCGTTATCTCTACGCTGTACGTCAGCAACACGCCTGGTGCGCGTCCCGAGGCGTCTTCGACGATAACTGTCGTGGGGTCCGGAGTGAGCTTAAGTGCATTTACGGAGCGTGTCAGAACGGGGCTGACAGAGTGTGAAGCATCCTTCTGGCAATCGGACACGTCCGTTGTAAGCATGGTGGCGCGTGGTGCACAAGGAACTAGGCAGGTGATGCTTACTGCTGGCCATCGAGTGGGCAGTGGGACGCAGATCTTATCATTCGATCTTCCAATGGTTGCATCCTCTTGCGGTCCAACCAATCGAGCTTCGACGGGCAGCGCCAGTGTCACTATCAGCGGAAGCTCAATTGGAAGCTTGCAAAGTTTTGCAATGACGCTCAAGACAAGACTAGCGTCAACTTCCTGCGAGGCATCTGAATGGGTATCCGATACCGCAGTCCAGTGTATGGTATACAATGGCATAAAGGGCTCAATCAGAGTGATGGCAACTGCGGGCGAACGAGTCGCCAGCAGCTCTGGAGCCATGTCGTATGATGCACCCGTCGACTTCTATCTTGTAAGTTCCACCATGAGTGTGAACAGAGCAACCATGCAGAGTTCGACCTTCACTATGAAAGGTGCTGGATTTGGCATTGCCAGATACTCTGGCCATGTTACGTCGGGATCGACTGATGCTTTGTCAACGCGGTGGATATCTGAAACATCGATTGCAGGCAAGGTTGCTCGTGGCACAGGAGCTACAAGCCCTATCATCATATCGGTTGCTGTTCTGGTCGGCACAGTTACCGACATTTTATCAATCGATACTCCTGCTTTGCAGAGAGTGGATTTTTCTCGCGGGATGGCAAATGCTCCAGCGATGGGCAAGTCTACGTCTGTGCTGACATTGAAGAACCTTGGTTATAATGGTGCCTCTCACACTGTCGCGCTCCGCACTCTGCACTCTCAATGCGAAAGTACTGAATGGCGATCCGATGCCACGGTTGTGTGCAGAACTGCGACCGGACTGTTCAGAACAAACAGAGTTACCGTCACCTCTGGTGGGCTGGTGGGCAGCCTAACTGAGTCCCTTTCCTACGACCTTCCATCGTTAACGAAGTCAACTCTCGCGAATGCACCGTCCTTTTCAAGGTCGGCCGATCTTTTGAATGCTAGTCTCAGCAATCCTGTCCTTGGTCGTAGCTTCGGGAAGGCGCTACATACTACGGTAGTACGAATGGGTACTACTGAGTGCGAGTCGACAGTCTGGAGCTCGGATTCATCGACACGATGCCTTGTTGCTTCTGGCATATTGAGAACGAGAGCAGTCGTATTGACAGCTGGGCAACAACATGGATCGACATCTGAAATGATGTCGTATGATCGGACCGTGTTGTCTAGTACCGTGCCTGGCAATCTGATGACCACGGGACGGACAGTGACAACTATCTTTGGTGCCACTTTCGGAACCATTGGAATGCGATTCGATGCAACGTCAAGCGAATCGACAGACTGGATCAGCGATACTTCTGTGTCAGCGAAGAGCACAGTTGGACAGATGTCAACGCAAAAGGTGATTATCACCTTTGGTGCACAAGTTGGTAGCACCTCGGGGGCGCTGAGTTACGACGCAGTTCAGCTTTCGTATGCCACGCCGACAAACATTGTGCTGAAAGGCGGACTCAACGGCACGCTGATGCTTTACGGTGAAGCCGTGGGTGTATATCATGTTTGTCCGGCGGCGCGTCTGTTTACGACAAGCTGCGAGGAAACTATGTGGAATTCGGATACAGCCCTGTACACGAAAGTATCTCGTGGATTGGGGGTCAGTCATCATGTGTCAGTGACCGCGAGTTTGTCGGCGGGCACCATGACAGGACCTGTGTCCTACGATGCGCCGATCGCTAGTGTCCTCGCGGGAGCTAATCACAGATCCATCGGTGCATCATCGGTCACTGTCGTTGGGAGCTCTCTGGGATTGCTGCACTATACGCAGCAGGCTTCAGTCGACGCGACCCATTGTGAGCATTCTGAGTGGAATTCTGACACGATGGTAATGTGTAAAATTGCTGCTGGTATCCAGCAGACTCGACTTGCTGTTCTGACGGCAGGTCTCATACCAGCCACAGTGTCCCAGGGCGTGTCGTTTGACATACCTGCGGCGAGCAAGCTGTCTCCGGCGCCACGGAACTTCCCTGCGCATATCTCAGAAAGCTTCCATACCACACTACACATGGAAGGGGTTGGGATGTCATCGTATACAGTAAAGGGCGGTATTCAATCGACTTCGTGCGAGGCCAGTGAATGGCTCTCGGAAAGCACGATTGTTTGCCGTGTATCGGCAGGAACCGGAAAGAGTTTGCGCATTCTACTGACGGCGGGGATGCAATCTGGCTCCTATTCGCTCGCTACTTCGTACGACATAGCAAGTGCAAGCACAATTTTGGCGAACGTGAGGCCTACAGGCCACTCGAGCATGACGGTGTACGGCAACAGTATGGGAAGCATGTCGTATTCCAGTGTGGCGCACGGAGGCACTGTGTCTGAGATGACTATGTGGCAATCTGACTCCACTATTGTATGCAAAGTCAGCGCAGGCATCGGACGAAGCGTTCGTATATCGCTGACGTCGGGCGTTTCCACTGGAACATTGACAGAGGCAGTCTCATATCAATCTCAAGGCTCAATAGCATTATCCAGGCTGAATGTTGCGGCTACGGGTTCAATCGTGCTCAGGATTTCAGCATACAATCTTGGGATTGCTGATCTTACATTGAGGAGCACGGTTGGATTGAGTACCAGTGAGTTGACGTCGTGGGCATCGCATACGTCAATAATATGTCGATCCTCCAGCGGAACGAAGGGCAGTGTCGCCCATGTGGTCACATCTGGATTTACGGCTGGAACGATCACTAAGGCTCTATCATACGAAACACCCAGCGTTTCAATAGCTGGGCCAGCAAACATCGTGTGGAGCCAGTATGCAGGAATCTCACTACTGGGTGTTAACTTTGGACAAGCTGCCACCACGTATCAGGCGAGGCTTGGATCGACAGCAATTGTTGGCATGCAACTTTGGAAAGATGACACCACTGTGTGGTGCATGGTCCCGAAGGGTGTTGGCAACACTAAGCCTATTTCTCTGACTATCCAGGGAAACATCGGCACTGGTACCGATATTGTTTCGTATCTCGCACCCGAGCTGACTTCAGTCTGGCAGGGCTTCACGCCGGACTTCACAAAGCCTATGACGTTCACTGTGCGCGGGAAAGGCATGGGCTATACTTCGCACTCTTCCAGGATGCGGCTGGGACACACAGCTTGTGCTGCAAATGAGTGGGTATCGGATACGACAATGAAATGTAGACCAGTCTGGACGGGTGGAGTTGTTGGTGCTGCGGGCCTGAATCAGGTCGTGACAGCAGGTCAGAAAGTCGGAAGTATACTTTCAATCTTCACGTACTCAGCAGGCACAGTCACGCACGTATCTTACTTCAACGCACCGACGATGGGTGGCAGTGCAATAACTGTCACAGGCATGCATGGAGTATCTGCCACGCAAAAGGCAAGGATTGGTGCGACTGCATGTTTGACGACCGAATGGCAGTCGGCCAGTACAGTAGTATGCAAACTGCCCATGGGCGTAGGCGGTGCATCCATGGATGCAATTGTAACAGCTGGTCGTCAGATCTACACCCTGCAAAACGTTGTCACGTATGACAGATATTATGCGAGCGCATTCTGCTTCACGCAACCAGATGCCAACTTCATTTTTATTGAAGGACAAAACTTCGGTGCTTATGATGCAACCTTGAATCGAAAAGTGGGCGATTTCGGTTGTGGTTCTTCTGAATGGATTTCAGACACCGCGGCCAGGTGCACCCTTTTCCCCGGCTTTGTGGCCTCCCAGGTAACCACTGAAGCTGTGCAGGCGATGGCCATGTGCTCCATCTGCGAGCCTCCGAAAGTTCTTGATGGATGTATTCAGGGCGTCAGTCCCGGAAATTGTGACGTATGTGCATCTTGCCCAGAGGGTTCAGAGCGACAGGGTTGTTTGTTTGGTGGATTTACCAGAGGGTACTGCGAGCCTTGTAAAACCGGACCTTCGTTCTTGCCTTCAGAACGCACTTACAAGAACGAGATTGGCCCAGCCGACGCGACATGTCAACCATGCACAGTTTGCGGGGGAGTTGAGCAAGACGGGTCAGAATATGAAAGTGAATCGTGCACAACTACAACGGACACGAAGTGCGCGCCATGCCCTCAATGCGCGGAGGGTTTCTTGGTCGGCTGCGCAGGTACTTCCCCGGGTAAGTGCATCGTGCTGAAGGGCGTGAAGGAGATCAAGGCGACAGCGCAAGCAGTCATGTCTGATAGTGTCGTCGAGCAAAAATCCGATGATGGTTCACTTCAGTTCCTGACGACCAAAGCTTCGCAAGCGAAAATGTCTGGGGCGTACTCTGATGTGGCCTTGGATATTCCTGCGGCTGTTGTAATTAAAATGGGCCCAGGAGCAGAATCCTCCGCACTCCAGCTTTCTGTTGTTGATGTTCCTGATGATCTGAAAAATGCCGCCAACAGTCTCAGACGCTCTGAACCCTCTCAAAGTGGAACTGAGTATGGTATTATTGGTCCAGTGATCTTATTGACGCCCTCTGGAACCCAATTTTCGCCACCCATTACCTTCTCGATGCCGTTCGATACTTCCAAGGTTAATCGTACCTTGAATAATCAGCGCCTGGCGATTTACAAGTGGGATGACGGATCAAGCAAATGGACAGAGGTGCCCGGAAGCATGGAAATTAAACCAGGTGTGCTTGCGACTCAGACGGCTTCATTTTCTTTGTACACGGTAATAGCCACTCCAATGACAGCACCCAAAGTCCAAGTGGTTTCTGCACCTTTGATTGACCTGGTAGATTATGCGGATGTGCTTACTGCGACCGAATTTGTCACGAGAGAGGACGTGGTTGCGAACGCTAAGGGCCCATATAAGAAGACCAGCATTCGCATTCTGAAAGGTACGTTGGTGACATTCCCTGTTCCGGGTGCGTCAGGCATTTTTGTTGAGTTCTCAGATATTTCGCTTGAACAAGCGGATGTCTTGTCGCGGAGCAAAAATAGAGTCATGGTGTCAGATTGGGTCACAAGTTTTGTGCCAGGAGAAACCAAATTTGCTCCAGCAATCAATTTGACAATCCCGTACACTGTGGACAAAGTTGGAGCTGTGGGGAGAAGGCAAAGCGAGGATATTCGAATCGCTGTCCATGAATGGGACAACATTAACAGGAACTGGAAGGAGTTGGAAGGAACTTATGTCCTTGAGGACGGTCTTGTAACCTTCTACACGAACACGTTGGGTGTGTACGCTGTCATGACTGTACCGGCAACCCCCATCCTCCTGGAGCCTGTGAAGCCGGAATCTCCCCTGAAAGTCATGACTGTCATTCCTGCCGTGATCGGAGGGACTTGTCTAATCTTATTATGCGCTGTTGTGTCCTTTGCTATCCATCGGCGCAGCCGCGGCAAGAAAGAGATTGAGAAACTCAAATCAGCGCTGGACCGTCGAGACGAGCCAACACCCGAGGTCGACCCGTCGGTCATTCAGCTTGCCCAGCAGCTGGCAGCAAAAGAAAGGGAAGACGAGAAAGTATCAGACGAATTCCAGCCTGCTGATGATGTTTCGGCGCTTGAACTTTCGGAGCACATGGCAAAGAAAACTGGGGACTCGAGCGATCATGTAATTGATCCGTCTGTCCTCAGTCTCGCTCAACAGCTTGCTGAGTCAGAGAGTCCTCGCATCAGCACCACTGGGGCAGAAGTCGACCCTGCCTCTGTTTATCCGATCTCTTCTGTACAATCAAGCGCGTTGAGTGATGCGGGTCTTTCTCAGGTCAGTTCACATCTTGATACAAGTTGCTCCTGCCCAAAGTGCCTGTTTGTGTGTGTTTGTTGAAGTGCTAACATGCTTCGTAAACAGGACGAAATGGCATCACTCCTTGCTGGATTAGCTGCTGCAGAAAAGATCCAGACTGGCTTGCCAGCAGCTCCGGCTCCAAGCTCTGCGTCGTCTGCCGTTGGATCGGCCAAATCAAGGCGCCCGTCAAAAAGTTCAAAGAAGAGTCGCAAAGGAACTTCGAGCGTGGCAGGGACCGAGCTGTCTGCCATTACAGAAGGTGAACCTTTTGAATATGGTCATTCTGAGTTCTAGAGTACCAAACTGCCCATGATGGTACCTGACATGGGTTTTGCTTGCAGGTGGCACGTTGTCTTCAGCGCAATGGGCGCAAGCGCCTACTGCCACTGCTGCGTCTCAGGTATCAGCTGGGCAGATAAGCGGTCCGGTCGACCATGGCCTGCCAGAGGCAGGATCGTCACTGTCGCAAGGCACTTCGGGTACTCAGGCAGCAGCGACTCAACGTCAAAAAAGATCCTCTCAGACCTCAGATGTGTCCTTGGATGATATTGGGCTCTCTCTTGCGGATACAGGTGCTGCCATGGAGCGATCGCAAGCCGGTGCCGGGGAAAGCATCTTTGCATCTCAGCTGACCCTGGATGCGCTTGGCCTGTCTCTTGCTGACACGGGCGCGGCAATGGAGGCTGACTCGCAAACGGGTGCTCTGACCTTGGAATCTCTGGGGTTGACGATGGACGACCTGGAAGAAGATCAAGTCGTTGATGCACCCGAGGACATTGCTGAGCGGATGAGTCGAATCCTCAATACGTTTGGAACCGACGTCGGTGCTACGGCTGACTTCGTCCTTGTGTCGCAGGCCATCGAGCCCGAGGTGTCTTACATGCAGCCGCCTCAGAATGTTGCCGAATTTTCCGTTCGCGAAGGTGCTGCGGTCCCTCGCAGACAACGGGATGAAGCCCAGCGCGAATTGCAGCAACCAGTCAGAGAGAGTCTCGAAGCTCGCATGTTGGCGGGACCTCAAGAGCAGAGAGCGCAGACTACAGCAGCTGGAGACGAGCGATCGGCGCAAAAATCTTCTGAGCCCCCTCCCGAGGTGTCAACAGATCCTGCAGGTGGCTACGAGCTTTCCCTCGACGCTCTCGGTCTGAATCTCGGAGACTTAGCTGGAGGCGCTGATGAAATCGATGATTCTGTCCTGAGTCTTGCAAAGCAGCTTGCTGAAGAGGAAAGCAGTCCTCGGCGGTAGACGGGCGAGATCAGGGATGTGGGCGCCAGATTTCATTCACACAATTATTTCTTTTTTAAATTAACATCATCCACCCTACCAAAATTCACACGTCATTCAACTCAACCACTCCATCTTTGCCACGACACCCTGCACAACAAGCGCATTTCCTCAGATAATTGATCAATAATCAATCTTATTCTTGGGAACCCTGTGGTCGCTTAGAATCACAGGTATGTTAATAAATGACAAGAAGATACTCGTGGCACTCTCCCTTCCTCACCAGGAAGTTCCCTCCCCACCCCTCATTGTATCGGCTCGTTCTCCCTCCTCCCCAGCCCTTTTGTATACATCAGAAGACCTTCCTTGGGAGACGGCGAACCTAAAAAAGTGCCGGGTTGTGCATTGGTTCTTAGTTCCGTCTAGGACAGTCATGCATCACGGCACAATCACCACGTCAACGGACTAACTTCTCTCTAATCACACCTCGTTACCCATGTCTCATTCTCAGAGAATCTGGGGCTTTCACTCCTATGCCACGGAGGGTCGATGTAGCAAGTAGCACATAAAATTGCACGGGCTCTTCGGAGTGATGATCATGCTGTTTATTGTTCTTTCCAGAAACAAACTTCGTAGCTTCAGTGAAGCGCGGCCGCGAGAAGTCATTGTCATGTCAATGCCTCGAATTGCATTTGCAGTATCTCTGAAGCTAGAATATTTTTTGATCTCAACACGGGAATATACAGACCATGCGAATCGCGACCGTGACATCAAATCTGAAATAGGTGTCTCTGAGGCTCAGGCACTTTTGGCACAGTTTCCGTCAGCGCGCAACTTCTGAGCTCAGGCCTGCTTGGTAAGGCTCCAGCTGTCTGTAGCGGCCTGATCTGATCCGTGAAACCTGAACATAGATCGTCATTCTTGCTCGGCCCGGGTGCGCAAGCCCCTCGCCAAGACGCAGCACACACCATCGAGCCATGATGTACTCAATCCGGTATGAAGAGCGAGCGTCACGGACTCCGTGGTCGAGCGAGGGAGAGTCTGAGCAAAAGAGTCCGAGCAGCGAGCAAAAGAGTCCAAGCAGATATTCAGCCTGAATATCTGCCGAGAACCACTTTGATCGTGTGTCACGGTTACGCGGTACACAGCAAACGCCAACTGATGTGCCAGCATACGCGTGCACGAATGCTGACTCTCAGGCTCTGTTGACCGTGACGCTCAAGCTCGGTCGCGGTGTGAGCCCAGGCTGGAAGAATATTCATGATATGGTGTCACGGTTCTATCTATACACAGACTCTATCATGATGATTGCAACACTATAAACTTATGGCGTACATCGTGTTCTCAGAAACAGTGCATAGAGTCTTACACAATAATTCTTGACTTTCTCCTATGTACGAACTTGAAGGGTCGATGTGGAGCCGAAAAGACAAGGACGGAGACACCATTCTGGTCGCCACGCATGTTGATGATACTGAGCATCGTGACAGGCTCCAATGACGCGAAGATAGATGCATTCATCCGAGTCGCTAAGCTGTTGGACAGATTTTGACGAGACCTGCGAGCGTAACCTCACCGATGCTCGGTATTGAGTGGGAGCGCGATGCAAGCGCGCTGTCTCAGAAAGCTTTTACCGAGAAGCTTCTAAAAGCTTTCGGATTCTGGCAGTATTTTTTCATCAACACCTGCCTGCACGGGCCCTTGTGACAAGCCTCAGGCGTTCGGAATTCGTCAGGAATGGCTCGGAGGTTTGTTTTCCGAGGTCATCATCATCGGCCTGATGGCGAGGGAGAGTGAGTTAGGAGAACGGGAACTTGAAAGGGGGGTGGAGAGCGAATACGTGTGAGGAGTGAGTCGCCCGGGCCGGGCGGGCACTGCGGGCTCGCGGCGCGATAAAGAGTCTTGACGAGGACGAAGGAGACTCTGAGAGGAGCAGACTCCCGTGGCAGGGAAACATAAGTTGGCAGGAGAGGCTTGGAAATCGGTGGTAGAAATCTCTCAAAAGTTGCAAAGTGTGGAAAAGAAACCGAACGGGCAATTTTTAGTACCGGGAAATTGGTAGGGTCCTTATTCGGCTGAAGCAAATTCGGTGAACGGGGGTTTTGGGCATTCCCCCCGTGGGGGGATTTCCTGCGATCAAATTCCCAAACTCCGAAATGCCAGTGCTCAAATGGACATTAACTTCTTATAATAGCACTCATTTTACTTGCCCACACGGACTCGGACATGCCAGCGGGCATGGGGCTTTCCCACCTGAAAATAATCCCAAAAACTGGAGGCGGCGATAGTGACTCGGAGCACTGACGAAGGGGATAAAATCATCGATTACCTAATCGACG
>Ga0209713_10001423_pt1 | contig 14244 bp, 14 predicted proteins | sample ArcOceMetagenome_3_FD_187444 | JGI IMG/M metagenome (GOLD analysis project Ga0209713, IMG submission 187444) | Marine eukaryotic phytoplankton communities from Arctic Ocean - Arctic Ocean- Svalbard ARC20M Metagenome (SPAdes) (version 2) | ecosystem: Environmental > Aquatic > Marine > Oceanic...
TATATCCCATAAATGTTGGTAATTTTAAATTAGACGGAGGGGCAATGTTTGGGGTGGTACCTAAGACTATATGGAACAAGACAAATCCGGCTGATGAGAAGAATATGATTGATATTGCGTCTCGATGTTTGCTAATTGAAGACGGAGATCGTTTGATACTTATCGACACAGGAATGGGTACAAAGCAAAGCGATCGTTTTTTTAGCTATTATTTTCGTTGGGGCGATCAATCCTTTGACAAGGCGCTCAGCGCTGTAGGTTTTTGTAAAGAAGATGTAACGGATATATTTTTAACACATTTACATTTTGACCATTGTGGGGGCTGCGTTCAATGGAATAAAGACCGTAGCGGATACGAACTTGCTTTTAAAAATGCTATTGTTTGGAGCAATGAAAACCATTGGAGTTGGGCGGTTAAACCCAATAAGCGTGAAAAAGCTTCTTTTTTAACTGAAAATATTTTACCGATTCAAGACTCTGGGAATTTAAAATTTATACCAGTACCCAAAGAAGATACATTAAAACAGTCAGAGCTTGGGTTTGATGTGTTTTATGCGAATGGCCATACTGAGAAGCAAATGATTCCAATGATTTCTTATAAAGGAAAAACAATTTGCTTTATGGCTGATTTACTACCTACAGTGGGTCATATACCCATCCCTTTTGTAATGGGTTATGATACGAGACCTTTACTAACTCTTGGTGAAAAAGAACGTTTTTTGAAACTTGCCGCAGATCATAATTATTATCTACTTTTGGAGCACGACGCACATAACGAATTAATAACAGTAAAACATACCGAAAAAGGAGTGCGACTGGACACTGTTCACCACTTCAACGATTTATTTTAAAAAAAACCTATGAAATTAAAACTATTTAAAAGTCTTCAAAAACCAACTTTTTTGTTTGGTATAGTAATCTTGACCAGCTGTGGGTCAACTGCAAAAATAACTTCCACTCCAATTGAAAATATAGACTTGATTCCTCTTAAGGAGGCTACGCTTACAGACGGACAAAAAGAGACTTGGAGTCACTTAGACATTACAACAGACACCGTTCCTGGCGTTAGTTTAAATAAAGCATATAAGGAGTTGGTGAAACCCAAAAGCAAAACCATTATTGTGGCGGTTATCGATTCGGGTATTGATATTAACCACGAGGACCTTAGCGGAAACATTTGGGTTAACACGGGAGAAATTCCTAACAACGGAATAGACGATGACAATAATGGCTATATAGACGACGTAAACGGGTGGAACTTTCTAGGGGATTCAAACAATGAACAACTAGAGTACGTTAGGTTGTTGGCTAGTAAGGAGACTACAAACCCAAGGTTTGAAGAGGCAAAAGAGCTTCTTAAAAAAGAGCGGGAAGGGCTGCTTCGTTCAAAAACACAGTACGATGGTATTATGTATCAGTTGAAACTGTCGGATGCTGCAGTTGCAAATCATTTAAACAAAAAGGTTTATAGCAAAGATGAGGTTGACGCTATTGACACAGAAGATGAAACATTGCTTGGACATGTGAGTGTTATTAAACAGTCCTTTGGTTTTGGTTTTGACAGCATACAAGCGTTAATGAAAGAAATAAATACAGGGCTTAAATCCTTTAACGACCGTTTGGACTATAATTTGAACATAGACTTTGATGGTAGGGAAGTTGTTGGGGATAATCCAGATGATTTGAGTGACCGATCCTATGGTGACAATAATGTGACCGCAAAAAACGGTCGGAGCCATGGCACACATGTTTCTGGAATTATAGCGGCTCAGCGCAATAACGGAATTGGAATGAATGGGGCGGCTAATAATGTGAAAATTATGGCCATACGAAACACCCCTAATGGAGATGAATATGACAAGGACGTTGCTCTTGGGGTGTATTACGCGGTTGATAACGGAGCAAAGGTTATTAATATGAGTTTTGGAAAAGGGTTTTCACCACATAGCGACTGGGTAAGAGACGCAATCGCTTATGCGGCTAAAAATGATGTTTTGATAGTGGCTGCGGCTGGTAATGACGGACAAAACACAGATACAACAAGTAGTTTTCCAAATGATCAAATAGGAACAGGTGTCGAAGTTTCAAATACATTTATTAAGGTTGGGGCCACAGGGCCTCGATATGGGTCATCGTTAGTAGCCGGATATTCAAACTATGGAAAAAATACGGTGGATGTGTTTGCGCCTGGTTCTCAAATATACTCAACCTACCCAAAAGAAACCTATGAGTATGCGCAGGGTACTTCTATGGCGTCTCCATTGGTAGCGGGTGTCGCAGCTCTGGTGTTCTCTCAATATCCTAACTTGAGTGCGGCACAAGTAAAGGAAATACTGATGAAATCAGGCTTGGCCATTAACAAAAAAGTATCTTTAGAAAATGGAGAGTGCGGCACAAGTAAAGGAAATACTGATGAAATCAGGCTTGGCCATTAACAAAAAAGTATCTTTAGAAAATGGAGAGGTCGTTGATTTTTCTGATTTATCAAAATCCGGAAAGTTAATAAATGCTTACAATGCCCTAATAATGGCTTCAAAAACATCTAAACAATAATTCTACTATGAAAAAAAGACCCCATTTAATCTTATTGCTTATAAGCTGTACCTTTTTAAGCGCACAAAATAATTTTAATTACTGGCAACAGCATGTTGACTATACTATGGAGGTTTCTGTAGACGTTGAAACAAGTTCTTATAAAGGAACTCAGCAACTTATCTACACCAATAACTCTCCTGATGATTTAAGTGTGGTGTTTTATCACTTATACTTTAATGCGTTTCAGCCAGGAAGTGAAATGGATGTTCGATCGCTCACAATTGCAGACCCAGATTCAAGGGTTGGTGACAGAATAAGCAAGCTGAGACCAAAAGATTTTGGGTTTCTAAACGTTTTAGACTTAAGGCATAACAATGTTCCTGTTAGCTACAATGTGGCGGGAACCGTTTTAGAGGTTCAATTAAACACGCCCATAAAATCTGGAGATACTGCTGTGTTTGATATGAATTTCGAAGGTCAAATACCGCCCGTTATTAGACGTGCAGGGAAAGATAGTGAAGAAAAAGTAGCGTTATCAATGGCTCAGTGGTATCCAAAAATGGCAGAATATGACTTTGAAGGCTGGCACGCAGACCCCTATATTAGTAGAGAGTTTCATGGTGTGTGGGGGGACTTTGATGTAAAGCTAACTATAGACAAAGATATTAGTAGAGAGTTTCATGGTGTGTGGGGGGACTTTGATGTGAAGCTAACTATAGACAAAGACTATACGGTAGGAGGAACAGGAAACCTTCAAAACCCGGATGAGATTGGGCATGGGTATAGTGAAAAATTAACAAGTAAAACAAAAAAAGATGTTTTAACTTGGCATTTTAAAGCGCCCAATGTTCACGACTTCACTTGGGCAGCAGATCCTAATTTCACACACGACACTCTGCAAGTTCCTGATGGGCCATTATTACATTTTCTTTATAAAAGTTCATTAAGTAAAAACTATAAAAAAAACTGGAAAAACCTACAACCAATCGCTAGTGGAATAATTCAGCATTACAGTAAAACAATTGGAAAATACCCCTATAAGCAATACTCTATTATACAAGGGGGTGATGGGGGAATGGAATACGGAATGTGTACCCTAATTACTGGAGAGAGGCCGTTTGAAAGCTTAGTTGGGGTAACTGCACATGAAATTGGACACACCTGGTTTCAGTTTTTGCTGGCTTCCAACGAAAGTAAACACCCGTGGCTTGACGAAGGTTTTGCGGAATACACTTGTACCCTAATTGAAAATTCACTTTTAGGAAAAGAAATTAGCGACCCTGTGAGAAGTAGTTATAACCGCTATTTCAGGCTGGCTTTGAGTGGAAAAGAGCAGCCTATGAGTACACATGCAGATCGGTTTTTATATAATCGATCTTATGGCACATCAACCTACAGCAAGGGGGCACTTGTTTTAGCTCAATTAAAGTATATTATTGGAGAAAAGAACCTTAACAAAACCCTTAAAAGGTATTTTGAGGATTGGGCATTCAAGCACCCAACACCAAATGACTTCATTCGTTCAGCTGAAAAAACTTCAGGGCTAGAGCTAGAGTGGTTTTTAACAGATTGGACCCAAACAGTTAATACAATTGATTACGCGGTAAAAAGCATAGAGCCGATTGATGCTTCGTCTGGACAAATAGAGGGGGAAATAGGTACAAAAATTAGCTTAGAACGAATTGGTTTAATGCCTATGCCTGTTGAGGTTGAAGTGCTTTTAAATGACGGAGAAAAATTGAACTACTATATACCTTTACAAATGATGCGGGGAGAAAAACCAGTAGAAAACAACGTAAGGGTTTTGAAAGATTGGGCATGGGCCTATCCAACATATAGCTTTACAATAGCTATTGCTAAAAAGGATATCAACACAGTTACAATAGACATGTATAACGAAACTGCTGACATAAATCAGAAAAATAATCAGAAAAAAATATTGTAGGTATGCAGCGCTTAAAGGGTAAAAAACAAATAGAACAGTTGTTCGTTGAAGGACGATCTATAGGAGCGTTTCCTTTAAGGCTTGTGTATATAGAATCCGCGTTGACAAATAAGGTGGGCGTTTCCGTTAGTAAAAAACACTTCAAGAACGCCGTGGATAGAAATAAAATAAAACGCCTATTAAGAGTGGCTACTGAAAATCACTTACAAACGCACTTGGTACCGTTGAAGTCTAAGTATTGTATGATGGTGTTATATGTTGGGAAAGAAATCCCTAAATCAAAAGAACTGGATGCACAATTTACATCTATGATAGAGCGTTTTAATAAAAAAGTATTGAATGAAGCTTAATTACAAAAAAAGAGGGGGGTTAGCTGGGTTGGCTATTTTAATTTTTTTATCAACGACGGCCTATAAGAATGACTATTTTGAAATTGCTAAACAACTAGAAATATTCTCTACTCTTTTTAAAGAAATCAACATGAGTTACGTTGATGAAACGAACCCGGCAGAACTAATGCAGGAGGGTATCAAGCGCATGCTAGAATCTTTAGACCCATACACTACATATTTGACAGAACAAGATGTAGAGTCTGCACGTATGAACCAATCTGAGGCCTATGTTGGAATTGGTGCTACTATTAATTTGTTAGATAATAAGTTAATTATAATTGAAATTTTTGAAGGGCTTCCAGCAGATGAGGCAGGTTTAAAAGCGGGGGATAAAATTATATCTATTGACGGAAATAACATTAGTGACTTAGGGGTGGCAACACAACAACTTCTTAAAGGAAAGAAAAATAGTTATGTTATGTTGTCTTTTGAGAGAAATGGAGAAACAAAAAGGATTAAAGTAAAAAGAGCGGGGATAACACCAAAGGCCGTTCCTGTCGCTAAACTAATGGATGGCGGTATTGGTTATATTGCTCTAGATCGATTTTCAAAAACAGCTTCACAGGAAGTTGAAAGTGCACTCAAACTTTTTATGATAGACGAGGCTAAAGGAGTTATTCTAGATCTAAGAAATAACCCTGGGGGGCTCCTTCAGGAGGCTGTTAAAATAGTCAATCTCTTTGTGCCTAAAGGACAATTAGTGGTTTCGACAAAATCAAATATAGAGGGGTTTAATCAAAACTTTGTAACAAGAAAACAGCCTTTGAGCTTAGATATACCCTTGGTTATTTTAATAAATAATAAAAGTGCATCAGCGAGTGAAATTGTAGCAGGGGCATTACAGGATTTGGATAGGGCGGTTGTTATAGGCAAAAGAAGTTTTGGTAAAGGGTTGGTGCAAAGGCCTAAGGCCTTGCCTTACGGGGGGCAGTTAAAAGTTACAATATCGCGTTATTACACACCCTCAGGTCGCTGTATTCAAGCTTTAGACTACCAGAACAGAGCAGAGGATGGTAAGGCTAGTAAGAGCCGAGGACGGTAAGGCTAGTAAATACGGGGTAAATGATTTTAGGGCTTTTAAGACTAAAAATGGAAGAACCGTATTTGACGGAGGTGGGGTGGCTCCAGACGTTATAACAGATGATGGTGAAAGTTCTAAATTTATACAGATGCTTATTGATAGCTCTGTGGTCTTTGAATTTGCCAACGATTATTACCACAACAATAGTTTGCTGGACTTAAATAATTTTAAATTGAAACAAAAAGAGTTTGATCGTTTTAAAAATAGAAGTGTTGATCACCCGGTGTTTTTAGAAGATAAAAGTATAAAACAAGTAAATGAATTACTCGTCCATATAAAAGAAGAAGGGTTACAGGGGTTAGACGGAACTATAGAAGAATTAACGATTTCTATTAATGAATCCAAAAAGAATTTAATCGATCAATACCAGACGGAAATCACAACTGCCTTAGAAGGGGAAATTATTAGGCGTTTCTTTTACAGAAAAGGGTTGTATGCTTTTTATTTATTAAAAAGTGAAGATGTAAAAATAGCTAAAGAGTTGATAGATAATACTAAATCCTATCTTAGTATCTTAACTAAATAAATTATTATATTGCCTTTAAAAAGAAAAATAAACTATATATGAAAAAAATTTATATACTATTATTTTTAGCGAGTCATTTAATTCATTCGCAAACAAATAATGCACATGTAGTTTATTTTGAAACTGGTAAATACAATGTCCCTGAAATTGAAAAGAACAGACTTGTTTTATTTGTACAGAGCTTAAAAGATATAGAAATAGAGCGCATATCTATTTATGGGTTTACAGATGATAGAGGAACAGATAATTATAATTTAACGCTGTCTCAAAATAGGGCAAATGCTATTAAAAAAATATTTTCTAGTTTCGGTGTTGATGATAACCTTATAAGTAATGTAGACGGTAAAGGAGAAATTTTATTAAGAATTATTTCATCAGAAAACCTAAACATTATAAGGGGTTTAAATAGAAAAGTTGAAATTAATATAGAATATAGAAAGGTTGTAGAGCTTCTTGAGGAACCAGAAGAAGAAAAAAATATTAATGTTGGTTTTTTAAGAGATGATCTAGCTGTAGGAGATAAAATAACTTTAGATACTATTTTATTTAAAACCGGATATAGTAATCTAGAAAAAGAATCTCTTGAAGTTTTAGATAATATAGCAGCTTCCTTATTAAAAAGAAAAGATATTTATTTTACTATTCAGGGGCACGTATGTTGTACGGTAAATTCAAGAGATGCTATAGATAAAAAAACAGCTAAAAGGAACTTATCAATGGCTAGGGCTAAGTATATATATGACTACTTAGTTAAAAAAGGAGTTAAAAGAAATCGCATGAAATATGTAGGTTTAAAAAATAAATATCCTTTAGGCGGGGCTACTAAATATGATAGAAGGGTTGAAATTAAAATAACCTACATTTCTAAAAAGAATTAATCTATTTTCATTTCTATATGAGGTATTCCATCTTCTAAATACATTTTTCCAAAAGATTTAAATCCCTGTTTATTATAAAATTTCTCTAAATGAAATTGAGCAGAAATTTTAATTTTAGAGGTGTTAAACTTATTGTGAATTGTAGTAATGGAGGCTTCTATTATTAAAGAACCATAATTAAGGTGTCTTACTTTATCATCAACAACAACCCTACCAATACTAGATTCCTTAAAATAATCACCTGGCTTGAATAAACGAGTATAGGCGACTATTTTGTTATTGCTTTTACCTATAACATGAAGTGATTTTTGATCTTTGCCATCAATATCTTGATAAACACAATTTTGTTCAACAACAAAAACTTCACTTCTTAATTGTAGTAAATCATAAAGATCGTTAATTGATAATTCGTTGAATGTTTTTACATAAATATCTAGCATAAAATATAGAAGCGTTATTATAATTAAAAAATGATGCTAACAGGGTTTTATTTTATTTATTCTATTTTGATGTCTACCCCCTTCAAATTCTGTAGTTAAAAAAGTATCTACCATTTTTAGGACCTCATCTATATTAGTAAAACGTGCTGGTATGCAAAGAATATTAGCATTATTATGAAGTCGTATTAAAGACACTATTTCATTATTCCAACAAATGCCAGCTCTTATATCTGAGTATTTATTGGCGGTCATAGCAACACCGTTTGCACTGCCACATATTAAAATGCCATACCTAGAATTATTATTTATGACATCTTTGGCAACCGGATGTACAAAATCAGGATAGTCAACACTTTTATCAGAATCAGTTCCATAATTCGTTACATTAAATTTCTTACTCTTTAAAAATTTTAAGATTTTAAATTTGTAATCTGTTCCTGCATGATCATTACCTATTGATATATTCATTTAATTCTTTATTTAATTGTTAGTAAATTTACAAAAAAAGGAAAGTATAAAAAATATAATGTTAATAGCATGTTTAATTAGTTGTTGATAATTAATTAAGGAAAAAGAAAACTAAATTTTTAATTTACATTTTTTTTTATCAAGCAGAAATATCAAATTATAAACCTAATAAAGTTATCTATTTAAGCTAGGTAGTTATAAGTGTAACTAGAAGGTTTGTTAACATAAAAATAAAAATAAATTATTAATAAAATTGAATTATTTTAGTTGTTAACAGGTGATAATAACCTATATAAAATATTGATTTATAGTTATTTATATAGTTTACTAATTGTTTATAAAATGTATACAATGTAAAAAATATTAAAATTACCAAAAACTTATATGGGGTATTAACAGACTATAATAAACACCATTAGTTTTTAAATAATTAAATAAAAAATTGATATGATTATATTAAATGTGAATAAAGTTAAAAAACTGGTGACTCATCATTGAATTAAAGTGGTAAATTTGCTTAATTACATATCATAAATGAAAAGAAACAAGAATAATAAAAAGTCTGTACAAAATTATAGTGAAAGCATATTAACTATTCTTAAAGAAGATAGGAATAAGACTTATAATCATAAACAAATTGCTGCAAAGCTAGGTGTTAATGATTCAAGTAGTAGAAACCAAATTATAAAAAACTTACACAAATTAGCAGGTCATAAAGAAATAGAAGAAGTAGAACGAGGTAAATTTAAAATACTCAGCACAACAGAGTATTTTACAGGAACAGTAGATATGGCCTCTAGAGGGAACGGCTATATAATAAGTGATGATTTTGAAGAAGATATTTTCATAGCGTCTAATAATATGAATAAAGCACTTCATGGAGACACCGTTGAATTATATGTTTACAATCGTAAAAAAAACGGAAAACAAGAAGGAGAAGTAACACAAATTATAAAAAGAGCTAGATCTGAATATGTAGGAGTAGTTCAATTAAACGCAAAGTTTGCTTTTGTTGTTCCAGATAGCAATAAAATGCCAATAGATATTTTTGTTCCACTTTCTAAAACATTAAAGGCAGAGGATGGTGATAAGGTACTTGTAGCTTTAGAAGAATGGCCAGAAAAAGCGGACTGTCCTAATGGAAAAATAATAAAAATATTAGGAAAGCCAGGAGAACACAATACAGAAATTCACTCCATATTAGCTGAATATGGACTTCCTAATGAATTCCCTTTAGAGGTAGAAAATTATGCAAACAATATAAATACCTCAATAACAGAAGAAGAAATATTAAAACGTCGAGATATGCGTTCTACTCTAACGTTTACGATAGATCCAAAAGACGCAAAAGATTTTGATGATGCTCTATCATTTAAAGAACTTCCAAATGGAAATTTTGAAATAGGTATTCATATCGCAGATGTATCTCATTATTTACAAGAAGGAACTATTTTAGATGATGAGGCTTATGACCGAGCAACCTCCGTTTATTTAGTAGATAGAGTAGTTCCTATGCTTCCAGAGGTGTTATCAAATAATGCATGTTCATTACGACCTAATGAAGAAAAATATACCTTTTCTGCTGTATTTGAAATAAATAACAAAGCGGTTATAGAAAACCAATGGTTTGGTAGAACTGTAACATATAGTGATGCACGATTTGCCTACGAAGAAGCTCAACATATTATCGAAACAGAGGGTTGTGAAATTACAAAAGATATTTCTATTACAGGGAAATCTTACAAAACAACAATAGCAATAAAAAACTCAATAATCAAGTTAAATGAACTTGCTCAAACAATGCGTGAGAAACGCATGAAAGACGGCGCTATATCATTTGATAAAGTTGAGGTTAAGTTTAATTTAGATGAAACAAGTAACCCTGTAGGTGTTTTTTTTAAAACATCTAAGGATGCAAACAAATTAATTGAAGAATTCATGTTATTAGCTAATAAAAAAGTAGCTGAGTTTATAGGAAAACAATCCCCTCCCAAAACATTTATTTATAGAACACATGACGAGCCTAACTAAGGATGCAAATAAATTAATTGAAGAATTCATGTTATTAGCTAATAAAAAAGTAGCTGAGTTTATAGGAAAACAATCCCCTCCCAAAACATTTATTTATAGAACACATGACGAGCCTAACGATGTTAAACTTCAAGGTCTTCAACGAATAGTTTCTCAATTTGGACATCAATTAAATTTTAAAAATAGAGCGACTACTACAAATTCTTTAAACACGCTTCTTCAAAATGTAAAAGGAACAAAAGAGCAAAATCTTGTTGATACACTTACAATTCGTTGTATGAGTAAAGCAGAATATTCAACTAAAAACATTGGACATTACGGATTAGCTTTTGACTATTATAGTCACTTTACTTCTCCAATACGTCGTTATCCAGACGTTATGGTTCATCGTTTATTGCAACATTATTTAGATGGTAATAAAACTACCAATCAAGGTGTTTTTGAAGAGAAATGTAAACACTCCTCTAACATGGAAAGCCTTGCTACTAAAGCAGAAAGGGACTCTATAAAATACATGCAGGTTAAATACATGCAAGACCATAAAGAAGATAATTTTTTAGGGGTTATTTCCGGAGTTACCGAATGGGGTATGTACGTGGAAATAATAGAAAACAAATGCGAAGGTATGATAAGAATCAGGGATATTAAAGGAGATTTTTATAAATTTGATTCTGATGAATATGCCTTAGTTGGTGAGCGAACAAAAACAAAATATCAATTAGGAGATCAAGTAGAAGTTCGTGTAAAACAAGCCGACCTATTAAAAAAACACTTAGACTTTATTTTATCTTAACACACGCGCAATGAAAAAAAGCAGTTTTATTTTAGTTTTATTTTTTAATTTTTTAGTCTTTTCACAACCCCCTGTAAGTAAAACTATTGGAGAATTTTCTAAACTAAAAGTCTACGATTTAATTAATGTAGAGCTTATTCAGTCCTCAGAAAACAAAATAGAAATTTTTGGAGAAAACGCTAAAAACGTTTCAATCATACAAAAGAATAATACTCTTAAAATAAGAATGGAGGTAAGTAAATTCTTTAAAGGGGAAGATACGGTCGTTAAATTATTTTATACAAAAATAAACACTATTGATGTCAATGAAGGAGCTAAAGTTGTTTCAGAAACTCCAATTCAACAATATGAGATAGAGTTAAAAGCTCAAGAAGGAGGAGAAATTACAGTGCCAGTGAAGACCAAGGTTTTAACAATTAAATCTATCTCAGGTGGTAAAATCCAAGTACACGGCACCTCTAAATCACAAAATATAAACATAAACACAGGAGGTGTTTATAAAGGTGAAAAATTACAAGCACAGTTTTCCAAAATAAAAATAAAAGCTGGAGGAAGCGCAGAAGTAAGAAGCTCTGACCTTATTGATGTAAAAATTTTTGCAGGTGGCTTCCTAACTATTTTTGGACAAACAACAAACACAAAACAAAATAATATTTTTGGTGGTAAAATTATATATAAGGACTAATTTAAAAAGAATCTACTTTTTATGATGGAAGACATACAAGCCGCAATCCCGTTAGGCTTCTTTCTAGCTTTTATGATAGGACCGGTTTTTTTTATGTTAATAGAAACCAGTATAACAAAAGGAGTAAGGGCTGCAATAGCATTTGATATAGGAGTTATTATAGCGGATGCTCTTTTTATAGCTGTCGCTTATTTCAGTAGCTTTCAGTTGTTAGAAAACTTAAGTAACCTTCCTGGTCTTTATGTTTTTGGCGGTACAATTCTTTCCGTTTATGGATTGATAATCCTCATTAAGAAACCTAATGAAAAAATGAAAAGCAAATAGAGAATGAGTTTAATAACACAACAAAAACAAACTACCTTCAACTCTTTATAAAAGGGTTCCTATTAAACTTTATAAATATAGGCGTGTTGGTTTTTTGGCTAGGGGTTGTTGTTGTTACAGGACCAAGTTTTGAAACCGACATCAACAGGTTCGTTGTTTTTTTTAGCACCTTACTGATAGCATACTTTCTAACCGATCTCATAAAAATAATACTTGCAAAACAACTAAAGAAAAAACTCACTCCAAAAATAATTATAAAGACAAAAAAAATCCTAGGTGCTTTATTAGTAGTTTGTGGGCTTATATTAATAATAAAGGGCTTTTTACCTAAGGACAGCTTAAACCCACAAGACATTATAGAAGAAATAAGAGAATAAAAAAACCACAACAATCTGTTGTGGTTTTAATAACTTGAGGCGTCTAGCGGATTCGAACCGCTGTAGAAGGTTTTGCAGACCTCTGCCTAGCCACTCGGCCAAGACGCCAAAAAGGAACGCAAATTTAAGCAAATTTAAACACTATACAACATAAATGAAAAATATCAGTAAAAACACAGTAACCTTATAAAATAAAATAACAATTTGAAACCTCTTACCTCTATTTACTTTATTGTCAATCCGATTTCTGGAACCGGAAAAAACAAGCTTACTCCGGAAATGGTTTCTAGTGTCTTTCCATCTAATGAGTTCAAAGTAGAAATAAATAAAACCCTTAACCCAACACACGCAACAGAACTTACTAATAAGCACATTGCAAACGGTGCTGATATTATTGTGGCTTGTGGTGGAGACGGAACTATTAATGAAATAGCTAACTGTTTAGTGGGCTCTAGTGTAAAGTTAGGAATTGTACCAATGGGGTCAGGTAACGGTTTAGCTTCATCCTTAAAAATCCCTAAACCTATCACAGAAGCACTTAAAGTAATAAAAAAATTAAACAGCACTAAGATTGACGTAGGTGAAATTAATAAACATTTTTTTTTTAGTAATACAGGGATAGGCTTTGATGCGAATGTTATAAATAACTACTCTAAAACAAAACAAAGAGGGTTAATCTCCTACTTAAGAGCCTCTTTTAACACCTTCCTTCACAATCCAACCCCGTTATTTTTAGAAATAAAGACAGATTCAAAAACCCTTTCATTGAAACCATTTATTGTTTTTGTATCCAACACAAACGAAATGGGCTACGACATATCTTTAACACCAAAAGCATCTATTCAGGACGGCATGCTAGACGCTATCGTTGTTGAGTCGCTAAACAAATTAGAGATTATTTATTTTGCATTTTTATTATTAACAAGAAAGCCACAGAGTTTTAAAAAAGCTCACTACTTCCTAACTCAAAATTTAGAAATCAAAAACCTTGGAGTTGGCGGAATGCTAGCACAAATAGATGGTGAATCCAAAGAAATAAGCTCCAACCCTATTAATATCACGATAAGAAAAAGCGCTCTTTCTGTAATAATCCCTTAAAAATCTAACGAGTTTCCGTCAGTATTATAGTTACTTTTTCTACATCGCCGCCAATCGGAGGATTTATTTTAGACACCGACACTGTTGCCTCTGTCACAGATTTACAACTATCAAAAACGCGTAACAGGATTCTTTTTGCCACAGCCTCCAGTAGTTTTGAAGGGGTTTTCATTTCTTCAACCACAATTTTATTTAATGTTACATAATCAACAGTGTCCACTAAGGCATCTGAGACAGAAGACCGGCCTAAGCTCGCTTTTACACTTAAATCAACCCTGTAGTCGCTACCAATAGTTGTTTCTTCACTCAAACAACCGTGATATGCATAAACCCTTATATTTTCAACCTTAATAATACCCATTCTTTATTTTTTTTTGGTATAAAAATAATAATTATACTGAAGATATATCTATAAACTTTTTATTTGATTAATTTTGCTAAGTATTTGATCAAGAAATACAAACCATTATGCCAGACACCCACAAACCGCTCAACTTTATAGAGCAAATAGTAGAAGAAGATTTAAAGAACGGTTTACCTCAAGAGAAGCTGCGTTTCCGATTTCCGCCAGAACCCAATGGTTACCTCCATATAGGCCACACAAAAGCTATTGGCATAAGCTTTGGTTTAGGGGAGCGCTATAATGCTCCTGTCAATTTGCGTTTTGACGA
>Ga0209713_10001424_pt1 | contig 14240 bp, 6 predicted proteins | sample ArcOceMetagenome_3_FD_187444 | JGI IMG/M metagenome (GOLD analysis project Ga0209713, IMG submission 187444) | Marine eukaryotic phytoplankton communities from Arctic Ocean - Arctic Ocean- Svalbard ARC20M Metagenome (SPAdes) (version 2) | ecosystem: Environmental > Aquatic > Marine > Oceanic...
GGAATTCGCAGACCTGGTCGGGTAGCAGTTGCCGTTTGCGCCCTGCGTGGCATACCAGACCGCCTGCTTGCACTCGGGCAGAGCCCCGCACGCTGAAAAGCACGCCTCCATTGTGACCTCATTCCCGCACCACACAGCCTGCCCGAGGCCATCCGCTGCCCACAGGCAATCCTCTGCCGGTGCGGTGAAGCGCCAGCCGTGGCTCGGCGCCGCGCAGTTGCTTGTTGGCAGCGTGTACTGGTTGCAGGCGATCGACACGTATCCGTCGCTCCTGGCGGGCGTGCCATTCTCGTCGTATTCGCTGAGAGCGGTTGACGGGTAGCAGATGCCGTATTCGCCCTGTGTGGCTCTCATCCAGACGGCCTGCTTGCACGTGAGTAGCGAGCCGCACCCCGCAAAGCACTGCGCCATCGTGGTGGTCGCTCCGTACCACACGCCTGTCGGCAGCCCCTGCTCTTCATACAGTTGCGCTCCAGTCCTCGGGAACTTCCAGCGCCGTTTGGGTGCCGCGCAATTGGGCGCGAAGTTCCGCTTCGCCGTGCAACTGGCGAGGGCCGCGGGCAAGGCCGCCTCAGCGCCCGGACCACCGACGTGCGTGTTAAGCGTGCCGGTCAGCTTGTACTGGGTGTAAGTGGCGTCGAGCGTCGAGGGCGTGTAGCAGCGCCAGGCCTTGGGCACGCGGGCACTGTTCAGCGGTGTCTTGGGCAGGCTCATGTGCCGCCAGCGCGGATCGTCGTTGACGTAAGGGCACTCGCGCATGAGGTGGCACTCACCGGGATTGTCAGCACCCACGGCTTGCCACAACACGGCCTTGCAGTCCGCATTTAGGCGGCATGCGGTGAGGCACGCCGGGTAGGGAGGCGCGGCTTGATCCAACTGCAGCAGCGCATCACCACAGTAGCCCGGGACACCCGTCGGAAGCTGTGAGCGCTCAACTGTGCGCCAACTATGCCCGTCCATCCCCCAGGGAGTGTAGATGCGCCGGCACTGCTTCATGAGGTCGCACCCGCCGCCGTTGGCCCAGCGGATCGCAAAACAGTTCTCGTCTGCGACGCACTCGTCGATGCAGCTGGGGAATGTGGACTGAGCGATGCGGTCGCTGGAGTCGTCGCTGGCCACCTGCGGAATACCACCGACAATGCGCAGCGCGCCGCACCAGCCAACCTTCTTGAATGGCCCAATGTGCCGCCAGTTTGCGTCCTGGTCGGCCTGGGTGCAATCGCTGCTGACAAGGTCGCACCTTGAGCCGTGCTCTCCGCCTCCGAAGGCCACCCACGTCACACCGTTGCACGCCTGCTCCTCGGCGCACTCGCGAAGACATGCGGGGTAGTGACTCGTGCTTACCACGTCGCCCTCGCACCGGCCGATGGCCTCGCCGGGGACGGAGGCAGAGCCTCCGGGGAGCTCAGTGTACATCGACGTCTCGGCGGTGTCGAGGCGCGCAACCGAGCCCGACATGAAGTTCTCCGCGCACCAGCCGTTGAGCGCGTCGTCGCAGCCAAGCGCCGGCGGATACGCCGTGACTTGAGAGCAAGGCACGGGATCGAGCTGCCCAGGGGCGGCGATGGCAGGCAGGTCGGCCAGGCAATCTCCGAGAAGGCAATCTCCAGAGGCGTCGCGCGCAAAGTAACACAGGCTACTCACCTTGTAGACCTGTCCTGGCTTTTGCGAAACTTGGTACCAGTTTCCGGATATCGGGCTCGGTTTCATGCAGTACGGGTGGCATGCGGGGTACGGGTGCGCGACCCCGTTGCACGGCAGCATCTCAAAGAATTGGAAGGGGCCTTCGCCGCTGACTTTTTCATAAAAGTCCACGTAGTAATGCGGGCCGCCCCAATGGCTTGAGAGGCACTGGTGGCAGGGCTCAATCGCACGGAAGCACGCACCGCCTGCCCCTCCGACGCGGTAGATTGTCCCCGCGATCGTGCGCTCACTGGCATCGAGGCAGTCTGGCCGGCACGCCGGGAAATCCTCAAAATCGACGGTTTTGGGGCCCGCGTCGCACGGCACCTCGACAGCGTCGTCCCACCCGCCGCCGTTGGCAGAGAATGGGAACTTGCCGCGGTAGCATGCGCCCTCCGTCTTGCCAGAAGGGACCACGGTCCTCGTGGCCGCGTCGATGGCACGCGTCCGATAGGCGCTGTTGCTGTCGCTCCAAGAGCAGTCTGTCACGAGCCGACACCAGTCGTTATTGTGTATCGACTCGAAGAGACTCACAAAGTGGCACTCTTGATGGTTGTAGCACTCATTGATGCAAGCTGGGTACGTACTGGTACTGATGACATACCCAGGGTATGACGTCGTGCAGGCGCCTGTCCTGGCAAGCTTGAGGTGCACCCACGCCACGTTGTCGTCGGACGCGTCGCACGCACGTACGTGATTTCCCGTCGATGGCGTTGTCATCAGCTCGCAGTTTGTTTTGTCGGATGGCTTGTACTGCACGGCGACGCAGTCCGCATACGAGTACAAGCATTCCTCGATGCACTTGGGGTAACCTTCCGTCGAAGTTGCGAGCACAGCGGCGTTTTTGCACTTGCCAGCTCGGCCTGTGGGCGGCGAGATCTTGTACACCTTGTTCGGCAGCAACTGGACATGTGGAGTGTCTTGCAAGCAGCCAGGGGCGCACGCCGGGTAGAGGAAGAAGCGGCCGTTGCACGGGTGCGGTTCGAGATCGGGCGAAGCAGACGGGTTGACCAGGCAGCCCTCGCACTCCCTCTTCACACGCCAGCACACGCCCCTTGACCAGGCTGCGTCGAACCTACCTTGGTTTGCTCTATTCCCGCCCGAGTCGCTCCATCTCGGTGGAGAGGCAGTCGACGAGTCACCGAGGTGGAACGCGGCCACCGTCGCGCAAAGGCAAGGCTGCCCGGTCGTGCAGGTCTGGCCGTTGGTGTTGGTTCCGATAGGGCCGAAGAACAGCATGTTCTCCGCGCGCACCGAGCAGCCGTCGACCACGTCATCGTAGCAGCACGCGCCTCCCGTCGCCCAAGTCGAGGGCCACGTGATCTCGTAACTGAGCGCTGCGGCAGCGCTGCCGCACTGTTCGTTGTCCGTAATCGTCAGGAAGCCCGCCTCCTCGCACGTGCCGCTCGAGACAGCGGCGAACGGTAGGTGGTAGGTGGTAGGTGGGGTAGTCGACTTGAGCCACGACGTCTCGCCGAGACCAAAGGCCAAAGGCGGTGACGAGAACAGCGTGGTGCCGGCGCGCGTGGTGTAAACGCAGCTGTATGAAACAGCAGATGGACCGTCGCAAGCCATCGTCACGCCGCCGCACGCCGCGTCGGCCGTGCACGCCGCCTCGGCCGCGTTCTGGCTCGCGTGCTGCATCCCGCCGTAGCTGGCGTAGCCCGCGAGGTACATGTAAGCGTGCGGGCCATCGTAGTACGTCACCTCGCCGTGCGCAAGCTCGGGTACGACATACTTGTAGATCTTGCCAGCAATCGCCTTCGTGGTATCCTTGAGGCACCACTGCAATGCGCGCAGGAGGGGTGGTGGGTGGAGGGGGGGGGGCAAGGGGCTCGAACAGAGGCTGTGACGGTCTGCATGCGGGAGGCGGGCGCGGGCAATGCCCAGGGCGGGCCGGCACGCTTCGCTTACCTGGCACGGGAACTCAAAATAGGCCTTGCCACCGCAGGGCACTGCCTCCATGTCGGGTGACGAGGGGTTGAGCGCACATTCGTCCGCTGGGCACGCCCGGATCGCGCGGAAGCAACCGGTCTCGCCATTCACGAGGCCGGTGTAGACGCGCCCAGGCACGGTGAGCATGCGGGCAGCGCCGTTAGACACGTCCGGGTACGCCACGCAAGCGGTCGTGCCGTCGGCGTCGAAAGCATTGCCGTCGAGTTCTGCAATGCCTCCTGTGGCTTTTAGCGTCGTATCCGTTGCCCATTTCGCGCACGTCGGAAACTGGAACGCAAAGCCATCGCACGGCACGAGCTCGAGGATTCCGTTCTTGGTGTGCCGCTGCGGTCCCCAGCTTGGCTGCTCCTCCTCGTTTGGGTAAGGGAGGCACCCGTGGCAGATGCTTTTCGCTTTGAAGCACGCTTCCGCGGCATTCAAGTTGGTGCTGGCCGAGCTGAAGCAAGAGGTGGTGCCAGTGACGCAGGCGGAGGGGTGTTTGACGCGGTACGTCACGCCCGGCTTGGCAGTGGTGTGGTGCGTGACGTCTGTGCACTCGGGCGCGCACGCGGGGTGGTCTTCGTACTCAGGCGCCATCTTCTTGCCGGCACGGTCAAGGTTGGCGCCATGCTCGGGACCGGGCTCGGGCGCCCCCCGCCCTTCCCCCTCGCTCATCCTCCTGCCGTACGAGCCGCCCTTGCCGCATTCCGCTCCATCCGTGTGCACACAAATGGGGGTCCAGCACATGCCCGAGGTCACGCTCCCCGAGACGGAAGGGATGATTACCTCGTCAGCACCGACGCTGAAAGCGCCGCCGACTCCGTTTAGCGTCGAGAAGAACTTCAGGAGACCTTGTAGCGAATTGATACCGCCCATAGAACTCGCTGCGTGCTCAAAAGCATTGGTCTCCAGCACTGATTCCAAAGCCTCGCCCATCTTACCACCGAATGGGGTGAAGAAGCTGAGATCGAAGCTGACGTCGAATGGGACGGGGGCAGGGAGGTCAACCTCACCTTCGAAATTGAGCAAGTTGGCGAAGCCAGCGAGCGCCGAGACGTCCTGAAAGATTGTCATGGAAACGCCCATCTCGCCGTCGCCTCCGACGGAAGGAGGGAACGACTGCCCTCTGGTGAGGCAGAAGCCGACGTAACACACCTGGTTGCCATGTGTGTCCGCAGCCATGCCCACCTCCGCGCCGGCCGCCACCGTCTGCGTCCCGACCTGGAACTCGAGATCGGCGGTGAACCCGATGGCAAGCGCGGGGTTATCCCACCCGCCGTCATGGTCACCCCCCGACATGGTGGGGCACTTGTCGACGAGGGTGCCAATGAGTGCGAGCATCACGTTGATGCCTGCAAAATTGGGCTGGGCCCAGATGGTACTGCAAGCGATCGCGTGCAATCGGCTGGGAGCGGTCGGGTCGACGAGCGATCCGACGAGCTCATTCCACTTGATGTCTGCGAGGTTCCCCATGCCTTGCCTCAGCGCGGCGAAGCCGGATATGAAGTCCGATGCTTGCAAATTGCAGTCCCAATTGAAGAAGTTGACGAACATGAGGGCTATAGACAGCGAGGCACACACACGTCAGATTCGTTTTGCAGAGGCGTGCGGGGCCACCAGGGTTCGAGCCTCGCAACGGTCACCAAAGTCCCTCGCGTTGTCAATCACCATCTTTCCAAACTTTTCGACCGCGTCCACGGCGTTTTCCACGAACTTGACGTGGTCCGTGGCAAGGTCGAACAACGACTCGATTATGAACGCCTGCATGTCGAGCGCGTCGGTGAGCGCCTCCCCCAAGCAATCCAGATCGCCTGCGTTGCACGAGGCGAAGTTGCCCAACGCGGCTATCGACCTCCCCACAAACTGGCCCACAGCCGAACCGCTGACTGCGTCGGAGACATCGGACCAACCAAAGCCCAAGCGCCGGCCGGGGCTGCTCAAAGCCGCGGAGCGAGCGCTCGCCCACGGCGGCACCCAGCCGGAGGTGAACGGCCACAAGTCGTCATCCGCGAGCCCTATCACGTCCTTGGACATCATTTCCGAAAACCGCAGGTACTCACTCGCATTGAGCAGGGTCAGCTTGCCGTCCTTGTACCCGGCGGGCAAAGATTCCAGGGCGCCAGCCAAACGGGCGGATGTGGCCGAAACGCGCGTGATGGCGACTGCCGTCCATCGCGGGTGCTTGAGTCCGATGAGCATGACGTCGAAGAGCACATTGAAGTCGTATTCGGACATCGGGGCCAGCCGCGCCTGCTCGTCGCAGCTGAGAACCCGGCTGGCGTTGGTCGCGTTCGGCGAGGCTTCGAACATGGCGCGCACCTCTTCTGCAGTCGGGTTTGTGCCACCGGTGGAACCGCCGCCCTCACCCGCGCCGCCCTCGCTGCTGCCAACGCTCGTGGCGGTCCCGGAAACGGCGATACCCGCTGCCCTGAGCGCGGCCCTGACAGCCTTGTCCGCTCTCACGCCCCTCTCACAGACGGTGCGTGCCACGACCCCCGGCGGCACCGTCAGCGTTGTGGTCCCGTCGGCGACCGCGCGGAGCGGCAGTGCCACGCTCTTCTTTTCGATGAACTCAATGCCGACCTGCAGCATCGTTTTGCCCGCTGTCATGAGCTCGAGCGACTCGAGGGACTTCTGCCACTCGGTGGTATCAAGCAGCATGCTCACCAGGCGCGTCATGCCGCTCGAGTTGCGCACACTCGTCACGTGCACCGCCCGCTCTGTCTGCACGTCGTTGCCCTCGGCGTCCTTGAGTGAAGACGCCCGCGGTGCCGACGAGAGCGCATGATCCACCGCCACCATTGGCGCCACGCTCACCGGCTGCCCCCGGTCGTTGGTCAGCTCACCGTGATTGCCAGTCAAGGGGGCCGTCTTGACCACCGCACCGTCGGCGTCGGTGAGCTCGTGCCGGCTGCTCGTCAGGGGCGCAGACCGGACCACGTTTCCGGCCGCATCGACAAACATGGATATCGTCTCGTTCGACGCGGGAGGGCCAACATGGAATCCGGGGTTCTCAACGGTGATGGGGGCATCCGAGCCTTTCATGACGAGCGCCCCGCTCTGCGAGACCGCCGTGTCTTTGTATGCATCCACGACGACCACCAGCAGGCCTGCGACACCAGCCAAGAGAATCAGGATGAACACGAGGGCGCCGATGACGATCCTGCGCAGTTTGCGCGCCGCGTTCCGTTGCGCCGCCTCCGATCGAATCAGCTCCGCCACCTTCTCCGCGTGCTCCCGCTCGCCCTTGACGATAGCCCGGTGAATATGCTCAAACTCATCCAGGTCCAGATATCCCGAAGAGTCCAGGTCCATCATCTCGAACAGCGTCTTCGGCGTGCTGCCATGTGCGTCCTGTATCACTGGCTTGAGCTTGCGCTGCGATAGCATGTCATACGTGTGGTTCTCGCCGTTGTCAAACTTGATCGTGACGCCACCATCTACGAGCGACGTGACGGTACCCTCGCCGTGCTTATCGTGAGAGTACCGCTGCGTCGCCTTGAAGATGGAGCTGCGGCTCTTAGCTCGCTGCAAGCTGTGTTCATCACGTCGGAGCGACTGCTCCCAATGAATTGTGTCAGTGCTTCGCAACTTCCGCTGCATTTTTTGCGGGGCGTGCGCCACGGTTTGCACGCCCTCGCGCGCCGCGTGCGCCGCCTCCTGCGCCGCGTGTGCCACGGCGTGCGCGGCCTCGAGTGCCGAATGCTTCACCACATCGATAGCGCCGCCCTTGGTGGTATTGGGATCGTGCTCGACCTCGACCTCGACCGCAACCAACTTGGCCTCGACCTCGACCGCATTCACCTCGACCGCGCTCATGGGGTCTGGTCGAGCAGCGCAATCGAATCGACCGAGCGCGCGGGGAGCACGGCGGTTCGTAGAAGAGGTGCCTCCCTCTGCGCCGCCGAATGATTTTTTCATCGACGCCAAATCGAATCGTTGCTCACTCAGCCTGAATACTACTAGGGATTCGTCAAGATAGGAAGGGATTCGTGAAGTACAGTAGCATCGCTGCTCTTTCATTTCGTTGTCTCGCTTCCCATGTTTTCGAGATAGAGGCTCAGTTGTCGGAGGGACCGTATCAAACGCCGCGACACCCGGCGCTCGCTCGCCCGCTCGCGCAGCAGCACCGAGTTGAACTGCGGAAGCGGGTAGATTGAACGACGCGGTGCGCATCACAGCGTCATCGGCGACGCGGTGTGACCATCAGAGCGGCGAGGTATGAGTAAGAGATTGGGGGCGACGCATGCCAGCCAGCCGACGCCAACGGAGCGCGTTGACGGCCAAACCGTACTTTTCAATATCAACACAGGCGTGGCCATGGCCTGCCATTCGGACCAGTCGGTCAACGGCACGCCTCAGGCGCTGGCGTCGATGGCGGGCTCGCTATGCGACGCCGCGTTCGACCCGAGCACCGCGCGCTACCACGGCGACGTGTGCTGCACCGGCGAGACGCTGCTACAGGTCGAGGCTGGCCTCCGAAGCAGCGGCGCGACCACGACGGCGGAGGTGCGCCATTGCCACACGGCCAAACCCTGCACCGCATTAGCCATCGACTCACGCGCGGACACACGTCGTTGTCGCAGTGCTTCGCCATCGTTCAGCGCATAGAATGTGCTGTGTTCTGTGATCCTGCGAGGACGGAGTGGTGGGACGCGACGGCTGGAACCAACGGCGTGGCGCATCTGTGCGAGGACTTCTGCGAGCAGTTCTGGACCGAGTGCTACGCGCCGTATGAGGGGCAACTGCTCTATCCGAATCGCAACGCCGCCGAGTTCTGCGCCACGCACACGGGCGCGAATCGATCGAATGCGAGCGCGTGCCTCGGCGCTGTCGCTGGCTCCGGACCGACCATGGTCTCGATCAGCCTGTTTGAAGGCAGCACGGCCACCGGCCCGTCCACCGCGCCCGGCCCATCCACCGCGCCGGGTCCATCCGCCGTCGCGAGCCCGCCGCCGACTTCTTCGTCCGGTGGAGACGATGGCACGACCGCTGCGGTCGTGGTGGTGGTGGTCGTCGTCATCCTCGGGCTATTCGCAGGCGGCTGCTGGCTGTGGAACCGAAGAGGGGCGCTCAAGAACGGCGGCCCTTCGCCGCCGGTGCCGGTGCCGAGAGGCCCCACGGCGCCCCGCCAGGCAGCTGCGCCGCCTCGCAATACCGCCACAGCAGCCACCGCCGTCCGATCTGCTGCGCCTTCCGCCTCCTCCGGCACCGAGCTCGCCGAGCTGCGGCCGGCCGAGGTGCAGGGCACCGACCCCAGGACGGAGGCGCCGCCGCCCGCGTACAGCATCGACCCTGGGCCGGCGCCTGGCGCGGGTGGCGCCAGCGCGGGTGGCGCGGCAGGCGAAGGAGCCGTCGTGGCCCGCAGCGCCGAGGAGGCGCGTCTGGAGGCGCAGCGCCGAGCGGACGCCGCCGGCGCCGAGGAGTTCCGACTCGCGGCGGATGGCGGCGGGACGGGGGGGGGCGGCGGCAAGCCGAAGCGGAGCAAAGCCAAGGCGAAGGCGGACGGGGGCGACGGGGCGGAGCAGGGAGGCGACGAGAACAGGGACAGGAGAAAGAAGCGGGCGGACCGGACGGGATCAGATGGCAGCTTGTCTCGGGGCTCGTCGGCGGGCTCGTCGGCGGGCTCGTCGGCGGGCGCGGCGGACGAGGGCGGGGGTGGCGAGGCGGTCGAGCGGAGCACGTCGAGCCGCTTTCGGCGGCGGCAGCAGCAGAAGGAGGCGGGCGACAAGAAGGAGGCGAAGCTGCAGCGCGCGAAGGCGGAGGCGTCGAAGCGCGTCGGCGCGTGGGCGGAGACGCACCGCCACGACATCTACGCGCTGCTGCAGTCGCTGCGGCAGTTCGGGCCGCCGCTCTTCGCCAAGGACCCGCTCGGCAGCAGCGGCGTCGAGCACGAGACCAAGTCGCTGCGCAAGGCCTACCACAAGGTGGCGGCGCGGCTGCACCCCGACAAGGTGCGCAGCGAGTCGGTGCACGTGCAGGCGCTGGCGGAGGAACTCTTCAAGGTGCTCGGCGAGCTCTTCAAGAAGGAGCTCGCCAGGCTAGAGGCGACCGACGAGACGGCGGCCTTGACATTGTCTGCGTGAGTCCGACTTGTTTTGTTTGTCTCCACTCTCCCCTATTTGTATGTCGCATCGCTTGAAATTCTACTACTACAGTGTGAAATAGACTACACCAGGGATTTTGGGGAGAGCGGACCTCTGGGTTATGGACTGTTTCGTTTGACTGCCTCCGGTGGTCGGGTCGCGCCCGCGCCCACGCACTCGTACGCTGCTGCCGTGCGCTCGCCCGCGCCCGCGCCCGAGCCCGTGCTCGCGCCCGCGCCGACGCCTGCGCCCGTGCCCGCGACTGCGCCCGCGACTGCACCGGTGCACACACCTGCCGCGACGGCGCTCGAAACGTTTCTGGCAGCCGCACCTGCGCCTCACGGCGCTCGCGCGCCCGCGCCAGCGACCGAGCCCGTCGCACAGCCTTCGCAGCCACGCCGCGCTGCCGCTCAGCGGCGTTCGTGGCCGTCTGCGGAGGACACCCGCAAGTTTGTCGACGCCATCGTCGTCGACAACGGCTGGGACAATGACTGTCGCTCGCGAATAATCCGCTTCGAGGCGGACGGGCAGAGCTTCAAGGAGCCGCGTCGCTTGCGCGCTGCCAAAGTGTGTCTAGCTAGACGGCCAGCCGCAGTTCCCCGACAAGCCGACGGCAGGCATTCAACTTAACAGCACCCAGCCAGTGACCCAGCCAGTGCTTCAAGAAGCGGACGAAAAGTCACAACCGGTACATCTCCTCTCCCTCTCCCTGTGCCGGCCGAGGTGAATCCTCCGTCGGAACGCCGACGACGCGACCGTATACGCTCGAGGTTCGACGCGACGCAGCGAACCTGCGCCGAACCCCAAAAGCCAAAAGCACAAAGAAGATCGCCACGATCAGCAGCGCCGGTCCTGAAGCCGATAACAACCCCGGCAGCGGTGTCGGCGGCGTCAGCGATGTCGTCGGTATCGGTGGCGCCGGCGGGGACCATTGCGGCGGCGGCGACGAAGATTGCGGCGGCGGCCCCAGCAGCGGCCAGCGGTCTTGGTGAGAGGGTAGGAGGCGGCACCGGCATCGTCGGCGAGGTCCGCGGAGGAGGAGGCTGAGGTGGTACCCAAAACAGCTCGCGGTGCTGCTCCGACGGCACAAACGGCCGGTAGCCGAAGCGCTCCAGGTCGGGACGGGCCCAAGTGTTGACGAGCTCAGCGATCTGGTCGGTGTAGTATTCTTGCAGCAGATGGCTGGCACCCGTGACGTGTACGGTCGCGTCACCACCGCTGGTGGCGGCAGCGCAGCCCGGGCCCTCGCGCTCACGCTCGCAGACGAACGGCTCGCAGCCGCAAGCGGAGTCGAAGCACTCGGCCGTGCCTCGCCAAAACGGCCCCGAGTCGGCCGCCCAGCCTGAGCTGGCCGCGTCCTGCAACCCGAGCGCACACGCAAAGCGGCCAAACCAAACGCGCTGCTCCTCAAGCCGTAGTATCTCGTAGTCGACGTGAGCAGCCTCGCAGTGCTTTGTCTGCAGCTCAAAGTGCGGGTTCAGCTGATCGTCCTCCACGACCGCCCTCACAAAGGCAGTAAACCCTTGGTCGCGGCTCTCAAAGCCTCGCGGCCATTTCGCGCGGTCTTCATTCGACAGCACGTTGTCCAGATAGCCGCTGAGTAATCGGCTGTGCGGGTGTCGCACAATCATGAAGCGCGGCGCATTGGGGCGCTCCTCGAGCAAACGCTGCCATGTGGGTGACGCGCCGACCACGGGGAGGTGTCGTGGTGGATGGTGCGGATCGGCGCGAAAGTGACCATCTGGGTCCGGAAAGCCACCCACATGAAGTGCCTTCAGCACGAGCTCTTTGAAAGTCGTCGAAGCAGCTTTCTGCACCAGGCACAGAACACCGGAGTTTCCGCTGCTGTTGACAACGACCGGAACGCTATCACCGAGGCAGTTATGCGCATTGCCATCTCTCATCGCCTTCCAGGTCTGCAAGCCTCCGGTTGCGCACTCGTGCAAGGGTGGTGGAGAGTGAGGCGGCGGTAAGACAGGCGGTGAGTCCGGTGGCGGCGCAGGAGGTGGCGGCAACCCATAGTAGCGCACGTAGTCCACCTCCAGCAGGAACGGCCAGCTAGCTGTATTCCATTCGGTGCCAGGCGGGATTGCAAGGTTGAGCCGCATCTGCATCGGCAGTGGATTGGCTGCCGACCACGGATTGAGTGGGCGGGCACGCGCGTCTAGAACGCTCGTCGCGATATGATTGACGTGTACTCCGTCAAGGAAGAAGTCGAGCGCGGTTTCGGTCCAGACGAACGAGAAGTCATGGAAATCCTGAGCCCACTGCTCGCTCAGCACCAAGTCGCATGGCCCTTCCGATGGAGTACACACTGAGACCAGCATCTGGCAGTCCCACCGAGCATAGCGGGCCGTTCTTCCCCATCGGTTCTGGTGAGACTCGCCACCCCAATACGCAATGCATGGCCACATGTGGCGGCCGTGAAACTCGAGAACGTCGTTCTCTGGGCACGGCACAAGAGGGCCTGTCAATGCCAGGGGCTGCGCGGAGGATGGGGTCTACCTGCGCAGGCGCACCTCCATCAACCGGCCATCCATAATGGTCGCCATTCTCATCAATCGGCCATCGAGGGTCCCAACCAGTGCCGGTAAACCACCAAGCTGGCCACGAGGCGTCCTGCACGTTGAGGCGGATGCGGGCGTCGTACTGGCCTTGGACGAACGTCCTCTTGCTCACAATCGAGGCCGAGCTGAACGTACCGTTCATGCCGTTGCAGTGCGGCATGCATGTACTAGCATGATGTGCCGTGAAGCCATGGCATCCTGCCGGCAGGTGACCAGGGTGGTTGCAATAGTCTGGGAGCCGCTCCGGTGCATAGTCGGCCGTTATGACCAGGACGCCGTCAATGCAACGTGCGTTCTCCTCGCGGTAGTCCTGAAGTTCTGCATTGCGGTTGAGGCCCACCTCGTGCACCCAGCTGGCAGGGTCGGTCCCACCGTTGGCCGCGCATGCATCGAACTCGTCCGACCATTGCAGCTCGAAACGCCCCGTGCCCTCGAGCTCCATGCCTGGACGGGGATGCAACAGGTGTGGCCCAGGGCTGTAGACCCCCATCGGCGTCCAGGCGGGCGACCTGAGCGCCTGAGCCGCCCGTCGCGCCAAGCGAGGGACCACACAAGTACTACAGTAGTACAGTATGCAAGTAGCGTTGTGTGCGGTGATGTTGCTCCGCTTGACACATCTGAGGAAGCGTTCGCCAGCTCGTGTAGCAGGGCCCTTCTCTATTGCGGATATTTTCAGGGAGCGGCGCGGTCATGCATGTCCTGCATTATATGCTTACGCTGTTTACTCTGTTTATATGCAAACTTCCAGCACTTTTTTGACTCTCAGCTACGAGCTAGGAGTCGCTTTTTCCTGTATTCACACTTTACACGAGTCGCTTTCGTAGCTCATGACGACGACGCAGCGTCACGTGGCTCGATACCGCGCCGCGGCGATCAGCCAGGAGCGGACGGCGAAGTCGCGGCTCGTGCAGCTGAGGCGTGAGATCAGCGTGGAGCGCGTGGCGCTGGCGCAGATGAGCCTCGAGGAGGAGAAGATGGCTCTGGCCGACGAGGTGCGCTGGGAGAGGGCGCAAATGTTCAACCACGGCATGCGCGAGGCGCTGGCCGACGCGCCGCGCGCGACCGAGGCCGAGGTCGTCCGCCTGGCCGAGGCGTTCACGGCTGCGATCTGCAAGGAGCCGATCCCCGTCGATCGGCGAACGGCCGCCAAGGGCTGCATGGCGTTGCCGGAGACGCCTTCGTGGTTCAAGCTCTTCAAGGAGGTCGACGCGGATGGATCGGGGCAGATCTCCTATGGCGAGTTCAGCCACATGGCGCGGCGTCGCCTCGGACTCTCCCAAGCACACCTGCCCGAGGATGAGCTGCAGCGCGTGTGGCTGAGCCTCGACTCCGACTGCTCGGGCCTCGTGACGTCGGGTGAGTTTGGCGCGTTCATGCGGCTGGGCGAGGGCTGCCCAGAAGCGCAACAGCGGCGCGTCTACCAGCCGACGACGAGGAACGACGCCGAACGGACGCACGCGCGCAGGCGCGACGCGGCGCAGCGCGCCCGGCAGGAGCTCGAGGAGGAGACCCTGCGGCACGCGCAGATGCAGCTGCTCTCACCGGACCATGCGAGCATGCAGAGCACGCGGCAGAGCGACGAGCGCGTGCAGACCCTCGAGCGCGAGCTCGCGGCGCTCCGCGATATGCGCGCGACGCACCCGCATTCGCCGCGGCCCGCGTCGGCCGGCTCGAGGAGGGCCGACTCTCCGCGCTTCGGCGACGACGCGCTGCGCTCGTGGGCGCAGATGAGCTCCACCTCGTGCAGCAGCTCCACCTCGTCGCGCTATAGCGGCTCGAGCTGGGGGCCGCCGCCGTCGCCGGGCCGCAGGGCCCTGCCAAAGCCAGCGACGCCGAGGCGCACCTGCTCGATGAGCGCTAAGGCCGGTGCAGCCAACTTCTTTTGAGCTATTGAAATTGTTGGAGCGTGGGGGCGGAATCGATACTGGAATTGAGGCTATTGAGGCGGCAATCTTGCATACTGCATGCA
>Ga0209713_10001426_pt1 | contig 14231 bp, 1 predicted proteins | sample ArcOceMetagenome_3_FD_187444 | JGI IMG/M metagenome (GOLD analysis project Ga0209713, IMG submission 187444) | Marine eukaryotic phytoplankton communities from Arctic Ocean - Arctic Ocean- Svalbard ARC20M Metagenome (SPAdes) (version 2) | ecosystem: Environmental > Aquatic > Marine > Oceanic...
AAGGATAACTGTTCTTCCTGGACGGCTAGCTATCAAACCTTATTGCCGCTCCCCAGAGTGCAACCTTCCCATCAAAAAGTAATAAAAAAATCCCAGTACATTTTTCACACGAGATCTCAGATATATATCTCTGCGATCGCAACTGTTCTCTTGCATTCCGCAGTGCCGAGAGTAACAAGATTGTTGGGTTCGCAGGTAGGAGCACTGCTCTAGCTTCATTGTCACAAGTGACTGGCATTCCGCAGTGCCGAGAGTAACAAGATTGTTGGGTTCGCAGGTTGCCTGCGAAATTCCAGCACACCAGTTCCTCTTAGCAGCCAAAGCTTTCCAGCTGAAAAGACTTTGCCCACTTGGTGGACAACAAAGTTAAAGTTGGATAGTGAGAGCAGCTGCCGCCCCGGGTAATTACCCGAAACATGGCTGAGGAGGATGTAGTTTCCCCTTGGGAGACCCTCACAGTTTGGGGGCACTCCTGGGGATTGAAAGAAGCAGCAAAGGTCAGGGGTTGTTTGCCCCCGACCCTTACTCCCTTCTCTGAACTGGAAAAAGCAGATCAGGAAGAGTACACAGCAGCCGTTATTGGAGCGTTGACATCCTGGGAAACCCCCCTCAACGAACTGGCAGCTGAATTTATGTCTACCAGTGACCTCGCAGACGCCCTTGATCTGCAGGACTCAGAAGAAGACCCAGCGAGAACAACGTTTCTCGCCGCAGAAAAATCTAGAGTGGACGCAGCCAGGAAATCAGTTAGATCTGACCAGATCTCCCGCAGAGATGCTTTGGTCAAGAACGCTGAGAATTCAAGTGACAAGAACGATGAGAAGTCAAGTGACGCAGAGTCTGACGAAGATGATGACTCACTCGAGGCATTCAACTTCGACCTCGCAACCCCTGATGCCCCTCCAACACCGAAGACTGCTATGTTTGAAAGCTCTGGGAAGGTCCAATCCCTTTATCCAGGTACGACAGTCCCCATCTCTCCAACCCACAAACTCTGGTTTGGAAAAATCCTTGTCGCAGCAGCGATGGTTCAAGGTCCCCGTGAAGACCTCCCCAGGCTTACAGACGGAGAAGTAAGACTTGCCCAGGTGTGGTTCATCGTATCTGGCCTCACCACCAAGAAAGGTGTCAATCCTGATTCTACTCCAGATTCAGTACACTTTGAGCTTACGAGACTACTCGACGGTACTCGGTGTCGCATTTCGCTTGGCGTTCTTCAGAAGATCCCCCTTTATCCTACTGCAGCACAAGCCTTTGCCATCGCTCAGAACGCAATTTGCGACATGCCTTCTCCCAGTGTGGTTAAAGATTTGTCGATTAACAATTGTTTCAGCCATGCTCTTCTCAAGGATCCAGTTTCCACAGCAACGGATTGGCCTCAGATTGCCCGTCTCCCCTGCTGTCTTAACAGCGAGGGTTTAGATCTCACTTCTCGCTCATGGAAAACCCCCAAGCCTTCCTCCGCAGATCTTGCAGACAAAGCATCTGGCGTCAGGACATCCACTTCAAACCAGTACGACGATGAAGCAAAAATGAGAGCAATTGCGATTCGAAAAATGATTGCTGAAGGAGGTAGTGGCGCCGTTAAAGCATCCATCAAACTCACTGAGCTGGAAATCCCACCGAACGCAGACCTTATGACAAACATCGCTTTGGACCCACATCAGTCGGAAGCTGAAAAATTTGATGTGCTTACTCAGTCACTTCAGGTAAAGGGGAACGAACAAAATTGCAAACCCTTTTGCCTCCTCTGTTCCTACGTCAAGGTACTCGCAGCACAAGATGCAGATCCCGCCTTCGACCCCTCTGATATCAATCAACTCAGAACTGTGCTAGCTTATGCTGACCACTCAAGGCAAAGCACTTGCACCAATTGCACAGGAAGAGATGGACATGGTCAACCTCTTCATCCAAGCATTGAGTATCCAACAGAGTGTTATGCTTGTGGCAGGCTTCACTTCTTCAATGGAAATGTTATGATGTGCTGTCCCAGCTGTAATTTCAGTTATGTCTTCCCGTCTGGAGCCCTCAAACCTACTGCTCAATTATCCTCAGCCAACGCAGCAAAAGCTCACCGTCAAAAAATCTGCTACTACATGCGTCTGTTTGGAGGTCGATCGGAAATCTTGGGGGATATCAGAGACCTTGATCAAGCGTTTGAGAAACTGTTTCGGTTTGCTCGATCCCCCGCTGCCCAGCAGCTAGATTTTCTCCTCACTCCCCGGATCTTGATTTTCTCGCTCCTCATGCTTTGTGACGCTGACCCCCGAGGCCTCAATGGGATGGTCATCAAAGACTTCATCCCGATCATTCACACTGGTGAGCCATTTGTGGACCCCTTTGCAGATCTCCCAAGTTTCATGACATTCGATGAATTCTTGAAACATGTCACTGAGCATTATCCTTTCGCCCCTGACTGGCCCGTGCAAACTACCATTGGTGGCACCGACAAGCACAAGCTATCAGCCACAGCCTCCGCCGCCAAGGTGATGACAGAGACGGCAGCAAAGCTCATGTGCAGTTGGTATACCGCTGTTCAGGGGGAGAACTACACGGTTGACACAGCAAAGTTTATGTCAAACTTATTAGCCAAGACAAAGGGGAGATTCGCTGCTCAGTCTTTCCCACCTCCGTTATTCGAACACGCTGCATGTGTCGCATTCTACTCGTACTACATGAGGGTGTGTGATCAAGTAATGGATTTCTCCACCTGCCGTCTATTCTTTGCAGAGCAACCAGGTCGGTGCACGCGTCTTATCTTCAGTGTGATGCTTCCGGAGTATTTGAATATGATTTCCATCCCAGTATCCATGAACCATACCGCTGCAGCCATTGGGCAGACTTACAATGATCGGTTTAACTCCGGAGTGGGGGGAGTCGCTCTGAGCACATCAGTTCGCACGACAGATGAGGTGGCTCAAGAGAAGAAGAAGAAGGCAAGAAGGCCCAAGGCTGCAAACAAGGAGCCGAAAGACTCTACCAGCCAAGGTGTCAAAGGCCTCTCCAACAATGAGCAGCAAGCTCGATGGAGCAAGTTGACCAACAACGTTAACAAGGACGCTATCATCAAGATTTGTACAGGCATGCTACTAGGGGATCGTTTCCCAAATCCTCTTAAGATCCAATCTCTCATCCCTTGCAACGACGAGGGTGTCGAATACTGTGCTCACTTCCAAACTCTGTTAGGCTGCAACCGAGCGATGCCTTGCCCTTGTGATCATGAGAAGATCTCACAGTGGCCCCCTGGATGGCAACGCTGTTTTCTGACCAAAGGTGGGCATCAGCTTTGGGACCCCCTTACCCTCAATTCACTCAGCACGTGGATGCCTCACAAGTCCTACCCCCCAGGCCTCACTGAAGCACAGTTGCAATCAAATGCCCTTTACAACGTTGACTGTGCTTTAGAAGCATGTGAGTACCCCGACGTTAAAAGGCCCATCAAAGACATCGTATCGGGGAGTAAAACCTTTCAAGAGTTCGTCATCGCCGACTCCACCTCTCCGATTCCGCTGTTCTCACAAAGCGGTACTCCTTTACACTCGATCAGCGCCACTACTTTCGGTGTGAACAAATGGTTCATCGATGGAAACGCTGAGGACGCAGGGGAGACGATTCAATTAAGTGGCTCCGCAGAAGCAGGGTGCAGTACTGTTCCCTATCAATGTTTCTTACTGTCAGTCGCTTCCCAGTTAAGGCTGAACAGAGTCTTCATTAATAGACCGGGAGCTTCAGTCGCCAGCGAGCTCTTGTTGGAAATACTGGAAGAAATCAGCCGCCTCCCCTGGGCCGACATTGATACGAAAAGCAGAGCCGCCGAGATTCTGATTGAAAGTGCGAGGTCTGCCAGTTGGCATCACGCCTTATTCGAGCTGGTAAACCCTCTGATCACGGCCGGGAACACCATCGTTCATCATCACGTCACTGAACTGAAGAACGGCACCCCTCAGCTCATCATTCACGTTGGGGTGGAAGGCAAAACTGTTTGCAACCCGATCATTGGACATCAGGAAGTGGAGCGCTTAGAAGAGTGGCAGTATGGCCACGTTCCTTACACTTCAAATCTAGCCTGCTCTGTTGCCTACCAAAGACCTACCGAGTCATCTCACTCTACGGGCCTGAGTATGTCTAAAAAGCTTAGGTCGTTTCCGGAATACATAAAGTACCTGGCCCGAGGACTACGTTTCCAAACAGGCAGCATCCAAGTGCGGGTCCATTCCAGAGGAGCTTCCTCAGCGATTCTCAAGGAACGCACTCACAAGGTGTACAGCCTCAATGACCTAAAGGCAGCGCAGCGCTATTTTATGGATCTACTAGCCGCTGTCAATTCTGGCACGTTAGCTGCCGATGAAAATCCTTTCCGCAGCAAATGGGGCCCTGAAGGCACCGTCGTTACGAACAAGCGAAAAGCAGAGCAGAAGCAACAGGAACAGTGGCTTAAAAAGGTCAAAGACGCAAAAGGTCAAACTTCAGGTTCACGTACCCCGAAAACTCTCGTGGTCGACAAGTCTTCAGAGATTTTGTTCACTGTGACTTCGAATCAGGCAAAGGTCAAAACGATCGAGCTATCAGATCAGGATGTAGCCCCCTCAGGTGTACCATCAGTCATGTTCAGTCCAGACGATCAACCTCTCTATAACCAACTCCTTTCTGAGAGCAGTCAAGAGATAGACCCTACAGGCAAGCGTGACGCACCTCGAGACGCCAAGCAAAAGCCATCCCCGAAAAAGCAGACTGCTCTAAACAGCACTGACCCTCTCTTGGAGCATTTCTGCAAGCCTGTCATTGACGCCGCTAGGACCTATTGCCTAAAGGTTCAAACGACAATGGCTGAGCTCAAGCTAGATTCCGTGTCTTCTATGAAGGTAGTCACTTCTGATGTGTCTAATGCGGGGAATACCTGGTTCCGTTTAGAACACATGAATCCGGCAGCAGGCCCGTATAAAAATTTGTCTACAGGAGGACGAATGGGAGCTTTGCTACGCATTCTCTCTTCTGATTCGTTCGACCAAAACTTCCCAGCCTACAAGGACCCTTCCATGTTAAACCTCTCAGCCCTCAAGCCGCAACATGCTGAGGCTCTGCTGGAGATCATCAACGATGGTTTCGAAAGTGCCTACCTAGGTCCCAAAGAAGGCTTCTTAGCGGGGACCAGAAAGTCTGCCGAGGAAGGAATGCTCCAGATATTGGCAAGCTACATCAAGTCAGCAAAGAACTGGAAATCCATTCTGCTAGACATGGCAGATCAGGAGCTCATCCTTAGCATGGTGCAGGACGGCATGAGAATCCACGCGTCAGGCACTGTGCCTAAGCTGGATCAAAAGAAAGAGCCCAGATATGATGAGTTCAATAACCCTGACCTAAGGCGCACTGACGATTGCACCGAAGGAGGTCACTCTCATGCCCACAACTCCGGTGCAAGGTCCTTCAGAGCCTGCAGGCAACTGACGACCGACGATGAATCAATCTCTTCTTTGTTCATCAAAGAGGAACGAAGCAACGAAGGGTATTTCGTCAGAGTGAGCATGCTAGATTATTCTGGAGCTTTCAACATCATCAGAGACGCCCTCTCCTCCGTTGGCAGCAGGGCCACACACGTCAGCAACGAGTTCATTAATCTCTCCTTAGTTCTTACCTTTGGGGGGGAAGACTGCCCGGGAGGGTGGGAGACTTTGGGCAGCGTTCCACCGCTCACAGTTATGCTTCTGTCCTGGAAGCACACAGAGCGGGACGGTGAGATTCGCCCTCGCTCGGTACGGTTTGTAGACGACACTGGTTTGATCTCAGCAATGCGGGGAAAAAGAGCGCAGGAGGCTATGTCAGACCAAATCAAAGAATTTCGCAAGTATGCTGGAAACGATTCAGTCAACGAAGAAAAGCTATCAGAGTCAGGTAGCTTTCAAAACTTTCAGCACATGTTCGGCTCTTTGCTGGACGCCGCTCATCGCTCGCTGAGCACACCGAGATCCAGAGTCACGCGCTTGTGGAACCTCGTTAAAGATTTCATTCTGAAGAAAAAGGAATTCAACGCTTTAGCAGTAACAAGAGTTCGAGGCACAGCTTACCATGTTTTGAAACATAGCAAGAACCTCCAGCCTCTGGTCCTCCCGTCGCTGGACCAGATGCTAAAGGACGTTGTCAAGCATCATGGCTCTCTCTCTGGCGCACCGAATTCCTTCTACCCAAGTCCAGCCTTTCCAGGAGTTGAACGCAACGACGCTTATTCCCACCTTCATGTGGGTTTCAGTTTCATCTTTCGCTTACTCTGTGAGTGTGGCACAAAAATTCTCACAGCAACGGTCGAAGAAAGCCTCCCTCGCTGGGCCAGAGAGTGCTGGCCTGGCAGAGAGAACCCCAGCTGCTACACTTTTGGACAGAGCGATGCTTCAGGCGAAGGATTCGCCTTCTTCGACGCTGAAACGGGCAAGTTCATCAACGAGTCCTGGACGCCCGCTGAAGCCTCAGTCTTCAATGATTTCGATAGGGAAGACAACGGCATCACCATTCACAATGCGGAGGCGATTCCACCCTTCCTGGGCCTAGCACTGATTCTGTTTTTGTCAAAAGCAAAGATCGTCGAACTTTTTATCGACAACCAAAACGTGGTGCAAAATCTTTTCTCTTACAAAGCTATGAATGCAAACAGTCACGAGTGCCTGGTACTCCTCTGTCTCACGGCCACTTTGTGGGGCAAATCTGTTTGGCAGAGCTATGTTGCATCAAAGGATAATGAGCTCACAGACGCCATGACCAGAAGCGATTATCACGACAAGATGCAGAGGCTTCTCAAAGAATGGGAAGTTAGCACAGGTCGCAAAGTGGATCAGATCACAATTCCAGAAAAGTTAAGGGACATCACTCATTGGCTGCTGAACAGAGACGAGCTCCCACCCAAGGCACGCACAGATGCCATGTGGAGCAAGCTTCTGGGCCTCACTGACTGGTACATCTCAGAGGGTCACACTGACACCTTCGTGCCGCTAAATATTTTTAGGAAGTGCATCGTGGACTCCATCAATAACTCTCCCATGCCAACCTGGGACAGCTCCATTCCAGATTTCCCTGACCAACCCGTTCCCTCAGCTGCAAGAAAGAAATTAGCACCCCCAGGTAAACGCCTAGGGGGTCACTTCACGAGACCATCGCTCGAGCGCAAGATTCAACACTCAGAGAAATGTCTGACAAAACTCATTGCGAACGCTTTAGCAATTGAGCCAACGCTGTCCGAACCCTTTAACACCCAAGAGGTGTTTAACGTGTTGATGCAGAAGCAGTTCCTCGACAAAAGAATGCCTCTTTGGGAGCCCAGCGATTCGTACATTCCGGGACAGCCCTTCCGCTCTCTGGCCAAGCCACCAGTTCCACTTTGGACACACCTCACCGACGAAAATAAAGTGAAATTCGCCGAGCTGTACGCTTGTCAAGGTTCCTTTTCAAAGAGTGCCTCTGCATCAGGTGGAGCCATTGCAGTCTACGCCGCTGAATGCAACACAGCATGCCACCCCATGCTATATGCCATCAACTCTGATATGCACATCGACCACGACGCAGAACACTTCAATGCTGCAACAGCCGAGAAGTTCAAGATCGAAATTGTAGCAGGGGGCACATCGTGCACTTCATTCTCTGGAGCGAACGATTTTCCTCAAGGCCTGGATGAGCCTTGCGGCTTCGGACAGCAGTACCCGAACTTCGGCTTAAAGTGCTCTGCTCCCTACGGAGGCAAAGGTGTAGCAATTTTCTGTGCCGAGAACGTCAACGGAGTTCACTCCAGTAAGGATGGGAAGAAGAGCGCACAGGACCACCTCGTAGCCAACACACCCTTGTATTGGTGTCGAGTCTTCAAGATTAAGTCCAGCGAAACGTGCAGCCCTTTGACCGGTTACACTCCAGCACTCTCCCATAGTCGTTCCTACGCGGCTTTCTTTTCCAAGAAGATCTTCACCAGGGCCATGCTGGATCGCGTTGAGATCATGCAGGGCACCCCAGCTCCCAACAGTCTCGAATCGCTTGATAGAGACGATGAAGTATCAGGGCTCTTCACCATGCCAGCTGAAGACGTCGCGGCCTTTCAGTTTAAAAACTCAACCTGCGCTAAAACAGGAGTAGCATCGGTTGGCACCATTGATCGCCCGACACCAGGCTTCGGTGCTGGTTCTTTTCCCAACAAAGCTTCATCGCCTCGAGATGGCAACGCACCGGGCGCCACAAGCGAAGGATGTGGATGGCTGCTGAGGTCGTACAACGGCAAGGCTACATTCGCATTAGCCACTCCATCCAATGTCGCACGCTCATATGGTCTCAGAGACATACCGGATCCAGCCAAGATTCTTTCCCCGTTTTCAGAATTAGGCCAATGGATGGCAGCCAACGCTGCTGTCCAATCAGACAGTGATGCGGTGTACTGTGCACTGTTAAAGGCTTACCTCACACCGTACCTCCCTGAGGATGCGAAAGCGCTAGGCCTCCCGCTAGGGTCAACACCTCAAAAGGCCTTTCGTCATGCTAGAGGCATCAGCAGCAAGTGCCCCAAGGACGTCACTCATCGCAAATTAGGCACATATTCGAGCGATCGAAGCTCAGGCGCCGAAGACGCAGCTGAGCAGCATGTGGAGCGGAACCTACCATCGCCACACACGTTCGCTATGTTCAGCAATATACCACCTCACAACACCGAGGCGGTGTCCACAGCATGGTGGGGGCACGTCGAACGTTTGGGTCAGGAAGCCGACCCCGACAGTCGTCAGACTTCTATACCTTTGACACGACCGATGAGAACGGATGGCTGGGAGACAGTCATCCCCCCACTCGCACTGCGCTGGACGGCTGGAGTCTGCCATGGCAAGCATTTCTTCGCGTGGTGCCCAGGTGATCGAATTGGCCCGTACTTCAATCAGTGTATCCTCCTCTGTCTAGCCATGGCGTACGACATCCCTCCAGACTACATGAGGGAACTAGCTCAGCAACGAGACGAAGCAACTAGGGTTCAAGAAGGGGAGCCCTTGTATGCCCCACGTCGTTACGGCCTCACCTCGGAGATCGATTCCAGATTTACTACTCGTCGACACGCGAGTCGTAACAACGCGTCAGGCCCACTATGCTCTAGCATGGCTGATTGGTTAGCAGAATTCAAGTACATCCTCCCAGCGAGAAAAGTCGAATCCGGCCTCACCTCCAAGAAACTCTGCACTCGACCAGTGTTGGTGGTTCACGACCTCGCAACACCACATTCAGCCTCATACTTCAGTTTCATGGACCCTGAGCTGCCTGAAACGGCCTGCGTTGACGATGGAATCCTAGGTCGTGATGAAACCTACCTGAACCGACGTACGTCCGAATCAGAAGCAGATCACCATTTTCGCATGACCGACTACGTCGAGTTTCTAGCCTCAGAGAGCCATCTCTTCCATATCACAAGACCGGATGGAGCGCCAAGGCTGGACACAATGTGGAAAGCTCAGTGCAGTTTCACTTGGAACCATGATCAATCGATTCTCAATTCCATCCCAAACGGGAAAGCCCCTCCGCTTCTCAACCCAAATCTGGATTTGGATCTCATTCTTGAGGACTATGTGTTCAAGAATGCACTGGTCTCCAACGGACCTTACACACCGGGAAAAGACCAAATAAATTCTGCTCTATTCGACGGTGCCACCCTCCCTTCTCGTCTTCAAAGCGGATGGAGCACCCAGCTCGACGATCCCAACGGTTTCTTTCGCACAGCCGACGCTTTGCATCTCAAATCAGATGGAACATTCGACGGCCAGCGTTTCTCCGACAAAGCACACGCAGAGGAGGTCACTACACTCAGATTCAGGTCTCACCCAGTCTATGGTCATGGCTTCTACGACCACCTTTTCCTCTGCCTTCGTTTAACATGCAGGCTCTTGGACCGCCACATCCTTGCTCTCTTTTTCCCCCACTTCTACATGCCTTGGCCTCGCCGAATATCTCAGACAGAGAAAGAAGCAGCCGACATTCATAATCTTTACCCAGGTACTATGGTTCAAAGATCCAGTCTTATGAACGGGCTATTGACCTCAAGAGGGCAAGAATATCACCAAACGACATCAACCAACTGGCAAGTTCAGTTTTTCACTTTGGTAACCTTCTTCCGCAGAACCTTTACTATCACGACTCCTTTGTCTCAACTGGCAGAGGCTTTAGATATCACTCGCTGGAACACGACACCCGCAGAGACCATAGTCGTTCCCGGCCACGCAGGACAACCAGTCCGTGTCATGCACACCGAAAACCTCTGTTTCGACGTAGCAGAAATACTGATGAACCGACAAAGAGTGAACACCCCCTTCGCAGACAGCTCAAGGAGAGTGGCTCCAGATGATTCCAAGTACCACCGAACAGGCACTAACAAGTTTGGCACGCTGTACACCGACACTCACCTCGTTTCGGAAACCATGATAGCGATGGTGGATGCCTTGCTTCTCTTCCTGAAAGAGAACCGCAGCAATATCAACGAACCGGTCACACTGTTCGGCCTCCTCCCGGCCTCCACCTTCACTTACACCGACCCTGGGCTCGACGGAGTTGATCTGAAAAAGGAGCACCCTGCTGACGCCCCCGGGGGAGCTCATCCTGAATTCCCCAGGATGGATCAGCCTTGCGCAAGACATGACTGTGCCTGCTCAGGCAAGACCTCACCAGTCTTCGAATTCTGCTGCCTGACCTGCGCCAGGGGGACGCCTTGTGTATCCAATCACCACGACTACTACCAAGATTGCCTTCACAAGTGCTCAAGAGGGGACTGCCCCTGTACTGCCCTCTTAACCTCCATCTCTCTGCAGCGGGCACAAGGCCACACCACCTTCTATTGCTGCGAGGCCTGCAGAGATGGCCAGCCCTGCTCGTTTGACAAGCACGGTCTAAACACGGCCCTGCCCTGCCTAAGGCCTGACGAGCACAACTCACCCCACCAGGTTCAGCCTGCAGAAAGCATGGCTCCGCCCTCAGTGGACCGCAGACAGACTGAATCAAGACAGTCCCTCCTCGACAGGCGAGAAGCTCTTCAAGTCGAGCTAACGAATCTCAAACAGGATCTTTCCATTGAACAGCAGATCACCCTCCTCGAAGGTGAGATGACTAGGCTGGGCCGCTTGAGTACCACAGGGACAGCAAAGCCGGGGTCCCAGGAAGGAAAAACAAGATCACCAAGTCCAGCTGACATAAGTCCAGATCAAGAGTCGCCGAGAGGCCGCCTCCTGGCACTACTCGATTTGAATCGCCGGCCACCAGGCACTACCCTGAATCCCCTGGGGAAAGATAATCACTTGCCCTTCCCCAGAGTCGACTGGGGACCTGACCGCTGTGGCCTGCAACACTTGGTCCACCACCACCGCCATAGCAAGGACCCAAACAGAGCCCATCGCGACGCATTCTCATACTATCAGTTTTCTGACAGACTCCCGCGAGATCCAGTAACTCTGGAACGCGAGAATGACGTTCACCAATCGTTGCTCGTCCACAGCAACTACCATAACTTAAGAGTGCCGATCCCGACCAAGAAATCTGTCTTTCGCACCTTACCGAGATGCTCTTATAAGACTGCGCAGTCTGGAAAAGCTTACCCCACCTCAGATCGTTCACCGATGGAGCACACTCGCTCCGAAGGAATGGCCCACCCAAACACCTATCGCTCAGTAGATAGAAGAACCATCGAAAGGTACTCTTATATCACACGGGCACCTCTCCCCACATTTGGCTGGGCGGCCGTACAGCCAGAGACTCTAGCCCAGATCCCACCCAAGGTGCTCTTTCGCAAGAGGAAAGCTAATTCCTCAGAGCAGCGACATGATGGGCCCGGAGGGGACGACGATGATTCAGACGGTGACGATAATCAGGGGTGGGGCAAAAAGTTCACAGAGTCACTACCTGAAGCAGGACATGGCTGGGGCAAAAAATCCAGCCCTTCCACAGGCGAAGCCAAGCAATGGGGAGAAGGTCCCAGCCAAGGTCAAAGTGTAGGCTCAGGCTGGGGAAATAGGAAAAAGAGGAAGAGCCAAAAGAACGAGCTCACGTTCGAGAAATTCGTCACTTCTAAACGCGCTTGGACACGCGCCTGCCCAGACAATCAACCTGATCAGGTCTCAGGCTCCCGCGGTAAAAATGAACCAAGTCACCTTCCTGTCGCCTCTTTTCAAGACCACTTGGCTGATATCCATCACGACGCAGACAGACACAGTACTGGCATGTCATTCAGGGACTTCGCCACCTTACAGTTGGGTAATTCTCGTCCTCCTCTTCAGGACCCATTCGCAAACTCACCGTTGGGTGGCACTCCTTCTCCTCCTCAGGACCCTCCTGAGGTCCTCCAGTCGTACATGGACGACGGAATCATGGCAGCCTGCGGGTCGCCCCATCTCATGCCTGATCAGTGTTCTGGCACGAAGTCATCCACCCTCCTGCACTCTCGCTCCACAGCAGTGAGCTCCTTTTGGGATAACCTAAGCTCTTCCGCTGAAGACAAAACCAAAGCCTTCTTGAGGACACCCCCCAAGAAATATGTCTCAAAAGTCTTACAGTCCCACACTCTGGACGCCACGAAATTGCGAGGGGCAGCCCGTACTGCACCATGCTACAATCACTCCTTGCGCAATGAAATTCAATCTGGCATTCAGAAGATTCGTCGGGGGAAAAATGACAAAGGAGCTTACTCCAGCGATCTCAAGCTTAGGCATTACCTGGACTTTTGCACAGCGACAACACGAGATCCAGTTATCCCAGATCCATATGACCCAGATTCACAGGCCCATGCCGAAGAATACATTGGGTTCGAGGCTATCATTCATGGCCTCAAAGGCAACAGTATTTCAGCCAAGACGGACGCAGTAGACAAAATGCATCGCGCAATGGGCCTCCAACCCCCGTTCAAAACAGCACCTCTCGCAGTATCACTGCTGGCTGAGATCAAGAAGCATGATGACCCAGAAAAAGCAAAGCTACCAGTCCCCCCCCAGCTCGTTGAACTAATGATGCTCGAGGAAGACATGGACGTGTTGGATAGTTTGATTGAGATCACTTGCTGCAGTGTAATGTTATGGCTCTGCCTCAGATCCTGCGAGGCCCTGGAAGATTCCAATCGCTCACTAACTTGGGAGGACGTTCTGTTTCAGCACAACGGAAAACCGCTGGAAGGAATACTAGTCAGCATTGCCAGCTCGATTCAGTTCTCCCTTCTTAGCTCCAAAAACTCGTATGGTCGCTGCACTCGGACTCTTCGCAAATGCCCAGAGCTGCCATCCTGTGCAGTCACTCTTCTCTCAAAGCTTTACCTTCGCTTATTCAAGATCAAGGGTGCTCCACCCGACCCAAAGGCTCATGTCTTTTCGCTCTCGAATGGGAAGATGCTGACCAGAGAAAAACTGGCTACCCGCACAAAGAAATACTTCTCCATGTGCTACGCCCACACAGATCTCAAACCAGAAGCAGTTATGGAATTGGTCAGCTCTCACTCGTGGCGCAGAGGTGGCGCCTCTACTTGGAGCGCCAGTGGAATGCCAGACCAAGACCTTGCACGCTGGGGAAGGTGGAAGTCGCTGTGTTTCAAAAGATACATCTTCCAGCACTCCGATGCATCTCACAACTGGATTGAGGAAGCGGCCAAAGTAACCCCTCGGTTTGAGCTCAACTAGGGGACATCCCTCAGGATATGGGTGGTGGGTGAACGTTGTCATATACCACAGTCAGTGACTACATTTCTGTACTCCCTGAACCGTTGTATTTTCTGCAACTCTAAGCTCGCTCTCCTAGCGACACTTCGGCCATACATCCAATCCATAAAAACCACATGCTACCTCTTCAGCAAGGCTGGTTTATCCCCGCTTCCCCCTCTGGTTTGCCTGGCTAGCCTATTCCTGGAATCCTAAGCTCAGACGCAAGGCTGTATCTGTTCTTCCTGGACGGCTAGCTATCAAACCAAAAGTAATAAAAAAATCCCAGTACATTTTTCACACGAGATCTCAGATATATATCTCTGCGATCGCAACTGTCCTCTTGCATTCCGCAGTGCCGAGAGTAACAAGATTGTTGGGTTCGCAGGTAGGAGCACTGCTCTAGCTTCATTGTCACAAGTGACTGGCATTCCGCAGTGCCGAGAGTAACAAGATTGTTGGGTTCGCAGGTTGCCTGCGAAATTCCAGCACACCAGTTCCTCTTAGCAGCCAAAGCTTTCCAGCTGAAAAGACTTTGCCCACTTGGTGGACAACAAAGTTAAAGTT
>Ga0209713_10001427_pt1 | contig 14231 bp, 10 predicted proteins | sample ArcOceMetagenome_3_FD_187444 | JGI IMG/M metagenome (GOLD analysis project Ga0209713, IMG submission 187444) | Marine eukaryotic phytoplankton communities from Arctic Ocean - Arctic Ocean- Svalbard ARC20M Metagenome (SPAdes) (version 2) | ecosystem: Environmental > Aquatic > Marine > Oceanic...
GGCGACGAGGGTGGAGGCGGCGACGGCAGGGGTGGAGGCGGCGACGGCAAGGGTGGAGGCGGCGACGGCAAGGGTGGAGGCGGCGAGGGGACGGGAGGAGGCGGCGAGGGGACGGGAGGAGGCGGCGACGGCAGGGGTGGAGGCGGCGACGGCAGGGGTGGAGGCGGCGACGGCAGGGGTGGAGGCGGCGACGGGACTGGAGGAGGCGGCGAGGGGACGGGTGGAGGCGGCGACGGCAGGGGTGGAGGCGGTGACGGCAAGGGTGGAGGCGGCGAGGGCAGGGGTGGAGGCGGCGAGGGGACAGGTGGAGGCGGCGACGGCAGGGGTGGAGGCGGCGACGGCAAGGGTGGAGGCGGCGAGGGGACAGGTGGGGGCGGCGATGGCAAGGGTGGGGGCGGCGAGGGGACAGGTGGAGGAGGCGAGGGCGGAGGAGGGGAGGGCGGTGGGGAGGGTGGCGGTGTGGAAGGTGGCGGTGGGACGGGTGCAAGGGTGGGTGGGAACGGTGGATGCGATGGAGGCAGCGGTTTTTTTGGCGGCGCCGGCGGAGGGGGCGGCGGCGAGGGTGGAGGTGGCGATGGCAAGGGTGGAGGCGACGACGGCAGGGGTGGAGGCGGTGATGGCAAGGGTGGAGGCGGCGACGGGACGGAAGGAGGCGGCGAGGGGACGGGAGGAGGCGGCGACTGTAGGGGTGGAGGCGGCGACTGTAGGGGTGGAGGCGGCGACGGCAGGGGTGGAGGCGGCGACGGCAGGGGTGGAGGCGGCGACGGTGGAGGCGACGACGGTGGAGAAGGAAGGGGTGACGAAGGAGACGAGCTCGTTGCGTACAGCACAAACAGGATCGATACCAACAGGGCACCTCCCAATGTGAAGAGGGCAAGACGCGAGAAACTCAAACGCTTGTACCTTGGGGAGCGCCGGGCGGGCGAGACCTTGGTCGCAGCACGGCCCTCGGTGGACAATGTCATTCGAACCCCCACACTCTCCCCTGGAGGACCTTTTTCTCTCAGTTCGTTGTTGCCAGCCATTATCAGATCGCCCGTTCTCGCTCTAGTCGCCACCGGGTCAATGGTCGTGACGGCTTTCAACCCGGGTGCTGCTGTCGATGGTTTGGGTGTCCCTTGGATCATGACACCGGTTCTCCCGGGGAGAGCTTGTCCAAAGTTTGTTTTTGGTCGTTGTTGCTTGTCCAAACTCACATTTTTTATTTGGGTGTGTAGGCGAGACGTACGAAACGACGTGTTGTTGTGTGGGGAACGTCCTAGATGTGCAGTTGGGGGAAAATGCAAAAGAACGTGTCGCCTACCGCCATGCGACGAGAGGTAAGTGACAGTCGACGAACTCAGACCACGTCTGATCGTTTGTCGAGAGGAAGCTGACGAATATACTTAGCGTCCATTCGCGGACGCGTGCCTTCGGTACTATTTGAACATGTACGCCCGATGACTGCCCAGGGACGCATCCTCCGGGGTGCCAATCGCTCAGAGGCGCAGGGAGTGGGGGTGGACGACGCCCCTCCCCCTCGCCCCTCCTCCCCCTCGCCTCGTACTCGCCACTTTTTTTTTTGACCATTAATAGGAAAACGCGTGAGGAAATGACCTGGGGGGAGGGGCTGAGGTACGTCTCAGCGGAGCGCTCGGCAGCGAAGATGGAAGAGGAGGCGCTCACAAAAGCACATCCGCCCTTCCCACCTCGACCGGCCGAGCCCTTCGACGCGAGAATGTCCGATAACTCAGCCGCGTTCCAGGAGTTCCTCTCTGCCGATGCGAACCAAGCGCAGGGGGCGGAGGGCTCCAATGAGGGCGTGGCGGTGGTGGCTGGGTCCGGACGCCCGAGTGCCGACGCGTTGACGAGACGATCCTCGATGCCATCGATGACGTTCACGGAGTGGCTGGAGGCCTCAAAGGAGTTTGACCTGAACGACGTCCTGACGCGGAGGGAACGAATGGACCTTTACCGAAGGATGCAGCCGAGTGATTGCAGGATACGCCGGGAGATTGCCAGCGACCCGTTGCAGTCGGTTGTGCTCTGCCTGCTCATATCTGGCCTGGTGGGTGTCGTGCTGGGTGCGCGCATCACATCGCCCATCCGTCAGCACGGGTTCAGGGGTGAACGACACACGAGGACCGTCGCATCTCCACCCCCCTCCCTCTCCTCGACCCCCCCTCATCGTCACGGGCACGAGTCAGCCTCGCGCGCGCAGAGGGGCAACATCCAACGGTTCATGTCTTTCCTGACGTGAGTGTGGCAGCGACCATCTTGTTCGGAATCATCGATTCTCCCTCCGACCCCTCGTCCGGAGTGTGTATCCACATGTACATGCATGTGTGCGCGGAAAACGTCAGCGTGCGCCCCTTGAGGAGTCGCAAGATTTCAAACAAAACTCGAGTCTTACCCCCCCCCCTTCCCCTCTCCCTCCCCCCCCTCCCCTGGTCGTTCAGTCGTCGTCGTCGTCCTCGTTGGTGGCCGCGACGAGGAACCGTATGTGCTGTGAGTCGTCATTCGCCCCCTTCAGGTTGTGCGACAGCATCATTGGAAGTCCCGACTTGATCTTGGCTAGCATCATCCTGGTGGGGAGGTTCTTGATGAAGCTCTCGATTTTGTCAACGGGGAAACCGTGATCGAACATGGCGGGCTGCGTGAGCGTATCAAACAGCGTCGTCTCACCATCCGCCGCTGCCCGCACCACCATGGACCCATCCTCGTGGTGGTTGATCTCGTGGCAGAACTTCTGTTCGTGCTTCTGGTTGTCGCCCTTGACCGAGAAGATTACCATGCTGTACTTCTTGCTCCCATTGTCCTGGGTAAAGACGCGGATGCGCAGAATCTCGGCGCGCGACTTCCGCGCCTTCTTGACTATCTCGCGTAGTTTGGACAAGTCAATCTCCAGCAGCGTTTGAAAGTCCATGGGCGTAAGTTTGAACCCGGCGTCACCGTCGACATAGGTGGAGAGCTCCGAGACGTCCTCGTGACTGGGCTGATCCGGATCCTGGAGACGAACGGTGATTGTGGCGTCGTGCGCGTGGCCTTCGAGGGTGAGCGATCCGCCAGTGGACGACGGGTCGATGGCCGTCAGGACGTGCTTGCACTCGACACAAAAGTCAAACTCGACGTCTTCCTTGTTCACGTCATCCACATTCCACACCACGTTGTCGAGCTGGAGTCGCGCCGATACGCAACACGTCAGCCCGACGTCCGCCCCGTCGACACAGAGGAAGAAAAGCCCGTTTGATTTCTTGATCACCTTGAACATCACCCTCGTCATGACCGTCGAGACGGCCTCCACGATCAGGCGCAGCGACGTGGCGTCCTCAAAGACAATCTTCCAGTCGGGTTGGGGCTTGGTCCGCTTCTGTCCGCTCAGCTCGGACATTGTTGCCTCGGGGGGTGGGTGTGTGTCGTCGCTCCGTTGTTTTGGTAGGGGTGGGGCACGCACACTGACTCTTCGTCAGAGTGCCCTCTCCGTACCAAAACGACCAGGGCGACCCCACGCCCGTCCGCCTCTCCCACGTCGCTTCGATGGGTGTGACCGAGGCGAAGGACGGTACCTTGTCCGAGGGTTGCTCTGTGTTCAAGATGCCCGCGGCCACCGCCGTGAGTCTGACCTTTGCGAATCGAGGGGAAAACGAACATGGCATGCAGATGATCGGTGGCCCCCCCAGTCGCCTCGTGACAATGGAGATGCTGAAGTCGACCGCGTCGCAGTGGGGGGGCGAGTCGGAGCTGCATGACTTGTCTGCGATGGTGGAAACAAACCTCGTGCGCAACAACTTCGGAGACGGTGCGGGTGTCCTCGTGCTTCGCGGGTTTGCACAGCGGCAGATGGGAGAGGGCGCACCCGACAAAATCGAGCACGAGCTCGAGCAGCAGGCAAGGGGTGGTAAGGTCGACAGCAAGGCGTTGATGCGGGGGCGGGTCAAAAACAAGAGGGCGCGGCACAACAATGTGATGGCAGACTTCGAACAGGACGCCGACTATGCTGCCGGCAAGGGGACGGTGGTGAACATCAGCGACTACGCGTTTATCAGTGCGCTCCGCGATCACGCGGCGGCGTGGATGCAGCAGGAGGACGGGCTCATATGCGAACAGAACCGCTACTTCGATGTGAAGTCCTGTGGCATCGGCTTCCACGGCGACTCTGAGAGGGAGGTCGTCTGTGGGTATCGTGCGGGGGAAGCGACCAAGGAGATGCCGATTATGTTCCAGGCGTACCACAGGTCTTCACCCGTCGGCCCACGGACCGACATCGAGCTGCAGCGTGGCGACGTCTACATCCTGACGTCAAAGGCCGTGGGCACGGATTGGAAGCAGACGTCGAAGCTCACGTGGCGTCACGCGGCGGGGAACCCCGAGACGTGTGGATACGTCAAGGTGAAGCGGAAGAGGGTTCGGACACCGGGTGACGCCTCGCAGCCCGTGGGCGGGGGCAAGACGCCGGGGGGGGGGGGGGGGCGGCTCCTGATGGATGTGACATGACGGTAGTGTGGGCCGGTATGGCCAGAGTGTAAAAAAAATATGAAAACTCAGTTCTAACCCATACTCCTTCGACTCTTCTTGGGAGACACAGGTGGCTGTGAAAGTGGGTGGTGACCTGAAAGTCTGCGCCGTGGTGCAGGGGGTCGAGGAGGGGTAGGGGGTATGTTTGTGAGATGCCAGTCCAACTCGTCCATGGGGGTAGTGTCCCGTCCGATCGACCCGTATCGTTCGGGGTCGTCGGCAACTGTGAAGACGTCTTGGAGCTCCAGGTAGTCGTCGTGATTGTCGGTTGTGAGGGCCAACTCAAACCCCGTCTTGGAAAAAAGCTGATTTTCGAGTATTCCGGCTGCGTTCAAACGAACCCATCCGTTGCAAGCCTCACCTCGGTTACCGCGGATTACTTTGAACAATCGGGCACGAACTGCCATGGCGTACTCCGGAAGGGGGCATCCGAGTTCGTGTGCCCTTTTTTTTAGCATCTTACCTTCGTCCGTCGATGGATCCACGTTCACACCACAAACATTGTTACGAAGTATGTGCTCGTGACCTCCCATGGCGTTCCATCGCTGCACGTCTGCGAAAAGCAAAAGGTTCCGAATGGGGCGTTTCAGGCGGTATACGTAGAGTGTGGGTGCACCAACGGCCAGGCCTTTGCGCGTGCGAATGGCCACCTCTTCTTTTATGAAGTCGAGAGACATGTGTGGTTCGAATGCATACCACCGCAGACTGTCATGATCTTCGTAGTTGGGAAAGGGTTTAGATTCGGGATCGCACGTGCCATGAAATAAAAGAGTGTCGGAGCCGAATTGATTTGTAGGGAGGACACGACAGAGTGCCGCGTTCAGTTTTGTGTACTTCGTATCGGGACAACGAATATCCACACTTGGTTCCGTGTCCATGTTTGGCGGCAACACGTTTCCCCCTTGAAACATTTTGCCAAATGGTTTAAGATTCGCATAGTATGTGTAAAGCGTTTTACGCGGCATTGTGTTATTTTCTCATATCATCTACAAAAAAATTATGCGTGATTAATCTCGGATGCCAAAGAGGCCTCTTGGAGGTCTCTTGGGAGGCGACGGTACCACCACCGTATCAGAATTTGTAGCAGGGGGCGACGGTACCACCACGGTATGAAGGAGAGAAAGTCTGGACGCAATGGGAGATGTGTGTCCCATATGCCATGAAGAGTTGACAGAAAACGTGCATCGTTTGGAGGGGTCTTCCATGCAGACTGTATCATCACCTGGATGCGAAGGGGCCACCTGTCGTGCCCTACTTGTCGGAACGACTTGAACGATACCACACGTACCTCGTTCGTCGGAGCCATGACCGTGTTCGAGCGTTCGTCATATCTGCGACGGTTGAGAACGCAACAAAAAAAAGGGTCTGAGATGGCGTCGTGGGTGTCCCCCTCCCGACCCTCCCGACCCTCCCGACCCTCCCAACCCTCTCCCCCTTTCCCCGGTTGTGGTGTCAGTGTTTTTCTTTTCAGTTTGAAAACGAGTCTGGGTCCTGTATACCACACGTCTATGAAAGAAACAGGTTGTCGCTTCCCGGCTACCCTCGGAGTCAGTTGCTCGCAATGAGAACCCGATCACAAATCAAGATACCAGAACCGACGAGTGGTCACATCACTGATGCCAGACTGTTGAGTGGTCAAGGTGCTATGGGCGAAGTGTGGGAAGCCAAATACGATGGCAAGTCGGCCATCGTGAAAGTGATGCCGAACAATCCGGAAACGGCAAGGGAGGTCAGCATCACACAGCAACTGAGTGGCATGCCCCATCGGATCGGGCCTCAGGTATATTCGGTTTTCAACGGTAGGAACAGTGTCGTGCTCGTCATGGAACGCCTCGATGGCAGTCTCACTGAATGGCTGAGAACATCACCAGGGCCTTCCGAACGGCATGTCGCACTGGACGAAATTCGTGCACTCTTCCAGACACTCCACGGCTACAAGCTTTACCACGCCGATGTACACACGGACAACATCATGCACACAAGAGGACCTCCGTTTCAATGGTATCTCATCGACTTCGGATGGACACATGGTTCCGGTAAGTTATTCCCTCCTTTGGGGTGGGTAGATTATGGTCAGATTGGGAATGGGGGTACAAACGACTCACTATTGGGAAGATGGCTCCGAGACACTCTTCGTTTGCATCGTTCACGTTCGGCGACGATCCATGGGAAGTGCAAGCTGACGTCCCGACGCGCCCGACGCACGGAACTTCCGTGGAACGCCACCCTGCTCAAAACAGCGAGCTTCTTGTAGTGGTGCAGGGGGTCAAGGCTTTAAGGAGAGACCCGTTTCTCGCGGGTGACCTCCGGGGGGCGATTGGCCGGCAGCATCTCGCCGAGGATCTCCTTCATCCCGGAGGTCATCTCCTCGACCAACTCGGTGTCACAACGCCTGGGGATGAGGAGGAGACTGGACAAGGGGCGCGCAGACTCGTCCGATCTCGAGTGCATTCTCTTGATCTCGAGAGTGAGCTGGGGTGTCGGGAGCGACTCCCCCAGCGACGACTTGACCACAGCAACAAACGAGTTGAACTTGGTGCTGGCCTCGTCGACCAGGCTTTCCACATACTCCCTGGTCTGCCCGACGACGACGTCTGCAATCTGCTGACCCGCTTCCACGACGTCGGTGCAGCACGACGGGGACGCCCTGGTCGCCTGCCCCTCCTCGAGGACCTCACGCCTCATGGGGCGCCCGATGGAATGGTAGTGCAGCGTTCTCGTGGATGGGGGGACGATCTTGGTCAGGTGAACGGAGGAGCGGTCCACCACCCTCATCGCGACGACGTAGTGCTTCCTGAGCGCCACCTCCCACGTCCCCTGCTTGTTCATCTTTGCGATTGGTTTCCCGATCATCATGGCGATCCGTGTGTCGTCGGGGGATGAGGGGAGGTCCGCTTCCGGGGGGATCGAGAAGGCGCTTCGCGTCGGGATGAACCCGATCATCCTGCGCACCTCGTCCGTCACAGTGCACCCCAGGGCCTCGAAGAAAACCGATCGGAGGGCCTGCGTGGCCGCATCCACCCCGGCGCAGGGGCGATTGAAGTTGCGGTAAAGGTACGAGATGTGGAACTGGAGCTGCTCCGCACGTCCCTCGTCCACGAAGCACAGCTTGTGGCAGTAAAGGTCGTCGATGGTCAGCATGGGCGCGGAGGGGAGGGTGGGGAGGGTCTGTGTGTTCGACCCACGCTGCCTCCTTTTGGTAGCGCTGTCCGACATTTTCCAATCTCGTGGAACGCACCTCCCAAATTGACCACGCAAACTCGACACGCGTACCAAAAGAACGCCACCACCCCACCAGGCTCGGGTGATACATGGCCGACGAGTACCCATCGTGCGAGCTACTGAGCTCCTTGTCCACGCTCGCCCTCTTCGTTCGCGACTACGAGGACTCGTTCGCCAAGTCGGCGGTGTACAATACGATCATCGGCCTCACCACCGAGATACCACGATTCAGGGAGCGCCTGCACTTGCTCGAGTTCTTACGTCCACCGCTGGTGATGATGCGAATGAGGACCGGTATGATCGCGTACACACTCGAGGACCTGCAGATCAACGTGCACTTCGCCGTTCCGGAGGTGGCCACCATGACCGTCCAGATAATACACGAGATGGGGGAGCGATTCGACGAGGCAAGGTTCGCTCGGTACGCCATCAACATGAAGCCGCTTCGCGTCACCGCACCGGACGTGGACGGCACCTGCGTTCGATACCGTCGTACCATCCCCCGGCTCGCGAATGCGTTTGAGCTCATTGGCGACGAGTACATGCAGTTCGAGGGCGTCGTGGTGCATGTGCACGAGGTGTTTGTGGATCCCCGCAGGGTGCTGCTCTACGTCCCCCTCACCACGTCGTCTGGTGACGACCCCGACGACATGGTCTACTGGGCGAGGACCCCCTGTGGAAGCCTGGTCGCGTTCCGAAACCCCAAGGTCCCCCTGGTTGCGGCTGCGACGGCAATCCCGTGCACCAACCAGTCGGGGATTCTGTGCATCTCACTCCCACAAGCGCAACACGCCTTCTTCCGAGCCCTCTATCCCAACGCCATCGAACACACCATCGAGGCGCTCAGGGATCGACACATCCCCTACCGTGTGAAAACGATTCTCGTTCAGATTTGCATCACCTGCTTCGGCATGAGAGACGAGCTGATCCTGGAGGTTGGATCGATGGTCGAGTACAGGCGGATCGCGAGCAACCCGTTCCACATGGAGATGATGCACATGACACAGATCATAAAGATGAGTTACCTCAACAAGAACGGCTCCAACCACGTCCTTGCCAAATCGCTCGCCAAGGTGCTGGCCGACTGCGACGACCAACTCACGTGGAGGCGATGGGCGAGGTACTCTCCATTCGTGCACTACGTGCTGGATCTCTGTGAGGTATCGACGCTCGAGTCGATGTACCAGTCCTACCCATTCACCCGAGTCGCACTCGTGGAGTACCTCGTCGTGCGGGTCGGCAACTGGGCGCAACCGGAGCGTCAAAAGGCTGTCTTCCTCGCCTCCTTCTTGACGGGGGACGAGGACGGCGACGTACGAGTCGTCCTGGACGAGCTCGCACGCCTCAACGACCGCGCACAACGGACGCTCATGGGCATTGTGGAGACAGAGAACGCCCCGCGCGTGGCAACGTGTGCGGTCCGGGGCAACCGTCCCTCGCGACCGGCTCGGAAGGTGTCCCCGCCCCCGCCCCCTCCGGGTTCGCCACCGGTGCCGACGGCCCTCCCCCCCTCCGAAGACTCCACCATGGCGTCGCGGTCCTCCGACGGCCCTGCGACGGGGACCCACCACCACATCGTCGAGAAGCTCTCGGCACGCTGGCCTGACATCGAGTGGACCCTCATTGGGTCGGGCATCTTTTCCAGTGTGAGTGACGTTGACCTCGTCGCGACGGTCCTCAGCAAGGCTCCTGCCGACGACCCGTTGCGGAGGCTGCAGAAGGCCTACGACCAGGTTCAAGAGACGACCGAGTTTGTCCAACGCGGCCCCGTCGATGGGAATCGGATATGCACGTTGTACGGGTCGTGGGAAGACGGGGGGCGGGCCTACCCCCTCGACGTGCAGGTGACGACGGGGGGCGACACGGCGTCGGAGCGTTCCACGGCGCTCGCCATGTCACTCGCGTCACGGCTGCATCGTGAGTGTGACGTCGCGATGCGAGAGAACTTCAAGCACCTCCACCGATGGTTCCTCGCCACCGACCTCAAGGGTCACAGTCGCTGCCACCTGCCCGGTGTGGCGGTGACGAGTCTCACCGTCGTCACGACGCGCTGCATGGGTAGCCTCAAATCGTCCATCCCCCGCATCCTGGAGTCACTTCGAGACCGCGTACACCAGGCGCGCCCCCGCATCGACATCGACAGTTGGGGTGACTCAGACGCCCCGCCCCGCGAACGGAGGCGCCCCCTGTATCCGATCGAGGTCGTCATCGACGAGAAGAACGTCGCGACGAGGGTGACCGCCGGATGGACGCGCCACCTGTGCGACACGATACTCTTCTCGATGACCCTCCCCACCGAACGACTCTTCCTCAAGGACGTCTACGCGGCGTGGAGACGCCACGGCATGACCTACTGCGCCACGTTCCGTCCGAAGTCCAGTGGCAGCCTCAACCTGTCTCTCCTGCCGTCCCTACACCGTTTCGACGTGCACCCCCTCGTCGACAGCTACCACGCCGGGGACGATGGCGTCGCGCCATCCGACGTCGTGCTCCGGTGCACTCTTCGCGGGGGGTTGTACCCGAACCACAGCTTCAGGGGGGGCGACACCTTCGAGGCGCACGACGGCTATGTGACCGTCACCCGTGGCACGCGTCGCACGCGGCTGAACACGTCACCCGGCGTCGGAATTCCCTTTGACAGTGCATGTGCCACGGAGACGCACTGTCGATGCATGTTCGACTCGGGGAGGCGGGGTCGTTTCCCGAATGCACCCTTCCTGTCCACCGACGCGGTCCTCGCGTTTGGTCCTATGCACTGGACTGTCGTCTGAAAAGCGTCGGGTCGTCGCGGTGGAACGCCTCCATGTCATACAGTATCTGCGCGAGGAGGCCGTGTGTCGGTCGACTGTACCCCATGAGCTGCCGTTGCCTCCACCTGTGCGTCCTCAGTTCGTGGTGCGGCGTGTGTGTCCGCATCATATCGAGAGGGGACGAGGGGGGGACGAGGGCGGGCGAGGAAAAAATAAAAAAAGGGGAGTATGGGGGTGGCAAACGAGGAGTTGGGCCGTTTCTTCTTCCCCTCCCAACCCCAATCGCCTTGCGTGCACGCCCCGTGTCCACACACCGACACTCCCCACAGACGTCATTCTGACTTCGATGGGCCGCACGGAGGGGAAGGGGAGGGAGGGGGGGGAGGGGGGCCCGCGACTCGGCAACCCCGGGCCACGGCTGGCGTGACCATGTCCCTTTAGGCTCCGCTCTTCATGAATTTCGCCAAGGGCGCTGGCCTCTCAAACGAAACTCTTCGCAACCTCGGGGTGTAGCGGCCTACATGGCGTTGCCCATCTCGCCGCGCAATGTCTCATTGGTCATCTCCGCGCTGTTCTTGAACTTTCCGACGAGCAACGTCGCAAAGGTGTTCCCGGCTGATAAATCGACCGATTGTGGGAGCGACCGCCAGGCGTTCTCGGGACTCCCCGCTCAACTGCGACAGATAAAATGGTTGCATATTCCACCCGAGAGAAAGCACTGCACGAGCCCTGCTTCCAAGACCTTTCAAGTCAGTTGTGCAACAATGGTTGGTTTCAAATGATGTTTTTTTCCATCCTCTGGAGCGACGCCCGGGATCGCGCGAAACCTGGGTGACAGCCAGGGTTGATCCCTCATCGCCTCCCGTTTCGACAGCACGTGGACTCGAATTCACCGCGACAAAAGAAATTGGGAAACACTCCGGAGAGGTTGCGTGAAGGGTCCCACGCAACCCGTATTGCCACGAGGAGGCGGGGCCTACCAAGGCCATATCCCAGGCGCGACCCCCCCTCCAGACACACGCACACGAGACGATGCCCCGCACGCACACTACTCCGCACGGCAAGAACCTCACGTACGTCAGGAAGCTGGGCCAAGGCCAGTTCGGAGTCGCGGACCTCGTCCGCGACCGCAGGGGGAACGAGTTTTGCCTCAAGCAGGTCTCTGTACGCACGAGCGACGAGGATGCAAAGGCAAACGTCCTCAAGGAGGTCCACATCATGAAGATGAGCGTGCACTCCAACATCGTAACCCTTCACGACTCGTGGTTCGACCGCAACCGTATGTACATCCTGATGGCGTACTGCACAAATGGCTCGATTGACGATCTCATCCACGAGTACGCCGCGAAGAAGATGTACTTCACTGAAGACAAGATCGTCTCGTTCCTGACGGAACTGTCGTCCGCGTTGGCTCATCTCCACGAGGTGCTCAACATCATGCACAGAGATCTTAAACCGGCCAACGTGTTCATGGATCGGATCGGCACCCTGAAAATCGGCGACTTTGGTCTTTCCAAGTGTCTCGGTGCAGACAACCTATGTGCAACCTTCGTGGGTACGCCCCTGTACATGTCCCCCGAACAGTGCAACGGGGAAAGGTACTCGTACGAGACGGACGTGTGGGCACTCGGGTGCATCGCCTTCGAATTCATGGCACTCCACTCGCCGTGGGACGGCCCCCAGACGACCTACCCGGCACTCATCCACCGCATCCGGACAAAGTCCCCCGACTTTGAGGTGCCCCTCCAGCGCTACTCCCAGAACCTCGTGAATTGCACAAGCTCGATGCTCCAACGGGTGCCGCACCTTCGATGGACGGCGTCGCAAGTCAATGCCAACATGAGACCGTCGATGGTGAACGCGGCGTTTGACACCGAGGCAACGCCCAAGCCTCTCGTGGGCCATCGCCCCCCGATGCCGCTCGCCCACTGCGAGGATTCCCCCCGGGGGCAGCCACCCACAGCGGTGCCCATCGCCTCCGCGAGCACAAGCCTTATCGACACGAAGACCCACCCCCCCCGCGGCGAAGCTACGGCGGCAGTCCTCGCCATCCAGCACAGCTTTCGAACCACACTGGCGCGCCGCAACCACGGTCTCGAGCAAAGGGAGCCGGTGGTTGCGGACGTCGTCGCCGTCGAGAAGATACAGACGATGTTCCGACAGTCACTCACACGGCGCCGGCGACCCGTGACCCCGAGGACAAAGAACATATCGAACCACCCAAGCCAGGTCCAGTGCACGGCACGCATCAACCAGCTGGCCGTGCCGCGGACCCCGAAGAAGACAACGCTCCTCCCCCGCATCACCCAGTGGGGCGTCATGCCCCAGCGCCCACCCCCCCGTCCAGCCTGGATGTGAACTTGTCCCAGGACAAGTACCGGTTGAAGTACGACCCATGCGGCCTCCAGATCCACTTTACAAGCGCCCGTTGCAACTTGCGGAGCGCTTGCAAAAGGGCAATCTCGCAGAGCCGGCGACACGTGGCCACATGCATGGGGAAGGTGGGTGGTAGGGAATGGCTGGTGAACCGAAGGGAGGGGTTTCGTGTGCTTATCATCGTATGGACATGTCTGGACCAGTGGTACCGTGTGCGAAGGCTACGACTGTGACAGAGGTTTCTTTTCACAATAGAGACGAAGAGGGACTGCCTGGCTCCGTAGCATCGGTTGTAAACGGATGCGTAGGTGAGGGCCTTCATGATTTGAAGACGACCGTGGCGTCGGAGGTGCTCGACACTTTGACGCCGGTCGCGCGGAAGAGGGGGGCGTTGACATTTCCACACGTACGACAGAAATCACAACAGAATGAGCCTTGCTCATGTGCACCTTGTTGACACATTTAGCCACGCGATGATCTGTGAATCCGTCTGTGTTTGGTTGGGGGAGGGGAGGATGCACATTCCCAAGAGCTGCTACACCCTCGCATGCGGTCGCCTACTTCGGGTGGAAGCAAGTCTCGACGATCTCGTCGAGCCACTCGACGTGCACGATGGGTTCAGAGGCCCGTGCGCCACCTTTGGGGATTCCATCCACCCCAGTCTCAAAACGGAGGATGAGCTCACGGAGGTGATGCGCCACAACTACTACGTACTCACGGACGGGGTGTGTGTCGCCGTCGAGGAGTCGACCCCGCAGCTTCTTCAGCGCGAGGTGAAGGGAGGGGTTGTTTCATTGGCACTTTTAAAAACGAACGAAGGCACCATCCCACACCAACTCATATGCAGCCAGTCTTTCGGTAGCCCATCGATTCAGTTGGTCCACGAAATGCTGCGAAACGAGTTCGATACCATCGACAGCTGTGACCTCGATGGGATGGAACTCGTCCCCTACCTGATCAGGCAAGGCATGCACATCTTCATCTTCAAGGTGCCGCGTGTCGTCCAGATTCATTGAAAAAAAAATGCTTCTTATCGGGAAACGGGGGGTGGACGAGAATGATCTGTGTGAAACACTGCTCAACCCAGGCGCGCTCCGACTTCCTCGAGTCGCACCCGGGGTGGTCTCCCGTGCACGAGGAAGTCGACTTTGAAGATGTGACGGCAATCATAGACTCTCTCGAGGACGAGTTCCCGGGGTGTCTAGCAGACGTTACATGTCAACGCATCATGTTCATGGACCAGGTGAACGACGAGGGGCTCATCATCCCTGGCCTTATCACGTTTGAAGCACCCTCAACCACGAATGTCCGCACGGACGCCCCCGACGCCCCCGACGCCCCCGACGCCCCCACCACCCCCGACGCCCCCGACGCCCCCACCACCCCCGA
>Ga0209713_10001429_pt1 | contig 14228 bp, 3 predicted proteins | sample ArcOceMetagenome_3_FD_187444 | JGI IMG/M metagenome (GOLD analysis project Ga0209713, IMG submission 187444) | Marine eukaryotic phytoplankton communities from Arctic Ocean - Arctic Ocean- Svalbard ARC20M Metagenome (SPAdes) (version 2) | ecosystem: Environmental > Aquatic > Marine > Oceanic...
TGGTCCACGTGCTCAAGCTCCAGCAGCACCTGCCATACCAGTCGCGCGCACAGGCTCAGGCTGCGGCTGTGCGGCACCGCCATCGTCTCTCGTGACCGGGCGAGTTGGTGAGTGAAGGTGAATGGGCCGATGGGGTGGCACCATGGAGGCTGGGACATGCAGGCGGAAGCAGCGTGCACCTGCCCGAGGCAGTCCAGCCTCTGGTCGAGCCTGCATCAGCACCAGTGCTAGCTGCGGCGGTCTCGTCAATGATGGCGCCCGCCGCGTTGGGTGGCGCTCTTGTGCGCGGCCATCACCTTGGTACTGTCGAACGCACTGATTGGTGCACTCTGCAGGTGCGCGTGGGTGTACCAATCGATATGTTGGGTCGTAGTGTTTTGAGTTTTTTTGATGCTAGTTGATTGAGATGTTGATGGAGAGGAATGAAGTAAAAGTAGAACCGGCGGTTCTTCACTCGCAGCTAGATTGCGAGGTTGAGTCTGTCGGACACGCTCTCGCGGCGTGCCATTTGGTGCGCGATACTTTGCGCATCAGATCCGCCCAGCGATGCGCGCCCCCGCCCCAGCACCTCCACCCGCCGCTGCGAGTTCGGCCTTGCGCCCCATCCCGCGCCCAGCGACCGCCATGGGCAGGGTGCTTGCAGGCCGACGCTCCGGCGAGCGCATCGACAGATGGCACAAGCAGCACGCCGTGAACTTCATGTGATTTCAGCCGGCGATCGTGCGCACATTCCACTTCTCCATGAGCTGCGTGATGAGCGTGCGCGACGCGCGTGCAACGGCTCATCATCGTCCGGGCCAGCAACTCGGGTGAGCTCTCCCGTGCGCGCGCGTGCCTATTGTGCAGCAGCTCTTGCACATCCGGCATCTCCATGAGGCACAGGATGGATCTGCTGCCGGAGAGCTTGCGTGACAGCGCGTCTTCTGACCGTCATGTGCTCCAACCGCGTGCCCATGTGCCACACCACCGTCTCGTCGTGTGACTTCAAATAAATACTTCATTAGCTCCTTGGAGCCGCTTGACATTTGTCTGTGGGCTGATGTTCCCCCAGACGGCCAAGAGCTCGGAGCTTTTTCTCCCCGATGCAAACCACGAGACGAGCTGCCTGCGTGCACGAATCGCGCTCGACTTCGCGCCCAGAGCTCTGGGACCAGTACGAGTCGCGAAACCGTGAGCTCGGAACCCATGGGGGACTCTGACTCCGATGTGCAAATGGAGGTCGGCAAAGGCGATCACGTGCGCGGCTCCTGCTTCGCACCGCCTGCGCGCGCGCGCTCTGGCCAGCCGCACAGCGCCGCCTCCGCCCCACGCCGCGCGTCGCCGCTCTCATTCCACGCACCGCTCGGCCCTCGCTCGCGCAGACGCTCCACAACGCGCCGCACGCGCGCTTCGACTGCGCCATCAAGCCATTCAACAAGCAGGCGGGCGTGCACGCGTGCAAGCAGACCTGCGAGCACTGCTTTTGCTGGGTGTGCGACGTGCCGTACAAGAGCTGCGCGACGTGGGACGAGCACTGCCTCTGCGACGGCTCGCCCGAGTGGAACGTCACGCGCCAGCGCCTCAAGCGGGCGCGCGAGCAGGCCGAGCTCGACCGCCAGGCGATGCTCCGCGGCCAAAAGGTGGCGTCGACGCAGGAGCAGGTCGCGGCGCGGTACGCGCAGGCGCAGCAGGCGCCCGCGCCGCGCGACGTGGGCGCCACCGACGAGGACCGCGAGCAGCTGGCCGAGGACGAGGAGCACGAGGCCATCTTCGCGGAGTACGAGCCGCTCCACCTGAAGGAGGGCCAGCCACACCCCGACCCGGTCGTCGAGACGACGTCGCTCTCGTTCGCCGAGCTGCCGAAGATCACGCTGTCGACGTCGCTGCCCAAGGTGCTCCTCAAGCCGCGCACCGACGCCAACCCGTACGGCGGCGCGCTCTCCCGCCTGCAGATCGAGACCGTGGCGTACGCGGCGATGCGGCACGGCACGACGCTGCCCACCGGCCAGACGGCGGGCTTCTTCCTCGGCGACGGCGTCGGCCTCGGCAAGGGGCGGCAGCTCGCCGGCGTAATCCTCGACAACTGGCGGCAGGGCCGCAAGCGCCACCTGTGGGTCTCGGTCTCGGCCGACCTGATGCAGGACGCCATCCGCGACCTGAGCGACATCGGTGCGGGCGACGAGATCAAGGTGGTCAACCTCGTCAAGTGCAAGGCGGCGTCGACCATCGGCGAGCTCAGCGAGGGCGTCGTCTTCTCGACGTACATGGGTCTCGTCGCCAGGTCGGGCAAGCACACGCGCGAGCAGCAGATCGTCAACTGGCTCGGCAGCGACGGCGCCGACGGCTGCATGCTCTTCGACGAGTCGCACAAGGCCAAGAACCTCGTCGCCGACGACGACAGGGCGAGCAACAACGGCGCATCCTCCGCGAGCAGCAACGGCAACGGCAGCGGCGGCAACGGCAACGGCGGCGCCCCCGGCGTGCGCCCGCCCAAGGCGGCCAAGTCGACCAAGATGGCGCTGACCGTCGCGGCGCTGCAGGCCAAGTGCCCCAAAGCGCGCGTCGTGTACTGCTCGGCCACCGGTGCGGCAGTATATGGTCAAAGTGGCCGCCTTGGCGAGGCCAGAGCGGGCCTCCACGGGCTCCTCAGGCTGCATCTGAAGGCTCGGGGCTGCCCTCCGCACTCGTGAGGAGAGGCCCAGCGTCTCAGACCCCTCCCAGAGGCCGTGGCCTTGGAGCTAGGCCGTGCCAAACTGACGATTTCGCCGAGTCACCCTCCAGGCGCGGGCTCGCTCGCCAACATGGCCTACATGGATCGGCTCGGTCTGTGGGGGCCGCAGACGCCGTTTCCGACGTTCGGCGCCTTCCGGGGCGCGATGGGCAACGGGCAGAACGTCGGCGCGATGGAGCTGGTCGCGCTCGACATGAAGCGGCGCGGCATGTACATCTCCCGCCAGCTGAGCTTCGCGTCGGCCGAGCAGCACCAGGAGATCGTCGACCTGACGCCGCGGCAGACGGCCATGTACGACGGCGCGTGCGTCTTCTGGCAGGAGCTGCACGCGTGCCTCGAGCACGCGATGGCGACGCTCGACGTCAAGGGCCTCAACGCGGGCGTCGCGACCGAGAACCGCCGCCGCAAGAGGGACGGGCTGCCGCCGCTGCCGCGCCACCCGGCCGGCCACGTGATGACGCACTACTGGGGCTGCCACCAGCGCTTCTTCCGGCAGATGTGCATGGCGATCAAGGTGCCGCGCGTGCGCAAGATCGCGCAGGACGCCCTCGCCGACGACAAGTGCGTCGTCATCGGGCTGCAGACCACCGGCGAGTCGCGCCTCAACGACGCCGTCAAGGGAGAGTGCGACCTCGACGAGTACTCGGGCATGCGCGAGGTCGTCCGCTTCCTGCTCGCGCGCTTCCCGACGGGCGACTACCTCGCGCGCCACCCGGAGCCCAGCCACGGCGACGGCGGCGACGGCGGCGGCGACGACGACGACGACGAGGAGGGCGCCGAGGACGCCGAGGACGCCGTGCAGGCGGCGGGCGGCGAGGCGATGCAGCGCGCCTACTCCAAGCGCGCCGTCGCGGCGCGCCGCCGCGCGGGCGAGGACGTCGGCACCGACTCGGACGACGACGACGACGACGACGGCGCCGACCTGCGCGGCTTCATCGCGCGCGACGGCGAGGAGGACGACGGCGGCGGCGACAGCGACAGCGACAGCGACAGCGATAGCGACGCGTCGGGCGGCGCGAGCGACGCGTCGGACATGCTCGAGGGCGACGACGCGCTGCGCGCCAAGGAACGGAAACGGCTGCCCGAGGCCGTGAGGGGCCTGCCGAAGGCGACGCTGCGCCGGCTGCTCGACGAGGCCCGGGTCAAGCACGCGCAGTGTACCAACGCGTCGCAGCTGCTCGCGCGGCTGCGGCGCGTCCCCAACGTCGCCGAGCTGTACGCGCGCGTCGTCGGCCAGAATGGCGGCGGCGGCGGCGGCTCGACCGACGGCGCCGCCGGCAGCGGCGGCGGCGGCGGCGAGCCCGCCTCGGGCGGCAAGCGCAAGGGCGGCGCGGCGAGCTCATCGTCAGTGGCGTCGGCTCCTCGCAAGCGCTCCTCGCCGAGCAACGGCGCGGCTGCCGCGGCGATCGACAACGACAACGACAACGTTGCGATGGACGACGACGACGACGGACCGGCGGCGGACGGCTCGAGCCACGGGCTGGTCGGGCGGCGCGTCAGCGTGCAGCGACAGGACGGCGACGGCGGCGGCTGGCAGGTCGGGACGATCGTCAACTACGCGGCCGAGGGAAAGAAGCACCGCGTGCGCTTCGATGGCGGCGGCGGCGGCGGCGGCGGCGGCGGCGGCGGCGGCGGCGGCGGCGCCGTGTGGCTCCGGCTGAGCGAGCAGAAAGAATGGAAGATCGAGGCGGGCAAGGCGGCGCCGGGCGCGGCCGGCGGCAAGACGGCGGCGGGCGGCGGCGGTGGCGGCAGCGGGCGCGTGTCCGAGTCGGCGGCGACGCGGCCGGCGCGCCGCGTCGCCGCCGACTCGGACGGCGACGACGACGACGATGACGAGGTCGAGGGTGGCGTCGAGAACGTGCCGCCGCAGGCCAAGGGCAAGTCGAGGCGCAAGGCGGCGCCGCCGCCGCCGCCCGCGCCCGCACCGCTGGTGAGCGCGAGCGGCCGGCCGACGCGCGCGGCGGGGCGCGCGGCGGTGACCAAGGCGCGCAGGCAGTCGAGGGCGAGCTCCGACTCGGGCGGCGACAGCTGGGAGGAGAGCGACGAGGGAAGCGGCGAGGAGGAGGAGGAGGAGGGCGACGACGACGACGACGACGACGATGCGATGTCGGACGGCGCGTCGGACTACTCGGAGGATTCGCAGCCGCGCGGCAAGGCCAAGCCCAAGGGCAAGGCCAAGGCCAAGCCGAAGCCCAAGGGCAAGGCGGCCGCCAAGCAGCCGCCGAAGCCGTCGGCGCGCGCGCTCGCCAAGGCGCTCGCCAAGCCGGCCGCCAAGGGCCGCGATGGCGGCGGGCGGCGCAGCCGGCGGAGCAGTGGCGACTCACAGGACGACGACGACGACGACGACGACGACGACGACGACGACGACGACGAGGTGGACTCGCTGCTCGGCGACGACGACGGCGGCGGCGGCGGCGCAAACGGTGTCGACCTGTCGCGCTTCCAGCACCGTGACCCGTACCAGATCCGCCACCTGCAGTCGATGCGGCGGCAGATGGCGCGCAAGCTCAAAAAGCTCGAGCTGCCCGACAACCCGCTCGACACTTTGATCCACGAGCTGGGCGGCGCGCGGATGGTGGCCGAGCTGACGGGGCGCAAGGGGCGGCTCGAGCGCGACGCGGCGACGGGGCGCACGGCCTACGTGCGGCGCACCGCCGGTGAGGTCGACGCGGCCACGGGGCGGCAGGTGGCCATGGAGCGGATCAACCTGCACGAGAAGGCCGCCTTCATGAGCGGCGAGAAGCTCGTCGCGATCATCTCGGAGGCGGCGTCGTCGGGCATCTCGCTGCAGGCGGACCGCCGCGTGAGGAACACGCGCCGCCGCGTGCACATCACGCTCGAGCTGCCGTGGTCGGCCGACCAGGCCATCCAGCAGTGCGGCCGCACGCACCGCTCCAACCAGGTGTGCGGCCCGCAGTACGTGCTGATGATGACGGCGTGCGGCGGCGAGCGGCGCTTCGCCTCGACGGTCGCCAAGCGGCTGCAGTCGCTCGGCGCGCTAACGCGCGGCGACCGGCGCGCCGCCGACGCCGCCGACCTCTCCGAGTTCGACGTCGACACCAAGTGGGGCGGCCAGGCGATGAAGGAGGTCGTCGAGGCGTGCTGCAGCCCCGCGCACACGGCGACCATGCCGCCGCCCGACCACGTGCGCGACGCGCTCGGCCTCAAGCGCAACGGCGAGCTGCGCGAGCGGTGGACGCAGTACCTCGAGGAGGCCGACGACGCGCTGGCCGCGACGGGCATCACGCAGGACAAGCTGACGGTCAAGCACTTCCTCAACCGGATGCTCGGCATGCGGGTGGCGACGCAGAACCGCCTCTTCGGCCACTTCACTGCCGCGCTCGACGCCACGATCAAGAAGGCCAAGGAGGACCACAAGTTCGACGACGGCGTCGTCGACATCCGCGGCAACCACGTCCAGCTCGAGCGCGGCTACCCGAGGAGGCTCGGGGTCGATCCGCTCTCGGGCGTCGAGCTGCGCGTCGTCAAGGTCGGCGTCGACCGCGGCACGACCTTTGGCATGGCGCAGGGCCTGCTGCGCGACAAGGCGGGCGCCAACGTGGACGGCAGGCTGTTAAGGGGCGAGGGCTTCTACCGCTCGGCGCGCGCCGTCATCGGCCGCGAGCGCGGCGACGTCAGGGCGTACGCGATGCTGCTCCAGAAGCCGATCCCGGCGTTTGCGCTCAACGCGCGGCCGCTGTACAAGTGCTTCCGCCCCGGCACCGGCCTCGGCCAGGTCGTGTCGCTCGACGAGTTCACCGACGGCGGCCGCTTCCGCCGCGTCCAGCCCGACGAGGCCGGCACAGAGGCGGGCTGGACGCGGCTCTTCGACGACGCCGCCACGTTCTGCTCGCACGGCCCCAACTGCAAGCACGGCGCCGCGTGCACCGTCGGCCGCCGCGTCGAGATGAAGCACGTGCTCACGGGCGCCGTCCTGCCGTTCTGGACGCAGATCCAGGCGGCGGTCGGCTACCGCGACGTCGCGCGCGGCGGCGGCTACACGACCAAGTCGAACATGCGTATCGTGCGGCTGCGCATCGACGCGACGCAGCAAGCGGCCGAGCAGCGCCTCGTCGGCGTCCTCATCGACGACACGCAGCTGCGCCAGCTGCAGGGGCGCATCGACGGCACCGCCGACGACGGCGGCGGTGGTGCAGGCGGCGGTGGTGCGGCAGGTGGCGGCGGTGGCGGCATCAAGCATCTCGGAGGTGGTGGCGGCGGCGGCGGCAAGCCCAACATTGGCTACCGCGGCGCCGGCGTCAAGCCGTTTGGCGGTGGCGGTGGTTGTGGTGGCGCGTCGTCGTCGTCGTCGTCGTTTGGCGCGGGGCCCTCTGGCGCCTCGTCATCCGCCGCCGCCTCCGCCGCCGCGCGCACGCCGGGCGGCCTCAACGACGTCAACGGCAAGGCGCTCGAGGTTGGCCAGATCGTCATGATCAAGGGTCTGCAGAGCGCCAAGGCGACCCAGTACAACCACGCCACCGCGCGCGTCACCAAGTCGGCAGTCGGCCCGGACCAGCGGTGGGACGTGTCGATTGTCGACGGCAAGATGAAGGGCACCACGCTGCTCGCCAAGGGCCTCAACCTGGTGATCGTCTGAGACGCTCCGCCTGCTTGTCCGAGGCGCCGAGCGGCCTGGATGGCCGCTGTCTGACGCAGCTGAGAGCTGTCTGGCGCCACCGCCGCGCCACCGCCCCGCGCACGCTGCGTGCGGGGTGCTGGCGCGCCGGTGGGCGCAGCTCTATAGTAAATGATGACGGGCCGTGTGGTGAGCCCAAACAGAGGAACGCCGCGTGACGGCCTGCACACTGCCGCCGGCGAGCAGAGGAGAGGCCGTTCTCACTGTTCTTGCGAGGGAGGTGTATAGGAATGTGATCATGCAAGATTCTAATATTTATGAGACGTCCCAGACCTATATTACCTAAGCTGGGTGCTCCCTGACCAGGAGACACCCACCCTATGAGTGCGAGCCGACACCTCGTCGGGGTCGGTGCCGGCGAGTGCCGGCTCGCGAGCGTGCGTGCAGCGCTCGCTCTCCTCGGCAGCGTTGCGCGTCGACGCGTCCGGCAGCGGAATCTGCGCCCCCACGATGGTGATCACCTCACCACGGGCGTGATCGTGCAGCAGCGGGGCGCGAAGATGGATGTGGGCGCCCATGTCGAGGAAGTCGGGTGAGCTGATCATCTGATCCCCCGACTTGTCGCTCATGGGCTCCGAGTCGTTGTGCGTCTTGAAGTGAAGCTTCTGCCACCACGGGACCGGCTGGGTGCGCGTTGCGATCAGCAGCTCCTCGTTGGGGAAGCCGAAATTGATGATGAGGATTTGCCCCTCAAGAGCTGCCGTGCATGCGAGCGCGAGCACCGTGATGTGGTCTGCGCGCCGACCGTTACCAACCGTCGTCATGTTCGTGCTGCTCAAGCACGGCAGAACCGGCGGCGGCGGCGGGCTCGGCGGGAACGGCGGCTCGAAAGGCGGTGGCACCTTTGGTGGCGAAGGTGGCGGGCTCGGCGGCGCCGGTGGCGGAGGAGGAAACGGAGGAGGACGTGGGGGGTTGGGGGAACCGAGACCCTCGTAGAAGGGCGGTGAAGGCGGTGGCGGAGAGCTCGGTGGTGACGGCGGTGGGCTGGGCGGAGGCGGTGGAGGCGGTGGAGGGCTTGGTGAAGGCGGCGGGTTCGGAGGCCGCGGCGGGTTCGGAGGCTGTGGCGGACTCTGTGGAGCGCCTCCGCCTCCACCACCTCCGCCACCGGCCGGGATTACCGGACTCGGCAAGGGGGATGGTGAGGGCCACGGCACCTCGGGCGATGGCACAGGCGAAGGCGAGCCCGAGGGCGACGGCGAGGGCGAGCCCTCGGGGAAATTGAAATCGCGGATACGCACAGGGTCCATCTGGTCGTGGTCGTACTGCAGAGGCATCGCGAGGAAAACCCTGGTGATCAGGCGGTACGGGAACTTGTACTTATCGTTCGTCCCCCGACTGTACTTGTGCTTTGGGTTCTCGGCAGACTTGCCGCTAAACAGCGCAACACTGCGGTCTCTCGAGCCGGATCCAAAGAAGCTGTTCTCGGGAAAGGCCATCTCCTGCTGCTGCTGGACCGAACCATGCCGCTCTGCATTAGCTGTTCCGACAACCCCGGCACCCTGGAGCTCGTCGGACCGACCCCAGTGCGACGACGGCGATGGCCGCGGGGACGGCCACGGCGGCAGCGGACTCGACCCTGCTCCATCGTCGTCGTCATGGGGCGACGGCAACGGATAGGGCGACGGCAATGGACTGCCCTCGGGACTGGCCTCAGGCTCCTCGTCCTCGTCCTCGTCCTCGTCGTGGCCACCGCGCTGCTTTGAGCGCTTCGACACGCGGCCAAACCCAGCTGCCACGGTGTACTCGTCTTTGAGGTTGTCGGCCCACGAGAAGATGATGAAGATGTCGCCGACCGCCACGGTATCCCAAATCTGCAGAATGTCGATGTGACGCTGGCCCGCCTTGGCCCCAGACGCGAGCACCATCACGGGGTACCTGTGATCGTCACCTCCACCAGGGCCATCCCAGTCCGTGTTTTTGTCCGACCATGGTGCGCCAGCGCCACCGCCGAGGCCGCCCCCACCGCCGCCATACGAGCCCTCACCTTCGCCATTGCCCTTGCCGCCATTGACTCCACCGCCCTTTCCAGGCCCGGGCGTCGGCTCGGGCGTGGCTCCTGGCGCTGATGTCGGCTCGGGCGTTGCTCCTGGCTCTAATGTCGGCACTGGCACGGCAGTTGGCTCTGGGCTTGCGTCAGGCTTCGGCGTCGGTTTTGGCGTCGGCTTCGGCTCAATGCGCGGGAAGATCATCAGCGTGCCCGTGTTGACTCCATTGACCACCGCAGAGGGGGACAGACATATGCGATGTCCCTTCTTGGCGCTCGTGATGCACTGGCCTGGCTCGAGCCTGGACGGGTCAGTCATTCGGCCGTTGAGGCTCTTCTTCTCGCTGCCAAACTGATCGGAGAGCGGTGTGTACTTGACTGCCCCTCCGTTGGCATGGGCCACCCCGGAAACCGGCGAGTGATAGTCGAACTTGCCAAAGGGCGTCTTGATCACGCCTTGAAGGAAGTCGGTGAGACCGTCGAGCAACTCGAACTCGGGCACGTCGCTGCAGACGCTCGCCGAGGCGTAGTTGTAGCAGACCCGGTCGCCCATGAACGTGACGCTCACCATCGCCCCCGGGGCAATCGCAGAGGCGCCGCTCTCATCACTCTCGTTCTGCAGGCCGACCCCTGCGGCAATCTTTTCTGCCTCCTGCGGGGTCATGCCGTCTTCAATTGCCTTGACGTAGGCCCTCCCGGCAGCATTACCTGCACCGGCCGCCTCAGCCTTGGTTGCGCCGGTCGCAATCGCCGCAGCCGCAGCTTTGCCTGCAGCCACTGCGGCCGCGGCGCTCATGCCGTTTTCGAGCGCCTTCGCCTCCGCCTTGCCGTACGCCTCCTCCATCTGTGGCGAAAACATCGGCTCTGGCGTCGGAACTGGCTCCGGTGGCAGGAGGTAGTCTGGCGTGAACGGAGGGAACTTCGGCGGACTCGGCGGGAACGGCGGGTGTGGAGGGTACGGTGGGTGTGGCGGGTCAGGCGGTGAAAGCACCGACGGCTTTGGTGCCAACGGCGGGTAGGGCGGGAAGTCGCCCTCGAACGGAACAGGAGACGCCTTGATGACCGCCGCTGCAGCTGGTGTCGGCGTGAGCGGCGGGTAGGGCGGGAAGTCGCCGCCAAACTGAGCCGGCGACATTGGCGGGTACGGCGTGGTGCCAGTGATGGGCGCCAACGGCGGGCACGGTGGGAAGTCGCCGCCGAACTGCGCCGGCGACATCGGCGGGTACGGAGGGAAGAAAACCGGCTCTGGCGTCGGCTTGGCGCCAGGCAGGTACGGTGGTGGTACTGATGGTGGGGGCGGAGCCGGGGGAGGGCAAGCAGGCGGCTCCGGAGGCACTCCTGGCGGATTCCCCGGCGGCACCGAAGGCGGCGGCACTGCTGGTGGCGGCGTCAGCGGCGGCGGCGGCAGCGACAGCGGCCCATTCGGCGGGGGCAGATGCCCAGTGCCGCCACGATCGCCGCCCCCACACTCGCAGCACACCTCGCTGGCGGTGAAGTCGTCGTCATCGTATAGGCCGCACCAGGCGTCGTGGCCATAGTAGTCGGAACACGAGTTGCCGAAGCCGTCTGTCGCGCCCATGTCCGCGTCGGAGCACATGAACGGAGGCGGCGACCGAGGCGGGGGCGGTGGGTGAGCACCGCCACCACACGCGCAGCACACGACCATGGAATCAAAGGTAGCGGTGTCGAACAAGCCGCACCACGACGGATACGCGACGTAGTCCTCACAAGAGTCGCCGTACGAGTCCACCGCGCCGTTGTCGACGTTGTAGCACGGAGCTGGAGGTGGTCCGGCTGGTGGCGGCGGGTGGTCACCACCGCCGCACTCGCAGCACATGTGGTGCGCGTCAAAGGTGGCCGTGTCGTAGTTGCCGCACCATTCCACGTGCCCGATGTAGTGGTGGCAGTGGAACCCGTCCGCGTCCACCACGCCGTGCTCGGAGTTGGAGCACGTGACCGGCGGAATCGCCTGTGGCGGCGGTGCGCCGGGCGGCGGCGGTGCGCTGGGTGGCGACTCGGGTGGTGATGCAGGCGGCGGAGTGAATGGTGGCGACTTGGGTGGTGACGCTGGCGGCGGAGTGAATGGTGGCAGCGGCGCAAACGGTGGCGGTGGGTGGTTGCCGCCACCACAGGGGCAGCACATGGCCACGGAATCGAAGGTAGCGGTATCGAACAAGCCGCACCACGACGTATGGTCGTAGTAGTCCGCACACGGGTCGCCGTACGAGTCGACCGCGCCGTTGTCGGTGTCTCCGCAGGACGGAGGGGTTCCAGGCGGAGCCAACGGAGGCCTGGGGGGAGGCGGCGGGTGTTCGCCACCGCCGCACTCGCAGCACATATGGTGGGAGTCGAAGGTGGCCGTGTCGTAACTGCCACACCATTCCACGTGGCCGCTGTAGTGACCGCAGTGGAGCCCGTCCGCGTCCACCGCGCCGCCGTCGGAGTCGGAGCACGTGACGGGAGGCGCACTCGGCGGCGTACTCGGCGGCGTACTCGGCGGCGCTGGCACGCACAGCAAGGCGCTTCCAAACGTGATCCGCTTCCCGTCAGCAATCTCGCCGATGTTCTCGAGCCGGATGTCGTCGAAGCTGCCGGAGGCAATCGTGGCGGTGACGCTCACCTCCACATCCTTCGCGCCAGCGGGGACATCGAAGGCGCCCCACTTCGTCGGGTACCAGCCGAACTCCTTGTCGTGCTCGCAGTTCGAAGAGACGGTGAGCGTGAGCGTGGCTTTGCTGCCCGGGCTGAAGACGCTGGCGAACCCAAGGTTGGTGAGCTCGTGGGTTTTGTACGCCTTCTTGTAGGCAGAAGTCGGCCCGTCGAGCGACTTGTCGGGCAGGTGGATGCAGTAGGAGGGCGTGGGAGCGAGTGGCGGCGGAGGGGGGTGGGCGCCACCGCCGCACTCGCAGCACAAGAACTCGGCCGTGAAGTCATCGTCGTCGAACCCGCCACACCAGTTGGGGTGACCATCGTAGTCGGAGCAGGTGTCGCCGTAGTTGTCGAGCTCGCCATTGTCGCTGTTCGAGCAAATGGAGTAGACTACATCACGTGCCATTCTGATTGGCAGGCCCAGGCTCCTCCGCCCCTCCAACGCCTTGTTGTTCTTCTTAGTCCAACGGTCACCATCGTCATTCGCACGCCACGCGGCCCCCTCTCGGAGCTTCACCACCTTTTGCGCCGATTGTCGCAGCCTGCTCCAAGGGTCGTTGGGCTGCTCGCCGCTCGTCGGCGGTTGCGCAAGCCGTCGTCCCTGCAGCAGCCCGACAGCTCCCTTGCGGGCAATCCGCTCCTTCTCGCGCCACTTTGCCGCCTTGCCCGAGGGCGGCTGCCTAGCGGCATGCGGGTCTTTGGCCGCGGCGGCGCTGAGCTCGGCATTCAGGCGCTGCACCTCCGCCTGTTTTGCACGCCGCCGCTGTTTGGGCGTCATGACGCTTGCGAGTCGGCGAGCGGCCTTGGAGGACGGGTCTGCAGCGACCCGAGCCCGAGCCCTGATCTCCCTTTGCCGCTGCCGCGCCGCGCGCTGCTCCGCGGTGGGCGGCGGCCGCGCGTCCAGCTCCTTGAGCCGACGCCGCTGCTCGTGCGGCAAATGCTGCTGCGAAGCAGGCCGCCGTTGCTCCACCGCTGGCGCTGCCTGCGGCGCAAACGGAGCACGCTGCACATTCGCGGCATTGCGCGGCGCTGGCCCGTCCGGAGCGCCCTTGGCCGGCCCGGCCCTCGAGCCGGCCCCAAAGAAGCTGTTCTCGGGAAAGGCCATCTCCTGCTGCTGCTGGACCGAACCATGTCGCTCTGCATTAGCTGTGCCGACGACCCCGGCACCCTGGAGCTCGTCGGATCGCCTGCTCGGGCTGCCTGGGTACTCGTCCAGCTGGAGGTGGGCCGCCGCCGGCACCCCGCCGTGCGACGCCGGGGTGGAGGCGTCGGCGACCAGCTCAGGCCCGAGTGTCCGCCGTCCTCCGCTCACAGCCGCGACGAAGGCCACCAGCGAAAGCATGGAGGCCTCCGGCAGCCAGAAGAAGGCGAGGTCTACGCGGCTCGCAGGCTCTCGGTCTCTGTCGAGGACTTGCCAAATTGGGCCCTTGACTGGGAGAGAGGGAGCCGGGTGTGCGGTGGTGTTCTTGGGCTTTCAGCCTTTGCGCGCTTACTGGTCTGGTCATCACCCACGTCGCACCGGTGACCAGCTAGCAGGTTGGTTGGTGGCTGAGGGGTCCCGTAGAGAGGAGTGGAGCGACGCGGGGACGTGCGTGCGGGGACGCTCGGGCGGGGACGGGCGGGGGGGGACGGGCGGGGATGGGCGGAGACCGACCGGGACCGGCCGGGACCGGCCGGGACCGACCGGGACCGGTGGGACCCGGTGTGACGAGGGTGACCGGCTGTGACGGTTTTTGCTGGTGTTGTCGTTGGGGACGTAGCGTGCACAGACCGCTCCTCCAATCCTCCCAACCAATGGTTTTTGCGCTGGACCTGGCGAGCCTCTCGCTCGCGCCCGTGGACTGTGCGGGCGCGCCAGCGCGGTCGTCCGGTGGCTCGGCGCTCATTTTAGCGATCGCAAAATTCCAACGACGGTTCGGGCACAGCCACGGCCCGCCTGTAGCCTCACTCACCTTACGGCGACGTTCGCCTTTGAGAAGACACCGCAAACAGCTTGCTGCAACCGTACCCCACTATAATAGCTAGAGACACTACTGCCGAAATTCAGCCTGTAGGTCAGCCAGCTGGTGTGGCCGGACTCGGTGAGTGCCGTCAGCTGCTCCTATCCAGCCAGCCGAGGTGCTGATTGTGATTCGTTTACCGGCAGAGAGTGGGTGTTGATAAACACCTGGAGTGACGAACCGCTCGCTTCGCTCGTTCTCTTGAGGACGTGGCCTTCCAAAGGTTTCTCTTTGGAGATAGGCAAGCGA
>Ga0209713_10001431_pt1 | contig 14222 bp, 10 predicted proteins | sample ArcOceMetagenome_3_FD_187444 | JGI IMG/M metagenome (GOLD analysis project Ga0209713, IMG submission 187444) | Marine eukaryotic phytoplankton communities from Arctic Ocean - Arctic Ocean- Svalbard ARC20M Metagenome (SPAdes) (version 2) | ecosystem: Environmental > Aquatic > Marine > Oceanic...
AAAGACGGCTGGAGCGAAGCGACAGCTAAAGCAACATACCACCTACACGCACAACTAACAACCCTTCCCGCGCTCGCTTCGTTCATCGTAGGAGGGGTTGGGTTCACAGACCAGCAGCTTGCGGTCGTGGACGACCTGGAGGGAATTGTTAACGAGAGGGACGAGGAGATCCAGAAAATTGCACAGTCCATAGAGGAGCTGTCGACCATCTTCAAGGAGCTCGCTGTGCTTGTCATCGACCAGGGTACCATCCTCGACAGGATAGACTTCAATATGGAGCAGGTAGTGGAGCACACGAAGGAGGGAATCAAGCAGCTGGAAAAAGCAGAGCAGCACCAAAAATCAGCGCGACCGCTCAAATGCATTGGATGTCTCCTCGTTCTCATTGCTGTAATGTTGACAATACTGATCCTTAAGCACCGGTAGAAGAAGACAGCACGGCCGGGGAGAAAAGCCAGTAAAAGAAAGGTTTATATTGACTATCAAAACACATCCAACGCCTTCATTAACACATCCTCCTATAGATTCCCCATCATCCTCTCCCTCTGGTCCTCCTCACCCTCCCATCCTCCGAACCAGCACACCCCGTGCTTGCGAACCCCGTCAAACACGTTCCTTCCGTGCATCGTCTTGTAGTTGTCGAGTAACACAACGTCACCCTCTGTCATCTTGACATACTGGATGTTCTTGGTCGTGATGTCGTCGAGGTGGGTTAGATCGTCGGCGGAGAGATCGCCGTCGTCCCCATAGTACATGTCAGACTTGTTAATCTGGGAAGCTCCATCCTCAAACTTTTCGGCACCGTATAGCGATTCGCGCTGCTTGCGAAGAATGGAAGAGTGGGAGTGGACGTTGCAGAACCAGGTGGGTTCGCCGCTGACAGGGTGCAGGACGACGGGCGGCTGGGATGGGGCCCGAGCTTGGAGGAGGCGAGTGTTGTCGTATCCCCCCTGCTGCTCAAGGAGCTCCACTGAGAAGTCGACCTTGGCGTTAATTGCCGCAGAAGCGGCTCCCTTGATTGCACCCATGACCCCGCCCTGGAGGAATTCTGGGAGCTTGTCCACCCATCCGAAGAAGGGGAGCTCCATGACGGAGTAGCGGATAGAGCGCTTGTAGAGGCGCTCAAGGAGATCCGGCTTGAGGTCCTTGAAAATCTGCCTTCCATCCGCAATAAGGAACTCTCCGCCCTCATTGGCAGCCTTAAAGCAGACAAATGCGGCCGCACGTGGGGCCCTCGTCCCCACAAACTCGTTGTGCATGCCGATGAAGAAGTTCTTACGGCTTTCCTTGTTCACGGCCTCGTACACTGCGGTACCCTTGCCCTCAATAGTGGGGCGGGCGGAAACCGAGTGAAGGGGGTCAAGACAGGGGTTCATACCAAGCTTCTCGTAAAAGTTGACGAAGCCAGGCTGGGTCTTCGTCATCTCGAAGTTCCTGAAGATCACAGCCCCGTGAACAACCATGTCGTCCTTGATGCTCATGGCATTATCGGCCACCCTGAGATAAGGAGCGTTGTGATAAATTGTTAGAGATTGAATGAGAATTTTGAAACTAAAGAAAGATCAATAGAAAGGCCAAAATCCCATCATTCAACCTACACCTCGAGTCGACTCACCATTGAAGCTCATCAATATCACCTAAATCATTCTTATCAATGGTTTTAGAGAACTCATGAAACTTTGATCTACTCTGCGCGTCAATAGGGTCGGCTATATCAGTACCCCATAATGTAAGGGGAGACAATGGGGTCTCATCATCGCTCTTTGACGATGAGGTTTGTTCAGCAGGACGCTCTAGAGTTGAAGAGTAAAGTTGATTTGTTGGTCGTTGGAGTGCTGAAGGGGGAAGGAATGCGTCGACCGCGCTAAGGAGCGCACAGAGCGCTAGCACAGATGTTGCCTTCATGACAGAATTGAGCAGCCATTTTTCTCTATAATTTGATTCACATCGATTCAAAATATGCGTTGGAATTTACGTATAAAATGTATATATGCATGACAACGTTGTTACTACTCGCCAAAGGTACTAGCCCAAGGTGATTCGGATCAATGATGAGCCAAGTGCCGCTAAAATTCCTCCAAGCAGTCGAAGAATGTTGGCCTTGGTCATCGGTACTAACCCGAAGAGCGATATCGACGACGAGTCAGATACGGTACTGATCAGGGCGTCAATTCGCTTGTTGACAGCGTCAAGTTTTGCTTTCTCTTTCTCGGACATGTTGTATGTTGCGTCAGTCTGGAGCTCAACATTCTTGGATTTTTGGGCACGAAGGGCGCGTGGTACCCGCTTCGTTAGCACTTCGTAAGTTTCCACCAAGTCCTTAAAGATGAACGTTAGTATAAGTAATGTTGTGAACCCGACAAACTGGATATTGATGGAGTAAAACCTTACTGGCAAGTCCATGATGGCGATCGTGACAGCCATTCCCGCACTTAGCAGGCTCACCAAAGACATGGTCACCAATGTTTGTGTATGCTGTGTCCCAGTGTAACTAAAATTGAAGAAAGTCGTGTGCCAGAGGTTGCTGTACACGTCGACTGAGGGATGTGATGGGTGGTGAGGAGCGAAGCGAGGAGCAAACGTGGTAGGTTAGAGGGCTAGAGCAAAGCGACAGCATGTGGTAGCGTGCTGTTCGCTCCTCTCCCCCCAACATTCGCTCCTCCCAATCTTACCTTGTTCGCAAGAGTCAAATTCAAGTGTTTGTTTTTGTTCGCGACAAATAGATCCGGAGAACTGTCGTTGGTCAATCAGGTGGACGAGATATCTTGCGGAATTGCGTAGATGGCCCGAGTCGCTGATGGGTTCTCGGACAATGACAAGGGCGATAAACTGAACAAGTAGGAAATTGATCAAGATTCGGAAAACACCTACAAAAATGTCGACGCCGCCCCACGCTTCTCCAAACCACGGCCTGCCCTGGGCTCCGTCAACGATGATGGGAGCAACTGTCAAAGCGATGCAAATGAACTGAGGAACAGTCGATTGAGGTCCTAATATGTTGTACATTTTTGGCTGTCGTTTCCTTTAGGATTTCTTTATCCCTTGACAATAAGGGGGCGATTTCTGGCTCAAGAATTGGGCCTCTCCTCACTACAGAGTCCGACCTCTTTATGGCATTTTCCTCATTCTTGGTTTGACGATAATGCTGCTGAGGCGTCTCACGGGTAAGCCATGGGATGGTGTCCTCGAGGCCGCGCACCTTATGCACATGATGACGAATAATTTGAAACCGCTCATGTTCTCGATATTTCTATTGTTTCTGAAATACTCATAGCGGTTTAGAAGAGGGAATTTGTCACCGTCCCACCGCTTCAGCGTCTTCATTTGCCTAAAATACGTGAGTTTATCGGACAGCTCCACATAAGAAATGTGGTGTTTCTCAAAGAAGGAGCGGAGATGGCCATCAATGCCCTCCTCGTTCAATAGCTTGTTGAGCTCTTGCGGTATGGTATCAACGCCAATGCTGTAGAGAGCAATGATAACGTCCTTCCTCCTAATTATACCCGAAGAATTTCGGATCAAACGTTGAAAATCACCTTCAATCGTTCCCATGTCATTTGCAGGTACTGGTTTATAAGGCTCATGGGGCAATATTTTTGACGAAGGTTGTGGCGACACGAAGTTTTTCTCCAATAGTTTGTGTGGGGTCCAAGACCGAGGTTCTAATACCCAGGTTTAAGGATAAAAATAACCCTTTCCCCAACTCTCAGGTGTTGGTAGGATGTTGGCAGGAACTTGTAATTCAGCGAATTGAGGCGAATGTTGTGACAGATTTGTCGGTCTTGAACAATTTCTTCGTCCCTGGAAGCAAGCCAAAAATTGAATCGAGTTACCAAAGACACAGAGGAAGGTGGACAAATTGCTCAATCCTTTTTCAGGTTATTTTGGGTTTTCTTGCCCATTCGCTTGCGTCTTTGCCAATCTGAGTCGAAAATTCTACTTTTGGATCGTCTGGAGTACCATATCTTCTACCTCGAACCTTCCCTAAGATGCATCGTTTTCCAACTGTAATCACTTCCTTTCCAACATCCTCAAATTCCAACGATCCTCGTCCTTTGCGGCGGACAAAACGACTCCTTGGTAAGTTTGGAGGCCATTTGAGCTACAATCCGGGCCTAGTTCCTTTGGGGGATGACAAAACAGAGGGAAAAGATGAACATGACCTCGACAACAGCACAGGAAGAGGGGGTGGGACCTCTGGGAGGGTTACAATAGTACATACGGGACACAGGCAAAGTATATTGAAGAATGTACCGCAGGTTGGAGGGCATAGAAGCTCAATTGGAGAGTATCGAAACTCAATTCTCGATCTCTTTGATGCAAAGAAACGAGACCGACTTGGTATGAACTACTATGGTGACCATGATAACGTCAAGCTCTGGCAAAGGAGACTTTACGAGGCGCCAACCACCTTTCAGAACGAGCACATAAAGAAGCTTGTCGAGAGAGAGTACAGTCTGAAGACATGGTGCTACGAGATAGCAAACGACAGCACCCAAATCAGCATGGTTAGCTATGGTTTGAACGAGGTGCCTATGCCCATAGTTAATATGACGCATCTGACAAAGCTCAATTTGAGCTGGAACAATTTGAGTGAATTACCGTTTGAGATTGGAATTTTGACAAACCTGGTTGAGCTGGACTTGTCGTTCAACCAGCTGAAGGCCCTGCCCCCGGAAATAGGACAAGAGGTGGAAAGAGACGAGAGGGGTGAAATTTCTCACATATCCAAGTTCGCTGTCGGGGGGATGGTCGACTTGGAGTTCATTGATATTAGCAATAACGTGCTTGGAGAGATCCCAAACACCTTCAGCAGGTTGGTGGAACTGAAAGAGTTTGTGTTTGACAATAATAAGGTGGGAATGCTCCCTGAAGGCATGTCCCGATGGAAGCTTCTGACGTCTTTTTCTCCTCACCAATGTTCGTTGATGAAGCTCCCCCACGAATTGTGTTCGATGGACTGTCTCACTTACTTGAAAATTTGCAAGAATAAGATCAGAGAACTGCCGCAGAGTATAGAAAAGCTCGTAAATCTGACTTACCTGGACTGCAATTTCAATCGGCAGTGCCAGCTCCCGGCGAGCTTGACGCACTTGGAAAAGTTGGATATGAGGCTCGGCAGGAAGCGAAGCGACGAGTGAGGGAATGAGCGAGCGAACCGAACCGAATGGGATCGGATGGGATCGTCGACTTGTATGTTTATATTCCTGACACGTGCTCGTTTGCTTCGCTCGTCGCAGGTTCTGCTACTTATTGACAACTGCATCGAGCTGCTGCCTGGTGAAATGGGGCACCTGAGGAAATTAAAGGGGCTGAACTTGTATCGTAACTTACTCGAAACCTTCCGAGCACGGTTTTCTTACGAATGATAATAACTTTGAACCTTGCAAAACAGGGCCCAAACCAACTTCTCAAAAAATTGAAGAACGTAGTTTTCATGAATTAAGAACCAGAGACAAGCGAGATATATATACGCAAATACCATATATACTAGTGATATTGCGTATCGTTGCCGTCTTCAAACTATAATAAACTTCTTCTTCATTTTTTCCCACTAATTTTCGTGCCGTTGACATTACTATTCACGTTACGGTTAGATATTGACGTTGACTACCACTTGGAAAAAATAAATTTAATAATTCTAGGCAAAAAAGATTGCAAGAAAGCTCTGTCCAAAATGCTGGAGTTCCCAAACTAAAACCTTTCACTTTTGGTAAGTTTTTATCTCCTCCCAACGCAATATCTCATCATTGATAATTATTTCTAATATCAATCTATAGTCTACTTATACTATATATTAATTTATTAAATTCAATTATGAATCATAAAAGGTTAAAATCTTACCCTAAATGCTCCCGACATCACCGGCCTTTGCTCACCCCTTTCTCCTCCCTTTCTCCTCAGATTACTCTCTTGCCTTTTGCCCCCTTTGACCGGGTAACCAAGCCATTAAAAGGAAGGTACTCTAGGAAGGTTTCTGAGGGAGAATTCATCGGAAAGGTGCGGCTCTTTATCCTTGAAGGCTTAAACATCCTTTAAGTTCAATGTTATATGAAAAGCTGCACGGTCAACAACTAATGTAACACGAAATCGAAACCGAAGTGGCATCGAAATCAAAGTTGGCATCGAAATCAAAGTCTACATCCAAATCGGCATCTAAATCAAATCGTAATCGAAAAATCAAAAACGAAACTAATATCCCGGCCAAAGAGACCTGGGGCTGTCTGAAAAGACACAGATAATTAATTAACTGTTAACCCCACACCAAACCCATACCATTTCCCTCCCTGTAAGCACATATTTCGCCTCTCCCCCTCCCCCTCTCCTATTTTGTACCTCAACTTCCCTCCCTTTGTACCCCGAAATAGCAATAAGCCCCATTTCTCCCTTCCACCTTACCCCCTAACCCCAACCGCCTCGCCTTTGTCCTCATCTCCCTTCCACCCTTTCTCTTCTCGCTCCAGTTTCTTCCTGTTTCCCCCTACTTCGTTGCACCCTTAAAGTCTCCTATAAACTTCAAACCTCAAAACCCTTCCCATAGCCATGCCTCCCAAGTCCAGTGCCCCGACCCGAAAACGAAACAAGGATGCTGAGATTCAGGACGGTGTTCGTCTGCAATTCTCTCACGCTTTTGGTGTTCATGGTCCAATTAGGGACAACTGTTTCTTTATCAAGGCTGAGAACAACTCTGGTGACGAGAAGGAGGCTCTGCTCTTCCCCATCGGTCAGAAGCTCTGCCTTTACTGGGCAGAGGACAACGAGATGTCGTTCTTCGCCGGGACTATGCCTAATGTGTGTGCGATGCTTGGAATGGCGACGTCCCCCAACAGCAAGTTCGTTGCCGTTTGCGAGCAGTGCAACCCCTCCCCCAACAAGGGTGCTCAGTGCACTGTTTACCTGATCAAGAACAGGAAGAAGCTCAAGAATGTCGTCACTCCTCCTCAAAAGGAAGATTTCGTCAACTGCTGCTTCTCTGGCGATTCCAAGCTTCTCGTTACTGTGTCGAACGGCCCTTACCGCAACATGATTGTTTGGGACTGGGCCTCGGCCACAAAGCCCATGAAGCACCAGATCGCCCTGGGACAGGTCTTTGTCACCCGTGTCTCGTCCCCCCTGAATAATCCCCCCGGTGTCCTCCAGCTCGTCACTTCTGGTCCGTGCCACCTCCGCGTTTGGAACATTTCTGGGGACAACCCGATCAAGTCACAAATCATTTACAAGGAGCACGAGAATTTTGTTGACCACTGCTGGCTGGCTCTCGACGGTGGAATCCAGCGCATGGCTGCCGTAACTGAGGGTGCTCTTGCCCCCAACTCTAACCAGCGCTTCGGTTCAGTCCTTCTGTGCCAGTCCATTGACGAGGATAAATTCATTGACTACCGTCGAACCATGACCGTAGTTCTCCAGGGCAATACGCAAATCAAGACAATCGCCAAGTCCTCTAGGGGTTTCATCGTTGGGGGGACCAACGGTTTCTTCTCGGTCTATGAAAAGACTGACGACCGCAAGGATCCTTACATGCACATTAAGTATTTTTACTGCGGGCGTGAATCCTTCCAGAGCATCAGGTGAGATCATCGCCGTTGCCAGACGAATTTACCATACGCTACATTTGACTAACACCTCGTCTACTTCTAACCCTACCCTTCGCTCAGTGTCAACTTTAACGACGAACAGGCCGTCGCTTACTCAAAGTCCGGCAGACTCTTGTCTTTCCCCCTCGGCTCCGTTGACATGATTGAAGAGAGCGAGGCTGTCTCAAGGTTCATTGATGTGATCCCTGGAGGCACCCATGAGGGAGCCATCATTGACTCCTCCCTCTGCCAGCAGAAGCCCCTGCTTGCCACTGTCGGGGCTGACCGCACTGTGAGGATTTGGAACTACCTCAAGTGGCACTGCGAACTCTGTCAAGGGTTCCAAAGCGACGATCCCACCTGCGTGTCTATCCACCCCTCCGGAACCCAGATCATTGTCGGTCTCCGCGAGCGCATCAGGATGTACAACATCATGGTGGAGGAGCTAAACCTTTTCAGGGAGCTCCCTCTCAAGGGATGCAGGCAGTTGGAGTTCTGTAACGGCGGCCACATGTTCGCCGCGTGCCACGGCCAGATGATCTCTGTGTACCAGACCTACAGGTACAACGGAGCTACGGGACTTGAGAATCTTTTCAACTTTGCTGGGCACACCAGCAACGTCAGCAAGATCCTGTGGTCCCCCAACGACTCCTTCATGTATTCTACCGGCCTTGACGGTAACGTTTACGGTTGGAACCTCATGGGCAGTGATGCCACCGCCCGTTACGACGAAGTCAATATCCTCAATCGGGCGTGCTCCTACACTGGCATGGTTGCGCAATTCTTTGATGGATCCTCGAAGATCAACCGCGTTGCCGTCTGTGGAAGCGAAAACTATTTCCTCGAGCTCACCTGGGAGGAGGGCAAGAAGGATTCCCACAACTGCAGGCAAATTGACATCGGAAACTCCGACAAGGACTGCATCACGTGCCTTGCCCTTTCCAACAGCAAGAAGTACCTATTTGCGGGGACCGCCTCTGGTAACGTCAAGACTTACGACTGGCCATTGGACAGTACCAACCCCATAGCTCAGAACTACAGGGTCCACCAGTTCAAGAAGGTGGCCGGAGCTGGAGGGAGTGAACATTTTAAGGGAATCACAGACATGAGGGTTTCGAACGACGATAATTACCTGTTCACCACGGCGCACGATGGTTCTGTATTTGTGTGTGGGCTACAGGTTTGCGAGAGGGGTCTTGACACCAAGCCTTCCCTTGTGCCTGACCCGAGGCAGTTCCAGCTTGACGCCGTCTTTGTGTCGCAAGAAGAGGTGGAGATGCGCGATGAGGAGGTAGCCGAGCTGCAGAAGCAACTTGACGAGCAAAAGATGGATGCAGAGAAAACTCTACACATGGAGATTGCCAACTGGCAGAAGGAGTTCAAGGACATGCAGGAGGAGGGTGAAGGTCGTTTGACTGCCGAAAGGAAACGTTATGACTCGCAGCAGGAACAATATGAAGCATACAAGCGCGAACAGAGGGAGAAGTTTGAGCTGGAGGAATCCAACCACGTTCAAATCACCCAGGAGTTGGAGAACCAGTTCGAACACAAACTGGCTGTCGAGATGGAACGCTTTGACAGGTTGGCAGAAGAAATTGAGGCCATGCAACAGAAGTGCGAGGGGCTCCTGGAGGCCCAGGAAAAGGACCACAAGAGAAATCTGCACAAGATCGAAATGGAAAAGGCCAAGGAAAGCAAGGAGCTTAACATGATGGTCTCTAGGATGAAGGAAGACGAGGAGCACAATAACAAGATGTACCGGGAGGTGCTGGAACAGCAAGAGACCGAATATGAGATGGAGTTGCAGAAGCTCATGAGTGCAGCAGAGGCCGATCTCAAGGGCGAGCAGGACAACACTAGGAAAATGCAGGCCGTTGTGCAAGAGATGAGAACCAAGAGGGAACAAGAAGATGTCATTATGAGCAATCTCAAGAAGAAGGGCCATCAGCACGAGAAGGAGTACGGGAAGGAGAAGGCAAGGAGGGTGAAGCTAGAAGAAACCCTTAAGCACGTCGAATTGCACCTTAAGGAGAGGGAAGATGCGCTGGGCGACAAGGAGAAGACGATCCTCCAACTTAGGAGCACCAACAGGACTCTCGATAACTTCCGTTATGTCCTCGATCACAGGCTCCAGCAGCTCATGAAAGAGCGCGGGCCCATCAGTAAGCATATCGAGGGCCTAGAGAAGCACGTCAGGAGCATGTATGACGAGCTTGTCGTTGAGTTCCAGAAGAAGAAGGACAGCTCGCGCATGTTGGAGCAGAAGGAGCTGAAGATCAAGACCTTGACTAAGGAAATTACGTCGTCAAGGAACACGTCGAGGGGTCTCGAGAGGGAGCTTACTGCCATCAAGAGGGAGATCACGGCCATGGTCGGGACTACTCAGGTGAAGGAGCTAGACTCAATTGTGAAGGACGCCTACAGGAAGTTTGTCAGAGGGGAGAAGGATCTAGGGGGAGGAAGGGGTGGAACAAGAAGGTCCAGCAACGCCAGTTCAACCCGAAGTGGGGCGAAGAAGACGGGCGTCGTCACTGGTGAGTTCGCAAGCGGAGATGATGATGGATTGTACGGGGTTGGGGGAGGAGGGGGGGATGGAGGGGGGGCTAAGCAGCTCTCGATGGACGAGATTGAGCTGGCTGAGAAGGCCATGGAGGCGCAGCGACAGACACAGTGGGTGCAAAAGACTGCCAAGGACTTGAAGAGAAGGCTCCGAGTTGAGGAGGCTGCCTCTGACAGGAACCAGAGGAACAAACTGGCTGAGAACACGGCCTTGGTCGGGGAATGCAACCAATTGAGGAGAGAAAATGCCATGCTCAGGAGGGAGAAGGAGGTGATGACGCATGAGATCAACGAGCACAAGGAGACAATAAAGAGGAAGTCGGTCAGGGAGGAGGGAAGCGTGGGAAGCCTTGGAATGGGGAGCGTCGTTGAGAACATCAAAAAGTTACCTACCCAGGGCTACAACCACCCTGAGTCGCCCGAGTCCCCGTACCCTAATGTGCCAGTGAGCGGGACCCAGATGAAGGTCAGCAAGAGCCTTGAGGTGCTCAAGAGGGGCAGGTCAGGGGGGAATATCAGTGCCAAGACTCTTCCCGCTATGGGGGATACTGGAAGACTAATGGGCAGCGGAAGCAGGGCGGTCGGAAGCTCAATGAGTATGAGGGAGGATATCATCAGCTTGCAGAAAAAGCTCGATGAACGTCAGAGGGAAACCGAGATGCAGAGGATTGAAATCAACAGGCTCAGGGAGACTGTGAGGGTCATGGCCCTCGAGCAGAAACCAGTCAAGAAGCCAAACGTGCTACCCGGGACGGGCAAAAACCTTTACAGGAACCTGGAGGGAGACAGTGAGGGCGAGGCGGCCCTGGGGAGCAGGAGCAGGAGCAAATTGGTTATCAGCGGGGGTGGGGGGAATTAAACAGGACGTTGTGTCTAAAATATAGATTATATTATGCGAGAAGTGATAGCGAGTTATACTAACATGCATACAACAGTGAGGTTTTGATAGAGTCTGCTTCCTCTTCACACCCTTTTTACCTAAAAAGGATACAAAACAAAACCCAAATATCGGTGACAACCCTAACAGGCCGTGCAACCTTTCGATTCACAACGTTGCACGATTTTCTTCTTTAAAATGTGCTAAGGTGCTCAGTTTTTTCTCTGGGCTCGAACCGCTAACAGCTCGTCCCTCAGTTTTGAAGGCCACCATAGTCCCTGTGGTGCTTTTAATTATAGTACATAAGTCGCCTCCTGAGCATAATCTGCTTTTCTCTTACCCAGTAAAATATGTCTTCGACTGTTGATATAGATCCAATGCCCGGGAAAGGATCACAACAGTTAACACTAGACGAACGAGGCGGGGTGTTAAGGGGGGGGCGGAATTATTTGGTACCAGTCCTGTCCCGCAAATACCAAAATATCCTAAAGCAAATAAGAAGTCAATTAGTGACCGTGCACACAAAGCAATGCACGAGATACAAGATATGCGGAAACGAAGGTCCTCGATACCTTTGACCAAGCTGCCACCAGAGGAGGACGCCAAGCTCTTGGTCGTGCCGAGCTCTTTGCAGACCCTAAACAAACATGCGAGGGTATGGGGGGTTGGCTGTTCCTTGCCTAAACAGGGCCCTTTTCGTGTTGGCATTATAAAGCGCGTAATACTTGTCGTTTTTGCGAGCTTCTCTTAGGTTGTGGATGATGCGCGTGCAAAAGGTATCGTTGATTGGATTTTAATGGGGGTGTGCTGCATGTTCCAACTAAGGTGAGATTTGGTTTGACGTAGAATGGAGGGGTGGAGCGACATTCTAACTTTCCCTCGCTCCACGCATTGTCGCTCGTCGCACTCATTTCCTGTGTTGGAGGCATTCTCGAATGAATACGTCGTTCGACAATATTTTGAGAATGAGGTCGCGAACCATTCACATTCTTAAAAAGGAAGGGAGGGAAGACCTTGCCAAAAAAATCGATGAAAGACTCATTCCCTCGATTATAAAATCGTGTTGCTTCGCCGATACGTTGTTGGTGGTCGCGCTGCTTTTCCCTGGCTGTTGGGGTTCCACATTTTCCCCAGGGATGTCCCATCAACGATTATATTTTTGGTCTTATTTGCCATCATGGACCACCTTAATAACATGGCCTGCTTCACTTGGAATCTCACGTGCGAGATTCGCGCACTTCGGATAGAACTCTTTCACGACACGCTCAATATTTCATTCAGCGATTTAGCTGAAGCTACGACGGCCGAGGAAGAACGTCAAGCGTCGATTGCTTCATCCTCGCGAGTGCTTCATTCGATTGCTTCACCCTCGACCCAGGAAGACTCGGTGTTTGGAAATTTCAAGAGTCTCGGTGATCGGGACCTGGTTGAGAAGACTGAATTCTTCGATGAGGCTTGGGTGCTCAAAATGACAGTATCGTTTGTAGACATCTGCAAAGCCTTGCAATATACAACACAACATGAGGTAAAATTTAAGGCGTTTGACACGATGCTCTTTCTCTCTGTGGCAGGGCTCATTGGTCTCTCGATGCTGTTGGGAAAGGTCACAATTTCCGCCATTGTCGTCTGCGTGGTAGTCTTATACTTTGGAATTACAAGCATTCACGAAACCATCCTTGTGAACAATTGGCTGAAGAAGGTCGGACATCTGTCCTGGGATTGTTACGGCGAGCTCATAACTCGTAGTCTTCTATTCAAGGGGGAAGAAGACCTTGAGGATGATAGCTCTATGACTTCCCTCAAGTATAAGCAAGTGATCAATACTGCCAAGGTGAGTGTCGTGTAGTTGTGCTATCCTCCGACCTTTCACTTACCCCGCAACCTCGTTGCAGCACCTACTGAATATCATTCAGACATCTTGGGAGGGGATCAAGATCAGCGACGTTGAATATAATGATTCGGTCCATTTTAAGCATTTTCTTTAAGGGGGGTATACTCATCATATATACTGGAGACCTTTCGGAAATCGAATAAATTTTCAATCATCAATCTTCGCACTATTACATTAAAATTACACTCAAACTCTACCAAAGGCTGCTCTTTTGGAGGTTGGGATTGACCGGCTTGGGTGGGGCCGGCGTGGATTTGAACTTCCCGTACTCATAAGAGTCTTTTGCCCACCTTTCCATTTCCTCTGAGTCGCCGTTCTTGTACTTGATAGTCTCTGTGAGCCCCTTCCCCCTCTTGTCTGGAGAGGGACCCTCCTTCCTCTTCTCCACAGCAGCATCCCTTTGAACTTCCCTCTCTTCCGGCGAAAAATTATCCTTCTGGGGTCCCAAGTACTTGCCATTCACGATGAGGGGTTTGAAGGAGCTGCTCATTCTTGCTTTCCTTGTTCCGGTAGGTCAGTTGGAGAAGGAGAGAGTTGGGGATGAAAGAAGAGTTCGTTAATAATGTTTTGCTGTTCGTGTCTTATTGATAGATAGACGGCAATGGAAGTTCCGCTTGTGACAATTTGTGTATCAGTGGCACTGGAAAATGGATTTGACATTGGACATGGAGACAGGAGGTTGAAAGAAAAGGAGAAGAGGGCATGAAACCCTTTGCGTTACTCGCCGGAGTCTTCTTTGGGACCTCTTCGTCCCTCCCCTCACCGATTTCCAATTTCATCGGAAACTCTTCGTCATTTGCTAATATGTTTGATGATCTGCCCGACATTGAGAAGAACGTCGGGTCTCTTTCTCCAGGCTTCCGTCCAAAACCGGAGCAACCATGTCCCCTTCCCTCTTTATACCCTGTAAAGTCTTCGAAGTTCTACGTCGACCAAATGGATACTACGAACAAACACATTACAGTGTTTTACCCTGACATCTCCCTTGACAACGAGTCAAGGTTTCCACTGCTCGCCTATGCTCACGGTTATGGTGGAGGGGGGGTTCAGACTGTCCCAGCGTATTGGGAAATGTGCACTGCCCTGGCCGGTTATGGATTCGTAGTGACTCTCCATCACGCATGTGATCTGGGATGCTGGGATTCCAAGCCAAAGGGCTTCAGCCACTACTACGAGCAGCAGCTTAAGGCGATCGACTGGGCCGTTGATATGTCTCGGACGACGATAACGCAAGTTGAGGATGCGTTTTATCACCTTGACGTCTCCCTCGGAGTTGGCGTAGTTGGCCACTCTATGGGCGGACAGGCGACACTGTTCTCTT
>Ga0209713_10001432_pt1 | contig 14219 bp, 8 predicted proteins | sample ArcOceMetagenome_3_FD_187444 | JGI IMG/M metagenome (GOLD analysis project Ga0209713, IMG submission 187444) | Marine eukaryotic phytoplankton communities from Arctic Ocean - Arctic Ocean- Svalbard ARC20M Metagenome (SPAdes) (version 2) | ecosystem: Environmental > Aquatic > Marine > Oceanic...
GATTGGGGCCTCCGGGGCCCTCAAGAGGCAGAAAAGTGTTTTGTTTTTGTTTTCTACGCAGGGGGCCCGGGCTCTCAAAAGTGGCAGGAGGGAAGGTACTTACCGAGAGATCAACACCGCTCGGCCTAGCTCGACACATGCTATAAATGTACTTTATTTGTGTAATCGAATGTAAATCGGTCACGCGCGGCCGGGAAAATCGTTACGCTTAAACGGAGGGCTCGACTGGGTCTGGCCACAGATATCCTATGGCCGGCGAGGGGCACGCGCGACAGCCAACGACAGCCAACTACCAGCGGCCCGGGTCGCCCATTTTGGTGCACGCGTGCGCCGAGAGCATCGGGCAGCTGTTGAGCAGCGCACCGATCAGCTCATCCGAGCCAGGGCAGTTGCGCAGCGTCAGCTGGCGCAGGTTGGGGAGCGCCCCGTTGGGAATCGAGGGGTCGGTCCGCACATCAATGTCCCTGAGTTCGAGCGTCTCGAGCGTGTCGGGCAAGTGGCGTGCCCAAGCGAAGACAGAGAGGGCCGGGAGCGGCGGGTAGCCGTCGCGCTTGTACTCGCCCGCGTTGACGTACTTGCGGCCGTGGCAGACGGTCAAGTGGTACAGCATCGGGCAGCTCTTGCCAACGAATTCGAGCAGCTTGGACAGAGCGGCATCCGAGAGGTGCGGGCCAGCGAAGTTGCAGAGCCGTTGCAGATGCAGCGTCACCAGGCGCGTCGGCATGATGTTTTCCACGGAAGACTCCAGGAATTCCGCATCTTCAGCGATGTGACACATCGGCGTCCTCAGCAGCTGCAGATCGGGGAACGCAGTCCACATGCGAAAGAGACCCTTGAGTGACAGCTTGTCGTTCCATGGATTCTCACGTCCCTCGGGGAGGTAAACGATCGACTCCAGCTTGGGCAGAGCGATGACGGCAGCATCGGTGAAGAGCTTGTTCGTCAGCTGTCCCTCGCACGCCTTGAGGTGGCGAAGCTTGGGCATGCGGGAGATCAGCTTGACGACCGACGCGGCACCCATCTGGCCGGGTGGATCGAAGACGAACTTTTCGACGTTGGCAAAGTTGAGGCGCACGAGCCCGTTGATGAGGCCAGCCTTGTGTTGGCCAACGAGCTTCAGCTTTCGGAGCGACGGGAAGGATGCGATCGCCTCGGCTGCCGCAGCTTCGCCGATGCGGCCGTCGCCCGTGCCGACCATTGCGAGGGTGTTGACGGCGCTCTTGTCTGGCAGCCACGCGACGAACTTTCGGAGGCCCTTCTCGTCGAAGACGTGCGAGTTGACCATGACGCGCTCCCAGAGCGCAGCGCAGTACCTCAGCAAGCGCCAGCGCTTGCACACGACGGTGCACACCTTCAGCAAGTCGCCCGTCGCGTGTGTGCAAGCGCTGCCAGAGTGCCTGAGCCAGAGTGCCTGCATCACCATGATGAGCAAGTCCTCTGAGAGCGCGTCAAACAGGCCGGTGGATGACTCGGCTTCGCTCGAGGCGAGGGAGACGTCCACGTCCGAAAGCAGGCCACGGCTGAGCTGCTGTAGCACGAGCGACTCGAGCACGGAGCGATCGAGCGACGCGAGCGTCGTCGCGCGCTTCGCGGCCAGCTGGGACGCCATGTGCGCGCGCGTCAGTGACGCAGCTGTTGCCGTGGTGTACGGCTTGGTCTCGCGCTACGACGCTCGTATGATACCGCGAGTAGATCGGCCCAAAAGTCTTGCGCATGGCATGCACTGGGCGATTGGTACACTTTGTCACTTTGCCGAGCCAGTGCATGCCACTTAGTCACTTTGAGTCACTCTCGGTGTTGTGTCTGTGGACGTACTGGAGCGGCGTGCCCGGCTTGACGCGCGTGGTCTTGGTGGCGCCACCGCCGCCGCCGCCGCAGCCGCCGCCGCCACCTATACCTTTGCCACCGCCACCGTCTCCATCGCCGCCGCCACCATCACCAATGGCTCCGCCGGCAGTGCCTGTTGGGAACCCACAGACCCCGGCGCCGCCGCAGATCCAGCCACCAACGACCAGCAGCGACGGCGGGCTAGCCATCATCGGCGCGGCGGGTGGTGGCGCCGCCATAGTGTTGCTGCTGCTCGGCGTCGCTGCGTACATGCGCTACCAGAAAAAGAGCAGCCAGGTGGTCCCTGCGGCCGCGACGATACCCACAGTGGCGACTTGGGCGGTATAAAGGTAGAAATTTATTGTTGTTGTTGTTGTTGTTAGAAAGCTCGCGTAGTATCTACCTGGCTTTTGATCACCCTTGATCAGTCTTGAGTACATTGAGCACCTTGACCACTTTGAACAGATTTTCACGAAACTCGAGGTCCGAGTAAAGCTGCCTTTGGTGGTGTTCTTACCTAGCGCTGTGCTGGCGCGCGGGAACACGGCGACCCAGCCACTGCGAAGAATCTCTACGTTCGTTGCTTGTCGAGACTGAATGAGGGTGAAGACACCGACACCCACGCGCCGAGGCGTCCACCGTTTGCACGTGCCGGCCTCGCGCCACTCCCGCTACCTGCGCGGCGTGGCGCGTGCCGCGGAGGCGCTCGTGCTGGCCAGCTGGTACTCGGGCAAGCTGGTCGGGCGGCCTGGTGTGCCATCCTTCGCGCCGCCGCCCGTGCTCTCCACCGAGCTGGCCGAGTTGGCCGGCACGCCTCGGCTCGTGCTCGAGGGCATCCTCTCCAATGCCAGCCACGTGCTGCACTTGGACGGCTCGCTGGGGCCGCCGCTGGCAGACGGCGACGAGCAGCCGCCCGAGGTGCTGGCGGCGCTGACCGACGGCGTGCAGGAGGCGGTCGTGACGATCGAGGCGCTCGAGGGCCTCGCACGGCTGCTCGGCACACCGACGCCGCCCGAGCTGCTCGCGACGTTCGACATCTCGCACCTGTACGGCACCGACACGGTCGGCTCGTCGGCGGCGCTCTCTCGCGGCGTGACGGACCTCGCAGGGTACGCGTGCTACCCGATCTCGGGCGCGGCGCCGGCCGATGACCCGGGCGCGATCGCCGAGGTGCTCCGCGCGCGTCTCGGCGACGGCGCGGCAGGCTTGGGACTGGCGCGGCCCGACTGCCTGCTGATCGATGGCGGCAAGGCGCAGCTCTCGGCGGCGTGCGGCGTGCTGCGCGAGCTGGGCCTCGAGTCGGAGGTGGCGGTGCTCGCGCTGGCGAAGCGCGAGGAGGAGCTCTACGTGCCGGGCCGCAGCGCGCCGATCGCGCTCGCCGAGTTCTCGCCGACGCTGACGCTGCTGCGCCGACAGCGCGACGAGGCGCACGCGACGGCGCTGCTCTCGCACCGCACGCTCCGCAGCATGGCCGGAGGGGCCGTCTTGCCACCAGAGGTTCATGCGGCCGCATCTGAAGGCTTGGGGCTGCACACGCGACGGCGCTGCTCTCGCACCGCACGCTCCGCAGCATGGCCGGAGGGGCCGTCTTGGCGGCGCCACGGCTGGCCACCACCAGAGGCTCACGCGGCCGCATCGGAAGGCGTGGGGCTGCCCTACCAAGCTCACCGGCCTGGCTGCGTTTGACCACGCAGGCTGCGCCACGCGCGCGAGTTCGCGTCGGTACTCGACGGCGCGCCGCTCGACGCGGCTTCGCAGGCGCGCCTCCGCCTCGGCTTCGGCTCGGCCGCCGCGCTGCGCGCCGCGAGCGTCGACGACATTGCGGCGGCGCTCGCCGCCGAGGAAAGGTTGGTCAAGAAGCCGGCCAAGACCAAGAAGGGCCGCCAAGCTTCGCAGCCCGTCGCGCCGCTCCCTGCCGCCGCCGCCGCCGACGCCGCCGCCGCCGCCGACGCCGCCGCCGACGCCGCCGCATCGGAGGGCAGCGGCGCGGGCAGCGGCGATGCGGGCGCGGGCGCGGGCGTGGCCGCCGACGCGGCGGCGGCGGTGCACGCGGCGATCCGGGCGGCGGCGCCCGCGCGGGAGATCGAGCTCGAGGGCGCGCTGAGGGGACACGAGAGTGCGGTGGAGGCGCTCGCGCACTCGGCGCGGCGCGCGGGCCGCTCGGTGCAGGACTGGGCGGCCGAGTCGCGCGCGCGGCGGTGGTGGGAGCCGCGACGCGGCGTGCGGCTCGATGCGCTGAGCGACGGTGGCGCGAGGCAGCGGACGGCGGTGAACGTGCGGCGAGTCCTCACGCTCGCAAGCGAGGCGGCCGGGGCGGAGGTGGAGGCGGAGGCGGCCGGGGGGGCGGAGGCCGCCGACGATGCGGATGCGGCGGAGCGTTTGCGTGCGGCGTCGTTTGAGGAGGCGATGGAGGCGGCGCTGCGCTTCTGGCGACCCGGCGGCGGCTCCCGCGCTCCCGCCGTGCGCTGGTCGCTGGGCGGGGCGGAGGTGGCGACGGAGGCGGCGACGGGGGTCGCGACGGACGCGGGCGAGGCGTTGGATGCGGAGGCGGAGGCGGCGACGGACGCACGGGAGGCGACGGCGGCGGAGGCAGCCGACGAGAGGCTAGGCGCGATGCGCGCCGCCGCGGGCACCTTCAAGCTCGAGGCGCCGTACGCGGCCGCGGGCGACCAGCCGGGCGCGATCGCGTCGCTCGTGGCCGACGTGCAGGGCGGCGCCCCGCGATCGGCGCTGCGGGGCGCCACCGGCACCGGCAAGACCTTCGTGATGGCGTCGGTCATCGCGCAGACCAACCGGCCGGCGCTCCTCGTGGCGCCCAACAAGGTGCTCATCCACCGCGCCGTGCTCTCTAGGTGGTGTGACCCCCTGCTCACAGTGGTGTGCCCCTCCCCCTGCAGGTGCTCGCTGCGCAGCTGTACGCCGAGCTGAAGGCCTTCTTCCCCTCCAACTCGGTGACCTTCTTCATCTCGCACTTCGACTACTACCGGCCCGAGTCGTACATGCCCACCTCGCAGGCCTTCGTCGAGAAGGCGTCCGCCACCAACGACCAGATCGACGCGCTGCGCCACCAGGTGCCTCCACGCTTCCCTTTAGGTGCTTATGCCCCCCTCCCTCCCCTGGCACGCGCCCTTCATGTGCTTCTACCCCTCCGCCACCAGGCGACGCGGAGCCTATTCGAGCGGCGCGACACGGTCGTCGTCGCGACGGTCTCGTGTCGCCGCATGGTCAAAGTGATGCCTTGGTGGCGCCAAAGCTGGCCATCGAAGGCTCAAGAGGAGAGGCCCAGCACCTCAGACCCCTCCGAGATGCCGTGGCCTTCCAGCCACAGGCCGCCCAAGTTGCCATTTTCGCTGCGTTTGAGCATGCAGGTGCATCTACGGCCTCGGCATGCCCGAGGAGTACCTCGAGGGCGCGACGCTCTTCGGACTTGGGCAGCGGTGGCGGCGCGAACAGCTCGAGGAGCGGCTGCTCGCGATGCGATACGCGCCGTCGCTCCAGTCGCGCCCGAGCCGCGGCGAGTTTGGCTGGTGGCCCATTCGCGCCACCGACGCCGACACCGGCAGCGGCGGCAGCGACGGCAGCGGCAGCGGCAGCGGCAGCGACAGCGGCAAGCGGCGGAAGAGGGGCCGCGCGGTGGGCGGCGACGGCGGCGGCGGCGGTGGCCGTGGCGGAGGAGGGCTGCCGGACGCGCTGACGCTCGCGGTCGAGCTCGTGCACGAGAACCGTCGCCTCGAGATCGACCTGCGCCTCGTGCCCGACGACGCGACCGGCGGCGGCGGCGGCGGCGGCGGCGGCGGCGGCGGCGAGGGCGAGTTGGTGGGCAAGGTGGTCGAGCTGTCGACGGTGGCGGATGCCGGCCCGGGCATGAGCGGGCTGCTGCGCTCCTCGCTGCTGATCACGGCGATGCGACTCGTCGACCGCAACGGCGACGATGGGAAGAGCGACGGCGCCGCGAGCGGGCGCGCCGCCGACGACGACGCGGGCGGCCGCGTGGACATCGAGATTGTCGAGGCGGCGGGCGCGAGCGGCGGCGGCGGCGGCGGCGGCGGCGGCGGCGGCGGCGGCGGCGGCGGCGGCGGCGGCGGCGCGCGCGAGGAGGCCGTGGGCGAGGCGGTGGTGTACCCGGCCAACCACTACACGGTGGGCGAGCAGGAGCGGCAGCGCGTGCTGCGCACGATCGGCGCCGAGTGCGACGCGCGCGAGGCGGAGCTGCGGCTGCTCGGCCAGGTGATTATGCCCCTCCTCCTCTCTCCTCTCTCCGCTCACTCTTCTCTCTTCCCTCATCTCTCCTCTCATCTCTTCTATCTTCCCTCATCTCTCCTCTCTTCGCTCCTCTCTTCCCTCATCTCTCCTCTCATCTCTCCTCTCCTCTCACATCTCCTCCCACCTCCTCTCCTGCAGCACACGGAGGCCGAGCGGCTGCGCTTCCGCGTCAGCTCGGACCTGCGCGAGATGGGCGAGAAAGGCTTCTGCCGCGGGATGGAGAATTACGCGCGCCACCTGGCGGGCCGCGCCGCCGGCGCGCCGCCCGCGACGCTGCTCGACTACATGCCGCGCGACAGCTCGGTCCAAGGGGCGTCTTGGCGGCGCCATATCTGGCCACCACGGGCTCCTCAGACTGCATCTGAAGGCTCGAGGCCGCCCTCCGTTGACACGTTCGCTGCGTTTGACCATCCAGGAGCGACTGGCTCCTCTTTGTCGACGAGTCGCACATCACGGTGCCGCAGGTGCTTACACCCCTCCCTCCAGGTGCTTCTGCCCCCCTCCCCTCCCTGCAGGTGCTCACGCTCCTCCTCTGCCGCACATATCACGCGTGCCGCAGATCGGCGCGATGTTCGCCGGCGACCGCGCGCGCAAGTCGACGCTCGTCAAGCACGGCTTCCGACTGCCGTCGGCCCTCGACAACCGGCCGCTGACGGGCGGCGAGTTCTGGGCGCGCGTGCCGCAGGCCGTGCTCGTCTCGGCGACGCCGGGCGCCGAGCTCGCGATGTGCGGCCCGCGGCCGCGGCTGACCGAGCTGCTGGTGCGCCCCACCGGCATCCTCGACCCCGAGGTCACGGTGGTCGACGCGCGCGAGATCGGCGGCGGCTACGAGGACCACCTCCTCGCGCAGGTCGAGGCGCGGCGGCGGCGGAACGAGCGCACCCTCGTCACGTGCCTCACGAAGCGCTCGGCCGAGGCGATGTCCGAGTTCCTGCAAGGGCATGGCGTGCCGTCGGCGTGGCTCCACTCGGACGTCAAGGCGGCGGCGCGGCTCAAGGCGCTCGAGGGGCTGCAGGTGGTTATGCCCCTCCCCGTCTCTCCTCTCTTCCCCCCTCTCTCCTCTTATCTCTCCTCTCATCGCTCCGCTCCTCTCATCTCTCCTCTCACATCTCCTCTCACATCTCCTCTCCTCTCCTGCAGAATGGCGAGTACGACGTGTTGGTGGGGTGCAACCTGCTGCGCGAGGGGCTCGACCTGCCGCAGGTCTCGCTCGTGTGCGTCATGGACGCCGAGAAGCAGGTGCGCATCGCACCGCGCGGCTCTCTCTAGGTGGTGTGGCCCCTCCACCCGCCTGCTCACACTGGTGTGCCGTGCCCCTCCCCCGCAGGGCTTCCTGCGCTCGGCCACCTCGCTCATCCAGACCATCGGCCGCGCCGCGCGGCACATCAACGGCACCGCGCTGCTCTACACGCGGGGCGAGCCCTCCGCCGCCATGGAGGCGGCCATCGAGGAGACCGAGCGCCGCCGCACCCGCCAGACGCTGCACAACCAGCAGCACGGCACGACGCCGCGCGGCGCGGGTGGCGAGCCTGGCGGCGCGCGCACCGGTGCGGCCAAGGAGACGGGCGCGGAGCTGATCAAGCTGCTCGGCGGCGGAGGCGGCGGCGGCGGCGGCGGCGGCGCTGGCCAGGCGAGCGGCGGCGACGACGGCCCTGGCGCGGGGCTCGAGGGCGGCGAGCTCGAGCTGTACGACGCGCTGCGCACGTGGCGCGGCGGCGTGTTGCGGAGCGAGGGGAAGCGGCGGCCGTTCATGATCGTGACCGAGCAGGTCATGCGCGGCATCGCCACGACGAGCCCCACCTCGACCGAGGAGCTGCTCGCCGTCAAGGGTATCGGCCCGAAGAAGCTCGAGAAGTACGGCGAGCAGCTGCTCGAGGTCGTGCGGTTGCACCTCGTGCGCCAGCGGACGTCGCCGCAGGACGGCTACGACCTCGAGCTGCCCGAGTGAGCCTGCTTTCAACTTCCAGACTCCAGGTTTCGGTATGCTGTTTTAAAATTTCCTACTTAGTATCAAAATTCAAAACTCGGCCTTCACTCCATGATCCCTTTGCCTCGCCTCCGCAGCGCCCTTCCGACGCTCACGAGCGGCAGCAGCTTGAACTTGTGTTCGCCGCTCGACGTCGCATCGGCGACGGTCAGATTGAGCACGCACGTTGGCGTGGCAGTCGCGACAAAGGCGGCTTGCTGTGTGATCGACGCATTGCGTTTGAGCGCGCCAAAGCTAGCGACAGCGTGCGCATCGATGCGCTGCTCGTCGCATCGGCAGCCGCTGACGCAGCTGACGAGGCACACTCCCATGCCCTCGTACGAGCTGAGGTAGTTCAAAACGACGGTTGCACAGCCGTCGGCCGCGCAAAGCGGCTGCTTGCCGCTCGCAGGCATCGACAACCTGTCGACTGCCGCGGGCCCGGAGCTACCTGCGACGCCAAGGCGCGTGTCCACCACGAGCCGCATCGAGGCGCCAGGCGTGACCGCGACGATTCCCGGCTTCTTTTTCGCGCTTCGGCTTAGTGTGCGCCGGCACCATTGCCAACCGGGGTGCGTGTGAGCGCATCGGCGCCGCTCCTCAGCTGTCGCCGCTGCAGAGAGACACGTACGCAGCACTTGGCAGCTCTCGGTCTCCTGCGTTGGCGTGCCGGCGGTGCCTTCGACGTACAGCGGCTTGAGATGCATGCGGTGCGACTTGATCGGTGGCCGCTCACCGGGCAACAGTGGCCGTGGTCGCAACGCCACTGGATGCAGCTCGTGGCAGCTCCAGAGGCTCTCCGAGACGCGTCGATTGACCTCGTGGTAGGGTCGTGGCAGCAACGGTCTGGACACTGCCCACTGAAGCTGCCCACCCTTGCGGTGGCGCTCCACGAGGGAGGCAAGCCCGTGGTTGACTGCGTCCGCGACGAGGTGGTAGCCGACGGTTCCCGTCGATGGGTGCGTGCAGTCGGCAGCAACCTCGCCTATCGAGAAGCCCCTCGCCTTACTCATCACCTCGTGAAAGATTGCGTCGCGCATGGAGACGCAGGTTGCGCCATAGTGCTTGCACAATGCTGCGAATGCGTCCTCGGAGCCATGACCCCATTCAGTGTTCCATTTGGGCTCTCTTCTGCACGCCAGCTGCGCCCAGCAAGTGCACCAGTCCCTCACAGTCAGCATCACAAGCGCTGGCGATCGTGGGAAGCGTAGTAGTCGCCGCATGATGCGCTCGACGGCGGCCGGGTCGCTATGCACAGATCCGTACTCCATTAGCACGAGGTCGACGTCCAATGGCAGTTTGCCCAAAACGCACTGCTCCTGATGCTCCGCCTTTGTCGCATCGACTGCAACATTGTGCACGCGATGCCCAGCGTGTGGCCAGGTTGCATTCACCCAGTCCAAAGCCTGCAAGGCAAAGCCACGGACGGCACGTCCAGTGGAATCGTCTCGACCGTACGCCCATTTGCGCCGCCGGCTGCTGCCATCGAAGTCAGCGCATCGTAGCTCCGGCTGGTGCTCCAGTTGGCACCCGCCGTTCATGGCCACCGAAGCGCCAAGCACGCCCATCGTCACGGGGAGGCCCGCGTCCAAACGATTCCATACGGGCGACCTGGCATCACCTAAGACGTGCAGCGAGCGCTGAAGCTGGGTGGTGTTGAGCAGCGGCTCACGCATCGCGCCCATTGTTTTCCCAGGAAGTTCTGCATGCATGCATCAGGCCTTTTTCTTTTTCATCTGCTAACGGTCTATAGCGGCGACACCAGACCGACTTCTCCGAGCTCAATCGACCTCACGACCGCTACGAGCGGGCGCCGACCCGCGGGCGCCCTAGTGCAGGGCCCTGGGGTACGGTAATCGCTGGCAAACGCGTCGCCTCAATAGCCTCAATAGCGATAAGACGGAACACCCTATGGCTATACACGCCAAAGTACCGCATGCAGTTTAGTATTGAGGAGCCTCACGATTGGCAGACCAAAGTTCATCGTCGACGTAACCCCATGTCCGCAGCCCACGCGCACCGATTTGCTCAACCGCCTTCAGCAGCGCCGATGATGCACTATATTGCGGCTTGTGCAGATGAACGTCGCCGTCGCTGCTCTTGGTGAATAAAACCTCTGGGCTTTCGCTGTCGCTGTCTCCTTTGCCTGTGCCGTGGTGTCCCATGTTCGCAAGATTGAGGAGCTCTGCCGTGACATTCGCCGTCACGTCGTTGCAGTCAAACGGATTCTGAGCTGCCGGACAGCCAATGGCACCCGCCATCGCTGCTATCGCTGGCGCTGCTGCGGTCGCGTCGGTCAGATCCTCCAGGCGAACAAAGTGCGACACCGCAAAGTCATCGCTCGAAGATGCTTCTTCGCGCATGAACGACCAGGCACCTTCCATGGCGTGCTGCCACAGCGCTACACGGTTGAGCGCTCGTCGCCCCGGGCCCTCCTCGCACACGCTACTCTGTCTCGCCGCGTATGACGACACGAGCATCTGGCAGCTCTCACGATGCTGCAGCGGCAAGAGGCGCGGGAAGAGCGGCGGGAACTCGTCCAGCGGCTGCTCGGTCTCGTCGAGGGCGACGTCACGACCGTCGCGCACGATGGTGACGACACGCATGTTCTCAGGGTAGAGACGAGCCAGCAGCGGCAGCATGAAGGCGAAATGCGGCGTCTTCAGTGCCCACGGCTTGCTGGTGTCGATGCCATACTCCTTCACATAGCTGCGGATGGCTTCACGCAGCTTTTCGGTGGCCTCGTTCACGAGGTCGGCACAGGTCGGCTCATTCACGTACCCCGTCGTCGAGCCACGGCAGCGGATCAGGGCAGAGATCGTCTCGTGATCCACGTACCGCGCCGTTCTGGCGTCGAGGTCTGAATCGCCCTGCAGCTGGAAGCCGAGCAGCTGTGCCGCCCGAGCAAGCACACGCGTGCCCGAGCCGGCGACGCCAGTGAGCAGCAGAGGCGGCAGCGACTGTGTGGGCAATGGAGCGAGCACAACCGTGGAATTGGACGCTTCGGATGGTTTATCGAGCATGGTCATGGCGTTGTCAAAGTCGGAACGCAGCTGATCGAGATCAGACTCGAGCTCAAAGGTCTGGTCCGCAAGTTCGTTGATCTTGTGGCCCTTGGCCGCGAAGAGCTTTTTGATCCCGCGCGCCGGTCCGTAGATGGAATCCCACCAGAGCGGCACGGCGGGGGGCAGCTCGAGCACGACGATATCTTTCTGATTGGACCAGAGTGCGTGGCCCAGCCCCGCGCCGTGCTGGCCCACGAGCAGCTTGGTCGAGCACACGGCGCGCTGCTGCTCGCTCAGAGGCATCCCGTCAAACGACACCGCCGCGAACGAGAGCCCACGCTCATTGGCGAGCCGCTTCACCTCCCATGCCGTCTTATTGGCGTTCTTGATGTATCGGCGGTCTGCCCCGTAGTCGAAGCGCTGCACGAAGACCACATCGGCCGACTTGCACATCGGCGCAAACGCGCGGAAGCGCCGATAGTTCTTGTAGTACGACCCGTAGACTGGTGTCGAGGTGTACGAGCGGCGCGACGTGAGCGCCGGCATGTGCGAGCACTGGACGTCGTCTTCACGAAGAGTGCCTGTGAGGCTCATGTTCATGCTCGCCGCGACCCCAGAGTAGAGGCCGTGCAGCTCGCGCGGCACGAAAAGTTTCCTGCAAGTCTGGGCCTGCACCTCCTTGCAGTGCCACGCGCGGGGCAGCCAGTTGCGCATCAGGTGGGAGAAGTGGGTCGGGTAGCCGTCCGCACGCTGGTCGTCGCCGTCGGCCGCGTGCGTGACGCGACCGCAAGCGCCAAAGCACTGCACAACGAGTGCCGCGCCACCAGTGCACCGCCTTGCGCGCTCCTTGGTCGATGTGAGAGGCACCGGCACGCCCGCGCGCAGCATCTCCTTGCCATCGTTGGAATAAGGCGGCTCCAACTGAGCAGGCTGGCTCTGGCCGGCGCGCGTCGGGAAGAAGCGAAGGCACACCGAGGGCGATTTCCCGTGGCCCGTTGCCACCGAGTCGCTCGTCTCGTTGCATCCGACCACAGGAAGAGTTGGGTCTTGTCCCTCGGCCATACGCTCGTTGTATAGCGAGGCGCGTGCTCTCTCGTCAGGGTCGTTGTGGAGCGCGCCCTCGCTTGCGCCTTGATACATCGCCACGTGGCCGTCGCCGTCCCACTTTGGGCAGATCTTAGCGCACTGATCCGACGAGATCCGATACTTCTTGATGTCCGACCAAAAGCGTGCGGAGGCGACCTCGTAGACCGCAGTATCGTCATCATCGTGCACCTTGCCGAGAGAACCCAAGTCGTGAGACGTGTTCGAGGGACGCGAGTTGTCGAAGAACGACTCGAGGCAGCGCGTCCTGGTCATCACGGAGAAGAGGCAAATCGACAGCGACCAGTGCTCAGTCAGACCGACGAAGGCGAAGCCCTGCATGCGCTGCAGCGCCAGCTGCCGATTTGGCTCGAGGTCTAATGTCTCGCACGAACCTGTGACGGACTGGCAGCTGATGCCAGTCGCCTGCCCTGCCAGCATCTTTGTGACCGTCCCACGGATACGCTCACCGTACTGCTGCCCCGTCAGCCGCGAGAAGCCATTCACCCCCTGCGCTGCAAAGTGGTCGTACGCTGACCACGAGCGCGCTGCGGGGTGGCGGAAGAAGCCATAGAAGCTCCCCTCGTACATCCGCCACGCTGACTCGGTGATAGGCCAATGACCGCCGAAGTTGCCCGACTTCTCCCAGAAGACGTCCTTGAACCAGGTGTCCATTGGGTACTTCGAGAGGAAGTGGCGCTCCTCGAGGCAGTGCTCGCCCATCTCCTGCCCGCACGGCTCGATGCGTGCGTCTGGCGGCAGCGACTCGTTGGCATAGTGTGCCAGTGCGGTGCCGAATGATGAGCCGGCCTTTGGCACGTGGAACCACGCGAGCCGCCGTTGCTCGTGCCACTGGTTCCTGCCGTTGTTGCTCACGTGCAGGTCCACCCCGTCTGGCTGCGGCCCTAGGTCTGGCCGTGCCGGCGCAGTCGGCCGCGCGAGGGCGAGGCCGGCGAGCCAGAACATGAGAGGCGGCGTTGCCTAATATGGCGACTGCTGCAGACGCGTTTGGGTGGAGCATCCTCTTAGACTGACATTACTACGCCTACTCGTCAACATCTCGCAGTCGCGCGCGAAACATGGTACATGCGTCGCCCCTGCAACTACACCGTACGGGGTCCTTTACCTGCCCTCTCCCCGCTTCGTTGCCGTTGCAGGAGAGGAGGAGCTGGAACGGAACCTCACCCCGCCTTCGTGCCCTCCTCGTCCTCCTCGTGCACGAGGGGGGGCGGGTGCGCCAGCGGCAGGATGGTCGCGCCGCGCATCGCGCAGTACACCTCGGAGCCGCCCGCGCCGCACGCCACGTTCAGGACCTCGCCGCCCGCCTGCAGCACCTGGACCTGCTCGCAGCTGGGAGGGCCGCCCGCGTTGCCGCGCGAGATGGCCCAGCGGGCGACGCTGCCATCCTCGGCGCCGCTGAGCAGCTCGGCCGTCTCGATGCGAGCAGCCGACGACGAGGCGGCGCGCCACGCCACGCTCGACAGGCCGCCCTCGGCGTCGGCGGGCGGCGCGGCGACGGCGGGCGGCGACGAGCCCGCCACGTCGCGCACGTCCCACACACGGAGCGTCCCGTCGTTGGTGCCGGCGGCGGCGACGCCGAGGCCGTCGCAGAGAGCGACGCTGAGCACGCCGTCGGCGTCGGGCGACGCGCCCACAAAGAGGCGGCGCGCCACGAAGAATGGCGCGTGCGCAAACGACGGGTGGGTCGGCGGCCGGCCCGGCGGCAGCGGCGGCGCGAAATGCAGCACGCACTGCCCCTCGAAGGTTCCCGCCACCAGCAGCGCACCGCCGTGGCCGTCGTAGCCGACGGCGACGCTCATCACCCAGCCGTCGTCCGTCTGCGCGAGCTTGAGCCGCTGCACCTCCTCGCCCTGCCTGGTGCCTCGCACGCTCACGTGGCCGTCGAGGCCGCCGCACGCCGCCCATGGCACGTCGTCCTCCGGCTTGCTGCCGCCGCCGCCGCCGCCGCCGCCGCCGCCGCCGCCGCCGCCGCCGCCGCCGCCGCCGTCGCCGCCGCCGCCCGGCGGCGTCTTGCCCTCCGCACCACCCGCCGCCTGCTGCCGCGCCAGCGCCGC
>Ga0209713_10001433_pt1 | contig 14215 bp, 6 predicted proteins | sample ArcOceMetagenome_3_FD_187444 | JGI IMG/M metagenome (GOLD analysis project Ga0209713, IMG submission 187444) | Marine eukaryotic phytoplankton communities from Arctic Ocean - Arctic Ocean- Svalbard ARC20M Metagenome (SPAdes) (version 2) | ecosystem: Environmental > Aquatic > Marine > Oceanic...
CCTCGTGCCCTGCTGCGCCGCCGGGGAGCCGGACCGCGCGGCCGCGGCCGCGCGGCTGCTTACCCGGCTAGCCTGCCCCGCCGCGCCAAATACTGATGCGCGCCAATTACGGACCGACGCTTCCTAGTCCCACCTGATCTACAGACTGTTTTTTTTCTCGAGGTATCTCATCGAGAAGCAACAGGCTCGGCGCGCGAGGGGGATGATCACCCCACGCGCTGCACATCCGTGGGACATCCGGCTTGGCCGACTAATTTGCGAGCGAACGGACGACGGAAGCCGCCGCATGTCGGCGCTCCGTCTGGGCCGTGCAGTGACCACGCCGGCACGCTGCGCTGCGAGCGTGGCAGCGCCGTGGCCCAGGCAGTTCCAACGTGGCAAGGCCAGCGGCAAGGCGGCCAAGCAGAAGGCCAATCAGACCCCTCCGCCGCGGCCAGGCGCGCTGAGCGTGAACGCGAACGCGCGCAGCGTGCTCGTGCTCAACACCGACTACCGACCGCTCGGCCTCACCACCATGAGGAGAGGCCTGGCGATGATGGAGGAGCCGGCCAAGGCGCAGGCCGTGGAGTACTCGGGCAAGGTGGTGCGATCGGAGCGCAAGGAGCTCGAGCTGCCGACGGTGCTCGTGATGCACTCGTACGTCAAGGCCAAGGGCAACCATTTCAACGGCGAGACCGCGTCCGCGTGGCCGCCCTCGCGCGACGACATCCTGGTCCGCGACAACTTCCAGTGCCTGTACTGCGGTCGGTCGGCGTGCACGATCGACCATGTCATCCCGCGGTCCAAGGGCGGCGGCAAGACGTGGGACAACCTGGCGAGCTCGTGCCACTCGTGCAACTCGAAGAAGGGCGACCTGCTCCTCTCGCAGTGCAAGCACATCAAGCTGAGAAGTAAGCCCGGCCCGCCAAAGTCGCCGGTGGTGTGGCGGCACACGCAGCTGCTGCTCAACCACAAGTCGAGCGCGGCGCAGTGGAGCAAGTACCTGCAGGCCGACAGCGAGCTCTACCAGTCGCGCTCGCAGGCCGTTGCGTGAGGGGCCTTCTCTCTCGGCGGTGGTGGCACGGGAGAGAGGTTTTGACGAGAGAGACGAGACTGTCCGAGGCGCGGCCTCGCTTGGGATGTGATTTATTTAGGTCGCGTATAGGCCACCGCAGCCCGTTCTGTACATTATATTCGGTGGCAACCCTACAGTATTCGACAACATATGTATCAACAGGGCCCAGGGGCCGCTCACATCCACCCAGGAAGGCCTGGGAACTCCTTCCAAGTCGTCCAGACCCTGAGCTGCTTCTCATAGTTGGCGTTGAGCGCGGCGCTGGGGCGCTCTGAGCTCACGAGCGCCTGCACGTCGGCCCACGGCACCTTTCTCCTCGCCAGCAGCCACGCGACTACGATGGCCGTCGCGCCCTCCTCACCCTCGCCGTCCTCGCTCGTAACGAGAACGCTGCCACCGTCGGCCAGCGTCGCGTCGATCTTGTCCAGTGGCTTCAGCACATGACCGAGGAGAGGCTCCTTGACCATGTCGCCGAGAGCGACCTTCTGCACGGGCACGCCGCCAGGGAGGGGCGTGGGCGCACTGCCGACGGTGACCACGAGCTCGATGCCCGCAGCGTCGAGCTGGTCCTCGTCCTCCGTGCATGCTCTTAGACCGAGCCAGACCTTGGTACCTGCGCCCTCGGCGTCCTTTATTTCGTTCTTGAGCTCCGCGATGCGAGACTCGCCGCCGCCGCCTGCGCCGCCGGCAGTGCGCAGCATGATGCCTTCGCCGCCCTTCCAGCCATAGATGCCAGGTGAGAGCTCCTCGACCGGCATTGGGCTGGCTGAACGCTAACGGGTCGTCTGAGGCGCTGCTGCGCTAAGGGGTGACGCTGCTAGCCACGCCAGGACGTCGAGCTGCGCGCCGGTGCTCTGGTGTCGAGTCGATCGAAGACTTCGATCGTCGGTTTCCTTGGGTCGAGCAGCGTTAGCCGGCATGCAGCACGACCCCGAGGAGTACAACGCCGAGGACCCGGAGGCCTTCGAGGCCGGCCTCAAGGCGGCGCGTGCGCAGACGGCCGAGCTCGACGGCGCACGGCCGCTGGTCGACCTGCTGGAGTCCTCCGAGCCCAAGGTGCTGACCGGCGCCGGCTCGGCGCTCTTCAACCTGTGCCTGGACGCCTCGTTCGCGCTGAGCGTGCGCGAGCTGGGCGCGCTGCCGAAGCTGCAGGCCCTCACCGACAACCCCGACCTCGGCGTGCAGGCCGTGATGCTCGGAGTGCTCATGAACTGCTGCGCCAGCTCGGAGGAGTGCCGCTCCGACCTGGTGAGCCACGGGCTGCTCGCGCAGGTGCTGGCGGTGGTGACGCGCTCGGAGATCAGCGGGACGCAGAAGAACCTGGTGACCTCGACCAACCTGCACGGCGAGGTGCTCGCCGCCGCGCTCGCGCTGCTCAACAACGTGCTGCTCGACGACGACGCGGCGCGCCGGCTGCGCTCGCTCGGCGGGCTGTCGCAGCTGATGCGGCTGCTGAAGACGCGCAAGATGGAGGTGGACGAGTCGGTCCTCGAGGACGCGGCGTCGTCGCTGCTCCGCGTCGTGCAGGAGGACCAGGGCGCCGCGCCCGCCCTCTTCGAGATGGGCGCGATGCCGAAGCTGGTCGAGCACGTCGAGAGCGCCAACGAGGAGCTGCAGGTGCGCGTCGCCGGGCTGCTGGCGAGCTGCTGCGCGCAGGTGGGCGTCGCGCGCGAGGAGCTGCACAAGCTGGGGACGGCGGGCAAGCTGCTGCCGCTCCTCTCGTCGGGCTCCGAGGAGGTGCAGGAGGCGGGCGCGATGGCGGTGCAGCAGATCTCGCTGCTGCCGGCGGCGGCGCGCGAGATCCGGCGCAAGGGCGGCGTGCCCGCGCTGATCGACCTGATGGCGTCGCTCGACCCGCGCGTGCAGTTCTGCGCGGTCTCGGCGACGATGAACGTGGCGATCTACGACCCGAAGGCCGCCGCCGCCATCCGCGAGGCCGAGGGGCTGCGGCCGCTCGTCTACTTTCTGGGGAGCGGCTCGCCCGAGACGGCCACGTCGGCGGCGCTCACCGTCGAGGCGTGCGCGGTCAACGAGTCGAACAAGACGCTGCTGCGCGAGCTGGGCGCGATCGAGGCGCTGCTGGCGATGGCGTCGCAGGCCGAGCCCGGCGCGGCGGGCGGCCAGCGCAACGCGCAGGCGGCGGCGCTCGGCGCGCTCGCCAACCTGTGCCTCAACGAGGACGAGGCGCGCGTGCTGCTGCGGCTGCAGGGCGGGCTGCGCAAGCTGCAGCCGCTGCTCTTCGCGACCGACGAGCTGCTGCAGTCGAAGGCGGCGGAGGTCATCTACCACTGCGCGCCCAACGCCGAGACCAAGGTCTCGATGCGCATCCTCGACATCCTCAAGCCGCTCGTGGCGCTGCTGGCGTCGCCGTCGCAGGCGGCGCGCCTCGCCGCGGCGGGCGGACTGATGTGCGCGACGCAGAACGAGACGACCAACCAGCTCAAGTGCCGCGAGCTCGGCGCGATCTCGCCGCTGCTCTCGCTGCTCGTGCCGCCCAAGGAGGGGCCGCCCGACGCCGAGTGCCAGCGGCGCGCGGCGTGGTCGCTCTCCAACGTCGCCGCCGAGCCGGCGGCGTGCATGCAGCTGCGCGTCTCGGCCGACGGCTTCTCGCCGCTCGTGCACATGATCGAGCACGCGCCGCCCGACCTGCAGCGCCCCGCCGCCGCGTGCCTCTTCAACGCGACGGCCAACGACCCGCTGGCGGCGCAGGCGGCGCTCGAGGCGGGGATGCTGCCGCCGACGATGGCGCTGCTCCGCCACGCGCGCGAGGACGCCAACGCCGACCTGGTCGCGTGGGCGGCGGGCGTCGTCCTCAACACGTCGTACGAGCTCGCGGCGCCGTTTGGCGCGCTGCTGCTCGCCGAGCACCCCGGCGCGTCGGCGGCGCTGCTCGCGTGCCTCTCGCCCGGCGGCAGCCCGCTGCAGAACTCCAACGCCTCGGGCGCGCTGATGAACATCTGCGCGACGAGCGAGGCGCACACGCAGGAGGTGCTCGCCAAGAACGGGCTGCAGTCGCTGCTCGAGGTGCTCGCGTCGTGCAAGGCGGCCGACCAGGAGGGCGACGCCGTCGCGGCGTGCCACGCCGCCGGCGCCCTCGCCAACCTCGCGCGCACCGAGGCGGCCGTCGAGTCGCTGCTCTCGCTCGGCGGCGCCAAGACGGTCGTCGAGGCGCTCGAGGGCGAGACCGAGGAGGCGGTGCGCGCCGCGGCGGCGTGCGTGCTCAACGCGGCCGGCGGCGAGGGCAACGCGCACGCGGCGATCCGCGAGGAGATGGTCGAGGCGGGCGGCGTCGGCACGCTCGTCGCGACGCTCGCGAGCCCCAACGTCGAGCTCAAGCTCAAGTCGCTCGGCGCGCTGCTCAACCTGACGGTGGCGGGCTCGGCGGCCGAGGCGGTGCGCGACGCGTCGGTCGACGTCGAGGCGGCGCAGAAGCTCGTCTCGACGGGCGGCTTCGAGATGCTCGTGAAGCAGCTCTCGGAGCCCGAGCCGATGCTGCGCGCGCGCGCGGCGGGCGTGCTCTTCAACTGCGCCGGCTTCGGCCCCGACAACCGCCTCGCGATGCTCGAGCAGGGCACGCTCGCGGCCGTCGTCGAGGCGCTCGGCTCCGACCCGGGCCGCGGCTCGACCGACGAGGTGCGGCACATGATCGAGGCGCGCCTCGTGGGCGTGCTGCTCAACGCGGCGCTCAACCCCACCACGCGCGTCGCCGTGCTCGAGCTGGGCGGCCTCAAGCCGCTCGTCGGCTACCTCGCGTCGCACGACCCGACGGTGCTCGCCACCGCCACCACGGCCATCGCCTACCTCAACGACAAGGCCGAGCACCGCCCCGGCGCCCTCGACTCGGCGCTCCGCTCGAGCGAGAACGCCGCGCGCCTCACCTACCACAAGCAGCGCTTCCACGGCGGCGCCGCGGCGGCCGCGGCGGCCGACGCGAGCCTGCCCGCCGACGCCAAGCCGGTCGAGCCCGACGGCGACGAGGAGGCGCCCGGCGCGCGCTCCAAGGCGCTCTACGGCACGCTGCCGATGGCCAAGCTCGGCGCGACGCACGACTCCAAGGCCAAGGGGCCGCGCTTCGACTCGGAGGCGCCCGCGCCCTTCGTGCGCATGGAGAAGAACTGCGTGCAGCCTGAGATGGCCGAGGAGCCGTACGAGGAGGTGCCGTCGCCGCTCGCCTCGCCGCGCGACGACGAGTGATCGCGAACGCCGCCGCGCGTAGCGCACACGCGGGGCCGTGGCTGGCCGCCAGCGCGGCCAGAGGTTGGACCATGGGGACCGTGTCTCGAGTGGGAACGTTGGGTTCGGGTGGGCATGATTTAGCGACAAGATCGAAAATGCGAGTCGTCTCGACGCGAGGCCCCGGGACTAGCGCTGGCCGCGTGAGAGCGACGCGACACGACAGCGACGGACACCATCCCACAACTACTGAACAAAACTGTGGCCCATGAACGGACCGACACGCGGCTCCGTCAACGTAAGGACGGTCGCACAGAGACGTAGCGGAAACGACAGGCGCGCTCGGCACGCCGCGAGCGCTATTCCTTTTTGACAGCCTTGGAGGCCGGCTCGGCTGGCAACTCCGACGCGGGCGTCGGTTTGGGTGCCGCCGCAATGGCATCGCGCATCGCGATGTGCTGCGCCTTGAACGCAGCGAGCGCGGCCTTGGAGACGACCTTCGAGGGCGGCACTCTGAGCACGGCGGCCGTGAGATTAGTCCGTAGCTGCGCCTCGCATGCCACCTCCTCCTCGCTGACGGCGTCCGTCGGCTTGCGCGCGGCCTGATGGCGCAGCATCTGAGCGAGGAGGTCAGGCGTGTCGCCCGACTCCTTGAGCTCGGGAGCCGCTGGTGGCTCGGCCTCCGGAGCTGGTAGCGAACGCTTCGGCATGTTAGCTAGCCTCTCGCGATCCCTCTCGTCGCTCGCGCACGCGCGAGCTTCGCCACCCAGCACGGCCGCGCCGGCGAAACTCCACCCACGGGCACCGGCCGCGCCTTTAGGCTGCATGTCCTTCTTGCCCGTCAATGTGACGGACCTCCCGCAGTGTGCCGACTGGAGCAGCATGGGCTCCGGCATACGCGACATCATGATCGGCTTCGGGCTGGTCGTGTTTGCGTCGGCGGGCATCTGCGGCGCGCTGAATTTGCAGAAGCTGGTCCACGTGAGGAACGCGGACCCCGTGACCGGCGAGCCCCACGTACATTTCGCCCGGCTACCGCTTTGGTGGGCGGGCATCTTGCTAAACACGGTCTCCGAGCTGGTGCGTCCGCTCACCGCAGCAGAGGCTCGCGCGCGTGGAAAGCCCTGCTCACAACTGCCCTGGCGGCGTGCGCAGGTGAACCTCGCGGCGCTTGGATTCGCGCCGGCCACGCTGGTCACTCCACTCGGCTGCATCACCGTCGCCTTCAACTCTGGTGAGGAGATGCGCTGCCCGTGCTGCCCACATCCTCGCCTCACCGGATCCTCGCCCGCGCCTGGCCACGCACAGTGACGAGCGTCGTCTGGCTCGGCGAGCCCTTCCTCAAGCGGGACATGCTCGGCATCCTCGTGCTTGTACTGGGCGTGGCATGCGTGGTCATGTCGCAGGTTGGTGCTCCTGTCCAGCCAATCACGCCGGACTACCTCATCAACAACGTGTTGGTCAGCCCCGTCTTTTGGGTGCGTCTCGCCCCGCCCGCCCCCCTCGCCAGGGCCTGGCCCCAGCCACTGCGGCAGCCCCGGCTCACGCGCCTTCGTGCCGACGGTGCGCCACGCAGGCGTACATCGGGTTTGTGGTCGTCGCGCTCTTCGTGCTGCGCGTCTTCGTCGAGAAGAAGTACGCCACTCGCTTCTCGTGGGTCTATCTGACCGAGAGCGCCCTCGTCGGCTCGATCAGCACGGTTGCGGCGCGCGCCTTCTCGTCGATGACGATGCCGGGGGTCGCCGCCGCGAGCGGCACGCCCTCGGGCTGCCCAGGCCAGAGCCGGCTGGTGTGCAACCTGGCGGGTCCGTACTGCTGGACGACGTGGAGCTCGCTGGTGCTGCTGGTGCTCGGCGCGTCGTCGTCGCTCGTGCTGCAGAACAAGGCGATGATGCACTTTGGCAACTCGGAGGTGGTGCCGATCTACTTTTGCCTCTTCACGGTCGGGGGCGTGCTCGGCGCGGCGATGGCGTACGACGAGCTCTGCTGGCCGTGGGTGCTGCTCTTTGTGCCCGGCCTCGGCCTGTGCATGGTCGGCGTCTTCGCCATCACCTACAGGAGGCAAAACCGGCTCGCGGCGCATCAGCTCTCCAACGCGGCGCTGCAGAATGGGGACGGGGGCCCCGATGGCGAGGTGGACGACGTGCGTGCCTCCAACATGAGCCACGCGTCCGCCTTCGACGAGGCCGAGTCGTTGCTCACGCTGGGTGGCGCCTCCATGTCGAGCACAGCCAACATTATGGCGCTCCACAAGCCACCCAGCACGCCCACCGCAGAGTCGCTGCTACCGGGGGGCGGTGGCAACTCGCCGCGCCGATGACGGGCGCGCACTTTGCCCCAGCGCGCCTTGCACCGTCGTGGTCGGCTGTGCGCGACCTCAAAGGTCGCGACCGTCTGGCCTGGCTGCCCCAGCGGCTCTGCCGAAAGGTTCAGTCTTCTATTTCTGTGGTTGTTTTTCACGTCCTGCTCTCATACACTGACACACTAGACCTACGCTCTGAAACTCTGGTGGACCGCGGACCACACCACACGGCGTCAAGGCGGGTGCCTGTAGAGCGTGCTACGCGGCACGGACGAGAAGGGCGCCTCTCGTTGCCTCTGCAGAAGGTACTGCGGTCCTCGCTGGAGCGTTGCGCGCGGCGGCATTGGGACATACGGCGGCGGCCGTGCGCGGGGTGGCGGTCGAGCAGAGGGTGGCGGTCGTGCGGAGGGTGGACCCTGCTGCATCTGCCGCTGCACCCAATATTTGCTGTGCTTGTCGGTGGCTGCGTTGTACGGTGCCCAGTGCCCCTCCCATGCGCAGACTCGATTATCATAGACCGCGGGCCGCTGGTGTCGCACAGCCAGCTGCATGCTGCGCCCAGCGTCCCACTTTTTTTCATTGTGGCTGTCGCTGCGTGGCCGGCGAACAACGTTAGGCTGCGGCTGCTGCTTCGGGCGCTGGCCAGCGTGGAACGCAACCACCGGAGCACTCAACGGTCGCGGCTTGGGCCGGCGCGCGAGGTACGGCATTCTAGCTGCCGGCGCTTGAATAGTATGCGCGAGGGAGGTACATCACCTAACGACAATCTAAGTGTATCCCTCCTGGGGCCCTCCTGACCGGCGGCTTAGGCAAAGCTAAGATCTAAAGTAATCTAAAAAGTATAGAGCAGGCTTCTCGATTCCCATGTACACCCCTCCACAGCTCTCCAGGCACGTCTCCCGCGCCACACCACACATGGCACTCACTTACACCCGAGGTCTCGCACATCGGACACAGCAGGGTGGAACAAAACGAACGAAAGCACGAACAAAGAAGAACGTCCAAAGCGTCGGTCGGCAACGGAATGTGCAACATCATGAATGGCGCCGTAGAGTCAGGGGTCGTCTGCATCGAGCCTAGATCTCGACCGGCATCGCCGCCTCCTCGTCGACGACGAAGTGGGTGGTGAGCCTGGCGAGGTCGGTGGCGACGGTGTTGCTCTCGCCACCGAAGCTGCCGTCGCTGCGCAGCATCGTTCCGTCGAGCGCCGCGATGGTCGGCGCGCTCGCCTGGCCGCGGAGGGACTGGCGGTACGCATGCGCGTCCTCTTTCGACTGCACGATCACGGTGGAGCCGAAGATCTTCGTGAGCAGCGGCTGCAGCGTCGTGTCGCCGTTGCACGGCGAGAGCAGCGCGGCCGCGCGCAGCACCAGCGGCTGCTGCTTCACCACCACCGGCACGGGGCCGTTCTGCGGAGAGATGTATTCGAGAGGCCACACGGCAACGTTGTCCGCCGCGGCCACAGCCTGCGCCTGAGCCACCGTGTCGGTTACGACGCGCTCCAGCTTGTCGCCCGCGAGCGACGAGAGCACGGCGTTGAGCACCTTCGACTCGCAGCCGGCCTGCGGCATCACCTTGAAGAGCTCGTGCACGCGACCGTGCTCGCCACCGGCTGAGCCAGCGGCGACGGCGTCAACCACCTCAGCCTCGGGCTCCTCCTCCTCCGCTCCGTCGGCGGTGCCCGCTTCGTCCGTGTCCATGGCCGCAGCATTCGGCAGCTGTGGCGCCGGCAGCAGCGGCGGCTGTACGACCTCCTCGTCCTTCTCATCGACGTCATCTTGCGCCGATGCCGGAAGCCCAGCTCCACGGATGCGCACGCTGCGAGCGGGCGCGTCATCGCCAGCAGCGTGGCCGCGCTTGCGCGTGGCCACGTCGGTAGCGGGCAAGCGCCCGCCACGCGACCGCGACGTCGATCGCATCGCAGCAGCAGACGCCTCAGTCGCCGCCGGCGATGATGCCTCAGTCGCCGCCGAGATGCGCGCGCGGGGCTTGGCAGGGGGGCTGCGCTGGCGGGGGGCCGGCGCCGGGGCCGGCGCCGGCGCCGGCGTCTCGGCGGGGTTGACCGACGGCCCCATCAGCGCGGGAAGCTGCTCCCCCGACAGCGGCGCGAGCTTGTTGAGCTGCGCCTCGGTGAGGCCCTCCTTCAGGTGGTTGTCGATCTTGTTCTCGACTGCGGCGATGAGGTTTTGGTACGCCTTGGTCTCCTTGAAGCCGTCCTTGCGCAGGTTGATCTCGAGGTCGTAGTCAGCAAGCTTCGTGCCGGCCTCCAGCTCGAGCTTCACGTGCGCAACAAGGCCATGAGCATGCCGGCGCACCCTCGTCGCCGTGCTGTTGTTGCCGCGGAAGCCCGACTTCTGCTTCTTGGAGTGCATGAACATCGTGCTCATCATGCCGGCGTAGGAGATGCAGATGCCGAAGGGGCGGTCATCGAACGAGTGCATCGAGCCGGCTTTCTCGTCTGTGGTGAAGCCGAGCTTGATGGTCGCCTTGATGGGCCGCATGCCCGGCTGGACGTGCTGCGCCTGCGCCTGGTAGTGCTCGGTGGTGCCGCATTTGAGCATCGTGTTGCGGAACGGGCCCGCCCCCTGCTCCTCACGGTGCGACACCTTGTGGCCCTTGATAGTGATGTCAAAGTCGATATCCTTGGCCTTGTCCGAGAAGAAGGCGTAGCCGAGGTAGCGAGAGAGCGACGTGGTGTAGGCCTGCTCGATGATCGGCAGCTTGATGTCGTGGCCGCACGACTGAATGTCGACGTTGTCGCGTGTGCCGAAGATGATGTGCATCATGCCGCCCTGCTTCTTGCCGAGAAGCGACTTGCAGTTCTTGAGCAGCGCCTTGCGCCCCACTTCGCCCGCAAACGGCTTGACGCACTCGTCAAAGCGCGCAAACGTCCCCTCCTCGTTCTCGTACCACTGCTTGGCCTCGGTGTCAAAGATGAGGTACGGCAGCTTCATCTCGCGCGTGTCGTTCTCGGCAAGGGCCGAGTGCGAGAGCAGGGCAACGTAGTAGTGCTTGTCCGAGCGTGTGCCGACCACGATGTTCGAGCAGGCCGAGCGGCGCTGTGACGGCCCCGCTGCCGAACTGGCCGGCCGCCAGATGGTTGGCCGATGCCGTCGTCGCGCCCAGGTCGAAGAGCTGCTCAAGGAAGGAGTCTATGGTGACTTTCCCGCTGGCGCAGTCGACTGGGCCCCGCCCAGTGTCACTTGTTGTGAGCGCCATCACTCCGCCGATCATGGTGGCGTCAATCGCAAAGGTCGGGGAGCCGGCGTCCTTGGCGTTCGCTGCAATGTCCTTGAAGGCAGTGTGCGGGAAGTCGTGCGTGCCGCCGAGGGACAGCAGGAAGCGCGGGCGCATCTTCATCTCCCACGGCTTGAGCATCCCGTTGAGCACCTCCTGGCCCAGGGCCTGGGCGACTGCGGACGGCATATGCCGTGTGTGTTGACGCAGGCCTTCCTGCCCATCTTTGTGCTGCTTGGGGTCGATCTGCTCTGGCTTCTATCGCTCTGCGTCGGCGGCTGGCGTGCTGCCTTGAAGGACGAGCCGCACCGCCACGTGCAGTACTTTGACTTCTACCGGCTGCGACGCATACGCCGCGTCGGTGGTGCTGCGCACCGCAGCGTGTGGGCCAGCATGCGGGTGGCCTTGCGTGGCGCGGCAGACAGCCTCAAGACGCGGCACGCACTCATGCGCCTCGCGTGTGCCGAGTCAGCGGAGTCGTCGCGCAGCTCGGCGGTGGATCCGCTCTCCGAGCACTCCAAGATGACGCTGCTGTTTGCGACGATCCTCGCCCATGCACTGCTCTCGGCCATGCTGCTCACCCACAGCGGACGCAAGATGGAGCCCAGCGTCAACCTCAACTTGGTGTGCTTTGCTTTGATCACGGCGGCGGGCTGCACGCCGCTGATGGCGCTCATGGAGCGACTGTTCCGCTGGCAGACGCGCGCGGCCAACCGGCAGCTGGGCAAGTACCCGAGCGGCCTGTCGGAGTGCCAGGTGGCCGCGTGCGCGTCGCTGCAGCACCTTCTTGGCCTGATGGAGCTGCACCGCGCGCTGAACAGCTGGTGCGACGGCGTGCTCGAGATGAAGGCGGCCGAGATTGGTGTGGTGTTCCGGAGCAACCGCGTGGCGCGGCTGAGGCACCGCATCTCAGAGTCGGAGGCGGAGGCGCAGAGGCGCGCCGCAGAGAAGGCGGAGCTCGCAAAGCTGAAGGCGCGTCGCACGTGGGCGCGCCCAACCACCAGCGACCTGTGGCTGCAGGGCGAGGCGGCCAAGATGGTGCAGACGATCGCGCGTGGGCGGAGTGCGCGTCTGACCTTTGCCAATGCCCGGCAGAAGTGGCAGCGTACCCGTGCCGTCACCGTGGTCGCGTCGCACTACCGCGGCCACCTTGCGCGACGCGACGTCAGCGAGGTTCGCGAGGCGACGTGGCGCGACCAGGCGCGTGGCAAGAAGGGCGGCCCCGACTTGGCCACGCGGATGGCTCTGTTCGAGCGGACGCCGAAGCGCAAGCCGCAGACAGCCGCGCAGCAACGCCGCAAACTGCGCTCACCTGCAGCCCGCAGCAGGACGGAGAAACAGACCGCCGCGCCTGCTGCCACTCTGGCCAGCCGCGCGAGCCGTCTTTGCCGGCTGAGCTCGTCGGAAGGTGGGGCGAAGCGACTCTTCAAGTTGCCGACTTCCAGCCGCGTCGCCACCCCGAGCGGCCGCCGAAGCTCCACCGACACACCGATTGAGGACAGCCGAGGCGGCGACGAGGCCAGATGTGGGCTGATCAAGTCGCTTCTGGAGCCGTTGCGTCGCAACAGCGTCGCCAGTCGCCCTGGCAGCAGCTTTGCCAGCCGCACTGCCGCCACGCCAATCGGTCAGAGGCGCACAGGTAGCGCGCCCGACTCGCACTCGTTCGGTGGCGTCGACGGCGCCTCCGCGCGACTCACCACCGTCCGACTGCCGAGCGTTGCAGCCGTTGCAGCCGCTGCCCGGACACCACGCAATTTGCAGGCGCCGCGTGAGGCGTTCAGCGACCCTGCCGGGATCCGAGAGGTGGCGACACCCGCAGACATGCCACAGCAGAGGAGGGCCGATCGCTACGCGCCTGCCACCAACGATGACCAGGGAGCGGGCGTGGCCTTCCGTGCCGCGTTTGCCACGCGTGTCGAGTCGCAGGCGAGCGTGCGGCAAGCGATGGACGAGCACGAGGTCGACAAGCGTCACACCCACGGTGCCTTGGACGAGACGCGCGGTGGACGAGGCAGGGGCCTCGATCTGTGCGAGACGACGACTGACAACACCGTGCAGGCCTCGGCACCCAGCTTTGCCTCGGGGGCGATCGCGCCAGAGCTCGAGGACTTCTCTCAGCTGAGTGCGCTGGCCCTGGAGCTTCTCGCGGAAGCAAACCCGGAGAGGTCGGCTCCTGGCACGCCGACGCACGAGGACGAGCAGCAGCAGGCCCACGGAGGGGCGGTGCGACCGAGCCTGCAGCACTGTGGCTGCAGCGCTGCGGCGGTGCAACTGCTCGCCGATGCCAATGCCGACATGGCCGCTGTGGCATGGCTCGACGACCTGCATGCGAAGACGAGGGCAGCGACACAGCGCAAGGCCGCAACACCTCCCGTGCCCCCGCCACGGCCGCCTCGCACGGACCTTCTCGACATTACGGGCGAGTCGGATGCTCCGCCAGCACCTCCGATGCCTCCCCCACGACTGCCTCGCTCGGACCTGCTCGACATCACCGGCGAGAGGGACGCCAGGACGCCTCCGCAGCCTCGTCCACGGAAGCCACGCTTGAGCAAGCTCGATCTCACCGGCGAGCGCCGCTCCAGTCCTGCGAATAACGAGCCGCGCCGCATGAGGAGCCACGGTGCCGACGGACTCGGGCGTGGGAGCGCGAGCGGCGCCGCCGCGCAAGGGCCCGGCCCAGGCGCACCTCGCGCGCGCGTCAACCCGATCGAGAGTCTGCAGTCTGCGGGCGCTGGGCTCGACCTCGGCGCGCTCTCGCTGCTGATGGCGGCGAACGAGCTCCCGGATTCGCTGCCACCGTCGCCACCGTCGCCACCGTCGCCACCGTCGCCCGACGTGATCGGCGGGGCGTCAGCGGAGGACACGCCGTCGCCCCAGATGCGCTGCTCACCGATGGGCTCGCTGCCGCTGCGCTCGCGCCAGGCGAGCCGCGCGTCGCTCTTCGATGGGTCGCCGATGGCGTGCCGGCCGGGCAGCGGCGGCGGCTCCGGCGACGATGGCATCGGCGGCCTCCTCAACACCGCTGCGCGAGCACGTGCGCGCGGCTCGCCGTCGCCCACGGCTGTCTTGCCGCCAAACTCGGCGCGACGCGCACGCAGCATGCCGCTGAGCTCGCCGCTCGCGGCCGACGCGTCGCCGCCGGTGCTCGCGCAAGCACGGCTGCCGCCGCCCCCATCCGACGCACCGCCGACGGCCGCGCAGCCAGTCGCCACCAACCCTGCCGAGGGCGCGGCTCGGCCTGGTACGCTGCCGCCGCTGCGGATCCCACACTCCCCGGCCGCGCTGATCACGCCGCGCCGCGCCGCCGCCGCCGCTGGCGACATCCTCGTGAGCGGCCGGAGGCGGCTGCGGGGCACGCGCGGCGGCGGCAGCGGCAGCGGCAGCGGCAGCGGCAGCGGCGCCGACGGCTCGAGCTCGTCGGCGCGCGACTCGACCGCCTCCGAGAACGA
>Ga0209713_10001437_pt1 | contig 14194 bp, 9 predicted proteins | sample ArcOceMetagenome_3_FD_187444 | JGI IMG/M metagenome (GOLD analysis project Ga0209713, IMG submission 187444) | Marine eukaryotic phytoplankton communities from Arctic Ocean - Arctic Ocean- Svalbard ARC20M Metagenome (SPAdes) (version 2) | ecosystem: Environmental > Aquatic > Marine > Oceanic...
TTTCCGAGCTTTCCGACAGTGTGCTGCTCCGCCGGCAGGCCTGCGCGCACGGCACAGCTCGTATCTTTGGCCCACGTGCGGTGGCAGAAAAGTCCAAAACCGGTCGCCCCCTGGCTCAGATCGCGTCGTATTTTCCTCGTGTGATGTGTACTAGATGGGGGGACCGGCTGGGAGTAAACACAGGCTTAATTCTGGATTTGCACACTAAGCTCGACACCTGATTTCGGACTCAGTGCTTTGGGTGTTGTGCACCCCCAGCCGCGGCTAAACCGTCGCATCGCCGTCCACCACGCGCACAGCCCGGCCAGACCCCTGCCGCCCTCTTGGTTAGCCAATGGTGAACCCCGGCAAGATCGTCAAGGGGCGCAAGAGCAAGCGGCAGACGCTGCACAACAAGCACAAGGTCGAGCGCAAGGTGCGTGAGCACCATCGCAAGGAGCGGCGCGACCTCAAGCGCAACCCGCAGCTTCACCGCAAGAAGAAGGACCCTGGCATCCCCAACTCGTGGCCGTTCAAGCAGCAGATGATCCAGCAAGCGGTGCGTCACGCCACCGTCTCGCCCCATCCGTCCAGCTAACAGTCCCCGCCAAAATCCACCGCAACCCTCACCCCCGCCGCTCTCTCTTCCCGCCTGGCAGGAGCTCCAGCGGGAGAAGGACAAGGAGTCTATCATCAAGGCGCACGAGGACCGCAAGCGCGAGCGCATGGAGCGTCGTAAGCAGGAGAAGGAGCTGCAGCGCTCGATGAAGGCGAACTCGCAGCAGCGCCGCGAGCAGCGCCGCGTCAGGGCGGCCTTTGCGCAGCTGCCCGACGTCCTCTCCGAGGCCGACGTCGTCCTCATGGTGCTCGACGCGCGCGACCCGGCGGCGTGCCGCTGCGCGGCACTCGAGCGAGCGCTGATCGACTGCGACAAGCTGCCCGTCCTCGTCCTCAACAAGGTCGACCTCGTGCCGCGCGCCAACGCCGAGGCGCACCTCGCCGCGCTGCGCCGCAGCTTCCCGACCGTCCCGTTCTGCTGCGCGGGCGCGGCGGCGTCAGGCGACGAGGCGACGAGCAGCGCGGCGGCCGCCGCGGGCATCGAGGCGGTGCATGCGCTGCTGCAGAGCCGCGCGGCAGTGCTCGGCATCCCCGACGAGCAGCCGCTCACCGTCGGCATCGTCGGCTTCGATTGTGCCGGCAAGCGCACGGTTCTGCGCGAGCTGGCCGGCAAGGGTGCCGCTGCGGCGGGGCTCGGCCCGCGTGCGAAGCTGCTGCCGAGGCCGGCGCGCCTCGAACCGCTGTGCGAGACGCCGGGCGCCAACGACGTGCTGCTGCGCAAGGTGGCGCCGGCGTCGCTGCCGCAGCCGGAGGCGCTCGTGGGGCAGGTGCTCGAGCGGTGCGAGCGGCGCGCGCTGCTCAAGCACTTCGAGCTCGCCGACTTTGACCGCGACGAGAAGTTCCTCAAGAACTACGCCAAGCGCCACTTCGCCACCGACGAGCCGACGACGGGCGCCGCGGCGCAGCGGCAGGCGGCCATCGACGTGCTGCGCCACTGGAGCGCGGGCGAGATGGGCATCTGCACGCCCGCCATGCCGGCGGAGGGCGGCGAGGAGGAGGCGGCGGCGGTGGCGCTCGGCATGGCGGGCAAGGCGGCGGCGTGGGAGGCGGCGGACGCGCGCGCGCTCGCGGTGGCGAGCACGCGGGCCTTCGTCGAGCTGAGTCCGGGCGAGGCGGACGAGATCGACCTGTCGCTCGAGGAGGCGTGGGAGGGGGGAGAGGAGGACGACGAGGACGAGGGCGAGGAGGAGGAGGAGGACGAAGACGGCGAGGGCGAGGAGGAGGAGGGCGAGGAGGAGGAGGGCGAGGAGATGGAGGAGGACGGCGAGGAGGAGATGGAGTAGGCCGATGGCTGGCCCGGTCTTCTCCGTCTGTTGCCGACCCTCGCAGGGACACGTGGGGTCCGGTGGTGTTCGTAAAGCCGTACTTCGATCTTCGTTGAGCTCAACGCGCAGCGGCAGCTGTCTTTTTGAGCTGTATTTTCATCTGTGACACTATACTCACCCAGCGCGAACGATGGCCTCATGGACGAGCCGTGCTATCGCCCGATATCCAAGGTCGCTTGGATGCGTTCGATCACACGAGAAGAAAGCGCAGTGCGGCTTGGCCGGGTTGAGCAGCGAGCACTCCCACGGGCCATGGTACTGAATTGCACCGCCAAGAGCGCTGAAGACGTCAATCGGTGGCTGCGCCAGCAGGTGCCGATTCGCCTCCGCGGCGGAGCGGAGTACCTGCTGGAGGTTGGCGTTGACCTGGGACTGGGTGATGCTGAACGCAGCTTCACGAAGCGCGGGTGGAGGCAGGACCACAAACACGCGCGAGGCGCCTCGTTCGCGTGCAAGGTTGATCAGGGACGTCAGCTCCGTGGCAACCGCACAGGGACCCGTGCCGCCGCGTAAGCAGGGGCGCGGAAACCACTCGTGCTTTACGTCGTTGGTGCCCATCATGATTACCACCACGTCCCAGCTGCTCCGGTTGAAGGCCTCAAAGTGCGGGGTCTGCCAGTAAGGCTTGAACCACCCGTCCTTCCAGCCCCTGGGATGGACCTTTTGCACCAAAGTCCCCGGGGCCCCGAAGTTTGCGACCTTGTAGTCGTCTCCGAGGAGCTTTTGCAGTACGGCGGGGTAGCTTGCGTCGCTACTGCTGGCTCCCACACCCCCGGTGATCGAGTCACCAACGCACGCGACAAGCTGCTGATGCGGCTGCTTGCGCTTGAAGGGCCTACACGTCATCGCTGGGGCGCCACGCTGCTGTTGTTTGAAGGTTGCGTGCGTCCTAGAGCAGTCGGAAAACGAGCCGCGGGCAGGCTCGCAAGTGAAATCGTCGCCGCAGCGCTTGTCATCAGGGCTGGTGAGTGGGCTGAAGAGCTGAGACGGAAGAGGGGTCGTGAAGGCTGTCTTGTTGGCCAAGGCGGTCGCCAGTTGAACAACCTCCTTCTGCTTTCGTTCCCATTGCGTGCCCTGCATCGACACGCCGAATACGCGCGGCTCCCTCGACGCGACACCTTGAATGGCGTTGCCCAAGCCATCTGCCTCGCCGCAGATGGAGATGTTTCTCAGCTGCCCGAGAGGGAAGAGGAGTGGCGGCGCTGCAGTTGGTATCAAGTTTGGGTAGCGCTGGAGCACAAGCATATTGCTGAGCGCCTCGTGCATGCTGCAAACGGCGGCGGGCGCCCCCTTTGAGCCAAAGCAGCTGACGTTGCCTTGGCGGAGCCGCTCAAGCGCGTGCTCGTACCCACGCCGCTTCATGACGAGCCGCAGCTCGCGCAGCAGCCACAGCGGATAGAAGGTGCCGTCGTGCGGCATCGCTGGCCAAGCTGTCTTGCAGCTTGTGAAGGACGCCATGGTTTGGTCTGTCAGCTCCAGGGTTGTCTGGAGCGACGTGGCGTGCCGCTGGGTGGGATTGGCACAGGTGCCAAGCTCGGGCTGAGGAGAGTGGCAAAGCGGGTCCGCTGGGCTCTGCCACACTGCCAGCGGAACCTCCACGCTCAATGCGCTGCCCATCGCGTGCTCCCATCCCAATGGAAGGCGGCTGCAGTCTCCGCTTGCACAGAAGGACACTGAATGCTGCATGACCCACTCCTCGAGGCCAGGACGGAAGAACATCTGCGACCCCTCGAGCAGCACGAATTTTATCGTGTCGCTACCCGCGTGTGCGCAAGGCATTCCTGCTTGCTCGCAAAATTCGAGATTCGACCAGTGCGCGGCCAGGACACCAGGTCCGGTGAGCTGACTGGCCTGCGGATTGATGCGGACGCGGTCTCGATGGTTTCGGTACAGCCATAGCTCCGTCTTCCCGTACGTCCCACACCACAGGCTCTTGCCGCCGCCATCGAAGGCGAGAATCATCGGCGCGGTGGTGAATTTCAGGGCATTTCTCAGCACGGTGTTGGTCACGTACTGCGGCCCAGCCATTGCAAACGATAGCACGACGCCGATTGGGCTGCTCACGCTTGTGGTGCCTGCGGCATTCTCTTGAGGGCCGGACATTGAGTATGGGTCCACAAGGGGCGTTGAGTAGGATGAACTCTGCCCTCTGCCACAGCACGCTATGCCAAAAAAACATGCCTCATAGTTTCGGAAAATTACCGGAACACACATATGGGGGCCCAGATGGCAGTGGCTCCTGTTGACGACGTGGAGATGGTTGACGACGTGGAGTTCACCCCTACTCAAGCGGCTATTGACCAGCAGGACGAGTGCGCCATCTGCTTCAACCCCTCCAGCCAGCTGCTTGAGGCGAACGCGCTGACGAGAACTGCGTGCGGCCATGTCTTCTGTCTTGAGTGCCTGGGCTTGTGCTACCTCACGCGACCCGCCGCTACGGAAGCGGTGGCTTGCCCTTTGTGTCGTGTGGCACTGCCAACGGAAGACCTTCCCAGCTCCGTCAATGTGAGACTCAAGCAACCGTCGGGCGGCTCTCCACTCGGAGTTGTGCTCGGTTGTGGTCCCAAGTCCGCGGCCGTTTGCATCGTCGACGTGGCGCCCGCCTCCATCGCCTCCGCCGCCGGTCTGCGCAGCGGCCAGTGCCTCCTTGCCGTGGATGGCTTGTCCATCGAAAGCCTCGCGCACGCCCACGCTCAAATTGGCAAGTGCGGGCAGGGAGAGGTGCGGCTGGGCGTCGGCGACTTGCAGGCTCCAAGCGTCCGCGAGCTGGCGGCGGCAGCGATGGCCAGGGCACAGGTGGCAACATCGCAGGCAGAGGCACAAGTCGGCAACACGCCGTGGCGCGCCTTCTGCTGCTGCTACTGCACCCTGATCCCGCAGATCTGGCAGTGGCTGACGCAAGCCTCCCGCCTAAGCTGCTGCCTCGCCGCTTTCGCCTTATGGAGCCTCTTCCTGTTGGGCCTCGGCCTCGACGTGCTGTCCGACCCCATCACCTCCGGGCTTAGCCCAAATGCATCGTACACTGACTTCCTCGTGGCCAACCTGTTCATCCACGACGCCAACGACGCCGCCCCGCTCGCCTCGCCGGAGCACCGCTCCTTGGGCCCCCAGCTGCTGCTCGCCTGCCTGTGCCTCTCCGCTCTGCTCGGCTCGACCCTGGTCTGGCGCGCGCGCGCGCGGCTCCAGCGCGACGACCCGGCCGCGTGGGCGATGGTGACGGACGACCTCACGCCGAATGACGCCTTCTGCTTCGCGCACCGCTGGATTGGCCCCTTCTGCTGCAGCTTCATGCTCGTCCCTCGCATGGTCGATGCACTGGAGAGGTCGGGCCAGATTGCGCCGCAGAGGGGCTTGCGCAGGCTGTGCCCGTGCCGACCCTTGCAGCCGGCACCGCGCGAGACGGCGTGGACCGTCGGGGGGTGGGTGTGACTCTGGTGGCTCTGGGCGTCAGGGACCTGCCTTGCACGGTACCCCGCGACGCAGTTGCCGGCGCCGCCCCTGTGTATCGAAACGCTCGATCAAAAGTGAAAAGAGTCCGCCAGGCTGGTCGGGGCACGTGAGAGTACAGAGTGACGTCGCGTGCAGTCGTCGCGTGCAGTACGTACCCCACATGCACACACAATTCAGTAAGATTTTGTTTATAGAAAAGTGGCACAACCCTCAACACTACACCTGGCTCTGGCGGCGACGCATCGGCATCTAAAGCATGCGTCAGTCGGAGGGCACGAAGTCGTTCATGTCCTCGCACCACAGCTCCTCCTCGAAGGACAGCTCCTCCGCCGAACCCTTGGCGTCGGCCGCCGCCACCGCACCCGCCTCCGGCACGCGCTCGAAGACGCGGATCTCGTTGCTGGGCCAGCCGCCTCTGCAGATGCGCAGCGACTCGTCGGCAAACGTCGTCTCGAAGCTGCCGGACGGCTGGAGCAGCTGCGGCAGGCTGTACGTCGAGTCGCGTGGGATCAGCGAGGGCAGCCCGTCGCCCACCGAGTCGAGGGTGCGCCGCACCGTCTCGAGGCTGAGCTTGATCGTGCTGCTCGCCGCCGCCTGTCGCCGACCCGCCGATCCGTCGCCCGGCACGGAGAACGAGTGGTCGAGCTCGAGCACGACGGTCGCCTGGCGCAGGGCGCCGAGCGTGTCGCCCAGCGGGCCCGGCGCGGCCGCAAGCGCGTCGCCGATCGGGCCGCTGGGCCACGGCGCGAGCTCGACGCAGTTGATCACCCGCCGGCCCATGACATCGATCCGTTGCTCCACCGAGATGGGCTTGAGCGGCGAGCCGTCGATGAGGCTCTGCAGCGGACCCGGGAGCGGTGGCGCCGACCCCAGCATTCCATCCGGCACCGACTCCAGCAGGCCGAGTGGGTCGGTGCTGGTGAAGCGAAGCCGCCATCTCCCGTCGACCAGCATCAGGTCACGAGGGAAGCCAGGCTGGCCGTCGGGCGCGGCCCGCTCGAGCGCAGCGCACGCATCGCTCACCCGGCGCAGGTCCGCTGGGCTGCAGACGAGGCCCTGGCCATAGGGCGGCAGCGTCGAGAGCAGCGTCGCACGCTCGGGCAGCGTCAGCGCTGTGGCGGCGTTGCTGAACAGCAGCATCGCCATCGGAGCGGTCTCGCGCGAGTGTAAGTGAGGTGCCTGGCAATTGATGTGGTCGTCTCGCAGAAGATACGCGCGTCTTCGCGGTGATGTACACCCCTCAAGGGCTCGCGCCGCAGCCGGAGCCCGCTCCGTGGGGGTGGGCTGTCGGTGTCGTCGAGACACTAGCGGTCTGTTTACTCGTTTCAAGTACCCTGGGATGCATGATGCATGCCGAAGTCTTCTTTGAGAGTCTATAGCGTTCAAACAACAGAGGCGAAAGGATGTTCGTTCGGCAGCCGGCGGGCGTCCCCACCAAGCGTGAGCCGGACGTCTCGTCCAAGCGGTACGTGCGTCCGGACGAGGAGCGCCCGGCGTTCGTGCGCCAGCTCGAGGCCGGCGGGCACGCCGGCCTGCCGGTGCAGAGAGAGCAGCTGCAGACGGGCGTGCGCAACATCCCGACGCCCAAGAAGCCAGGCGAGGAGTACGACGACGTCGGGCGGCGGAACCAGATCGCGCCTGGCGACAACATCCTGCCGGGCGGCTGTCTCAAGGAGACCGAGGTGCCTCCCGACGAGCTGCCGCTGAACGCCGACGGGAAGCCGGTGCAGAGAGCCTTGCCGGCGATCGCTGGCATCGCCGAGCTGCCAGTGCTGAAGCCAACGACCACGAGCAACCAGCTGTGCGCGCTTGCGCTCGGCACGTACGACAGCACGGGCAGCTCCTGGGAGGTGGGGAAGCGCCGCCAGATTGCTCCAAAGAGCGCGTGGATTGGCATCTAGAGCATCGGGCCCGCGGGCCATATCGTTCTCGTGTAGCGTGTACAGTAGACATGTTTATGCTAATTTGGTGACAGCACCGTAACACACCACTCAGTCCGTCTTCTTCCCCGGCTTCTCCTTCTCCTTGGCAAGGGACTCCTTGACCGTTCTCTCCGTGTTGTCCGCCAGGCTCCTGTGGCCCTTGACGATGCCAAAGACGACGCAGACAGCGGCGAGGCCGAACTGCAGAGTGAGCGTGAGCTTGTTCTGCATCGCGCCGTAGCCAAACAGGCCCATGCCCATGATGGTGAGGAAGTGCTGGCGTCCTGCCATCATCGAGGCGATCGCGCCAAAGATGCAGCACCAGCTCCCGGCGAGAAGCAGCTCCTGACCGACCATCTTCTTCAGGAAGCTGGTCCTCCGCGTCGCAATCTCAAACCCACGCTCCCAGACGGACGACACCGCCTCGACGGTCCACTCCGGGGCGCCCGCCGTGGCGTTCAGCGGCGCGTGGACCCAGGCGGCCTGCATCATGTTGCCCGGAAAGAGCATCGCCAGACCGACGTTCTTGGCGATGCCCTCGAACTGGTTGCCGTTGGCCTTGGCCGACTCCGTGATGAACTTGGCCACGACTTGCAGCGGGTTGATCGGGATGCCTGCCGAGCGGAGCGCACGTTAGTCAGAGCGTGGCCACCGCGCGCGCGCGGTTTTTTTGGGTACGCCGTGCTCCGCGCAGGTCAGGTCTGAGTGGCAACCGCGCGGGCGATCGGGTACTCCGAGCTCACCGTTGTGGTAGGTGAAGGGCGACTGCGAGAAAATGATGATCATGAAGGATATCCGGAGCTGTTTGGCGAGGTTCATATTAGCTTGCCACGTCGATATACTCTATAGCCTGCCACGTCAATGAGCAAACTTGTGCTTCGCAACTTCGGCATTCTTCGGCCGGCCTTGGCATTATTATATAACACGCGCGAACATGGCCAGCCTGTGCGCCTGGCTGTGCGGCTGGTCGCCCAACTACGAGGAGGAGAAGCTGTGCACGTCCGACAACGACGAGCAGAGCATATTGCAGCCGGGCAGGGCGAGGGTCAGCACACGCAACGACTCTTGGTGGAGCGACCGCACGTCCAGTGCCCAGTTCACTCCGCGTGGCGGCGACGCGCACCTGGAGCTCGAGCCCGTATCAACGCCGCCACGTCGCCGAGAGCCCAGCCAGGGCAGTCCAGACCCACGGCACATGACGACGGGACAGCTGCGCCGGCTGCTGGCCGAGCGAGGTGCCGAGGTGGAAGATGAGCATGCGAGCCGATCGGGACTGCTGCAGAGGCTTGCCGAGACGAGCGTGTGACGAGTGCGTCATTAGACATTAGCTAAGACGATGTTAAATTATGTCTGACACTCCCGCGCTCTCTCAGCTGCTGATAGAGGCCGTCAGCGGCGTCGCGGCGACGGGCGTGAGGCCGCCCGGCTCGATCGAAAGTCGGTGGACCTCCTCTTGCAGCTCCTGCGCGATCTGGTCCTGCTCGGCGAGGCACATGAGCAGCTCGTCGTGCTCGTCCTGCAGCGCCTCGAGCTCCTCCTCCGCCGCGGCGCGCGCCTGCTCCGCCCGCTGCAGCCGCGCCTCCGCCTCGACGCGCGCCTCCTCGTCGGCGCGCGAGGCCGTCGCCGCCGCCGCTGCCACCTCCGCCTCCGCCAGGCGGATCTGGAGCGCGTCGCGCGCCTCGGCGGTCGAGGCAGCGAGCGCCTCCGCCGCACGCACGCCCTCGGCCGCGCTCGCAGCGGTGGCCTCCGCCGCCGTCGCGCGCCCCTCCAGCTCCGCCTCGCGCTCGCGCGCCGCGTCGGAGGCCGCCGCCGCCTCGGCCGCCGTCGCCGCCTGCTGCTCCTGCGCCGCCGCCGCCGCCGCCGCCGCCGCCTCGGCCGCGCCCTTGACCACCTGCAGCTCCGACGAGAGCTTGGTCTTGTCGCTCGCCAGGCCCTGCGCGTGCGCCTGCACCAGCGCCAGCTTCGCCGCCGCGTCGCCCGCCGCCACCACGCCACCCGCCGCCACCGCACTAGCCGCGCCCACGTCGCCGCCGTTGGCAGCACCGCCGCCATTGGTAGCATCGCCGCTGGCACCGCCGCCGCCAGCCGCCGCAGCCATCGCCGCCGCCGCCATCGCCGCCGAAAGCTGCTCGCGCATCGATCCGAGCTCGGCGTCGCGCGCCGCGAGCGCCGCCTCGAGCTGGTTGTACCCCTCTGTCAGCGCGTCGGCCTCGTCGGCGCGCGCGCGCGTCGCCGCCGCCTCGGCCTCCCACCGCGCCGCCTCGGTCCGCGCCGCCTCCGCCTCGGCGGCCGCCGCCGCCGCCGCCGCGCGCGCGCCGTCGAGCTCGGTCCGAGCCGCCTCGCCGTCGGCCGCCTTGCCGGCGGTCTCGTCGGCCGCCGCCTCAGCCGCCGCGAGCCGCTTCTGCGCCGCGTCGCGCGCCAGCTCGGCCTCGCGCAGCGTCGCCTGCAGCTCGCGCAGCTGCTCGTCCTGCGCGACGATCACCGCCTTGAACGACTCGATCAGCGGAGAGCCGCCCTCGTCGCCGCCCTCGCCGCCGGCGGCGCCGCCGCCGTCGTAGCCGCCGACGCCGCCGTTGGCCGACGCCGCGTTGGCCGCGCCGCGCAGTGCGGCGAGGGCGGCCGAGAGCGGCGTCTGGTCGACGTAGGGCGCGGCGCCGCCGCCGCTCGGCGCGGCGTAGGCCTCGAGGACGGCGGTGTGGACGCGCGCGTGGCACGCCTCGAGGAGGCAGTGCGCGTCGGCGTCGTAAAGGAGCACGCCGTGCGCGGCGCGCGGGCCGCTCAGCAGCTCCTCGCCGTCGTGCGCCGAGATGATGACGGGCGCGCCGTGCGCCGCCGACGCCGCCGCGCCGCAGAAGGCGTCGGTGCGGCGCATCCCGTCCCACGCCTCGGTGAACTCCTCGAGCCCGAGCCGCTGCGAGATCGCCTTCATCACGAGCGACGCCGTCAGCCCGCCGCCTCCACCGCCACCGCCACCGCCGCCTCCGCTGCCGCCACCGCCCTCGGCGGCTTCGGAGGGCGCGTAGATGAGGCAGAGGCCCAGCAGCGCCGCGAGGTGGCCGCGCACATGCGGGATGGTCGCGGCGGTGTTCTGCGTCAGCGCGTCGATGAGCGACGGCAGCACGGCCGTCGGCGCGAAGAAGGCATGCGCCGCATGCGGGCACTCCCACAGCCACGTCAGCAGGAGCCGCAGCAGGCAGAGCCGCAGCAGCGGCGGCCGCGCCGCGCCGCCCGAGCCGAGAAGCAGCCGGCCGATGCGGCGCAGCAGCGTCTCGGAGGCGGCGGCGGCGGGCGCGGCGGCGGCGGCGGCGGCGGGTGCGGAGGCGGCGGCGGGCGCGGCGGCGACGGCGGCGGCGGCGGCGTCGGCGGCGGCGGCGGCCGAGGTCTCGAGGAGGAGGAGCTTGACGTCGCCGTTGTCGCGCAGCGTCGCGCAGAGCACCTGGCAGCCGAGCCACGCGGCCTGGGTCGACGCGCCGTCGGCGCCGTCGCACGCGTCGAGCAGCGCGCGCAGCGCGAGCGCGCAGAGCGGCGGCGCATCGGCGGAGCGGCCGTCCTCGAGCTGCGCGGCGAGCAGCAGCTGCGCGTCGGCGTTGCGGTGGACGTAGCACGCGACGAGCCGCGCCGTGCAGTGCTGCAGCAGCAGCGCGTTCATCGAGCCGGCCGTCGCGCGCAGCGCCGTCGTGAGCACGCGCAGCAGCACCGACTCGCGCGCGCCCGTCGCCTTGGACGGCGCGTGCGCCGCGGCGAGCTCGTCGCGGCCGCGCGCGTGGCCGCGCACCAGCTCTCCGAGCGTCGAGAGCGTCTGCAGCCGCAGGCTCGGGTCGGTGGCGGTGGCGGGGTCGGTGAGCAGCGCGACGAGGCTCGGCAGCACGCCCAGCTGCAGCAGCGCCTCCTGCGTCTCCGCCGCGTCGGCGTCGGGCGCGCCGCCGCTGCCGGCGAGCAGCTGCCACATCAGCCGCGCGTTGAGCGTGACGGTCGTGGCGTCGGCCTTGGCGTGCGACGGCGGCAGCCGCAGCAGCGGCGGCAGCCGCAGCAGGCTGCCGCTCTCGCGGAAGAAGCGGCGGTTGCTCGCGTTGTGCGAGAGCAGCGACGACATGATGCGGAAGCAGTCGTGCACCACCGCCGCGCCGCCCGCCGCGCCCTCGGCCTGCTCGGCCTCGGCGATCGCGAGCAGCCCGTCGTACGCGCCCTGGAAGGCGAGGATGTTCTGCAGGTCGGCGTTGCCCCTGGCGAGCTGCGCGAGCAGCAGCAGCACCTCGTTGCGCACGATCTCGCGCTTGTCCTCGATCAGCTGCATCACGCGGCCGACCACCGCCGGCTGGCTCAGCACCGCGTCCTGCGTCTGCGCCGGCGCCAGCGTCAGCAGCCGCATCATGAGCTGGACGGCGTGGTAGCGCACGTACATGTCGTCCTCCTCGTTGTCGACGGTGTTGAGCACCGTGCTCACGTTGGCGCTGTTCGTGAGGAAGACGCCGCAGTTGTGCATCGACGCCACCTGCGCCGCCTCGGCCATGCCCCTGGGCACCTCGGCGTCCATCAGGTTGGCGAGCGTCTCGAGCGCGTCGCGCGCGAGCTGCGTGTCGTCGGTGCGGAGCATCGCGATGATCACCGACATGCCGCCCTTCTCGATCAGCCGCAGCGGCTCGTCCGCCGAGAGGTCTCGGAAGTCGGAGAGCGCCGCCCGCCGGTCCTCGAGCTGCGTGGCGGTGGTGAGGCGCTCGAGCAGCCGCGCGCCGGTCGACTGCTTCGGCGCGCCGCCCATGAGCGAGGAGAAGAGCGAGGACATGGCGTTAGGCCTGGTGCGAGCTGTCGCTGCTGGCTCGCGCCTCTAGCTGGCGCCGGTGCGGACAAGCTGCTCGCTGGGCTCGGATCGAGTGAGTGGTTCTTCCTCCTAGGGGCACACCACCTGCCGGGAATCATCTCCAAGTGTATTCCTCCGGCCCTCCTGGGGCCCTCCTGGGGCCCTCCTGACCGGCGGCTTAGGCGAAGCTAAGATCTAAAGTAATCTAAAGTAATCTAAAGTCAGTCAGTCAGTCTCCAATTCCGTTAGCTCAACGCAAACACCGCCCCATCAGCTCGAGGTGTGACATCAGCACATGCTGACTACTGCAGCCGCGCGCCGAGCGCATGTCATGGAAAGCACCGCCTCCCAGCGGTCCTGCTGCGGGTCGTACGCCTCCACGGTGGCGAGGGAGTCGGCAGTATCGTTGCAGCCGCCCACAGCGTACAGCTTGCCCCGTACCGCGGTGAGCGAGATACACCAGCGCTCGGCGCGCATGGGCGCGACGGCCGACCAGCTGTTGGTCTGCGGGTCGAAGACCTCCACTGAGCTGAGGCCACGGCTCGTGGGGGGGCCATCGTCGCCGAGGCCACCCGCCGCATAGATTTTTCCGCCGAGCGCCGCCACACCGTGGACCCTTCTTTTCTCGCTCATCGGCGGCGCCGTCGCCCAGGTGTTGGTCTGCGGGTCGTACACCTCGACCGTATTGACACTATCGCGCTCGCTGGAGAAGCCACCGGTCACGTAGATCTTGCCGTTCAGCACTGCCACGCCTGGAGCAGACCGAGCAGTTGGCATGGGTGCCATTTCTGCCCATGCGCCAGTTTGCGGGTCGAATGCTTCCACGATCGGAAGCATCTGACCTTCCGTGTTGCCTCCGATCGCGTAGAGCTTGCCGCCCACGACAGCAGTCGCGAGGCAATGTCGTGCTGTCGTCATCGGCACCCCCGTCGCCCAGGCGCATGTCTGCGGGTCGAAGACATCGACGGCGTCGGTCGGAGGGTCGTCCTCGCCAGGGTCATCCTCGTCATCCTCGTGACCTTCCTCCTGCCCGCGCAGCGCGTAGATCTTCCCACCGAGCACCGCGGCTGCCCCACTTGTACGCGCCGTGGGAAGGGGCGTGGTTGCCGCCCACGTGTTGGTCAGCGTGTCGTAGATCTCGACTGATGAGAGGGGTTCCTGGTCGTTTCCGGCGCCGCCCATCACGTACAGGAAGCGCCCACCGAAGCCCGCGCGTGGCTGCTGCGCAGGGCCAGCATTGGGTGCCAGCATCTCGACCAGCATGCCCTGGCCCGCCACAGTCTGGAGCATCGGCCATTTGCGCACCGTCTCCAGAAGGAAGGGCCGGCTCATGAGCGGGAACCGCACGTTGCGCAGCAGCTCGAGCAGGTCCGCCTCGGCCGGCTGCTTGGCCTCTGCAAACCGCGCCACCGCCGAGAAGACCACCTCCTCACTCTTGGCGGTGAGACGGTCGTCGGCGACGAGCGACTGCACCTGCACGAGCGTCGCCTCCTCGATTTTCTCCACCTCGTCGAAGCCCTCGAGAGCCGTCACCTTGGCGGCCTTCGCCAGCTCCGGCAGCCCTAGCTCCTCGCCCCACGTCCAGGCGGTGAGGGCGTTCGACGGCGAGATGCGCTCGGTGAGCGCGGCGACGGCAGCACTCTCGAGCGACGGGACGCCGAGGTAGTGCGCTGCACGCAGGACTGGAGCGAGCAGCGACTCGTCGAACGAGCACGCGCCCTCGTACAGGAAGCTCAACAGCGGCTCGAAGGCGGCAGCCGTCACATGCTCGAGCAGCTTGGGGTGCTCGGCGTCGCGCAGGTGCTCGTGGTCGTAGTGGCGCTCGAAGTAGTCGCACGCTGCGGCGAGAACGAGACGGTGCGCAGCGAAGCTACGGCCGTCGACCTCCACCACAGTGTCGGTGAGGCGGCCCGAGCGCCAGAGCGCCACCTGCTTGGTCGGGCACGCCTCGCCGCCGTTGAGCGTGATGGTTGGGGCGGTGGCGCTGCTAGACGACGAGCCGCCGATCGAGGAGGTGCGGGCGCGCTTGCGGGATGCCATTCTGACACGCGTAGTCGGTGCAGTGTACGCGCGAAAACTATAAACTTCGAAAGTTGCTGACG
>Ga0209713_10001440_pt1 | contig 14166 bp, 12 predicted proteins | sample ArcOceMetagenome_3_FD_187444 | JGI IMG/M metagenome (GOLD analysis project Ga0209713, IMG submission 187444) | Marine eukaryotic phytoplankton communities from Arctic Ocean - Arctic Ocean- Svalbard ARC20M Metagenome (SPAdes) (version 2) | ecosystem: Environmental > Aquatic > Marine > Oceanic...
CCGAAACTGAATTTCGTCCTTTCTGTTCCAAGCGCTGCGCGGACGTTGATTTGGCGCGCTGGGTGAATGGATCTTATGCCATTCCATCGCGTGATCCCGACGATATTGAGGCTGCATTTGAGGCCATTGAAAAAGAAAATGCGAAACCTCATTGAATTGAGTGAAATCGCTATGGACACGCGCCCCTCAAGGTCCTAGATACGCCACACCCAAGCCGTTTACGGCGAGTAGTGCCCGAGTAGCTCAGGGGTAGAGCAGTGGATTGAAAATCCTCGTGTCGGTGGTTCGATTCCGCCCTCGGGCACCATTTAAGTCAACAATAACAATGACTTAATCTAGTGCAAAATTCCAAAAAACCGCTAAAATCAAAAACACACCTTAAACACACTTTTTGCCGTGTTGCTGACTATTTTTAGGGCTGAATCGCTGTGTTGAACACAGTGTTCCAGGTTTGTGTGTTAGGACACAGTGTTGGTGGAGTTTTGGAGGAACACTTTGCGTGGCACACAGTGCTCTGATGCTGTCCCGTGTTTGCTAACGGCCCATAGCGGACCTCCAACCATCCTCGGCGATGCTGCGGTGCGGCCCGTCAGGCCGGACTTTCGCTGCACGTGCTAAATTCGATGATGGGCGAACTCACAGTGTGCGGACCAACCGGACCTATGCCGCTGCAGCGATTGCTCGCGCAGCATTCCTTCGCAGTTGCGGCGATCTCTTTTTGACGGCGCAGCAAATTTCACTGAAGCGGACGTTCGAAAGAGCACATTGAAGCCAATCTCAAACTGACCTTTCGCTGTAACCCATTCCTACAATCGAAACGCGGGACAAGGCTGGGTGTTCCCAACGAGAAGCCGGCATTCACCGTAGGAATTCTGAGAATTGGAGTTCATAGCCGCGATTGGGAGTGGTTTCAAAGCGTGCAGGCGCATGCTTGATGTCTACGCTATTGGGGGCAAACCTGTGGCCTTTCATAGAATGGCTTTTGCCGATCGCAGGGATCAGCAAAAGGATCTTAAGAAAGGGAATTGCTTCCGAGTAAGCGTCAATCTTGAACTCTGAATAAGAGCTGAATGTCCGCAACATTGGTTCCAGTTGCGCCTGTGATCAGAAGGCCTTCAGCTGCGTCCAAAATTCGGTAGCTATCATTGTCGCGCAACGCTGCGATGACATTTAGGTTGTTGGCCTGTGCCCTAGCGAGACTACCAGCGGTGACAACCCCACCGGCTGCATCAGTTGGGCCGTCCCTGCCATCAGTCCCACCACTTAGGAAGACCCATCGACCGGGAAGTTCGGCTGCAAGGGCGGCCACTCGAACCGTCAATTCTTGATTGCGGCCACCGCGGCCAGTGCCAGTCAGGGTTACCGTTGTTTCGCCGCCCCAGATCAAAAGTTGTGGTGCTTGGATCGGTTGTACGCGTGCGTATTCGACGATGTTTTGCGCGGCTTGTCGGACATCACCGACAAGGGGGGCTTGGATGATCTGCGGTGACCATTCTGGTGCCGCATCAGCGATAGCTCGCAAACTTTGCAGGTTAGAGCAGATGATCGTGTTGTCGGATTTGATAGATGTGGGTATTCGCGGCTCAGCAAGTAAAATTTGAGCCGCGGGCGGTAATTTTGTCCATATATTACGTTGCTTCAGAAGTCTGGCGGTGTCGCCAAAACTGTCCATCGCTGGGGCCGTTGGTCCGCTTGCGATTGCACTGATGTCGTCGCCAACAACGTCAGAGATGATCAAGCTTCGGACCTTGGCAGGGTGGGCCATGGCGGACAGGCCGCCGCCTTTTAGAACCGAGAGGTTCTGGCGGACGGCGTTCATCTGGGCAATGTCTAATCCTTCGGACAGCAGGATTTTGCTGACCAGAATTTTATCATCCAGTGAGAGCCCTTTGCGAGGCGTGGGCAACAAAGCTGATCCACCACCTGATATCAGACAGAGCACGGTGTCGTCGCTTGACGCCGTTTCCAGCATCCGCTTGACCTCGATCCCTGCTTTCAGGCCATTTTCGTCTGGCAGAGGATGCCCAGAGGCAAGAACGCGGGCACCATCGACATCACGCGCGTTTTCGTAATTGGTGACTGCAACTGCATCAACGCTTTGTCCTTGCGGGACGTGTTGCAGGGCTTGCTCCATCATCGCGCAAGCGGCTTTGCCAAAGGCAATAATGATAAGACGACCCTGTGATGCGCGCTCTATCGGCTCAGCCTCAAGCGCCTGTTTGACGGCCAAGGCTGGATCTGCGGCTCGGACACCGGTTAGAAAAAGTGTCCGAGCCTGTTCTTTGATGTCGCTAAGGTTCATCCAGCGGCGATCTGTTTGGCTTTTTCGACCAGGTTTTCGGCTTGACGAATGGACGCGTAATCGATCAGGCGACCATCAAGGGATACTGCCCCTTTACCTGCGGCCTCTGCTGCGGCCATCGCTTCGATGATGCGGTTGGCTTTGGTGACTTCGGCGTCAGACGGGCTCATCACTTCATTGGCAAGTGCGAGCTGGCTGGGGTGGATTGCCCATTTGCCTTCACAGCCCAGAACAGCGGCACGGAACGCAGCCGCTTTGTAGCCTTCTGGATCGGAAAAATCGCCAAACGGTCCGTCGATTGGGCGCAGGCCGTTGGCACGTGCCGCGACAACCATATTTGCGATGGCAGAATGCCACATATCGCCCCAATGGACCTGACGGGATCCATCCTCAGCTGGGTCAGTCAGAACCGAGTAATGCTCATTAACGCCACCGATCACAGTGGTGCGCGCGCGCATGCTGGCGGCGTAGTCCGCAACACCAAAATGCAAGCTCTCGTTACGCTTGGATGCGGCGGCAATTTCATTGACGTTTTGCATGCCCAAAGCGGTCTCGATTATATGCTCAAATCCGATGCGTTTCTTGTACCCTTTGGCGTCCTCGATTTGGGTGACCATCATGTCGATTGCATAGACGTCAGCGGCGGTCCCAACTTTAGGGATCATGATCAGATCCAAGCGCTCTCCGGCCTGCTCAACCACGTCAACAACATCGCGATACATGTAGTGCGTATCCAACCCGTTGATGCGGATCGACATGGATTTGTTTCCCCAGTCGATTTCATTCAAGCCTTTGATGATGTTTTTGCGCGCCTGTTCTTTTTCATCGGGAGCGACGGCATCTTCGAGGTCAAGGAAGATCACGTCGGCATCAGATTCTGCTGCTTTTTCAAACATTTGTGGCTGACTGCCGGGCACGGCGAGTTCACTGCGATTAAGCCGTGCGGTCGCTTGGTCGATAGGGTGAAAGCTCATTTTATGACGTCCTTGAGGTTGCGGTTTTAACGTGGTCACAACACAGGTAGGAAATTTTTATTCCTGTCAAGAAGAATTATTTGAGCAACTTTTGGCCCATTCACAGTCTTTGTTGTTCAATTATTGTCGTCGCCCGCTGAGCCAAGTCGCGACGAAAAGTAGAAGGCGACGGCCTGCGTTCGGCTGCTGATCGATAGCTTTTCATAGAGGTTTGAGAGGTGGAATTTTACGGTATTCGCAGAGATCTCAAATTCCGCCGCAAGCTGCCGATTGCTGAGCCCTCTCGAGAGCGCTTCAAGCAAGGCGCGTTCGCGCTTAGTCAACTGATAGATCGGGTCGGTTTGAAGTTCGCGCACATCAAGAAACGGGAAGACCATTTGGCCCGCGGCAACCGCGGCGCAAGTGTCGAGCAAGCCGTCGATAGGACCGTTGCGAGGCGTGAAGCCTGCGGCCCCCGCTGCAAGCGCCAGACGCGGCAGATCGCCAGCGCTGTCACCGTACACAAGGATGCGGGGCGCATCGGGGTGATCGCGCAGCACCTCGATTAATTTTTGGCCCCCGAGCGCAGGCAAATTCCAGTCGATGATCCCGACCTGGACGGGCACCCGCATCACAGTTCCTAAAAACCCTTCGGCGGTTGAGGCCGTTGAGGATAACGAGAATCGCGGATCACGATCGAAAATCTCCGACATTGCGGACAAAACCAGCATGTTGCTATCGGCCAAGGCCACCGAGATCTGTTGTGCTTGTCCTTTAGGGTCTTGCATTCATTGGCCTTTCGCAAAGAAACCTACCCGTATGGGCAGGTGTATTTTCAGTATACCATGGTATTTCCAGACCTATGGATAGGAAAATACCTACCCAAATAGATACCCAAAAGCAGGAGTATCGTACGTTGCAGGTTTTGACAATACCGAGTTTCATCAATGGAATAATTGTTTCCTGATGGGATAGGACCTTTCAATGACCAACGCTTCACCGTTTCCGCAACTTGTCATTCCAAATACCTTAGCCGCTGGCCCAGGTCCGGGAAACACGGATGCCCGCGTCCTTCAGGCCTACGCCGGTGCGGGCATTGCTGATCACATGCAGCCCGATGTTTTGCGCGGGATGATCGAATGCAAACACATGTTGCGCACCTTCATGGGCACAAAGAACATCCACACTTTCGGCGTTGCCGGTACCGGATGGAGCGGGCTTGATTGTATGATGTCCGCCGTGATGCCGGGGGATACAGTTGTCGCATTCTCAAACGGTACGTTCTCAGGAATCGATGCTTTGACGCTGCGGATGAAGGCGTCCACACGCGAAGAATTAGCTGCGGACAGCCTGAACCCACAGCCCGCCAGCGTGACAGTCATTGAAATTCCTCATGGCCAGTCCGTGACTGGCGCGATTGTCGAAGCCGCGCTGGCCGAGCACAAACCCAAATGGGCGTTCATGGCGCATTGGGAAACCGGTTCTGGCCGGATCAACGACATTAAAGGCTTTTCGGATGCGTGCAAAAAGTATGATGCGATGGGTCTCGTCGACGCTGTCTCCTCCCTTGGCGTCGAGGATTTCGCGATCGACGATATGGACGGCGTTGTTGGCTGGGCGTCTTGCCCACAAAAAGGCCTGCTGTGCCTGCCGCTGACCTATGCACCAGTCAGTTTCACGGATCGCTACATTGAAACATTGCGCGCCTCAGGCTGTTACACCTACGCCAACCACCCAATCATGGAAGCCCGTCATTGGGGCATCGTCGATGGGCAGGATGTGGAAAAGGGGTCATACCACCGAACCCACTCTGGTTACGCGGTCTCTGCATTCCACGAAGCCTTGCGGATAAACCTTGCCGAAGGTTTGGCCCAACGCGCCAAGGACTACATTTTCCATGAGAAAGCTCTAAGCGACGCCGTGACCGCGATGGGCTGCGAAGTCACTTCCAACATGACCAGCCTTGTTGTGCTGAACTTGCCGTCGTCACTGGCGGGTCGCGAAATGGAATTGGTTCAAAATTGCCGCGCCGAAGGCTTTGGAATTTGGCCAACATTATCAGCGCCCGTGCAAATCCGCATTGGCATCCTGAACCTTCTGACACAGGCAGCGATCACAGAGATTGTAACGCGTTTCGCCCAAGCGATGAACGACATCGGCGCAGAGGTAGACATCGACGCAATCACAGCCGGACTGACCGCGCATTATGATAAAGCATTAGCAGCATAAGGGGCTAAGACATGGACATTCATGAATACCAAGCCAAAGAAGTTCTAAGCAATTTCGGTGTTGAGATTCCAGCAGGTGCGCTGGCCTATAGCCCCGAGCAAGCAGCCTACCGTGCACGCGAGATGGGTGGTGAAAAGTGGATCGTCAAAGCCCAAATTCACGCAGGCGGACGTGGCAAAGCAGGCGGTGTAAAGCTGTGCGACAACGACCACGAAATCCAAGCCGCTTGTGAAGGCATGTTTGGCAAGAAGCTTGTAACCCATCAAACGGGGCCCGAAGGCAAAGGCATTTACCGCGTCTATGTCGAAGCAGCTGTGCCCATTGATCGCGAAATCTATCTTGGTTTTGTATTGGACCGGACCAGCCAACGGATCATGATTGTTGCCTCTGCCGAAGGCGGCATGGAAATCGAAGATATCTCGGAAAATAAGCCGGACAGCATTGTGAGATCAACGGTTGAACCCGCCGTGGGGTTGCGCGACTTTCAGGCCCGCGAGATTGCATTTAAGATAGGGATCGAGCCTGCTCTGACGCAGTCCATGGTGCGCACACTGCAAGGTTGCTACCGCGCGTTCCGCGAGCTGGATGCGACAATGGTTGAGATTAATCCGCTTGTGGTCACAGGTGACAGTCGCATTCTCGCGCTCGATGCCAAGATGACGTTCGATGACAATGCGTTGTTTCGTCATCCGCAAATCAGCGAACTTCGTGACAAAAGCCAAGAAGACCCGCGCGAAAGCCGTGCTGCAGATCGCGGACTGTCTTACGTCGGTCTGGATGGGAACATCGGCTGCATCGTCAACGGTGCAGGTCTCGCGATGGCGACGATGGACACGATCAAACTGGCTGGCGGCGAGCCTGCAAACTTCCTTGATATTGGCGGTGGGGCCACGCCAGAACGGGTCGCCAAAGCCTTTCGTCTTGTGCTGTCTGATAAGAACGTACAGGCCGTTCTGGTCAACATCTTCGCGGGTATCAACCGCTGTGATTGGGTCGCCGAAGGTGTGGTGCAAGCCTTGAAAGAGGTGCAGGTCGATGTGCCCGTGATCGTTCGTTTGGCAGGGACAAACGTCGAAGAAGGCCAGAAAATCCTCGCCAAAAGCGGCCTGCCGATCATTCGAGCCACCACGCTGATGGAAGCCGCCGAGCGTTCTGTTTCGGCTTGGAAAAGCGACAACAACATGAACCTGAAGGCAGTTTGACATGAGCATTTTTCTAGACCGCGAAACCCGCGTTATTGTTCAGGGCATCACCGGACGGATGGCGCAATTTCATACCAAAGACATGTTGGAGTATGGCACAAACGTGGTTGGCGGCGTTGTCCCCGGAAAAGGCGGCGAGACTGTTCACGGAGTACCGGTTTTTGACACAGTAAAAGAGGCCGTAGCCGCAACGAAGGCAGAGGCAAGCCTTGTATTTGTGCCCCCCCCCTTTGCCGCAGACAGCATCATGGAAGCCGCAGATGCGGGCATCAGATACTGCGTCTGCATCACGGATGGCATCCCTGCTCAGGACATGATTCAGGTGAAGCGCTATATGATGCGCTATCCCAAAGAACGGCGCATGGTGCTGACGGGGCCAAACTGTGCAGGAACGATATCGCCGGGCAAAGCGATGCTTGGCATTATGCCCGGTCACATATTCTTGCAGGGCCACGTCGGAATTGTTGGTCGATCCGGAACCCTCGGCTACGAGGCCGCGGCGCAATTGAAAGAACGCGGCATCGGTGTTTCAACCAGCGTTGGTATCGGCGGCGATCCGATCAACGGCTCGTCGTTCCGCGATATTCTTGAGCGGTTTGAGAACGATGACGATACCCACATCATTGCAATGATAGGCGAGATTGGCGGCCCGCAAGAAGCAGAAGCTGCGGCCTATATCCAACAACATGTGACCAAACCTGTCGTTGCCTATGTCGCGGGCCTGACAGCCCCCAAAGGCCGGACGATGGGGCATGCGGGCGCAATCATTTCAGCCTTCGGCGAAAGTGCCTCCGAGAAGGTTGAGATTTTGACCGCAGCAGGTGTGACGGTGGCTGAAAACCCCGCTGTCATTGGCCAAACAATCGCAAGCGTGATGTAAGGGGATGACGATGATGAAACCCAAAGTCCTTGTCACCCGCCGTTGGCCCGCTGCTGTCGAAGCGCAGCTTGCCGAAAAGTTCGATGTTGTTTTAAACAGGGGCGACGTGCCTTTGATGACCCATGAGTTTCGTCAGGCCTTTCTAGATTACGACGCAGTCCTCCCAACGGTCACCGATAAAATTGGCGTGGACGCAATGGAACTTGCTGACCCGCGCACCAAACTGCTGGCTAACTACGGCGTTGGATATACACATATCGATATGCCAAGCGCCAATTCGCATGGGATGGTGGTGACAAACACACCGGATGTTTTGTCAGAATGTACCGCTGATCTTGCGATGACCTTGATGTTGATGGCTGCACGTCGCGCTGGTGAAGGCGAACGTGAAGTCCGCGAAGGGCAGTGGACGGGCTGGCGTCCAACTCATCTGGTTGGAACAAAAGTCTCTGGTAAGACGCTTGGGATTGTTGGCTTTGGTCGGATCGGGCAGGAAATGGCACGGCGCGCGCATCACGGTTTTGGCATGAAGATTGTCGTGCATAATCGTAGCCGCATCGCAGCGGATGTTCTGGCCAAATACGACGCGGTTCAAGCGGACGATCTGGATGATCTTCTTCCACGCTGTGATTTCGTTTCGCTTCACTGTCCAGGAGGTGTTGAAAACCGCCACCTGATCAATTCCCGCAGGCTTGATCTGATGCGTCCAGACGCGTTTTTGATCAACACTGCACGCGGCGAAGTCATCAACGAGCATGATCTTGTGCAGGCCTTGGCCTTTGACACGATCGGCGGTGCCGCCCTCGATGTGTTTGATGGCGAACCCAATATCGCGCGTAATTTGCGGGACAGCGATAACCTTGTCATGTTGCCCCATCTTGGCAGTGCGACAGCTGAATCTCGCGAGGCGATGGGGTTCTGTGTTTTGAAAAATCTCGACGCGTTCTTTAAGGGCGACGTCCCTCCTGATCAGGTTAACTAATGGTCACCGCTTTGGCACTCCCTGTTCAAATTGACGCTGACACCTATGCGAATTCTCTACGGACATTGTTATGGGGCCAACTTTTTAAGGTGGTGCACCTTCGCGCTCCTGCAGTTGCGCATCTGCTTGGAGCACCAGAGAATGCCGACCAATTGGCCAATCAAGACACGGGCGATTTCCTTCAAGCCGTCAACATTTGGTTCCAGCTAACAAAAATTGCGGACGAAAATTCAGCGGTGCGGGAGCGTAGACAAACCGAGGCGCTGGATGGACCGGAGGTCATTGAGGGCAGTTTTGCTCAGGCAATGGCTCAGATTAGGGATGAAGCGCCCGATTCCTTCCTAACGGCGGTCGAATCATTGTCTGTTGGGCCGACGTTGACTGCCCATCCGACCGAAGCAAAGCGGGTCACAATTCTTGAGATACATCGGCGCATTTATCGCATGCTCGTCACGCTGGAAACACAAAGGTGGACGCCCAGAGAACGCGAAGCACGCATTGATGAGTTGCGCGGCGAGATTGATTTGTTGTGGCTTTCAGGCGAGCTGCGTTTGGAACGCCCGAGCCTTTCAGACGAAATCGAATGGGGGCTGCAATTCTTTCGCGATAGTCTGTTCGACGCGACACCTCAGCTATTCGAGCAATTTCAATCGGCTGTTGGCGCAACGTTCGGCGCAAGTGAGGATGCGGTTCGTCCATGTCTGAAATTTCATTCCTGGATCGGCGGCGACCGCGACGGCAATCCTAACGTGACGGTCGAAGCAACCAAGAACGCGATGGCACGCGGACGCGAAGCCGCGGTAGAAAAACATATCACTGAGCTTGTCGACGCCGCACGCAAGATCAGCATCAGCAGCGAAATCGCCGAACTATCCCCAAGCGCGCTTCAGTCACTGGACTCAATTGTAGAGCGTTGCGCCAATTCGGCCGAGATCAAACAGCGCAATCCGGGCGAGGTTTTCCGCCAAGCGATCAGCGCGATTGTTGAGCAGCTAAGAACTGAGTCGGGGTATGATCACGTATCGGTGTTGGTATCTGATCTGAGCACGATCGAAGCCGCCTTGGCATCCATTGGCGCCACGGGGTTAAGTGACAGATATATTCGCCCAATTCGCTGGCGTGTTGAAGTTTTTGGTTTTCGAACAACGTCATTGGATATCCGGCAGAACTCGACCGTTACGACAGATGTGTTGTCTGAATTATGGGGCGGAACGGATGCCTATGGCAGCCCTGCTTGGTCCGCACGCCTGCGCCGAGAATTGGCCCAAGAGCTGGTTGTCGCCCCTAACAACGATGCGTTGAGCGCGCAAGCAGTAGAATTGTTGAACCTGCTGGGCATGATCTGCGAGGCGCGCGAGGGGGACGATCCGAACGCTATTGGTGGGTTTATTCTATCGATGACGCGGTCCACTGATGATCTGCTTGGGGTTTATTTGCTGACCAAATACGCCGGTGCGACAGGTGATGCACTCGACCTTCCGATTGTGCCGTTGTTCGAAACCATTGACGATCTGCGCAATGCGCCAAAAATCTTGAATGGCTTGATAGAGGTGCCGTCGGCCCGTCGCAGCTTGAAACGGCAAGGCACCAGAATCGAAATCATGCTGGGCTATTCCGACAGCAACAAAGATGGCGGATTTATCTGTTCAACGTGGGAGCTGGAACAAGCACAGCGCAAGATCACGCAAAGCCTAAAGTTGCTGGGGTTTGTCCCTGCTTTTTTTCACGGACGTGGTGGGTCAGTCAGCCGGGGTGGGGCGCCTACGGGTCGCGCAATTGCGGCCCAACCAGCGGGAACCCTTGGTGGCGCGATGCGAACGACCGAACAAGGTGAAGTTGTCTCGGCGAAATATGCTAACCGTGGAACGGCATTGAATGAGTTGGAACAATTGGCCTCGTCTGCGTTACTGCAAACGGCGTTGTCGGTTAAGGCCCCACCGACCAATCCAGAGTATGACAATGCGCTTCAGGCATTGTCAGGAATGTCGCAGGCTGCCTATTGCGAACTATTGAACGCGGAAGGCTTCGTTCAGTATTTTAAAGAGACCAGCCCTGTCGAAGAATTGGCGATGCTCAAGATCGGGTCGCGCCCCGCACGGCGGTTTGGCGCATCCAGCTTGGCCGACTTGCGGGCAATTCCATGGGTATTTGCATGGTCCCAAAATCGGCATCTCCTCACCGGCTGGTACGGATTTGGAACGGCCTGCCAATCTTTTGCAAGAGTACGTGGAAAGGATGGGCAAAAGATGTTAAAAGATATGTTTTCCACGAACCTGCTGTTCCAATTAATGGTCGATGAGGTCGAAAAGACGCTGTTTCAAGCGGATATGGAAATAGCAGCGCAGTACGCGAGCCTGTCTACCGACGCTGCGTGCAGCAAAGAGGTTTTTGGGAAAATTAGCGCTGAATACCATGCCTCATGCGCGGCGATCAAAGCGATCACGGGACAGCCGGTTCTTGCGCAAAGATTCCCAAAACTCACCAAACGTTTTGAGAGCAACCGCGCGTATCTAGACATCATCCACAACATTCAAATCAAGCAGTTGCGCGCACTGCGCAATAAGTCGCAAGACCAGGACACTGGCCCGCTTTTGCAATCGATGAGCTGTATTTCTGCGGGCCTTGGCTGGACCGGGTAACGGACAAAAAAGGAATTATGATGAACGCTATCGATAGAACCCCATTCTTTGGTGAAAACCTTGAAACGCGTGACCCCGAGATTTTCGGAGCGATCCAAAATGAACTTGGCCGTCAGCGCGACGAGATCGAGTTGATTGCCTCAGAGAACATCGTTTCAGCAGCCGTGATGGAGGCACAAGGTTCGGTCATGACCAATAAGTATGCCGAAGGCTATCCGGGTCGGCGTTATTATGGTGGATGTGAATACGTTGATGTTGCTGAAAACTTGGCGGTTGAGCGGGCGTGTCAGTTGTTTGATTGTGCTTTCGCGAACGTTCAAGCGAACTCTGGCAGCCAAGCCAACCAAGGCGTGTTTCAGGCGCTGCTTCAACCTGGGGACACCATTTTGGGCATGTCATTGGATGCCGGTGGGCACCTGACCCATGGGGCCAAACCAAATCAATCGGGAAAATGGTTCAATGCGGTTCAATATGGCGTCGACCGCGAAACCCTGACGATTGATTATGACGCGCTTGAAGAACTCGCGTTGGCGCATAGACCGAAGCTGATCATCGCTGGTGGTTCGGCCATCCCGCGCATCATTGACTTCGGGCGTATGCGGCAGATTGCAGATAAGATTGACGCGTATCTGATGGTCGATATGGCCCATTTTGCGGGACAGGTCGCAGCGGGTCTTTACCCGTCACCGTTCCCACACGCGCATGTTGCAACCACGACGACACATAAAACCTTACGCGGGCCACGTGGCGGGATGATCGTGACCAATGATGAGGTGATCGCCAAGAAGGTGAACTCGGCCATTTTCCCGGGCATTCAAGGTGGACCATTGATGCATGTGATTGCGGCAAAAGCCGTGGCCTTTGCAGAAGCGTTGCGCCCAGACTTTACCGACTACATGCGCCAAGTTGTCCTAAATGCACAGGCGATGGCCGACCAATTGCACAAGGGTGGCTTGGCGACAGTTACGGATGGCACCGACACCCATCTGCTTTTGGTTGATTTGCGGCCCAAGGGAGTGAAAGGGAACGCTGTCGAAAAGGCATTGGGGCGCGCACGGATCACCTGCAACAAAAACGGCATTCCGTTTGACGATGAGAAGCCGACCATCACATCTGGCATCCGTCTGGGAACACCCGCTGGAACGACACGTGGGTTTGCCGAAAAGGAATTCAGACAGATCGCCGACTGGATTGTAGATGTCGTAGACGGCCTCGCAGCTTCGGGTGAAGAGGGCAATGCAGACGTCGAAGCAAAAGTCGCAGCTAAAGTCATTGAATTGTGTGGACGCTATCCAATCTACGCGCAGCTCTAATGGCGTTCAAGGTGGGCGCAGAATGCACTTTTTCGGGGGGTATAACCCGCCTTTAATGCGACCAACTGTAAGCCGCACTGGAGGGCCCGTTTGCTTTGAGAATTTCAAGTCGCTCGAAAGCCTCACCAAACGTTGGTTGGTCGTCTGGATCTACGTTCCAAATGACCAACTGCGGTCCCTCAACGTCCTCAAACCATTCACGTTTCCGATCTATGAATTGACCATGGAGCGACTTAAATGTGTACTCTCTCAATGCGCGCTCGGTTTCCCAAACCGATACTGTTGCCGACAGCCTATTATCAAAACCTAAAGCCTGTAATTGCAATGCTGCGTCATCATCACAAATGCGCCAGCATAAAACCTTGATGCGTGTCGGCCAATCCATAAATTCCGTCCAATGACTCCGAAAACTCAGCCATTCGCGGATGGTCTAAGGGGAACAACATCCGTCCCCAGTTCATTTGAGCAATCGCCATGTGTGACCTCTTTTTCCAAGCATAGCATATCGCCAATTTTTTGTCTTACCTTTCAAACTGCGACCACTAAAATTTGAGCCTTCCCAGTGGCTAAAAGCCTGAATTTCCATCCCATTTTCCCAATCAAACGACCAGCTTAAGGCATCTGATCTTCAATATCGGACCAAAGCTAAATCCGTCGACATCGGACCTTAAACTACGTCGCGCCACGACTAAGCGTTTGCGTTTCGTCTAAAATGATCGCGTTCCAACGGGGCACGTCGAACACTTGGTTTGCCAAGATGGCGGGCAGGAAGTCGACAAATGCAGCAACCAGTCGTCGGAGCCTTTGCGACGACTGCATGTAAAGTCCCGTGATGTGTGAGTTCGCTGGTTTCGCTGCGCATTGTATGAATGACCGCATTTTTTGCTGCAAGGCAGAGCCAAAAATCGCGTGTTTGCAGCATTCTCTGTGGTGCGAGCGCACGTAGCACGAAACTCGAATTTACACATTGGGCTCAGTGCCGCCATTAGATTGTTTGCAGCATTTGTGGATTTGACTTCTCATTGAACGGCCGCTTTCGCCAGATTGCCCCATAGCCCGCGCACTTGCAGCGAAGGTCTGCAATCCGCCATTAGTGTCTCGTAGCAACCTATCAAAGAGAAGTGACGGCGCGCACCTTGCGCCCAAAAAATTCAAGCATTTAAAACACACTTTGGTAGACTTGTTGGTGCGTTCAGCCGTAGTGTTGTGGCAAGGAGCATGACATGCGGCAGCTGCGCGATGACACACATCTGATATTGGACGGCGAGGTGCGAGTGTATCGGCGTGAGCGCAGTAAGCGTTGGCAGGCAGCATTCGTGATTGACGGGCACACCATCCGCATCAGCACTGGCAAGCGTGACCTTTCTGAAGCTAAAGAATACGCCCGTGATACATTCCTTGAGTACAAGTTCCGCCATAAGAACGACCTGCCTGTTGTAACCAAGAAGTTCTCTGACGTTGCCAAGCTGACCATCGCAGACATGCGCAAACAGCTAGATGTTGGTTTAGGGCGCAAGGTCTATGCGGATTACATCGTTTGTATCGAGCGCTACCTGATCCCCTTCTTTGGTTCGCAGTATGTGACCTCAATCGACTACCAAAAAATCCAAGACTTCTACGAATGGCGACGGGCAAAGATGGGCCGTGAGCCAAAGGCATCTACGCT
>Ga0209713_10001441_pt1 | contig 14156 bp, 8 predicted proteins | sample ArcOceMetagenome_3_FD_187444 | JGI IMG/M metagenome (GOLD analysis project Ga0209713, IMG submission 187444) | Marine eukaryotic phytoplankton communities from Arctic Ocean - Arctic Ocean- Svalbard ARC20M Metagenome (SPAdes) (version 2) | ecosystem: Environmental > Aquatic > Marine > Oceanic...
GAGCTTCATGTCGCTGTCGTCCGACGGACGACGTGGACCGTCTCCGGCACGAACAAGAACAGCGGCGAGGACAGCACGCTGCACATCGCCTACTCCAGCGCGGGCAAGACCGACTACGAGAACGCCATGCTCGTCAACGAGAACATCAACGTCGACGAGCACTGCGACCGCATGCCCGCCTCGTCGGGCGTGACGTTCACCAACGTGACCGTCAACGGCAAGAGCCCCGCGTGGGTCAAACGCGCCAACTGCGCCGGCAACCCCGAGTGCGACTGCGGCAACGCGGCGACCGTCGACCCGGCGACGGGCGACGTCACGCTGCGCTGGAAGACCTCCTCGCCGGTGGAGGCGGCCGTCGCGTGAAGAAGAGAGGAGGAGCGCTCGGCCATCGAGGGTCTGCGTCAGCTCTCGCTGTACACTCATATGTGTCAAGGCCCTGGCAGGCCGATGACGCTGGATGTCGATTGACTGAAGAAACATGTCTTACATAATGTGAAGCCTAGACCTGAAACTATCAGACTCAAACTCTGCTACGGCCCTAGCGGCGAAAATAGGATGCAAGGGCTCGCCGCCCCGCTCCGTACGAATCTACAAAGACTGGACCTTTTCCAACGTCGGCGACATGTCGTCGGCAGCCCCGGGTGCAGCTACACCCACCTTGGACGTGGAGCTCCCCTCGTCGCGCATCGACAGCCCCAGCTTCGCCATCGCCGCCACCGCCTCGTCGCGACTCATCGTGGACTGGCGCCGCCGTTGGGTCAGCTCCTGCTTCTTGCGCGTCTCTGCTTTGAACTTGTTGACCACCGTCACCACAGCGACGATGATCATGATGACGAAGATCACGGCGACCAGCGCCAGCACGCCCATGCCCATGACGAAGTTGGGGTCGGCGTCCGACGCGGCAGGTATCGGAGGCGGCGCCAGCGTGTGGCAGCCAGCTCCTGGCCGGTCCAGGTAGCCAGGGGCACAGGGCGGCGGCGGTGAGGCCGGGCCCTCGCCGCTGCTAGACTCGGATAGCTGGCGCGCGTCGCTTCGGTTAGGTTCGGTTAGCGTCATCCGCTCGCGGGAATGCTTTTTCCAGGCCGCCAATTGTGGCCGGATACCCACTTCGAGCTTGAGGCAAACCAAGCGTTCAGCAAAGTACGATCAGTAAACGATAGCGCGTTTTACTTAGCGCCTGCTTTTCTGAAGAGTCGTGCCCGCCCGCTCCCGCGCCGCGCTGCAACACGATCGAAACCGCAAATGACTTTTTACCAAATTCTTCGAGTTTGGAAGCTGAGAATAGCGCGTTCGTGGCGCTGCTCGTCGTCAGCCGCCGGCTTGACCGCCGCGCGTCGAGATGCCGGCCTCGGCGCAGGCGGCTAAGCGGCTGGAGGCGTCCAAGGAGCGCACCTCCAAGCGAGCCAGCTTTGTGGCGGGCGAAGGTTCAAAAGGGGCGCCGCGGCCCTCGCCGGCGCTGTCGCCGGAGAAACAAAAGACGAGGAAAAAGCTGTCGAAGAGTGGGACTGGCAAGAACATGTTCGCAGGGTCGACCAAGGTGCTGCCGGGCGGCCGCAGCAAGATCAAGATCGCTGGGGGTATCCTGAAGCTCGGCGACCCCGTGTGGGTCCGCGACGACGACAAGTCGAGCCCGGACGTCTACCTGCGGACGCTTCTCACGTCGATCACGGACGCGGGCGACAAGTGCACCCTGACAGGGTCGGACGGGAGCTCAATCACGAAGACCGTGAGCGAGATGATCCCGGCCAACTCGTCGGACGACACGCCGGGCGACCACACGGGTCTCATCCACCTGAACGAGCCGTCGATCCTGCACAACTCGAAGCTGCGCTTCGTCAAGGACGAGATCTACACGTTCACCGGCCGCATCCTGGTGGCGCTCAACCCGTTCAAGATGATCTCGGGCCTCTACGGGCCCGAGTCGATGGCGAAGTATGCGAAGCAGGACCCCAGCAAGACGGGGCCGCACGTGTTTGCGGTCGCCGAGCGCGCCTACGTGCAGATGCTCAAGTCAAAAAAGGACCAGTCGATCTGCATGTCGGGAGAGAGCGGCGCGGGAAAGACGGAGACGAACAAGCAGCTTATGATGTTCCTCGCCAAGCGCGCCGCCAAGGACGGCAACGTCGAGGCCATCTCGGACGCCATCCTCAAGTCCAACCCGATCACCGAGGCCTTTGGCAACGCCAAGACCTCGCGCAACAACAACTCGTCGCGCTTCGGCAAGTTCATCAAGGTGCACTTCTCCGAGTTCGGCGCGGTGGCGGGCGCGCAGATCCGGACGTACCTGCTCGAGCGCTCGCGCGTCTCGGCCGTCTCCAAGGGCGAGCGCTCGTACCACATCTTCTACCAGCTGCTGGTGGGCGCGACGGCCGAGATGCGTACGTCGCTCAAGCTGGGCAAGCTGGGGCCGGCCGACTTCAGCCTGCTGCGGCAGTCGGGCTGCATCGACGTGCCGTCGATCAACGACAAGGAGGACTACGAGACGATCAGCGACGCCTTCCTCGCGTGCGGCGTCGACAAGGCGGACCGCGCCGAGCTCTTCGCCATCGTGGCGGGCCTGCTCCACCTCGGCAACGTCCACTTCAAGGACGGCGGCGACGGGTACGCCGTCGTCGCCAAGGACGCCGAGGGCGCGCTCGCCGCGTCGACGGCGCTCTTCGGCACCACCTTCGACGAGGCGCTGATCACGCAGGTCGTGACGATCAACAAGGACTCGTCGTTCACCAAGAAGCTCAACGCAAAGGGCGCCACCGAGGCGCGCGACGCGATGGGGCGCACGATCTTCGTCCGCCTCTTCGACTGGCTCGTGATGAAGGTCAACGGCTTCGTGGGCGGCGGCGGCAAGGCGCTCGCGGGGATGCGGTACATCGGCCTCCTCGACATCTTCGGCTTCGAGCGCTTCGAGAACAACTCGTTCGAGCAGCTCTGCATCAACTTCACCAACGAGAAGCTGCAGCAGTTCTTCCTCGGCTGCGTCTTCAAGACGGAGGAGGAGATCCACAAGCTGCAGGGCGTGCGGTGGAAGCCGGTCGAGTTCCAGGACAACCAGGGCTGCATCGACCTGATCGAGAAGAACCCCAACGGCATCCTGCGCATCCTCGACACGCAGTGCAAGATGCCCGGCTCGTCGGACGCCAAGTTCATGGAGGCGGTCAACCAGGCGCACAAGGCGTCCGACTTCACGACGCCGGTGCAGAAGGCGAAGAAGCGCGCCAACGAGGCGTTCGTCGTCAACCACTTCGCGGGCAAGGTGTGCTACGACTGCAAGAACGGCTCGTGGCTCGAGAAGAACAACGACACGCTGCCGGTGGCGCTGCAGGGGCAGCTCGAGACGGCCAAGCTCAACCTGCTCGCGACCATCTGCGGCGGCGGCCGCAAGTCGCAGGCCGAGGGCAGCGGCGCCAACGCAGCGCGCAACACGGGGGCGCATAAGGCGAAGAAGTCGGCGACGTTCAACTCGATCGGCCGCCGCTTCATCGGCGAGCTCGCGACGCTCATCCACGACCTCGCGTCGACGTCGTCGCACTTTGTGCGCTGCATCAAGCCCAACTCGGTGCTCAAGCCGTCGGTCTTCGAGGCGCGGATGGTGCTCGAGCAGCTGCGGTGCGGCGGCGTCTTCGACGCCGTCGAGGTGATGAAGTCGTCCTTCCCGACGCGCATCCCGTACATCGACATCTACGGCAAGTACGCCAAGCTGCTGCCGTCGGAGCTGGTGGGGCAGCTGCCCGAGGGGCCGTTCTGCGAGGTGGTGGCGCTCGCGCTCGACGTGCACCACTCCGACTACGCGCTCGGCACGACGATGCTCTTCCTCAAGGCCGGCAAGGGCGTCTTCCTCGAGGAGCTGCTCTCGATGGACATGAAGCTCGTCATCCCGCTCCTCACCAAGAAGATCCAGGAGTACCAGGTGCGCAAGAAGGCGGCGACGCTCATCGCGCGGCACGTGCGCGGCTGGTGGGAGCGGCTCAAGTACAAGCGGCTCCGCAGGGCGGCGAGCGCGGCGCAGCGCGCGTGGCGCGGCAAGCGCGCGCGCAACAAGCTGGCGCAGCTCAGGCGCGCGCAGGACGCCAAGGTCAAGTCAGCGGCGGCGGCGGCGGCCAAGGACCAGTCCTCGGCGGCGGCGGCGGCGGCCGAGGCGGAGCGCGTCAAGGTGGCGGAGCAGCGCGAGGCGGCGCAGCGGCTGGCGCAGCGGCAGGCGCTGCAGGAGGCGGAGAAGGCCAAGGTGGCCGAGGAGAGCCGGCGCAAGGACGCCGAGATGGCGCTCGAGCGCCTCAAGGAGCAGCTCGCGACGCAGAAGCAGCACATCGTCGAGCTGCAGCAGGCGGCCAAGAGCGCGACCGAGGCGCAGAAGGCGCTCGTCGAGAGCCAGCAGGAGAACCAGAAGCTGCACGCGGAGATTCAGGAGCTCAAGCTCAAGCTGGCGCACGCGGGGCAGGGCGGCGGCACGTCGTCGGCCGAGCTCGCCAAGGCCAAGGAGGAGGCGCAGGAGCAGAAGGCCATGGCGGAGCAGTACGCGGCCGAGCTCAAGGGCGAGCGCAAGATCGCCGAGGAGCTCGAGGCGAAGCTCGCCAACGCGATGGCCGAGATGCACGACATGTCGCAGGGGCTGCTCCTCGAGGGCACCTCGCTCGCGGGCTTCGGCGCGCGGCCCGACCGGGCGACGCCATCGATGCTCGGCGCCGAGGCGTCGACGGTCCTCGACAACGGCGACGTGCGCGTGACGGTGCACGTGCCGCGCGACGAGGAGACGGGCACGATGGGCGTCGACATCGACGAGTGGGAGGGCTTCGTGACGGTGGGCGTCATCTCGCCCGACGCGCCCGCCGTCGGCAAGCTCGAAGTGGGCGACGTCATCGAGGGCGTCGGCGGCAAGGACTGCCACTCGGACATGAACGAGGTGATCCGCGCGATCATCGAGTCGCCCGAGGTCGTCATCCTGCAGGTGCGGCGGCCGCTGCGCGTGACGGTGCTCACGTCGAACATGTCGATCCAGACGCAGGGCAGCAGCGACTGGTTCGACCTCGAGGTGTCGCTGCTGCAGAGCCGCCAGCTGCTCTTCAAGGACGAGGACGGCGCGGCGGCGGGCGAGATCAACCTGCGCTCGGTCGTGCAGCTCGAGCTCGGCGAGGCGCTCGACGGCTCGTGCGCCGAGCTGTGCCTCTCCACGACGGGCGACACGTACCTGATGCGCACCGCCGACCGCGGCCAGGCGCTGCTCAACGCGTGGTACGAGGAGATGCAGAAGATGGTCTCGTCGATGAACGACGCCAACAACAACAAGGAGCAGGCGTCGATGGTATGGCAGCAGGGCTACCTCGAGATGAGCGTCGGGCTCGACGAGTGGGCGCCGCGCTTCTTCATGCTCTCCAACACCAACGGCCTCATCATCTACCTCGACCAGCAGAAGCGGCGCAACAACATCCCCGAGGCGACGCTGCCGCTCTCGCTGATCCGGCGCGCGACGCGCTCGACGGGCCTCGACCACTTCGAGAACGGCATCACGATCCACCTCGAGAACGACGAGAAGGCGCCCAACGACATGAACCTCGAGATGGTCGAGGCGCGCTGCCCCAACCGCAACGAGATGCACCGCTGGCTCTCGACGCTCAACATGCACTGCACCGCGCCACACACCCAGGGCGGGCTCGGCCTCGGCGGCAAGACGCCCTCCGGGCACGCCGGCAAGCCGGCGGGCGGCGCCAGCGGCGCGGGCGGCGCGGCGGCGGCGGGGGGCAACAAGGCGGGCGGCGCGGAGTCGTCGACGGGCAAAGGCGAGCGGCGGCGCTCGGTGGTGCCGGCGACGGCGCAGGTGGCGGAGGCGGGGCTCAAGAAGGAGCTGAGGGCGGGCTGGCTGTCGGTCGCCCTCGACAAGAAGGGCCTCAAGAAGAGGTTCTGCCGGCTGGTGACGGCGACGGTGGCCGACGGCAAGGGGGCGGTGCACCAGCGCGCGACGCTGTGGGTGTGCGGCAAGGACAGCGAGGCGGCCGAGGCGGGCGAGCCGCTCCAGCTGTGGACGGCGACCAAGCTCGACAAGGAGGAGGACAAGAAGAAGAAGAAGAAGCCGGGGCCCGTCAAGGTCGCGATGACGATGACGATGCCGGGCAAGGTCGTGCAGTTCCTCGCCGAGGACAAGGGGGGCGACGAGTGGGTCGCGCTGCTGAGGGAGCACCTCGGCAAGTCCGACAAGGTCGGCGTCGAGGTGGGCGCGCAGGACCCGCTGCCGCTCGCGTCGCCGCTGCCCGACCACAAGAGGAGCGCGCTGATCAACTTTGTGCCGCCGACCGAGCCGCCGCTGCGCGAGGCGTGGCTCGAGCTTGCCGACTTCTCGACGCTCGCGCAGGCCGAGCGCACCGGCCTCACGCCCGAGGACGTCGCCTTCAACATGGTCTACGTCGTGCTGTGGCCGTCGCGCGTGCTCGCCTACTTTGAGACGGACGACGTCCACCAGCCGCCGCTCGGCGTGCAGACGATCACCGGCGCGGGGCCGTCGGCGAGGATACTCGTCGACGCGCCGTACAACTACGAGCACGCGTTCGCGATGCCGCCTCCCGCTGCGGAGCTGACCAAGGTGGCGACCGAGGCGTGCGTCAACGCTTGGTGGCTCTGCCCCGACACCGATATCGACACGGACGAGTGGCTAGCGTCGCTCAACGGCACTGCGGCCACGCCCACGGGCGCGTGACGGGCGTGGTGCGTGTGCATATGTGTCAGGACGTGTGCACGCGTGCGGTAGCCGCACGCGTGTGATGCGGTTTTTTTTCATGATGATAAGTATTTGCCAGACATGTTGAATGAACATTCACGCAGGTTCACTCTTTCGTGTAGCTCGGGCTGCCGAGGGCGCGACTTGAGCTCGCGACCCCTCCCACTCCCACGCCACTGTCCGCTCGTGATCGTCGTCGTCATCGTCCATGGCGAGGTCGCCTCTGAGGGCGGACAGGCACGCGTCATAGTCCAGCTCGCGGGCGGGCGCGCCCGCCACGGCACGGCACGCCTCCACCTCACGCCACACGCCGCGCAGCGCGTGCGCCACAGCGGGCGCGAGATCGTCCACGAGCAGCGCGTCGCAGCTCGCGGCGTCCGCCATGGCGCGCTTGGCGTCGGCGGCGCGCGCGTGCGGCGCCTGCTGCCACGGCAGCGTGCCAGCAGCTAGCAAGGCGAGCACGTACGCGAGCGACTCGAGGTCGTCCGACGGCCGCGTCGGTCGGCCCTCGTGCGCCGCGAGAGAGGCGAACAAAGGAGTGCCGATGCGCGCCGCGTTCGCCGCTGCCGCGGCCGCGGCCGCGCCTGCACCGTCGCCTTCAGCATAGTCTGCGTCGGCCACCGCCTCTGCCACCTCGACACGCGAGACCAGCCCGAAATCTACGAGGTGCAGCCGGCGGGCGTTGGCCGAGCCGGCGGCGCCGAGCAGCACGTTGGCCGGCTTGAGGTCGTTGTGCACCCAGCCCGCCCCGTGGAGACGGCGCAGGCAGCGCAGCACGCCGCGACCGACGCGCAGGACCGTCTCGGCTTCCGAGAAGCGCGTGCTGCGTGTGCTCGCCTCCCACTGCGCGTGCAGCGACGGGCCGAGCCGCTCCATGACAAGCAGCTCGAGCGCGCCTGCGCCGTCGCCGTCGCCGTCGCCGTCACCGAGCGTGTGCTCGCAGTGCCGGATGAGAGCGGGGTAGCCGGCGACGCCACGCAGCTCACCGAGGACCTCGGCCTCGCGTGACAGCTCCGATGCGGCACGCAGAGCCACCTTGACGGCGAAGCGCTCGCCATCCGCTGTACGAGCCAGAATCACGTCTCCGAAGCGGCCCTCGCCCAGCCGCGACTCGACATGCAGGCTCAGACCGTCGTCGAGCTCGAGCGTCGCTCGGGCCGTCAGGAGCTTCTCCACCGCCCGTGCCTCTGGCGAGTCTCGCTGCTGCCAGCGTGAGCCCTTGGCCGACGGCGCCCATCGGCCCTTGGTGAGCATGTGGAAGCGAAAGTCGACCTCGAGATCGTCGAAGTCGTCCATGCTGTCCCAGTCCTCCATGGCCGCGCCAGTGCCGATGCTGAGAGGTGGAGCCGCGCGGCGTGCGCACAGTGGGCGTCGAGCACACCACGCCAGAGCCAGCATGGAATGCCTCCAACGCGTCGTGCTGGCGCCCGAGTAGCGACATCACAGCGCAATGGACACACCGAAATGTCCTTCGCCTCGCTCTGCGACGAACACGCGTACGTGTGCCAGGCCGACACGAGCACCGACGCCTCGGGCCTGCGCGGCCTCAGCACGACCGCTGCCGTGCCAGAGGGTGATCCGGTGCTTGCCGTGCCTTGGGCGCTGACGCTCACGGCGGACATGGCGCCTGCCGCCTCGGCGCGCCATCGCGTGGCGCGCCACCATGTGACCGTGGCCGGCGCGCTGCTCGCCGTGCTCAATCGCACGCACCCGGATCCTGAGCGCGTGCAATTTTGGCAGCAATGGCGTCATGCGCTGCCGCCAGTCAACGAGATTCCGCATCCAGCGACCCTGCCAGAATGGCTGCAGCTGCAGCTGCAGGACAAATTGCTAGAGCAGCAGGCGCAACGCACGCGCACACGAGTGGCGGCGGAGCTCGGATGCAGTGATGACGACGAGTGCGACGTTGCGCATTGGGCCATGGCAATGACACTCTCGCGGCCATTCAAACTGCCCGCTGCCGGAGCGGGGGAAGGGGAGCAGCCCGACGTGTTTGCGTTCATTCCGTTCATCGACATGACCAACCACGCACGCGACGCCAACTGCGAGGTGCGTGGCGTCGGCAGGCTCGATGCGCCGGACGAGTACACTGCAGTCGAGCTGGTGGCGCTGCGGGACCTTCCAGCCGGGACGACGCTGAGCATCGACTACGGCCTCCACGCGCAGCCCGCTCGCGAGCAGTTTGCCCTCTTCGGCTTCGTGGCTGAGGAGCATGCGGAGGATCCGGAGGAGGAGGACACCGCAGCGATCGCGCGCGAGCTGGAGGCGCGGCTCGACGGGTGGTGGCCGCCTCACGCTTGGCGCGCGTGGCGCACTGCATCGAGCCTGCTGGCGACGCTTCGCGTCCGTGCCAATTTCGTGACCGATCTGGACACGGACGAGGCGCTGCTGGCTCTGTACGCGCAAGAGCCGCCGCCAGACTCGCGCCTGCCCTCGATCGTGCACTATCGCGCGCATCGGAAGCGCGCCGCCGCTCGTCGCGTGGCGGAGACGGAGCAGCTGTGGCGCGCCGCGGTCGACAAAGCCACGGTCGTCGCCAGCGTGACAGCCGCGCTGGTTGGCGGTCTCGTTGCGCTGTGGCTGATGCGGTACGGTCCGCTGGCCGTGGGTGGCGTGCATGCGTGATGCATGGAGCCTTCCAGTGTCTCACGGACCGAACGCGCAAATAAAACCCCAAAAAACAACAACAAACGTACACATGCGGAATCAATGCAACACGGGGCCCAAGGCGCAAGAGCCCAAGACCTCGCGACGTACTTGGCTGTCGCTTGCGGACAGCCAGCCATCTCTGGCTCCGGCACTCATGGTCGATAGGTGCCTGTGGAGGTGAAGGCGTACCACTCGGACTTCATCAGGCTGAACTCCTTGGGCTTCTTCGGTGCGGGGGGCTTCTGGTTGATGTCGGAGCTCGCCATCAGCGCATAATAGTTTTTGTGCAGCTCCTCGATCTTGTGGCGCGCCTTGGCCTCCTCCTCGGCCCGCGCCTCCTCACGCTCCGGAAACTGCAGGAGCAGCCGCTGCTTCTCGCGCAGGTACAGGTCGATCTCGCCCGTCGACTTGCCGCCGAATCGGTTGGTCGTCGACACGCGCTCCCTGAGCAGATGGTTTGGCAAGGGGCCCGGCCTCGGCGGCGCCGGCTTCTGCAGCGTCTTCTCCCACGCGACGTCCTTGAGCTCGAGGCTCAGCCGCTCCTTTGTGTCCGCGACGCCCGTGATCCCGGGGTGGAACGGCGGGATCGGCTTGCCGAAGGCGTCGCAGGGGATGTGGTCGCCCGTCTCGTTGTTGACGACGTGCCGCGTGGACGCCACCTGGTTCTCCCAGATGACGGGCTGCTGCCGCCGCTTGCCCCCGTGGGAGGCCCTGCATGGGGGAGGGTGCCGAGGTCGAGCATGCATGCGAGCGGAGGTGGAACATGCATGCGAGGGTGGGGGGTCAGCGGGAGCCGGGCGTGCGGTGGGCGGCGCGGCTCGTGCGAGGTGGTGACGCACATTTAGCTGTTATGACTTCGCCACAAGTTTGGAGGTAAAGCAGCGCACGGTGCGACCCAAGACTCGGAGAGACACCTTCGTGTTTCCTCCAGAGAGGCCCCGTTTCTGATTCTCATGTTTCGCGATAATTAGAGCGCAATCAGATTGATCGAAGATATTGGAAGCAAGCGTGGCGACCCTCCTCTCTGCACCCATTTTTTGCCCAAGCATCACTTGCACCCCCCGACCGATCCGCGTGCGAGAACCATGGGCTGCATGACGAGCCGTTCCGCGGCGTCCACTGACACGGAGGTGGTGCTCCTCGGAAACACGGATATCATGTGCGGGAAGTTGAACACTCCCAAGGAGAAACCGTCGTGGATCGAACAAGCGGACTACGACAAGTTGGTCGCCACTTGCGCCCCGCTCGGCAAAGGTGTCTGGCTTGGCAACGGTTCCTGGGCTTGGGGCTCCCCCTGGTTTGGGCCACCGCCCGTCGGCGAGGAGGTGGCGGCCAAGCTGAAGACCGAGCTGCCGAAGCTGGATGTCGAAGTGAAGCCCAACTGGTTCCGGATGAACCAGTACCGTCACTACGAGTTCATCGTGACCGTCAAGAAACCGACGAAGTGAGCGCCGGCGGGCGCATGGGTTGCCACAGGTAGCGCTGCGCCAATGTGCGCGGGCGCAGCGCCGCTATCGTGGTACACGCATTCCACAGCACCATGAGCGGTCAAAGACACGTGGAGTCTGTACAGAGAGTCATGCATTGAAATGAGTAGCCTCTCAACACCGCCACAAGGCCACATAACACGCTGAAAACCTTCAGGCTGGCCCGGTAACCCTCGAGCAAACCTTCAGCATAGCCCGATAAACGGCTTGCTCGAGCTCATCGCCGCCCAGGCGTGAGTGAGGCGTCGCCGCAGGGCTTGACGCAGGGCCCCGCCCGAACGGCGACGGGCGGTACTTGGGCTGGCCGCCGAAGGGAACAGGCACGCCGGCTTGGCTTGGCTAGGCTAGGCTTGCTTTGGAAGGGGCTTGGCTTGCCTATTGAGTCCCGGCTGGCGTGCGCTGGTATTTGCCCCCCGCAAAGACTTCGACATCCCGGCTCCGATCACCGACAATTACTAATGCTCGGCCTCGCCCTGCTCACGCCCAGTGCACTCGGCCTGGCGGCCTCGCCCGTCTCGTCGTTGCGCCGAGCCACGGCCGGTGCGCCTGTGCGGCCTGTCATCTGCATGCGCGCGCCCAGGGATGGACCGGCAGCCGCCCTGCCTAGGCAGCTCGCCGCCACCACGCTCGCCGCCATGCTCGTCGCGACGCCAGTGCTGCCGTCGCTGCTCGACGGCGCGGCTGTGGCTGCACCGATGAAGGCCGATCCGCTCGACGCCGATGCCGCTCGGGCCTTGATCTCGACGACCACCAAGGGCAAGGCGGCCAAAGCGGCGGCTGAGGCCAAGGAAGCGGCTGCGAAGGCGGCGGCAGAGAAGGAGGCTGCCGAGGCCAAGGCAAAGGTGGAGGCCGAGGCCAGCGCCAAGAAGGAGGCCGAGGTGGCTGCCAAGGCAAAGGTGCAGGCAGAGAACAAGGCCAAGGCCGACGCTAAGGCCGCTGCGGATGCAAAGAAGAAGGCAGAGGACAAGGCCAAGGCGAATGCCAAGGCCAAGGCGGACGCGAAGAAGAAGGCGGAGGCAGCGAAGGCGAAGGAGTCGTCGAAGACGCCTGAGCAGAAGGAGAAGGAGGCGGCGGCGGAGGCGAAGAAAAAGGCCGACGCCAAGGCGAAGGCGGCGGAGGCGAAGGCCAGGGAGGAGGCGAGCGCCAAGAAGGCGGCGGAGGCGGAGGCGAAGAAGGCGGCCGAGGCCAAGGCGAAGGAGGCCGATGCGAAGGCAAAGGCCGAGGCCAAGGAGGCCGCCGCAAAGGTGCGCGACGAGGCGAACGCCAAGCGCGCGGCCGAGGCCGCAGCAAAGAAGCCCGAGGCACCGAAGCCAAAGCCGCCGGCGCCGAAGCCGCCACCCGCGCCCAAGTCGCCGAAGGTCGTCGACGAGAAGGCCAAGGCGGCAGCGACTGCCAAGAAGGAGGTGGAGGCAAAGAAGAAGGCCGAGGCTGCCGTCAAGTCCAAGGCGGAGGCAGCCAAGAAGAAGGAGGCTGCGGCGAAGGCGGCGGCCAACAAGAAGCAGGCGAACGAGCGGGCAGTGGCCGCCAAGCAGCGGGCGGCGAAGAAGCAGGCGGCGAAGAAGGCTAGGAGTGGCTCCGTCTTCAGCCTGCTGGGCAACGTGGTGCTGCTCGGCGTTGCCGGTGTCGTGGGCCTCACCTTCTTTGGCGACGAGCCGGCGGCGAGCAGCAGCACCGAGCCCAAAGCGGAGGAGGAGGACGACGACTCCCCCCCGTCGATTTACGATCCCTGAGCCTCACCCCGCGAGCTGGTTCAGCAAGCTCCCGAGCGGGCTGTGAACGAGTGACCGTGGCCATGCCCATATTGCGACATTGTAAGAATGAACAACACCTGCCTTAACCATGCACACCACGATACTCACTTACCCCGCTCCCGCGCCGTCACGTGTCGAGTGCGACCCGTCGAGGCGCGCGCAGGCGCTCAGCACGCCTTGAGGACGAGCGCGATGCCCTGCCCGCCGCCGATGCACGCGGCGCCGACCGCCACCTTGGCCTCGCCGCGGTTGAGGGCGTGCGCGAGGCTCGCCGTGATGCGCGAGCCCGAGGCGCCGAGCGGGTGGCCGAGCGCGATGGCGCCGCCGAAGACGTTTGTCTTCTCCATGTCGAGGCCGAGCTCCTTGCAGCACGACAGGAACTGCGGCGCGAAGGCCTCGTTGATGTCGACGATGTCAACGTCGGACAGCGCGATCCCTGCCCTCTTGAGCGCCTCGTTGATCGCGGGCACCGGCCCAATGCCCATCTTGGTCGGCTCGACGCCCACCGAGGCGTACCCGACGAGCTCGGCGAGCGGCTTGAGGCCGTGCTCGGCGACCGCCTCCTCGCTCGCGATGACGATCGCGCCCGCGCCGTCGCAGATGCCCGAGGCCGAGGCGGGTGTCACGACGCCGTCCTTCTTGAACGGCGTGGGCAGCTTGGCCATCTTTTCGAGCGTCGCGTTCGGCTTGGGGTGCTCGTCGACGCTGAAGACCGTCTCTCCCTTGCGCGACTTGAGCGTCACCGGCGCGATCTCGTCGTCGAACTTGCCCTCCTCGTGCGCATTCGCCCACTTCTGCTGCGAGCGGATCGCGTATTTGTCACTCTGCTCGCGCGAGATGCCGTGCTCGGCGGCGAGGTTCTCGGCGGTCACGCCCATCGGGCAGCCGGCGTGGCTGTCGGTCAGGCCGGCCCACAGCGTGTCCTGCATGCCGAGGTTCTTGCCGAGCGTGGTGCCCCAGCGCACGTCCTGGCCGTACACAGCCATCGGCGCCTGGCTCATGCTCTCCGTGCCCGCCGCGACGCCCACCTTGGCCTCGCCCAGCTTGATCTCCTGCGCAATGTTCACGACCGACTGGAAGCCCGAGCCGCACAGCCGGTTGATGTTGAGCGCCGGCGTCTCGATGGCCATACCAGTCTTGAGCGCCACATGGCGCGCCAGGTACGCCGCGTCGGGCGAAGTCTGCTGCACGTTGCCCACGCACACCGAGTCCACCAACCCAGGCTTGACCTTGCCGGCCTCGAGCGCCGCTGCGGTGGCCTTGACCGCGAGGTCCGTGGCGGAAAGGCCCTTGAGCGCGCCGCCGAAGGCGCCGAAGGGGGTGCGCTTGGCTGCGACGATGAAGACACGCGTCATGGGGCTAATAGGACGAGGTTGCGGGGTTGGACGCTGTCGTGGGAGAACAGAGCTGCCTTTGATGACTCCACGGTAAGTCTCGGCTGCGCCGCGTGAGGGGTCACATCAACACGAAAAAGGTCTTCGATGGCGCGTGTCGCTCATGGTGTTGCGCGTACACTGGTGGCCACGGCGGCCCACCGGCGCTTGCCACGCCCGGTCTGAGGGTGTCGCC
>Ga0209713_10001442_pt1 | contig 14154 bp, 6 predicted proteins | sample ArcOceMetagenome_3_FD_187444 | JGI IMG/M metagenome (GOLD analysis project Ga0209713, IMG submission 187444) | Marine eukaryotic phytoplankton communities from Arctic Ocean - Arctic Ocean- Svalbard ARC20M Metagenome (SPAdes) (version 2) | ecosystem: Environmental > Aquatic > Marine > Oceanic...
GTCGGGCGGCTCGAGCGACGGCGAGGAGGGCGAGGGGCAGGCGGCGGCGGCGGGGTCGTGCTCGTCGCGCCGGAAGAGTGTGGCGGGTGGCGGGCGCCGGAGGTTCAGCATGGTGCGGCAGAAGAGCCTCATGCAGTGCGCGACGACGGCGACCAAGTCGACGATGGCGCGGCTGCGCGCGTCGGCCCGCCTGAGCGCGACGCTGAGCGGCCACCCGCACAGCCGCACGTCGACCGTGACGCCGGCGCCGCACAACGACGACGCGGTGCGCCACTGGAAGGACATCGGCAAGCGGGTCGTCGACACCAAGAAGCAGGAGCGCAGGGCGTGGATGAAGATGCTCAAGGGCGCGGTGGTCGAGCAGAAATGGGGCGCGCTGCTCGCGACGCGGCAAGCCAACGAGCAGATCCTCGGCTCGGCGCTGCGCACGGTCGACTCGGATGCGCGCTTCCAGGCGCGCGGTCGCGAGGCGCACGTGCCGCGCGGCGTGCTGCTGCCGTCGTCGCCGCCGCGCCTCATCTGGGACGTCGTCTCGATCGTGCTCGTCTCGTACATCACCGTCTCGCTGCCGTACCGGATGGCCTTCCTCTCCGGAGAAGAGAGCCACTCGTTCAACCTCTCGGTCTTCGACTTTTTGATCGACGTCTACTTCCTCGTCGACATCGCCATCAACTTCCGCACGGCGTACGTCGACGACGGCGAGGTCGTCGCGTCGCCGCACCGCATCTGCCTCAAGTACCTACGGACGTGGTTCTTCCTAGACATGGCGGCGTCGCTGCCCATCGAGTGGTTCCTATTCGGCGTGCGCTTCACGGCGCTCACCGAGTCGTCGACGGAGGTCGACGGCGACGGCGGCCGCACCGCCGCGCAGCTGGCGTCGATCCTGAAGGTCTTCAAGGTCCTCAAGCTGCTCAAGCTGCTGCGGCTGGCGCGGCTCCTCCGCTACTTCTCCAACTGGCAGGAGTACATCCAGGACAACTTCGCGTGGCTCAACTCGAACGTGATGATGCTGATCAAGCTCGCGCTCCTCTTCCTCGTCGTCTGCCACTGGAACGCGTGCATCCAGTTCTTCGCCGCCGACCTCGTCGCGTACCCGGCCGACTCGTGGGTGGTGCGCGGCGGCCTCAAGCTCGAGGGCGGCGCCAACCCGCCGGGCATGGGCCCGAGCGAGCAGTACTCGTTCTCCTTCTTCTGCTCGGCGTCGCAGATGCTCGCGCTCGACGCGTGGAACGGCGCCGGCGCCTTCCAGCCGACCATGATGCACGAGCTGTGGGGCAACCTGCTCTCCATCACCGTCGGCTCGATGCTCTACGCGCTGCTCGTCGCGAGCCTCACCGCCGTCATCTCGGAGGCCGACCCCGCCGCGCGCGCCTACCGCGCCAAGGTCGACACCGTCAACCACTACATGCGGCACGCGCAGCTGCCGCGGCCGCTCCGCTCGAAGCTGCGCCAGTACCTCGAACTCGCCTACCCGTCCAAGTGCGCCTTCGACGAGGACGCGATCCTCGACGAGCTGACGGCGCCGCTGCGGCAGGAGGTGCACCTGCACAAGTGCGCGCGCGTGCTCGAGACGCTGCACGTCATCCACACGGGCGGCGACCCGGGCATGCCCGGCGCGATCGCCGCGGCGCTCGAGGGCGTCTGCTTCGTGGTGGGCGACTACATCCTGCGGCAGGGCACGCGGCCCGACGGCATGTACTTTCTGTCGTCGGGCACCGTCGACGTCGTCACGTCCCAGGAGAGCGACGGGCTCCAGGGCGACGAGACGCTGATCACGTCGCTCTCGACGGGCTCCTTCTTCGGAGAGATGGCGCTGCTCTCGAACACGGGCCGCGCGATGGCGTCCATCCGCGTCACGTCGTCGGTCGAGGGCCACTACCTGAGCCGCGACCAGTACCGGGTGCTCATCGAGAACTACCCGACGTTCCGGACGTACCTGTCGACGGTCGCCAAGCTGCGGCTCGAGTCGCGCGAGGAGCGCGGCAAGAAGGTGCGCGCGTCGCGCTGGCGCAAGGCGATCCAGGAGCGGCAGCACCTCGCCGAGATGGGGGACGACGACGACGACGACGAGCGCGCCGGGGGCGGCCGTGGACGCGGCGGCGGTGGACGCGGCGGCGGCGGTGGACGCGGCGGCGGCGGCGGCGGCGGCGGCGGCGGCGGCGGCGGCGGCGGCGGCGGCGCGCACACGCTGCCCGACCAGTCGGCGCAGCGGATGCAGGCAATCTACCGCGGCAAGCAGGCGCGCGCCGAGCTGCAGAGGCGGCAGGAGGCGGCGCGGGCGGAGAAGAAGCGCGAGGACGCGTCGGCCGCCGTGCTGCAGAAGGCGGCGCGCCGCCGCGCCGCGACCAAGGGCGACCCCGACCCGCCCAAGGGCGCACAGAAGCGAGGCTCCGGGGCCCCGCAACCCGGCCCCGTCGAGCCGAACGCGCGCGTCTCCGGCTACCTCGTCCAGAGCGACGAGGACTTCGACAGAGGAGTCGACCCGTAGGATTGATTCTTGAGATACTTAGTACGTTCAAATTTAGATGGCCGCCAGCCGTGGTGGTACACATAGTGTGTTGCTAGAGTAGGAATTATTTTTGTGCGGCTTTTTTACCGGTACCGACACGCGTGAGTTCTCTTGTCTTCACCCGCATTCGCGCATATCCTCGGTCTCTGTCCTTCTTTGTGACGCTTATGATCCCTGGCTTCATGAGTGAGAGAACGCATTGGGCGGCCGTGGCAATGTATGTACATGTGTAAGTCTCTAGGTGTGGGTGCTCTGGTCTAGGCCGTACCTAGTCAGCGTCGCGCACTTCTGAGCACTCTTGGTCCACATGCCGCAGACACCACCGCACATAGGGACGACAGAGGACCAGGCAGTAGGCCTGCCGCCAGTGGGTCAAATGTTGCATTCTTGCAAGGGCGCCGTGTCGTTGGAGGCCTTCGTTGCAACGCACACGAACGGACCTCCGCGTCAGTTCGCCGCACGCAACCTCAGATGCTAACCTGCGCTTGTGTGGCAGCCGTCTCAGGGCGCCTCGATCACCATTCCACCGGCCATCGCGACCACCCTGGCCACCACGATCGCTCAGCCGCTGATGCGCATGTGACGTCCATGCAGCAGCCCCGGGCTCAGCCACACTCACCCTCGAACAACGCATCAACAGACGATGCAGAGACCACGGGCAGCCGCGTCAGCCTGTGGCCATCCAACTCCAGCATCGCGCTGCTGCTTCGAGGTCAGGCGTTTCGTGACCGCAATGCGGTTAGCCACGCACACCATGAAAGCCGTCGTGGCACCAGACCGCCTCATTCCGGCAGCTGCGAAGCGCATACCACGCAGAGGCAGCTGTCACAAGGTCAGTCGCTGGTCCACAACGTGATCCGCCCGCTGGAGGAGCGTGGCAACCGCGTGGATCTGTTTGTGACGGAGACGTCAGGCAGCTGTGCTCTGGTCCCACAGCTGCTCCGCGTGTTCGGGACGCACCGGATCGTGGCGAGCGACACTGCCAGCGTCGTGCGCAGCCAGTTTCAGAGCATTCGTCGCTGCGTCGATCAGTTCAAAGCACATCGCGTAGGCACGGAGGCGTACGCCCTCGTGCTCATCACGCGACACGACCTGAGCTGGCGGCGCGCCATCACGCGTACAGCAGCCGACCCCGCCAAGTTCAATTTTCTGTCGCGGTGCGAGGTCAAGGCGGTCGACGATTGCGTAAATGATGCCTTCGTTTCGCTGCCGGGGCGTGGCGACTTCTTTGGTACACTCGATTCCGTGATCGGGAGCGCTCATTGCTTCAACCCGAACGCCTCCTCGCAGCAACCCGATTCCACCGGGCACTTCTGCGGCAATTATCTGCGTCAGACGCACGGGAGGGAATGCATTGCGTTCCTGACTGATTGGAGGCCCATGCGTAGGGTGACGGATCCAGGCAACCCTGTGGCAAACCTTTAGTGAGGGGTTACGAAGATGGTGGTACCGAGAAGGAAACCATTTAGACAGACTTGAAATGAGAATCGTAATTAGATTAGTCTTGAATCACAAGACACCTAGCCGTCGGCTCGCGTCGGAGAGAGTCGACACGGCGCATGCACGTAGGCGACGCTGACACCGCACCAGTGAACGTGCGCTTTGATGATCCGCTCCCACATGTACCCGCTGCTATCGCGCTGCTGCACCAGAACCGAGCGCCAGAAAGCGGCGACTCCCGCGTCGCCGTAGACGGTCGCAAAACCGGCGAGCGCACGCATTGACCCGAGCGCAGCAATGTCTCGCGCCCAGCACACCAGATTCCCCGGAAACCCGGCGCGCCAGCCAAACGGCAGGCCGCGCCACGCCGTGGAGAATTGGTCGTCGAGGATGAGCAGCTCCGGAGGCTGTCGTGTGAGCCGTGCCCCGTGCGCTGCCCATTGCAGCGGCTGAAACCACTCAAGGTCTGGCCGGGCACGTAGCACCAGATCGTAGTGGCAGGGGGCTGCTTCCACCATTGCGAAGGCGAGTTGCACACGGCGCGCCTGTGAAAGGACCGTGTGTAGGGCCGCGCTCCAGTTGCCACTCCACCGTGGGAGAAGACCTGTCGTGTTGTGGCGATGCTGCATCACGTCGGAAAAGGCTCGAACGGCGTGTGAGGCGATGCAGTCTCCAGTGCGGACCACGCTGCTGTTCTCCAAGATCATTGCGGCCAGATAGGGCTTTGCGAGCAGCTCTCGCATGCCACGGCCACGCTCAGTCGCCTCGTCCTGGAGAGGCTCGTTCGAGGCGAGAAATGCATAGAGCTCCACATCATTGCCTTCAACTACGAATTTCTCGAAGGCACGTAGGTTTCTGTGCCAGTCCCGGACCTCCCCGCTCATGCTGACTGCATAGCGGCTGCAATTCCGCACTGTGCTGCGATGCTTCACAACGAAAACGTCGCCATCCGCTTGCCGAAGCGGCAGCACCGCATCGCATGGTCCACCGTTTGCACGTGATGCGGTGCATGGAGGCAGCGGCGAGGGTGGCGGCCAGAAGTGGCAGCAGCAGTTGCTCCCGTGCTTTCTGAACTCCAATTGCCGACAGAATGTCTGCGGTGTGGGACGACTCCGGCCCGCGGCGCAGTCTTCAACGTGGCACAATCCGCCATCGGCAGGCAAGGCTTTCAGCGCTTCCCAGGTCGCTGGAGGTGTCGTTCTGGCAGGACTCTTCAGCGTGTATGTCCCCACGTGATTGGGAAGGTTGGAAGCTCTTGTCACGATGCACGAGGGCGCCACCGACGACGCTGTAAAATCTCTGTTCTCGTTGCTGGAGTTAGCGGAAGACCGTGCTTGTGCTGCAGACGAGCTGAGCAACTTTGCCCGCATGCCGCCACAGCCGCCAGGCATTCGCTTGCAATCAGTGCTTTGCGACGTTGGCATTGCACTTGTGCCGACGAGCGTGTATGGTGCATACAATTTCAAAGAATGCAGGCAAAGCTTTTTTATGAGCTTGCGATGCGCGTGGCCGCGCGACGCGTGTTCAGTTCGGCTTCGGCCACGCGTCCAGCGCGCATCGCTGTCGTTGGCTGCGGCGGCTGGACGCAGGGCTGGCACCTGCCTAATCTCGCCAATCGCGCCGACGCCGAGATCGCCGCGCTCGTTGAGCCGGCAGACGAGCCGGGCGCGGGAGGCTGCCTGTCCGGACGGCTGGAGTCGATGGCAACGCTCGAGGCAAAATACGGCGCACCAAGATATCACTCGCTCGCGGCGCTCCTGGCGGAGCGTCGTTCGGAGCTCGACGGCGTCTTGGTGGCTGCGCCGCACACGCTGCACTGCGCGCTCGGCAAGGAGGTGCTCGATGCCGGACTGCACCTGCTGATGGAGAAGCCGATGACCACGGACGTGGCTGAGGCGCGTACCCTTGTCGACGCGGGCGCCGCAGCGCCGCAGCTCGCGCTGCTGCTCAACAACACGGCCAACTGGCAGCCCGGCTTCATCGAGGCTCGCAGCCACGTTCGTGAGCGCGGATCCATCGGCGAGGTGCGGCACGTCTCGTGCCTCCTCGCCGCGCCGCTCAGCTGGCTGTTCGAGGGGCACGATCATGCCGGCTGGACGCAGCCCACCGGCACGATGGTCGGCAACGGCTTCGGGTGGGGCCAGCTCTCGCACACGTTTGCGTGGGTGTACGGCGCGACCGGGCTCACGCCGTCCACCGTCTACGCGGCGGCGGTGCACTCGGCGGCGACAGGCGCCGACGTGTACGACGCGGCGACGATCACGTGCACCAACGGCGCGCTGATCAACGCGAGCGGCGTCGGCACGATCCCGGACGCCGGTTTCAAGGTGGTGGCCAACTGGGTATTCGGCACCGAGGGCATGATGCATTTTGGCGGGCTCGCGGGCTCGGACGGCGCGGCGCCCGACAGCTCGGGCGACGGCAGCGCCGCGGCGGAGGAGATGGCGGCGCTCGCCAGGCAACAGGCGCAGGGCGCCAGGCTGCAGGTGCACCTCGCTCCGGCAGCGCATTCGCTCGCCGCGCCACGCCGCCCACCCGGGCAGCACCACCTCATCTGAGCCTCACCGCCCCCCGTTGCGTCGCAGCTCTGGCGTCACGACGGCGCGCACGCCGTCGGCGCGCCGTTTGCCTTTGAGTCGTTCGACCCGGACAGCACCGGCCCCGGCAGCCTCGACGCGCTCGTCGCGGCATGCCGTGGCGAGGAGTACCTCGTCGGCGCGGGCGCGGTCGAGGGCCTCAAGACCGTCGCGACGATCGATGCGCTCTACCGCAGCGTGCGCTCGGGCAAGCCCGAGAAGGTGGAGGGCTGCGACGGCCTGTGAGATTCGGCGTCGGGCCAAGGGACATAGCCGCTAGCCAGGCCCGCGCCGCGCGACCCGTCGAGAGAGATCCGTCGAGTGGAGGACCTTTGGAGACGTAGCTCTGAGGGCATGTGGCGATGGGTGACCGCGCCCTGCGCCGACAGGCCGCCGCCAACTGGTAATCTATTCGCGCGGAGTTGGTGTGCAAAACATCGCTAACACACATATGCCCTCCTATCTCTCACTCATCGTCCATTCGGGAGCGACAGCCCACGATCTGCCGCCATCGCCCTCAGCCGTGCGACGCCGCGGCTGCCGCCGTAGGCGCAAGCCACGCATATTTGGCCTGGTGAGGCGGCGCGCAGTGTCGAGACGGCGACGATGCGCCCATCCCGGTCGGTGAGTCGCAGTTGCGGATCCGGGAAGCGCGTGGCCGCAGCAAAGGTAAGGGCACCAGCCACCGCAAGCACCTTCGGGTCACCGATGAGCACGACGCCGCAGCCAAAGCCAGCCAGGCAGCCCGCGAGAGAGGCGTCGAGCACAACGGACGGCGGCGCGGAGGATGGACGCGTCGGGAGTCGCTCCTCCTGCACCGCCTGCCGCAGCCCGCGAATGCCACCCTCCAGCGCGCCAAGCCCACGGTCGACCAGGCCGCCGCGGCCGAGAGCCGTGTCGACGACGCCGTCGATACGGCGAGCGATCGACGAGTCCAGAGCGGGTGCAGCACGTGCCGCGGCCGCGGCACCGACGAGCAGCGACAAGACACAAAGACGCATGGTTAGCCGACAATCACGCTGGCCGATTGGCCCTCTGGCGGCAGGTCTACCTGCAGCTGCCCCGGCGAGTCAATGTGGCGGACTAACATTCTCCCTATACCGGGACCTCCGAACTGACTGTTGTCAGGGCAACATTATGCGGCCTAGGCACAAACTACCTCCGTCTAGAGTAAGTCAGCTCTTTAGCGTTTAGGCTCGCGCCCTCCTGGCGACATGCCCGGTCAACTTGTTTGTCGACTGCATAGAGATGCTGCGCGTCTGTCTCGCGGTGCTGCTATGCATCAGCCTGCCAGACGAAGTCCGCTGTGGCACGTGCGGCGGCAACGAGCACGCCACGAGTGCAAAGTGCACACGACAAAAGCTCAGACTATCAGCCACAACAATGCACCGGAACTCCACTTCGGGTCTTCAGCACGTCGCTCCGCTCGCCAATCATGGAAAGCATCCCTGCTCAGAGTGCACACGTGTCTTTGACATGCGATGCAATCACCACTTCAAGCGGATTTACTTTCACAAAATCATCGATTGCCTGCTGCCGCTCTACGGCACATTCGTGCAGGCGACCGTACATGCACGCGCCATGCCCAACGCGACAGCATGTGTTCTGGCAGACACAGATGTCCTGATGCCCTTTCTCGTGCCATTGGCGGGGCCTGGTGTTGCTGTGTACGACGCCTCTCGCTGCAACAGCCTGCTACGCCCCTTGCCTGCCTGGAGCATAAGGCAAAATGGTACGATCCTGGCCTCCGAGAAAGCACAGCAGCAGCTGATCATCGGAGGGCTTCACCCTCACCTGCGACATGCGTGGCCTGAATCGAGGGCCGCCGAAGGGCCTGTCGTCCTGGTTGAACGCCTCGCGAGCCGTCGTTGGTCGAACGCTCCCGCGATCCGAGCTGCACTACGAGCGTGGCTGGAGCCGATGGGTGCAAAGCTCTCTGTCTTCGATGGCAGTCAAAGTGCACGTGTGACGATGGAGTTGTTTGCGAGACAGCAAGGCGTGGTCGGCTACCATGGCGCAGGGTTGGCTAACAGCGTGTTCACCCCTCGGCACGCGTGCGTTGTCGAGGTCTCGCTGTGGCTTGATGCCACGAGGCGAGAGCCATTCCGCGTCATGCCAGCACGTAGGATTTCAAGTTGGAACCCTCAGCTCGAATGGATGACGTACCGCCTTGATTGGTCGCGCGCTCGACGAGCCAATCTGAACACAGATTGGCTACAGCATATAAAGCTCCAGGACGGAGCTCATGTGCGAGATCGCGAACTGATCCGACGTGTGGCCTCTCGCAAGAGCTCCCTCGAGGAGGTCTGGTCCAGCCTGAGCTCAGTCGGACGCGACGCTGTCGCCGTGCGGTGGGACGTGCCAACGTTAGATGCGACGGACCTGCAGAATATCGTTGGACTCTTGAGTAGCTGCATGCTCACCGGCTAGCCGTGCAGTTTTTGTCTTGAGGTATTAGCACGCAGCTTGATAGGAGTGATCAAATGACATGATAGCATACTACCTGGCACATACGTATGTCAGCTCAGCAGTGGTGCGCGTTTTATCTTCGCTTTCTCTTCGTACGTACCCCATGGCGTTGGTTCTACCCGACACGTTTGCCCGCGTGATGGTGCTGCCGCAGAGTTGTCCTGGCTGCCGCCTGCTTCGCCCTTCGCGCCGTCTCGTGATGGTCGCGAGGCGCATGATGCAGCGTAGGCGCGAACGCCGGTCGATGCCGCGCCGCCACGCCCACCTTGGTGACGGTGCCTGTCGTCGTGCTGCAGCTCACATCGTTGATGAAGCTCCCGTGTCCGAGCTTGCGGGCGCCGGTTGCCCTCTCGAGCGCCTTGAGGCGCGGGCCCATGAGCGGCACCTGCAGACAGCGTCGGCCGATGCAGGAGTCGACGCGGTGCATCAGCACGTAGGGCGCGCCTTCGCAGTTGAGCACGCGCCCCTCGGCGTCGAGCTCGCCGAAGCGGTCGAGGTCGAGACGGTCAAAGGTGAGCATCCGAGACGAAGTGAGCAGCGGCGCGGTGATCCGCTCGGGAAACTGGCGCGCGTACGCATTGAGCCGCGCTTGGTCGTCCCAGCCCTCCTGCGACTCGAGCAGCCATCCCAGGTACTGTCGCATTGCCTTCGCTCCCGCGAGGATGGCACCCGAGTTGAGGATGGGGCGGCCGGTGAACTGCGCCGGGTCACGCCCATCGCTGAGCAGCATCGGAACATTGCCGACGCTTGATGGGTTGCGCTTGTCTCCGAAGATGTTGGCCTCGGCCGACAGGTAGAGCGTGGCCGGGTCAAACGCCAGGCCGAACGGGTCAGCCTGGAAGAGCGTGTCAGAGATGTCGACGAGCAAAACGAGGCCAGTCGGACGACGATGTGCCAGCACGGAGCGCGCTACTGCAAACTTGAGCGCCTTCAGGTATCTGTAGTTCCATCGAGGCGAGCGGATGGTCGCATTCCAGCCACGCCGGAACGGGTAATCCGCACGCAAGTACTCGAACAGCTCAGCCGCGTGACGCGCGCATGCCGCAGCGACGCCGCGTCCGACGTGGGCCTGCTCGCTCAGTACAACGATTTCGCACGGGGCGCCGCGCCTGACGCGGCGCAGTGTCTGCAAGAACGTGCCCAGCCCTGCATCTGCCGGCATGCCAGTGTGCAAACCAATCACGAGAGGAGCTGCTGGATCTCTCACTGACGATGAGGCTTGCGTCGTCGCTGGGCGTTGAGAGTCCGCGGAAACTGAGTCCGGGTCGACCTGGCGATTGGCACCGCCCTCCTCAGCCGCAGTGACGCAGCGGAACCCAGACGGCAGGACGTCGAAATCGAATGAGTCACCTGCGCAGCGTGGTGCCGGCTCCCCATCCACGCGTGTCGCAGGCGGCGGACGAACCCACGAGCGCTCCGGGTGTCCACTCCAGCAGTGCTTCCATGTCTGGTAGTGCACTCCGAGCACCTCGAGGTTGCGGCGCGACACTGCCTTCTTCGGCAGCACGCCGCTGCGACGGAAGCAATCGGAGCAGCTCGCCAGGCCGAAGTGCCACCGCTCAAAGGAGCAGAGGCATGGCCCCCGTCGCGACGCACGCAGTACGCCGCGGCGCCATGCGAAGCTCACCCTCGCGCCGTCCGAATCGAGCAAAGCAGCGTTGGGAGAGACGCCCTTGCCGAGCGGCACCGTGTCCTGCGCGAGATGGCGGCTGGTCGGCTTCGGGTTGAGCTCGCCCGCCAGATACATGCCGTGCAACACCTCGAAAAATGAGCCAGCTGGATAGTTCTTCCTCTGCTCGTTGCTCATGTACCACTCATCAAAGCCAAAGTACTTTTTCTGCTGCAGCGCGCCAAGCCAGCTGGAGGAGCGTGTGAAGGCGTGCAGCAGCCGCTGACTGCTCCGCATGAGCAGCAGATTGCCGTTGGCGAGCGGCGAGGGAAAGAACATGCTCGGCACCAGCAAGTCGTGGTGTGGCTGTAGCGCCTCGACCTCAGAAGCGAGATCACCCCAGAGGATGTCGCTGTCTGCGTAGCCCACCCACGCGTGGCGGGAGGCGATCTCGGGGAAGAGGGCGGGGAGCATCGGCTTGAGATCGCAGAGCTTGTACTTTGTGAGCTCTACGGGTGGGAGCGTCAGGTTGAGGTGGAGCCGAATTCGCTGAGAGAGCTGCTCAGCGCCAAGCGACGCCCACGAGCAGCCGGCTCCGCACACGAGGCCCTCAGGCAGCGACGGGCCAAGAAGGTACGACGTGACCGCGCGGCTATTGGTCGCTGCGCTGCGTAGCAGAAACGGCAGCCACGGAGGCCACGGGCCAAGCTGCACGTACAGCAGAGCTGCGGCAACGGGAGATTCGGCGTGAGAATCGTCGTGCCCAGGCCCCGCAGCCGAGTCACTGAGCTGTCGATGATGATCATGTCGGAGATGGTGTGGCGGGCTCTTGCGATGAGTCAGCGCGTTCATTGCCGCGCGTCCGGTGCCACGGTTCGGCGTGGGCGGCTCTGCGGCTGGAACGGCCGACGTCGCGACAGTGCCATTCTGCCCTGAGGGGGTTCGAGTGTCGCGCCTTTTGTCCGCGATGCTCACATACACCTCGCCACGAGCTGCGAGCAGCGCTTGCAGCTGCGGCCTGCGCTGTGCCGTGGAGGCGGCGAAGACGATGCGGCGAACCTCGCGCACCGTCGGCTTGTCGTAGCGCATCGCGTTCCACATGTGGCAGACAAAGGCGGAGGAGTCGTTGAAGCATTGCATGTTGGCGCCAGGTACACGCTTGCCGTCCTTGCCAATCGGCGCCCACGGCGCCGACCGCGCTGCCTCGTATGCACGGATGGGATCACGTGCTTTTTCGAGACGCGAGTGGTGCCATGCCGGAGCATTGAAGTGCTTGGCCGACACGATGTCGATCGTCGCTCGCCAGTGCTTGTGCTGAAGCTGTATGCACGCCTGCTCGGGCGCTCCCTTGCCTGGCTGGCCGGGGTCGCATCCGCGCATGCCCACCCACCGGTCCACTACTGCGCGTGCACCTGGCGCGTTGCGCAGCAGGAACGCGCCAGAGTTGACAAAGCACCACGGCACGTACGCCTTGCCCTTGACGCGACGTTCGAACATGACCTCGTACCTGCGCGAGGGGCAGGTCTTTGCCGTCGCGGCGCGCCCACAAGCACAAGCCGACACACCTGAACGGCCTGGTGGCCCAAGACAGCCGCCGTTCTCGTCGGCAAATGGCGAGTGGCAGGTCGCGATGACCTCGGCGCCCGATGACGACGTGGCAGGCAGGAAGCGGTCCAACAGCGGCTCGAGCCTGCGCGAGACGTCGTTGATCAGCGCGTCACCATCGAGGTAGAAGACACGAGCGCACTCGCTCTCGCCCATTCGGAGCACGCGCTGCACCGCGCGTGGATTGGACCACACCGCGTGCAGCGTGGGCGGCGTGAGCAGAGCCGTGAAGACTGTGTAGCGATAGCCGTGCGCAACGGCCCAGTTTGCATTGGCCTCGACGGCGACGCCGCCCCAATCGTCGAGCAGAGCGCCGGTCATCGTCGAGACCACACACACCGTGGGCTGCGCTCGGTGCGCTGGGACCCAATCGAGACGCTCCTCTGCAGGCACCCCGTGCTCCTCGGCATTGGAGTCTCCGCCGTCGCCAAGCTGGTGGAGACGAGTGCTACTCTTGGCGCAGGAGACTCCACGGCATGGCTTTGGGTGCAGCTTCGGTAGCCCAGGAGCCGAGAGCGACGCGAGCAGCATTGTCGGGATTCAAAGTTCAGCAGAGTATGCAAGAGTGCTTACTGCTCAATAAACGCGTCAAAGGCCGCCGCGACTACATGGTACATGGACATATGGACATGGACATGCACATGGACATGCACATGGACATGCACATGGACATGCACATGGAATGGCGGTCAGGGAATTTCTTATTAGATGGGGGGGGTGGGGCAACACCACCCAAGAAGAGTCCTGCCTGCGTTTATATGATCAACGCCGTTGACTTGAACACGATCGACGACGCAGTGGCCTGTTGCCACCACTCCAGCCCGATGCAAGGCACTACCAGCATCAAGCAGCTGCCATCGGGCACGCAGGTCGAGGACCTGCCCGCCGCGCTCGCCAAGCAGCTCGCGAGCAGCATGGGAAAGATCTCCGACCTCTTCTCGAAGTGGGACACCGACCGGAGCGGCTCGGTCTCGCGCGACGAGTTCCGCGAGGCGCTGCTCAAGCTGGGGCTGAAGCCGGACGATCAGTCGCTCCAGGCCATGTTCCGCCGGATCGACCGCAACAACACGGGCACCGTCGACTACCAGGAGCTGCGTCGCGCCATCGAGCCCTGGATGAGGCCGCCCTCGGCGAAGCAGGTCCGGAGCCCGCCCAAGAAGCGCTCGGCCAAGGGCGGCAGGCCACTCACGTGTTCCGCCGACGCGTTCACGCTCGCCGGAGTCAACTTCAAGGAGGTCATTCGCGCCGGCGCCTCGGCGAGGGAGCGGCGGGAGGCCGAGGCGGCCGGCGAGAAGGCGCGCGCGGCGTACGAGACGCAGCGCGCCGAGGCGATCTACCGCGCGCAGTCGACGCCAGAGTCGCTCTCGCGCTACCGCACGCGCGACCTCTACGCCTCGTACGCGCAGCGCGAGGGCGTCGTGCCGGTGGGCTACAAGACGGCGGCGGGCGAGCCGGTGCGGGTGCCGACGCGCGAGGCGGCCGACGCGAAGCTGCGCGCCGAGAAGGCGGCGGCGATGCGCGCGTCGGCGTCGTTCTCGCACTACACGCTGTCGGAGCGCGACGACGTCGCCGTCAAGGAGGCGGAGATGGCGCGGCAGTGGAAGGCGCGGCGCGAGGCCGAGGCGGCCGAGGCGCGCGAGGAGCAGCAGCGGCTCTCGGTGGTGGCGAGCTGGGCCAAGGGGCGCGCGGCGCAGGAGGCGTCGCGCGCGCGGCGCTCCGAGGCGCTGCGGTACGCGTGGCAGCTCATCAACCCCACCAGCACTGGCGGCGGTGGAGTCAGAGGAGGAGGAGGCGGAGGAGGAGGAGGCGGCGGCCGAGGCGGCGGTGGCGGTGGCGGTGGCGGTGGCGCCGTCGCGTGGCGCGTGGACGCGACCGAGGTGCGGCTGGCGGCGGCGGAGAGCGCGCTGCGGCAGGGCGCGCTGACGGTGCGTCTGACGGCGGTGTGG